>Ga0209164_1000076_pt1 | contig 306724 bp, 275 predicted proteins | sample MTBNYHSulfiMetaG_FD_187458 | JGI IMG/M metagenome (GOLD analysis project Ga0209164, IMG submission 187458) | Enrichment culture microbial communities from rom New York Harbor, USA that are MTBE-degrading - MTBE-NYH (New York Harbor Sulfidogenic)... | ecosystem: Environmental > Aquatic > Marine...
GTGGCGGTGAAGGCGACCACCTCGTAGGTCTCATTGTCGCGGAAGTAGGTGTTGAAGTTATGGAAGTCGCGGCCGGCGGCCCCCATGATGATCACCTTGATGCGCTCCGGCATGTGCTCTCTCCTTGCTGCTCAGAAGCCCTTGATCTGCTTGGGGAAGTAGTCCTCGAGCTTCCCGTCACGATTCACGTCTTGCGTGGTGCAATGGAGTGAGCCCCCGAATGGGATCACTTCATGATACGGAACGGGCACGACCTCCACCCCGAGCTTGTCAAGTAGCTCCTGCTGGGCAGTCTCATTCTCCTCCACACAGATGGTGTTCGGGCCAAGGGAGAGAGTGTTCATTGAGATCCAGGACTTCTGACCCCACTCGGTGAAGACCCGGACCGGAGCCTCGAAGACGTGAGTCGGATCAGCTGCCGGAATCAGCTCCCAGTCGTTCATCTTGAACAGCTCGAAGACTTCGTCCTGCAGCGGCGGCTTGGCTGGGTTGTAGGTGCAGAGACCGGGCCGGATTGGCACCAGGTTGACATCGATGTGCCATGGATCAAGATCATTCTGGAACTGAACGGCGTGGACGCGAATCCCACGGGCTGCGAAGTGTCGCTTCAGCCAGTCCATACCCGATCGATTCGTCAGGACAGATGCCTGCACGAAGATGTCCTTACCGAACCGGATGCAGTCGGCAGCGTCCCAGAGCGGCTCTTTCTCGGTGAGCCTGTAGCTCCAATCCAGGATGTGCTGCTTCTTCTCTTCCTCACTCCACTTATTGTGGAAATCGTAGTAGTAATTCTTTACGAACGACTCGTCGGTGAGCCGCGGCTTGGGCGCGGAGATCCAGTGGAAGTCCGGATCCTCCTTGAAGTACTTCTCGAAGACCGGACGGTAGTTCAGATACTCGTACCAGCGCGACCGGCGGGATCCGGGTGCCTCAATCAACTCGTTCCCCACCGTTAGGTAGAGATCTCGACACGGCACGGCAGGATACTGGCCTAGCTGCGTCCAGTCAGGGGTCGACGTCGCCCGGCCGTCGCACAACGCGGGATGGACCTCAGGGCGATCGACGATGACACCGTGCTTCTCAAGGACCGACACAAAGACATCCTGCTGCTCCTTCGCAGCGGCAATCTGCTCATCGGGGAAGTGCCCGTACGACCCTCGAGGCAGCCCGCCCTCAGGGGAATCGTGCCACCATTCGGGGTCGGGAGCCGGTTGACTAGAGCACTCGACCCTTCCCAAGATTGTCCGCTTCAGCGGATCCCATTCGTTCCACACATTCACGACGTTGCCCATTGCACCTGTATCCTTTCTTGTCCGCGATAGGTCATGCTCGATGGACGCCTCGTCACCAATCACGCCGACAGCAGTTGGACATTGGACATCTCTCCCGGCTTGCCGAAGTCCGCGACCGCGCTGCGCAGGATGCCCTCGGTGTACTCGCTCCCCGGGTTCACGCATGTCGTCCGACCGATCTTCTGGATGCCCCGCGATTCGTGGATGTGACCGTGGAGCGAGAGAATCGGCTGATACCGCTCGATAGTCTCGCGGACGGCTCTTGAACCCACCTGATCGGTCTCCCCGACGATCGCCCTTGGCGGTGTCACGCTCGTGTCAAGCAGCGGTCCCTCGTCAAGTCCAGAGGCGTACGGAGGCGCGTGCAGATTGAAGACCGAGGTCTCCGGCGAGCTCAACTGCTCCGCCAATGCCGTGATTCGCTCCAGCAGCTGGTCTTCCGGGATGTCTCGAGGGCAGTTCCAGGGCGTTGGATTGCCGAAACCTGTCGACAGCATCTCGATGCCCGGTCCAATCTCAATGATCTTGTTCTCGGCGTTGACGACCCATGAGGCCGCGTCGATGATCTCCTCGATAGACAGATAGTCGTCATTGCCGCCAGTGACGTAGACAGGTATCCCCAACGGCTCGAAGCGGTCGTCCATGCGCTGCAGCCATTCCTCAATCTGGGCATGGCTGGCGTCAGTGAACCGACGATCGACCATCTCTGGATCCGATGCGAGCGCGTCGTGTTCCTCTTGGTCCACGACGAATGGGTACTGGCCGAGGTCGCGAATCTTGTTCATGAGGTCGTTCAGTCCTGTCTCGTCGACGCGGACCTCGTTACCACTGACAGATGTGGTATAGACGCCATCCGCCGACAGGATGGGAACGATACGCTTCCCCGCCAAGTCTCCTCCCACGATGAGCACAGTCGCCTCGTACACCTTCACCGCGTTCAGCATCTTGCGGAAGGTAATCTCCGACGCGTGCAAATCGGTCACGAATAGCAGACGAAGCGATTGACTGAACTTCCGTCGAAACATACTTCTCTCCTCGGCCAGTACCCGGTCCTCAAAGGCGAAGGTTGGCCTGGCTCACTCGGGCGGGACCTCTCGCGTCGTGAGCGAGACGTCGATACCGCGCGACCGTCGATATATGCCGTAGCCGATGTAGAACACCACACCGATCCCGAATGCCACACCCAAGGCGATGCGGATTTGCGGATCGGTCAGCCCCAGCTCCGGAACCGTCAGCGCCAAGTACACCATGACAGCGTCGAAAGCGAATGCCAGCAGCCCGATCACAGTAATCAGATGCACTTTGCCCAGACGGTACTTCGCGATTGGCGAGGACTTGTAGATATCGGGGGCCGTGTAGGGGAACAGCCCGGCGCCAAGGCATGTGACGCCGACCACCGCGACACTGGTGATGGCTCCGGCCGCCAGAATCGAGAGGGCGAAGTCGGGCTGGTAGCTGAACCAAGCAGCGACGCCTACGGCGACCAAGCTCCAAACGGACAGCGACTTCACGGGAGCGTAGAACCGCTTCGAAACATCGGAGAGCCACCGCGGAAGCAGGCCATCCAGACTCATTGCCATCATGACCCGGCTTGCGGTCATGAACACCACGTTGGCTATGCCAAATCCCCCCGAGATGAATCCCAACGAGACAAGGATGGCAACGGCGGGATTCGGATTCAGCATCTGCACGAACGTGTTGATGTTCGGGAAGTAGTCGATGCTCACTGTCCCGTTCATGTAGGCGACGGCGAACTCATTCAGGAACTCCTTGCCGGCGATACCCTCGAGGAGCAGCCAGGGGAGCAGCAACATAATCAGCCCGACAATCGCGCCCGGGATTAGGAACGCCAGGAACAGGCGCCGGAAGTTGGAGGCTTCCTTGACCTCGCCCAACAGCCCTTGGGCAGAGAACATGCTGTACGGGATGAAGCCGGCCAGGATACCGACCCAAAGCAGCGTGTTGCCGAAGCTGAAGCCGACCTTCTCGTAGCCGGCCTCTACGGCAGCACTCTTCACGGCCGATACCGTGAGATCGTCGTGGAATGCGGCGAAGGAGGATGCAAAATCGCCACCGAAGCCGCTGATCAATACCACGATGATCGTCGCCGTGCCGATGGCGAGCAGCGGGATCATCACCCACTTCTGAAGTCGCCGGTAGAACCGCAGCCCCGCGACATTCAGCCCCCAGCACGCCAGTATCACCACGAAGGTAATCACGAACGTGCCGGTTTCGGTCAGGCACCACGACGCAGCGCCATCGAGCCCGATGGCCGACAGAAGCGGAGACAGCCCAAGTGTGTTCACGACGTAGGCTCCCGTAATGGGGAACATCAGCCAAAACACGATCTGGCATGTCCACGGAACCAGGAAGCCGACGACCCTGTGCAGCGTGCGTGTCTCGTAGAGGTAGTCGCCGCCTGCTCGCGGCATCGCCGAGCCCACTCCCGCGTACGTGACGTAGACGAGCACACCGAATGCCAAGGCGAGCAGAATGTACCAACTCGTGCTGAATCCCGGGCTGAGTCCCTGACCGTAGGGGTAGACATAGAGCCACGCGTACAGCCCGCCGGTCGCGAAGATGCCGAACAGCGCAGCGTCTGCGAGCGACATCTCGCGTATCAGTCCTGATGCAGTCCTTGTGAAAGTGGCGTGGACACCCGCGCCGCTACCAGCCTCAGTCGTGCTGGACACAGCACCCCCCTTTCATTGGGGTCTTATTCGCCTATCTCACTCTCCGTGAGATTGCGAACTGTCCGAGAGGTATCTTTGGCTTCCGTTGCATCACCCTCTCACCTAGTCGTTTCAGCGACGGCGTCTCGCCGACGCGCTGACGGATTCGATAGAGCCGCTTCGCGCCGAGTTGTCCAGGAGCATCGGCAGCCGATCGGACAGCTTCCACTCGTAGTCAATCTTGCTGTTGTGCATGATGAAGAAGGTCTCTAACGACACGATGCCCTCAATGTGAGTGATTCGGGTAGACATGAAATGGAGCAACTCCTGGGGGTCGGATACCAGTACCTGTGCAATGATGTCGAAACGTCCGGTCACGTAGCCCACGTAGACTGTCTCCGCCATCGTCGATAACGCGTCACCAACGGCGAATGTTGTCCCGGGCTGCACACGAATGCCCACTAGCACGTCAGCCATGAGCCCGACTGCTTCAGGGTTCACTACGGCGAGAGTCCTTAACACACCGCTGTCGATGAGTCGGTCAACTCGCTTCTTCACTGTGGTCTCACTGACGCCCACCTCGCGAGCGATGCTCGCGTTCGTGCGCCGGACGTTCGCCTGAAGCAGGGCGATGATCTTGATATCCGCACTGTCTAGGTCGCTGAGATGCAGCGCCGATTCCTTCACGTGGTCTACCTCCATCGGCCCGCTTGAGGTTAGCCACAATAGAGAATAGAATCTCTCGTGTCAAGGGCTACAGAAGCCAGAATCTCTGGCCATTAGGTCATACGACCTCAGTTTCTCTCTCCGAATCGCCCAGTAGCTGGGCTGGCGCAGGCCTGAGGCCAGATGAAGTGGAGCCCCGACTCGCAGAGTCGGGGCTCCCCGGTCTCGGATGGTTGACTCGCGAGGCGTCGTGGCCAGGCGACGTTTCGGTGTTCTCAGTCGGTCATCGCGGTCGCAGGTCCTTGTGCGCCTTCGCGATGCGGTCGGCGAGCACGTCCAGCTGGTCGTAGTCTTCGCCGCGCGGCATGCCCTTGACCATGACCGGATCGTAGAGCTCGACCTTGAGGTCGCCCATCAGCTCGGTGAGCTTCTCGACGGTCTTGCCGGCCCAGCCGAAGGAGCCGACCACCGTGGCGTGCGTCGCCTTCGGCTTCAGCGCGTTGGCCACGACGGCGGCGTACGACGCCAGCGGATGCGGTCCGCGGATCACCGTCGGCGTGCCGATGACGATGCTGGCGGCGTCGACGAGCGCCATCGCCAGCTCGCCGAGGTCGACGGTCGTCAGGTCGAACCGCTCGACCGCGACCCCTCGGTCGGCCAGCGCCGCCGTCAGGTGGTCGACGATAAGCCGTGTGCTCTCGTGCATCGTCACGTAGGCGATGACAGCGAGGTTGCGGGGCTCTCCGGTCGTCCACTCCCGGTAGGCGTCCATGATCGCCGCCGGATGGTCGTAGAGCGGGCCGTGGCTGGGCGCGATGATCCTGACAGGGTGCTCGGCCACCTTGGCGACGTCCTTGGCGACCTGGGGCGCGAACGGCATCATGATCTCGGCGTAGTAGCGCTTCGCCGCGCCGTCGACGACCGCTCCCGTCGCGTACATGTCGGTCGTGGCGAGGTGCGACCCGAAGAAGTCGCAGCTGAAGAGGATGCCGTCCTCGACGAGGAAGGTCGAGAACGTCTCCGGCCAGTGGACCCACGGCGTGAAGATGAAGTGCAGCGTCTTGTCGCCGAGCGACAGGTCCTCGCCGTCCTTGATGGTCTGAAAACGGTCCTCCGGCACGTGCAGATGGTCGATGAGCTCCTTCTTGCACTTCTCGTTGGTGACGACAGTAGCTTCCGGATACAGCTCGAGGACGAAGGGGAGGCTGCCGGAGTGATCCTGTTCGCCGTGATGGTGGATGACGTAGTCGATGGTGGGGAAGTCGGCCAGCTGGGCCTTGAGCGTCTCCCACTTGGGCGGGTCGACGGTGTCGAGCAGGGCCGTTCTCTCGCTGCCCCTCACGACGTAGGCGTTGTAGCTGGTGCCCTGGGGTAGCGGGATGAGGGAGTCGAAGAGGCGGCGGTCCCAGTCGACCGCGCCGCCGAGATAGACGTTCGGCGTGATCTCTCTGAGCTTCATGGCGCTCCTTGTGCCGGCGATTGCCGATCGAGCGACCCCCGGCACCGTCGCCGCGGGCGCGCTCCCCTTGTTATGCCCCGTCGGACGGCCGCTGTACTCTCCCTCAGCAGCCCAGCTCGTCGGCGAGCTGCTCCAGGAAGAGGCCGACGTCGGTGACGATGCCGATCGCCTGGAAGCTGCCGCGATCGGCGAGCTTGGTGACGACGGCGGGGTTGATGTCGACGCAGATGGTGCGGACGGCGGCCGGCAGGAGATTGCCGGTCGCGATGCTGTGCAGCATGCTCCCCAGCATCAGACATGCTCCCGCCCGGCGGCAGAACGGTCGCATCGCCGCCTGGGCCTCGAGCATGTCCGGGATGACGCCCGGCATCGGCCCGTCGTCCCGCAGTGAGCCGGCCAGGACGTAAGGCGTCCCGCTCGTCACGAGCGTGTGCATGATGCCCTCCGAAAGGACGCCGCGCTCGACCGCCTCACGGAACCCGCCGCACGCACGGATCGTGTTGATGGCCCTCAGGTGATGCTCATGACCGCCGGCGACCGGCGACCCCTCCTTGAGCGAGATGCCGAGCGACGTGCCCAGGAGCGCCGCCTCGCAGTCGTGGGTGGCCACGGCGTTGCCTCCGAAGAGCACCGTCACGTAGCCGGCCTCGATGAGGCGGGCGAGGTGCGGGCCGGCGCCGGTGTGCACGACCGCCGGCCCTACCACGGCGATGATCTCCTTCTCAGACTCGCGGGCGGCGCGCAGCAGCCGCGCGACCTCGCGGATGATGAGCGCCTTCGGCTTCTCCGAAGAGACCGCCGACGCCATGAACTCGAACGGCTGGCTCTCGCGGGTGCGCTCCAGCGGCCGCACCCGTATCCCGCCGTGGCCGACGACGTACAGCTCGCCGGCGCGGACGTCGTTCATCGGCACTGTCTCGGCAGTGCCGCGCGACCGGTCGATCCGCACGCCGCAGTCCATCTCGGGTCCGGCGACGGTCACCCACTCCCCGTCGAGACGCACGTGGGTCTCCATGTTCGTCGTCGCGTAGAACCGTTCCGGGAAGACGCCGTCGGCCGGCGCCGGCTCCACCTGGGCGTCCGACCCGGCGACCGCGACCACGCCGTGCTCCGTGATCGCGCGCAGGATCTGGTCGAGGTGGGCCGAGTCGCGACCGAAGACCCGCAGCACGGCCGACGATGTCTCCGTCTTGGTGCGGCCGACCTCGAACTCGAGCACCTCGAACTCGCCGTCGAGGTCCATGATGTCGTCCCACACCTGGGGCAGCATGAGGGAGTCGATGAGGTGCCCCTCGATGCGGACGTCTTCGTAGGGCTTCTCAGAACTCATAGACCTGATGGCGGGCGTAGCCGAGTTCCCTGAACCCCGACCAGAGGAACTCCGCCCGCTCGAGATGGACGCGGAGAAGGTTGAGGGCGAAGGGCAGCGCGGCGAGCGCGGCCGGGTCCAGGCCGCGCCATCCCAGCGCCCGCAGGTAGTCGTCGGCACCCTGAGGCACCACTTCCACCCGGCCGAGAAGCTGCAGCCCGGCGAGCCTGTCCATGCCCTCGTAGGGGTCGTAGACGGCGACGGAAACGTTGGGGTTGACCATCAGATGGGCGAACTTCTCGCCGCCCTCGCTGATGAGGAACAGCTCGCCGTCACGATAGAGGTACTCGATCGGCGTGGCCCTGACGTGGCCGCCGGCGCCGGTGCAGAGCGTGCAGGTGTTGTGCGAGTCGAGGAACTCGTCGATGCGGCGCCGCACCTCGTCGGGCGGCGCCGCGGCCGCGAACGAGTCGCGGACGGCCTTGATCGCCAGGGCGGCGTCGGCCACCGACTCGGCGGAGTAAGCGTCCATCACGTTCAGGTCCCTGTGCCCGCGCAGATCCGGCGCTCGCTCTATGTCGGCCTTGTCGGCGGCGTCGAGCCAGTCCATCGCGACGCGACCGCCCAGGCCACCGGTCCACACGACGCAGTCCCCCAGGACGTCGGTGAGCGGTCGCAGATAGGTGGCGACCGCGCCCGGACTGGTCGCCAGCCCCACACAGGCGAGCGCGACGCGCCGCTCGCACAGCCACTCGCGAGTGCGCTCGACGAACGCCGTGACGTGCTCATCCGGCTCGTGACGATACACGGGGGTCACGATCACGACGAACTCCGCCTCGCGCGCCGTCCCCCCACAGCCGGTCCCGTCCGCGTCGAGGTCGAGCACGTCTCTCGCCCTGCAGACGCGCGCCGGGCCGAGGATGCGGCCCATGTCGAGCGCGATCGCCTCACTGAGGCCGTACTTGCTCTCGAAGATGACCAGTGTCTGCATCATGCCGCTAGCTTCTCACAACTCGGGGCTCCCGGCAGTCTGTGCCCCGCGCCTGCCCGTCCTCCGACGGCGCCGGGCGGGCAGCGCCTCGATGATGAGGATGCCGCTGAAGATCAGCCCGGCCCCCGTCAGCAGCCGCCAGGTCAGCGTGTCCATGCCGAAGGCGATGCCGAAGACGACGCTGAACACGCTCTCCAGGCACAACAGAACGGCGGCGTGGGTCGACGTCGTGCGCTGCTGGGCCCACGACTGGATGACGAACGCCAGCACCGTGCCGCTGAGCGCCGTCCAGCCGATCGCCAGCCAGGCCCGCCACGACAGGTCGAGGGTGATCTCGGTGACGAACGGCGTGATGACAAGACACAGGGCCGTCGAGACGGCGATCTGCGTCACGGCGAGAGTCGCCGGCCGCACCCTGGGCGCGAAGAAGCCCGTCGCGGTGATGTGCATCGCATAGCAGAAGGCGCCCACCAGCGTGAGTCCGTCGGCCAGGCTGATGGTGAGATCGCCGCGCAGGGAGAGGAACCCGAGGCCCACGGTCGCGACCAGCGCGCCGGCGATCTGGAAGAGGCCGGGTGAGCGACGGGAGATCAGCCAGTACAGGAACGGCACCATCGCCACACTGAGCCCGGTGATGAAGCCGGACTTCCCCGGTGTCGTCCACTGCAGGGCGTACGTCTGGATGATCAGCGCCGAGAGGTAGAACACCCCGAGGGCGGCGCCGTACGACCAGTCGCGCCGTGAGGCCGTGGTGATGCTGCGCGGCATGATCGCCGCCAGCAGGACGAAGCTCACGACGTAGCGCAGCATGATGTACAGCATCGGGTCGATGATCCCGATGGCGTCCTTGATGACGACGAAGTTGAAGCCCCAGCCGACGGCGACCATGAACAGCGAGACGTCGGCCAGGGCGACCGACCGTCGCGAGTGCAGCTCGTCGGTCTTCTGCAGGGGTGCAGGGGGAACGTCGGTCACGCGGTGAAGCCCCCGTCGACCAGCCAGTCGGCACCCGTCACGAAGCTCGCCTCGTCTGAGGCGAGGAAGGCGATCACCGCCGCGACCTCTTCCGGCCGGCCGATCCTGCCGAGCGGATAGCCGTCGGCCTGCACCGCCGCGTACGCCCCGGGGTCCGGAGCATCGGCGATCGCCCGCTCGAGCATCGGCGTGTCGATGATCCCCGGGCACACGTTCACGACCCGGATCCCGTCGGGACCGTGATCCCGGGCGACCGACCGGCCGGCCATGATCAGGCCGGCTTTCGAGGCGGCGTAGACGGCCGCGTCCGGCTCGCCGTGCACGCCGCTGTCGCTCGCCACGTTGATGATGACGCCGGCCGCGCCGTCACCGACGGATGCGCCGGCTGACACATTCTGTGCCGATGCACGCTGCACGAGCATCTGTCGGACGGCCGCCCGCATGAGGAAGAACGGCGCCTTGAGGTTGATCTCCATGCACCGGTCGTAGTCGCTCTCGGACGTCTCGAGCAGCGGCTTCTCGAGCCAGACGCCGGCGCAGTTGACCAGGATGTCCAGCCGTCCGAAATGCTCGACGGTCTCGGCGACCAGGCACTGGCACGCGCCGGCCTCACGGAGGTCGGCCAGGACGACGTGGACGCTCTTCCCGGACCCGGACCCACCAGACCTGTCGCCGGCCCGGCCAGAGCCACCGGCCGCGCGAGCGACCTCCCCGGCTCTGACCGCGTCGCGAGCCCCGATGACCACGCGGCAACCCTCGGCGCTCAAACGTGCGACGCACGCGCGCCCGATCCCCGAGGATCCACCCGTGACGAGCGCCACTCTGTCGGCCAGTCCACGCACGGTCCCTCACCCCCTCGCCTGTCGCCTCGTCACTGTGATCGTCCGTCGCCCGCTGCGGTCCACCGTCGCACACGCCGGTCGATCCCCGGCGACGCAAGCCTACATCCGCGGGCACGGTGCGACCCGACGTTGGACCTGCGTGCGTGACGACCTTGCCGGCCGCCTCCTGGCAGCCGTCCGGAACACACCTGCTCGAACCTCCGCAGATGTGCTTGTGGACGCCAGCCACGCCTGCTATATCCGGCGTGTTGACGATGCGTGATCGCCATCGAGCCCGCCTCGGCGACGACGCCGGGGTCCCTCCACGGACGAAGGAGAGCCGACATGGGCGACAAGACACAGCCGATCAGGGTCATCGGGCCGGACGACGTCGTGTGGTCAGAGTCGGCACGCGGGCCCGAGGAACAGGAGCCGCCGGGTCGGGAGTTCGTGGCCGCCGAGTCGCCCGACGGCAAGTTCAGCGTCGGCTTCTGGGAGCGGGACGTACAGAGGCGGCCCTTCGAGCGCCCCTACCACGAGGTCGCCTACATCATCTCCGGTCACCTCGAGATCGAACTGGAGGACGGCGCGGTCGTCGAGGCCGGCCCCGGCGACATCGTCGACACGCCGAAGGGCAGCAAGGGCTTCTGGCGCAACAGCGAGCCGGTCCGCAAGGTCTGGGCGATCCTGGAAGACTGACCGTCCCGGAGGCAGCGCTCACTCGCACAGCAGCGCGGGTCTGTCGGTCGACGCACGCCGCCGGCCCGAGAGCCGCTACCGGCGGCGCACGTTGACGACGAACGACCGGCTGCCGGTGACCCCGTCGCCGTTCGTCACCCAGACGCGCACGCGGAACCGGCCGCGCTTCGTGTACCTGTGCACGAGCCGGAACCGCTTGTCCGCGGTGATCGTCAGCGACCGGTGCTGCGTGCCGTCGCCGTAGTCGACGCGGGCCGTCCACGCGTCGCCTTTCGGGTCGGTGAACCAGCCCCACCTGCGGATCGACCCCCGCACCCTGATGACCGTCGCGCGACCGACGCGGACCAGCGGCTTCGCCGGCTCGAGCGAGCTCGTGTCGACGACCTCGAAGTCGCTGCCCTTCACGCGCCCGAGCTGGTGCAGCGCGTCGTCGTTCCAGCGCGGATCGGGCGCCCCGCTGATGAACCACGGCGCGCCGTTGTCGGCGACGATCATCCCGTGCTTCTTGAGCGCCGCGAGGATGATGCGCACGGGTCGCGAGAAGCCGTCCAGCGGGTAATCGGCCCGCAATCGCACCCGCAGCCCCATCGGTGGCAGCGTCGGGTCGCTTGACCAGCTCGCGAAGTGCGTGGCGGGGAAGAGGTAGGCCCGCTGAGTCTGTGCCACCGTGAACCGCAGGGCGTGCGTGATCTCTCCGCGTCTGACCTCGTCGTAGCGCACCAGCCCCGGCAGCATCGGCAGACCGGCGGCGTCGGCGCTCGTCCAGCCGTCAGGCCGCACACAGTTCGTCCGCAGGTCCCACTTGGCGCCCGAGCCGGCACGCCAGCGCCTGGCCTTCGCGTCGTAGCGCGCGTCGTAGAGCTCGTGGAGAAGCTTCCGGTCCCTGTCGAGGACCAGGATGTGACGATCGCCGGTGCTCCTGCTCCCACCCTCGATCGGGGGATTCCGCGGGAGCAGGTAGCGACCGGTATCGCTCTCGTCGGCGTAGTAGAAAGAGACCGGGACACGCCGGCAGTCCTTCGTGACCACGACGTAGGGGATGCCGTTCGGAGCGCCGTTCCAGGTGGTGCCGAAATCGGGATGGAGTCCGGTGTCGAGGCCGATGTTGGCGAGGTATGCGTCCGACAACGGATGGACGGGCAGCTGCGAGACGTCGGCGTTCCAGGGGTTCGTGGCCGGGAAGAGGCGGAAGGTGATGGGTGCGTTCGGGCCCAGACCAGTGGCGACGGCGCTTCCGGCCGCCATCAGCACGAGCGCGTCGACAACGCCGCAAAGGACGATGAGTCGCATCAGGGACGCGAAGGCGCCCGCCAGCGTCGGTACGGAGCACCGACTCGCTCGGCGCCACCTGCCGCCGCTCTCCATCCGCGTCCTTCCACTAGCCGCTTCACAGGCGGCACACCTCGCCGCGCTGCCACATGCTTCACCTCTCGGTATCGGCGTGACCGCGTCCTCGTTGATGACGTTCCGTCACCATGACGGGACACGGCCCATGACGCCAGTACCTGACAGCGTGGTTCGCCGTGTCTGTGGGATGCCGCGATCCGGGCCGGCGGACAACGTGACCCGACGTCACGCCATGCGGGAAGGACACATGAGCCGACACACGACGTGCGAAGGAGAAGAGTGGCGGGAGCGACGGGACTCGAACCCGCGACCTCCGGCGTGACAGGCCGGCGTTCTTACCAGCTGAACTACGCCCCCGCGGAGGACCGAAGAGGCCGGCGAAGAGAACCACCGGCCCCGCACGGCGGAGAGGCATTGTAGCAGCAACGGGGGCGGCCGCAAAACGCCGCCGCCCCCGTGTCCGTCAACGCTCCGACGGCCGAGGTCGCGCCTTCGGACCGCCCCTCTGTGGATCAGTCCGCGGGCGGCAGGTCGACCACGCCCCACGGCGTGCCGTGGCGGGCCATCAGCTCCAGGAACGGCTCGTGCGGGATGCGCTCGGGCGCCAGCACGCCCTTCTCGGTGATCATGCCCCTGGCGAACATGATCGCCGCGCAAGCCGCCGGCACACCGGTCTGGAAGCCGGTCCCCTGGACGCCGAAGTCCCTGAACGCCTGCTGATGGTCGGTGATCTGGTACATGAAGCGGCGCGCCGGCGCGCCGTCGATCGTGCCCTCGGCCAGCGTCCCGACACAGACCTGCCCGCTGAGCTTGCCGTACAGGTCGACCGGGCGCGGCAGACGGCTCACGAGGAACTCGCGCGGCGAGAAGTTGCCGCCCTTGAACTCGATGACCTCCTTGCTGTCCAGGCCGAGCGCGCGCGCGACCTTGAGCATCGTGACGAAGAAATCGTCCAGGGCGATGAAGAAGTCAGCCTGGACGAGTCCCTTTTCGCCGAGGTACATGGGCATCAGCTGCGACTCTTCGTGGTCGACGTTCCAGACCTTCATATGACCGACGGGCGCCGGGAAGTCGAACTCCCGTGAGCGGGTCAGCGGTTCGTACTTGACGAGCTCGCCGTCGACGAAGCCGGTCGGCGGCAGCAGGCACTCCTCGACCATCGTGTTCGGCGAGAAGCCGCATGCCAGGTCGTAGCCTTCGACCTCACCGTTGTCGCCGTCGAGCACCGTGAGCCGCTCGACGGTGTCGAACTGCTCGTACAGCGCGCGGCCGAACACGTCGCTCGCGCCGGGATCGATGCCGAAGAAGACAAGGCCGGTGAGGCCCTTCTTGCGGAACTCCTCGTCGAGCGCGATCTCCTCGTCGACGTCGGCCGTGCCCACGATCTCGCGTGGTCCGCCGGCCGCCATGTCGAGGTAGTTCGTGCCGGCCTCCATACACGCGGCCAGCACGTCCATGTTGAAGTCGGGCATGAGGCCGTTGACCACCAGGTCGACGCCGGACAACGCCTGCAGCAGCGCCTCCGCGTCGGTCACGTCGAGCTGCAGGCATTCCGCCTTGCCGTCGGGCAGCTTCTTCGCCACCTCCTGCGGACGCCCGTCGTCGATGTCCGCCAGAACGACCGTCTCGATCTCGTCGACCGTCGCGACAGTGCGGGCGATGACCTCTCCGACGGCCCCGACGCCAAGTTGCAGAACACGCATGATCTCTCCCTCGTCAGTCGAACACGCCTATTGTGGAACACGGGGGAGCCAGCTTCCACGTTCAATCTCTGCTCGAACTTCGTCAGCGACCGTGGGACACCGTCCGAAATCGCTGTGGAGACAGCGGAAACGCTACGAAGTCCGCCGACCGTCGACCAGATGGGCGAGAGCGAGATACGGGTGTGATCTCAGCATGCGGGGCCCGCTGTAGCGCATCACGGCACGCATCTGCTCACGCATGTCGGGCCTGTAGCAGTGCGTCGGGCACCTGGCGCACGTCGGCTTCTCGGCGCCGTACGGACACCGCTCAAGACGCCGCCGGGCGTAGGCGAGCGGCTCCTCGCACTCGGGGCACAGCCGAGCGGAACGGTGCCTGCCGCCCGGCGACCGGCGCCCGTCGGCGGCCTGTCCGTCGGCCGACGGGCGCCGCGGCTGCTCGTGATGGGCGCGGCAGTACATGCCGACCATGACCTCGAGCGTGCGGGCCTCGCGACGCAGCCGGCGCGAGGCATGCTCGGTCGTGCGAGACCCGGTCCCCGTCATGGGCGCAGCCGGCGACGCGCGGTCAGGACGACGGCCCGGCGCCGCACCGACGACCTCAGCCGGTGAACTCGACCTCGACGAGCTCCACGTCCCAGAGCGGCTCGATCTTCTCGGCGATGTCGTTCTTGATCGCCGTGGCGAACTGATGACCCTCGTCGAGGTCGACCACGATCTTCACCACGCCACCCTCGAAGCTGATGTCCTTGACCAGGTCGGTCCGGACGATGTCGAGGCCCATCAGCGGGTTCATGACGTGCTTGAGCCGCTTCTCGATCGTCTTGACGGTCGTCGGCTCGGTCTCGGTCACCTTGCCGTGACGCTCCTCGTAGTCGCGGATCGCGGCCCGCAGGCCCTCGACCGCGAGGACCGAGCAGTGCGCCTTGATGGGGGGCAGGCCGCCAAGCTCGTCGGCGGCCTCCTTCCAGGTCACCTTCTTGGCGTCCTCGAGCGTCTTGCCCTTCGCCAGGTCGGTGATGATCGAGCCGGTGGCGATGTTGCTGGCGCAGCCGTAGCTCTGGAACTTGATGTCGTCGATGACGTCGGAGTCCGGGTCGACCTTGATGGTCACGCTGACCATGTCGCCGCACGCCGGGCTGCCTTCGATCGCCTTGCCGTCCGGTTCCTCGAGCTCGCCGACGTTGTGCGGGTGCTTGAAGTGCTCGAGGACGGTCTCGTTGTAGGGGAACTTGGTCACGGTGTCTCCTTCCGCCCTCGTCCTGCCGTCCGTGTCACTCCTTCGGCGCCAGGGGGCTGATGGCGCGCAGCTGCTCGACGACCTCGCCGGCAGCCTCGATCACGTTGTCGACATCCTCCATGCTGTTGTACCGGGAGAAGCTGAAGCGCACCGACCCATGAGCGCGCTCGTGGTCGCCGCCGATACCGCTGATGACGTGGCTCGCCTCGAGCGACTTGCTGAAGCACGCCGAGCCCGTGCTCACCGCGAAGCCGCGCATGTCGAGCTGCAGGGTGATCGACTCGCCCTCCACGAAGTGGAACGTCACGTTCGCATTCTGCGGCGTCCGCAGCGTGCGATGTCCGTTCAGGGTCGTGTGCGGGATCTCCTTGAGGGCCCGGTCGAGCAGCCGGTCGCGCATGGCCTGGAGGGCCTGGTTCTCCGTGGGTGTGACCAGACCGGCCGCCGTCGCGAAGCCGACGGCGCCGGGGATGTCCTCCACGCCGGCGCGACGGTCCGACTCCTGGAAGCCACCGTCCATCCATTTCCGGAGTGGCGTACCCTTGCGCACGTAGAGCGCACCGGCGCCTCGTGGCCCGTGGATGGTATGGGCGGAGATGGTCACCAGGTCGGGGCCCGGCTTCTCGCTGCCGGCGGCGCTGCCCACGTCCAGCGGCAGACGGGTGAACGTGTGCGTCGCGTCGGTGTGGAACACGACGTGCCTGTCGACGGCGATCTCGGCGACGGCGTCGATGTCCTGGACCGTCCCGATCTCCTGGTTGGCGTGCTGGATGCTGATGAGGATCGTGTCGGGCCTCACGGCCTTGCGCACATCGTCGGGATCGACCCGGCCGTCGCCGTCGACCTCGAGGTACGTCACCTCGAAACCCTGCCGCTCGAGTGCTTTGGCGGTGTTCAGCACCGGGAAGTCCTCTATGCGGCTGGTGATCAGGTGGCGCCCTTTCTTCTCGCCCAGCGCCATCGCCACACCCTTGAGCGCCAGGTTGCTCGACTCGGTGCTGCCGCCGGTGAAGATGAGCTCCTCCGGCGCGGCCCCGAGCAGGCCGGCCAGATCGGCACGCGCCTGGTCGAGCGACTCACGGGCCTCGATGCCGATCGAGTAGCCGAACTCGCTCGTCGCGACCGCGTAGACGTCGAAGAAGAACGGCTTCATCGCCTCAAGCACTCGTTCGTCGAGCCGTGTGGTCGCTGAGTTGTCCATGTATGTCGTCTCGCCGAACACGTCGCCTTCCTTCCGCTCGGCCGCCGGCCGCGGGCACCGCTCGCGGGCCGGACCGTGGCCGGAATCACCTCAGATGAACAGGGTCACCACGCTCTCGCGGGCCTCGCGGATGTAGGTGCCCACCGCGCAGTACTCCTCGATCAGCTCCTGCTCGAGGTCCTCGGCCTTCACGCCCATGATGTCCATGGTCATGTCGCAGGCGAAGATCTTCCCACCGAGGTCCTTGAAGTCGCGGGCCATCGCCTGCAGCGCGCGCACGTTCTTGTCTTTCATGCGGCGCTTGATCATCCACTTGCCCATCCCGAGCATGTGCATCTTGCTCAGCGGGCCGCTGTCGAGCTTGCCCTTCTTCAGCCGGCTGAGACCCCAGAACGTGAAGTACAGGGAGGCCTCCATGCCCATCGCCAGGGCGCCGTTGCCGACGATGAAGGCGCTGTAGATCTTGTCGAAGTCGCCGCTGTGGACGATGATGGTGATCTTCTCCGGCCTGGACGCCGCCCCGGCCTGCTCCTGCTCGCCGGCGGGTGCCGCTGCCGTCGTCTCGGTATCGCTCATGAGCCTGCCCTCGTCGCTCCTGGGTTCAGCGCTGGATGCGGATCGTCCATTCGCCGCTCTCGTCTTCCTCGACGCCGATGAGCGTCAACCCAAGGGCCTCGACGGCCATCGGGATCTCCTTCTTCGACGAGGGATGGGTGCCGACGACCTCGACCACGTCTCCCGGCTTGCTGCGCCGCAAGGCCTTGCGCGTCTCGACCAGCGGGACGGGACAGTTCTCGCCCCGGCAATCCACTTTGACCTCCGCCACGAGAGACTCCTCTGCGTCGCTTCTCTCCATCTTCCGCTCGCAGGGCGTCGCGAGAGGGGGTCTCCGGCCGAAGTCACACGACCTCGGGCGGAACACGGCTCTCCGGCACCACGGCACGAGCGGCCACCGCTCACATTCCCGCGGCCGCACAAGGCTAACCACGGCGGTCGGGTATGGACCGGCTGCAATGGGCACAGATCGCCGCGTCGGCGACCGTCCTCCTCGGAGTCGTCCCCATCTTCCTGGTGTGACCGTTGGAGAGGACCGAGAACGGCCGACGCACCGGAGCGTCGGCCTGGGCGCGAGAGGGGCTGGTGGGCGATGGTGGATTCGAACCACCGACTCCCTGCTTGTAAGGCAGGTGCTCTTCCCCTGAGCTAATCGCCCACGAGCGGCGGCGCCGCGCAGTATACAACGGCGCCCGGCCCGAGCCCCGTACCCGCGCGGCGCCCGTCGGGTAGGCTTCGCGCGATGGATGGCGCACGGCGGCTCGCGGTCGAGGGCCTCACCCTCGAGGTGACCACCGACGGTGGCACGGTCCGCCGTCTGCTCGACGATGTCTCCTTCGCCGTCGGTGAGGGGAGCGTCTTCGTCGTCGTCGGGCCGTCGGGCAGCGGCAAGAGCAGTCTGCTCCGCTGCCTGAACCGGCTCAGCGAGCCCACCCACGGGAACGTGACCCTCGACGGCGTCGACGTCTCGCGTCTCCCGGTCCGCGAACTCCGCAGGCGCGCCGGGATGGTCTTCCAGCATCCGACGCTCTTCCCGGGCACCATCGCGGACAACGTGCTCTACGGTCCACTCGTGCGCGACGCCCTCCCCGAAGACCCGGCGGCCTTCGTGCGGCAGCAGCTCGAGCTCGTCGGCCTGCCGGCCGACTGGGTGGAGCACCCTGTCGACGATCTCTCGGGCGGCGAAGCCCAGCGGGTCGCCCTCGCGCGGGCGCTCGCCAACGACCCCGACGTGCTGCTGCTCGACGAACCGACGGCGGCGCTCGACCGCGGCGCCGCCGGCCGCATCGAGCATCTCCTTCTCGACCTGGCGGCGCGGACCGGGTTGACCTATGTCTGGGTCACGCACGACCTCGACCAGGCGCGGAGGGTCGGCGACTCGGGTCTGGTGCTCGTCGACGGGAGAGTCGTGGAGCGGGGCCCGCCGGCACAGCTCCTCGCCGAGCCCTCCGAAGAGGTCACCCGCCTCTTCGTGGCCGGCGAGCTGACGGTCGGCGACGTGATCGAGAAACGAAGTGACACGGAGCCAGAGAGGCTCGCAGAGGATCGGGAGGGCTTGAGCGATGGGAGAGTGTGAAATGCCGGGCGTCCTGGCGGCGGCCGGCGGGGCCCAGTTCTCGTTCATCAACGTCGCGGTGGCGCTCTTGATGGTCGCCGTCGCGGTCGGCCTGTCGTTCTGGGAGCGGCTGTCCCTTGAGCGCGACATCCTGCTCGCCTGCGTCCGGGCCTTCGTCCAGCTGCTGGCCATCGGGTATGTCATCCAGCTCGTCTTCGACAGCGGCAGCTTCTGGTTCGTGCTGCTCCTGCTGGGCGCCATGGTCCTGTTCGCCACCATCACGTCCGGCCGTCGGCTGCGACCGGTGCCGGGCGCGTACGCCATCGCCGGCGTATCGATCGCGCTGGCGGCTACGTTCACCATCGTGCTGCTCGTCGGTCTCGGGGTGATCCCGGGCACCGCCCGCTACGTGGTCCCGCTCGGAGGGATGGTCGTCGGGAACGCCATGAACATCGTGTCGGTGGTCGGAGTACGGCTCAAGGAGGAGATGGAGGGCGAACGACGCTCGATCGAGGCCTCGCTGGCGCTGGCCGCCAGCCCCGCGCAGGCGGCACGACCGAGCCTGCGACGGGCCGCCAGAGTGGCCATGCTGCCGATCATCGACAACACCAAGACGATCGGCCTGGTGTTCCTTCCCGGGGCGATGACCGGCATGATCCTGGCCGGCGACGACCCGCTCGACGCCGTGAAGCTGCAGGCGATCGTCATGTACATGCTCATCGGCACGGTCGCCATCGCGGCCAGCTGTGCCGGCCTCCTCGTCCAGCGGCGGCTCTTCACGCGCGACAGTCAGCTGCGACGCGTGACCGCCCGCTGACGTCCTTTAGCGCAGCGGTCGGCTACGCTGATTCACTGCGCATGCGGAGGGCCGGGTCCGACTGCACCCGGGAGTGCGTGCGGCGCGATGCGGGGCTCAGACCGACGCGAAACGTCAGACCGACGGAGATCAACCGTCCGAATCAGCCTCCGGCGACGGGCTGGAGCTCCCGCCACGTGTTCGGCACCAGATGGACCTTCAGCGACCAGCGGTTCGCCAGGCGCGCGATGACGTTGTCGTTGTAGTGGATGTTCACGGTGCCCCGCATGTCGACCAGGGCAGCGGCGACGACCATGCCGTGCACGATGAAGGCGCCGTGGCCCTTGTCGACGGTCCCGTCGGTGTACATGGCGCCCCAGTACTCCCCGGCGCCGGCGAAGTCGATGTTGCCGCCGCCCAGCACGAGAAGGAAGCCCGGCTCGGTCTCACTGTTCCACACGCCTGCCCGGAGTGTGACGGTGCTCGTCGGGCTCGGCTCGACGACACACAGGCCACTCAGGCCACCCTGTGGGCTCCAGTTCGGATCGATGGGGCTGTTCTGGGCCTCGTCGACCGACGTGAAGTAGCGTCCGTTGGCTTGCGCGACCGCCTTCAACTGCTCTCGCAGAGACTCGGGGAAGACCTCGTCGACGGTGCCCGCGGCCTCACCTTCGAGATCGACGATGTTCGTCGCCGACACCGACAGATCGTCGATGAAACCGCCTACCCGCACAGTGGTCTGGATGCCGGACGGGGGCGGCACCTCGATCACGATCTTCGGGTTGTTGCCGCCGCCGTTGCTCAGGAGGTTGCCACCGGCGAACAGCGCCACGCCGCGTGGCAGACCGGTATCGAGGTAGGCACGCTCGACGAGCGCCTGGATGCGCGACGACTTCGCGCCCACGTTCGACTGCACGACGAGCCACACGCGGTTGTCCGGCACGTCCGGCTGCTCGGGCGAGCCTTTGTCCCACGTGATGTTGGGGTCAATGGGATCCTGGTTGTCGTAGTACTGCCAGGTCACGAACGACGTACCCGCCGCCGGCGAGGGGTACTCGCTGCTGCTGAACTCCGCCCGGAAGGTCGCCTCCGCCGTAGAGCCGAGGTCGGGACCGGTCCCGAGCGCCGCCGGCCACTGGGCGCTGAGGGCTGCCATGCCCGTATCCAGAGCGGCCTCCGTGACGCCGAACGACTTGGCGCGAGTGCGGTCCTGGGCGCTGTTGTGCTGCATGTTGCCGACGATCCAGACCAGGCTGGTGGCAAGGACCGCGAGCGTCGCGACGATACCCAGGAGCATGACGATCCCGCTGCCTCTCTGATTGCCAGGGATGATCTGTTTCATGATGCTCATTGCAGCCGCTGGTTCCGGAGCTGGGCCGACGTCTGGAGGTCGGCATAGACAGGCGAATGGCCCGGGTTGAGGTCCACGAGCACGTGGATCTGGACGTTGAGGATCCGCACCCGGTTGTACGAGTAGTACACGTAGGAGGAGGTCTGGAGCTGCCCGTACTCGTCGACGTAGCTGTACTGGAACAGCGGCGGCTGCGGTGAGGTGGTCGCGTCGTAGTTGACCACGTTCCTGACCAGCAGCGTGGCGCCCTCACCGGATGTCTGCTCGTTCTCGTCGAACTGATCGTCGGGGCTCGGGTTGATGTCGAAACCCTCGAGCACGCCGTCGTCGTTGAGGTCTTCGAAGCGCCAGATCTCGCCGTCCCCGTACAGACGGAAGGCGACGAGGTGGGGCGTCATGTCCGGGCTCGAGTTCCCCGACTCGTTGAAGGTCGTATACACCGCGATCCATCTCTGACGCGCCCTGCGCACGGCGACCTCGTCGTTGTCGGGCACGGCCTCGGCGTCTCGGATCTCCCGCGTCATCCGCGCGATGGCCTGTCTCGCCTGTTCTCTCGCGGTCGCGCTCTTGGCCGAGTACGAGAAGGAGCCGGTGAGCGCGAAGTACACGACGAGGATCATGCCGCTGACGAGCACGGTGATCACCATGCCGATCAGCAGCTCCACAAGGGTGAGACCGCTCTGCTCAGACCCGCACCTGCGCAGCAGGCGGGCTCCCGCGGAGCGAGTCGAGGGGGCGGGGGCCGATGCAGAACGGCGGCTCACGGGAACACCACCGTCTGCGGACCCGCGGAGAGATCGCCGAGCTTCGTCGTGGTGCTACCGCCATAGCGGCCGAACACGTTGTAGAGGTCGGACGGGAGGTTCTCCCAGTCAGCGGACTTGCCCTTCTTGTTGATCGACACCTCAGGCGGCGGTGAGGACGAGGCGCCGCCGTCCCGGTCGAACCAGAGGCCGGTCGTGACGCTCTGCACGCGCACGTACACACGCTCCGTGCGATGATCGTTGCGCACCACCAGCGTGTAGTTCGCCTGTGGATCGGTCGTCGCCGATTCGACCCCGGTGTAGGCGGAGGCGTTGCCGGCGTTGTCGAGAGCGCGCATGCGGTAGTACCAGGTGGCACTCCATCCGGCCGTGGCGTCGACGTAGTAGATCCCGGTGGCAGGGTACGCGGCCTCGAGCTGCACCCACCCGCTGGAGCCGTTCGGGCTGCGCTCGATCTGGTAGCCGAGCAGACCGATCGCCGGGTCACCCTGGTCGATCGAGGGCGTCCAGTCGAGACGGATCGAGGGCTGGCCGTCGCCGTTCTTGGCCGCCCTGAAGTCGCCGGGAACGGTCGGTGGCTCTGTGTCCGCCTGAGCATCGGGTATCGCCGACACCTCAACGGATGCCGGGCTTGTTCCACCGGCCGCGTCGACGGCCTTCACATAGTAGTAGTAGGTGGTGCCGTTCACGAGCCCGGTGTCCTCGTAGCTGGCGGTGGCCACATCGCCGGCGAGGAGGCTCTCGGCGCCCGAGGCCTCACCGCGCCACACCTCGTAATGGTCGAGGTCGCCGGCCGGCGAGGCGGTCCACGTCAGGTAGACCGCCCCGTCGCCGGGGGTCGCGACGAGGCCGGTCGGCGCCGGCGGCGCGCCGTGCTGCACCTCGTAGGCGACCGACACCGTGTTTCCCTCGAAGCCGTTCCGGGACACCGCGACCGCCTGGAAGACGTAGACGCCGTCCGGCGCCGTGGAGGCGTCCCAGGTGGTTCTGTAGACGCCCGGCTGTCCTACTTCCGGCATCGTCACCTCAGCGAAGCTGACCTGACCTCCGTTGTAGGCGTTGACGGTGAAGCGCACGAACCCCGAGGGGCTTCCGCCGGCGTTCATGGCTGCGATATCGGCCGCTCCCACGACCGCCTGCAGATCCACCGAGTAACCGGTGATCCGCGCCGTGTCCCAGCCGGCCGTCTCGAGCGGAGAGACGTCGAAGGCGACGATCTGTGGCCCCGCGTACTGCTGGTAGATGTTCGTCTGCAGCACCACGTGCTTGACGGGCGAGGGCGGCGGGTCCCAGTACACGTCGACGGTCACCTGCTTGTATTGCTCCCCACCGACCGGCGACCCCTCCGGCATCGGGGTGACTGTGTAGTCGATGTGGAACGTCTTGGTGCCCGTGCCTGAGACAGCGACGAAGGTGGGTCCGAACTGGCCGCCGCCGAAGCTGGGGTTGTAGAGGTTCGGGAGGGTCGTCGGATTCGCCGCGTCGGCGACGATCTCGTCGTAGTCGAGCTGGCGGATCTTCTCGAGCTTGTCCTGTGCGACCTGGAGCGCCGTCGTGCGCGCGTTGTCGCCGGCGTTCGTCTGCTGGGCGAGGATGAACATGGGCACCATCGCCGCGAAGACCATGCCGGCGAGGACGATGGTCACGAGCAGTTCGACCAGGCTGAAGCCACGCTGACCACTGCGCGAGCGACAGATGCGCACGCCGACCTCCAGTCCCCCTGTTTGCGCGTAGGTCCTACATCGGCAATATCAGCGAGACCATGACCACACCGTCGACCAGAAGGGGGCGCGAGGGGTGAGAAGCGCTGTCTCTTCTGACAACGGCGTCCTCGGGGACGACATCGCCTGAGCGCTCTCCGTCAGGGGGAGGCTCGATCAGGCGTCGGCAGTGCGTGCTCCTGCAGGCGGCGGGCGCCGGTCGGTGCGACCGGCGCCCGCCTGCTCTCCTGCGATCGTCCGACGCGCCTCAGCCCGTCAGCGAAGCCCTTCGAGCTGTCGGAGCGTCTCCTGCAGCAGCTCGATCTGGCGTCCGTACTCGGTGAAGTCGCCACGCTGCAGCGCCGCCTGGGCCGCCTCGAACTGCGTATTGGCCTGCTCGATCAATGCCGCCACGTCGCTCGGCAGTGTGCCGGGCGAGCTCGTCGGCGCCACCGTCGGACCAGTGGTCGGAGTCGGCGACGGCGTCGTGCCGGGGCTCGGCGTCGGTGACGGCGTGGGAGTACCGCCCGAGGTCGGCTCCTCGGCTCCGGCCGTGGTGCCGAAGATCTCCTCCAGCGCTTCGCCGAGCGTCGGGCGCATCGCCACGAACTGGCCCTGGGGCCCTGCCGTCGCGCCGGGCGGCGACCGGTAGAACACGATCACCTGCTTGACCTGTGGCAGCTGGGTCTCCTCAGCCTCCAGGTACAACGGCTGGACGTACAGCAGCGTGTTGAAGATGGGCCAGATGAGCAGGTTGCCGCTGATGGCGTTCGAGCCCTGCTGATCCCACAGCGTCAGCTGTTCGGACACCCGGGGATCCTGGTTGATGGCGGCCTCCACCTGACCCGGTCCGTAGATCAGCTCGCCTTGCGAGAAGAGGATCGTCACCGCGGTGCCGTACTCCTCCCCGTCGGATCTGGCGCCGAGCCACGCGAGCATGTTCTTCCGCCCGTTTGGCACATAGGGCAGCATCAGCGTGAACTCCTCGTTCTCCGCCTCCGGGAGCCGCAGGATGACGTAGTAGGCCGGCATCGGGCCACGGCTGTCGGAGACGTTCTCGGGAATCTCCCACTGGTCGCCGCGGTTGTACAGGACTTCCACGTCGTCGACGTGATAGGTCGCATAGATCCGCGCCTGGACGTTGAAGAAGCCCTCCGCGTACCGGACGTGCTCGCGAAGACCCTCGGGCATCTCCGACTCGGGATACAGGATGCCCGGGAACGCAGCCTCGTACGTCTGGATCAACGGGTCCTCGGTGTCGAAGACATACAGCCGTACGGTGCCGTTGTAGGCGTCGATGACGGCCTTGACGGAGTTGCGGATGTAATTGAGCGATCCGTCCGGGTCGCTGTACGGGTAGCGCCGCGTCTGCGTATAGCAGTCGATGATCCAGTACAGCTTGCCGTCGGCGACGACCATGTAGGGGTCCTTGTCCTGCTGCAGGAAGGGCGCCGCCTTCGCCAGTCGCTCCCTGATGTTGTTGACGAGGATCGCCTTGCTCTGGTCGGTGAAGACGTCGGTCGTGAAGAACTTGATCGTCTTGAACCGCCAGCAGAGGGCGAGCTTGGTGAAGAAGCTGTTGACGGAGATGCCGCCCTCGCCGCTGTACTTGGTGAAGACGTCCCGGTCTGAACCGGGATAGTCGAACTCGCGCTCGGTGGTACCGACGAGCGTGTAGTCGGTGCCGATCTCACCGTAGTAGATACGCGGCTGATCGATCTCGAGACTCTCGACCGCCGACTGTGGTGGGATGTCCTTCACCAGGAAGTCAGGTGAGCCGTCGTCTGTGACCTGGTTGACCGCCGAGAGAGCGATGCCGTACCCATGGGTGTAGGTGATGTGCTGGTTCACCCATGTCTGGGCGTTCTCTGGCAGTCCGGCGATGTTGAGCTCCCGAGCGGAGAGCATCGTCTGTCTGAGCACATCGTCGACGACGTACCGGTCGACGTCCGCGTCGACGAAGGAGTAGTACGGGCGCAACTCCTGCAACTGCCGGTAGCTTGTGACCAGTGTCGCGGGATCCCAGAGCCGGACGTTGCGGACGGTGACCTCGGCCGCCTCCAGCGCCTCTGGGGTGAGGCCCTCACCCATCTGGACCCTCTGCTGGTCGATGTCGTTGAGCGCATACGCGCGCTTCGTCGAATCGAGCGTGTACCCGAGGTACTCCCGCTCCTTCTGCAGCTGGTTCGGGTTGACGATCAGGTTCTGGACGATCGCCGGGTAGACCCACTGGACGATGATGAACACGACGACCCAGCCGACGATGACGAACGGCCACCACCGCAGGCGCTTCCACACGTTGTAGATGAGGATGGCGGCGATGACGAAAGCGACGCCCATGAGGATCCGGGCCGCCGGGATGCGGGCCACGGCGTCGGTGTAGCCGACGCCGAAGACCACCCCGCTGGGCTGCGACAGGTAGTCCCATGCCTTGAAGAGCTGGCCGACGCCGATCGTGATGAAGAGCACCGCCAGCAACGCCGAGATGTGGGAGACGGCCCGCGGCGGCAGCTTGAAGCCGATCTGCGGACGGGGCACCCTGCCGGACGCTCCCCGTTGCTGCTGGGCGGGTACCGTGAAGTCGCCTCCGAGTGCCAGGTGCATGACCGTCGTGAACACGATGGTGACCAGCACCGTCGCGAACACGAAGGACTGCACGGAGTGCCACGCCGGCACCGTGAACACGTAGAAGCCCACGTCGTGGTTGAAGATCGGGTCGTTGACGCCGAACTCCTTGCCGTAGATGGCCTCTACGAAGGTGAGCCAGTTGCCTGAGGCGACGTATCCCGCGACGACGGCGGAGAGCAGCGCGATGGCGAGGCCGCCCCAAAGAGCGAGTTTCCTCGCCCGACTCCGCACCAGCTCGACCACGTCCTCGCCCTCGCTGGCCTTGAACTCGGGTGCCAGCCGACGGGCCAGCTCGAGGTTCGGCCACAGGATCAGGAAGAAGATGCCGAAGCCTGCGGCACCGACGGCCAACTGGCCCCAGAACGTGCGCCAGAAGACGGTCCGGAACCCGACCTCGCCGAACCACAGCCAGTCGAGGTAGAAGCCGAGCACGCGGAGGATGATGATGATCGCGATGACGACCGCGGCGATGATGAGCCCGATCTTCAGGGTCCGACGGCTCGACCTGGGACGTCCGGACTTGCGTTTCCCCTGTCGTCGGTCCTGGTCGGACTTCTTCTGCTGGAATCGCTCGAAGAGCGGATCGGTCGGCATCAGAGACCCCTTCGCTCGCCCGCCTCAGGCCCCAGCGACGGATACTCTGCGGCGCTTCGCCCCCGGCATGGCGCCGCCGTCGTCGCGGGACACGTTGCTACAGTCTACGGTACGAGAGCGCCCGACGCTCGCCCGACCCATTGCCGGCAGGGGACGAACGCCCCCGACCAGAGGGTCGGAGGGCCGCGCGAGCCTCAGGCACCCGCGGCGGAGGCGGCGGTCTGCCTCTCCTGCTCCTCGCGGCGGACGTGGGCGATGAAGCGCTGCACCAGATGCGGATCGAGCTCGTCTCCGGCACTCCGCCACAAGCGCTCCAGCGCGACAGCCGGATCGTCGCTCTCGTCGACTGCCTCAAGGTAGGCCCGGCACACTGCGAAGACGCGTGCCGGAAGAGGGATCTCCTCACCGGCCAGGCCTTCGGGGTAGCCGGCGCCATCCCACCGTTCGGTGCTGTAGAGCAGCGCCGCGAACGCGTCATCGTCGGCGCCGCGACCATCCCAGCGGACGCCGATCCCGTGGATCGCGCCCTCGTGCTCGGACCCGGCACTCCTCGCCCCTGCCGACCGGGCGACCTGGTCGGCGACCGACAACGTGAGCATCACCCCGCTGGCCTGGCGGTCGTCCAGGCCGACCGCACGGCAGAACTCCCGGGCAAGCCCCGCGTGATGGACGTGGGCGGGCTCGAAGACGTCCGGCGGAGGCTCGCCGTGCAGCTGGATGCGGTTGCGGCCGCCGGCCTTGGCGCGCAGCAGCGCGGCGTCGGCCGCCCGAAGCACACCGTCCATGTCCGAAACGGAGTCGGGGTAGGCGGCGACACCGATGGACATGCTCACCTGGAGCGCCGGCGAGCCGGCGTCGATCTCCCGCACCCGCACACGGATCCGCTCCGCCACGTGATGAGCCTCGCTCAGCGTGGTCCGCGGCAGGATCATCACGAACTCCTCGCCGCCGTACCGGGCGATGTAGTCGGAATCCCGGCTGCACTGCCTCAGCACGTCGGTCACGGACCGTAGGACCTCGTCCCCCTTCTGATGGCCGATCGTGTCGTTGACCGCCTTGAAGTGGTCGAGATCCATCATCAGCAGGCAGAACGTCTCCTCATAGCGATCGGCACGGCGGACCTCCGCAGCCAGGGTCTCCTGGAAGTGCCGGTAGTTGTGGAGCCCCGTGAGCCCGTCGCTGACGGCGAGGAGCTGCATCTCCTGGTAGGTGCGGGCGTTGTGGACCGCGATGGCGGCGAGGTTGGCGACGAGGACGGTGAGCTCGAGCTCGCGCCGGCCGAAGGGGTCGGCGACATCCCGGCCGACGCCGAGGACGCCGAACACCCGGTCGCTGGTAGCCAGGGGCGCCAGGATCAGGGATGCCGACCCGTCGGCCGTCCCGAACGGTGACGGCACCGGCATCGAACCCTCCTCGTCGAGGAGCACCGGCCGGCCGTCGGCCAGCACCGCCTGGACCGACGGATGGGAGACGACCTCGCCCCGTTCGACGGTAACGCGCCCCTCCTCGCCCGTCGCGAACACCGGCGTCAGGGCGTCGGTGTGGCCGTTCCTCAGGCCGATGGCGAGGAACTGATGCGGCACGAGCTGGCCAAGGACGCGAGCGGTCTCGTTGAAGACCGCCGTCTGGTCGAGATTGGCCAGCAGAGTGCGGCTCATCTCGGTGAGGTCGTGACGGACGCGCAGTTGCTCCTCGAGATCGCCGGTGACCTGCTGGAGCTGCTCGTGTTCGAGCGCGTTGTCGATGGCGACGACTGCGTGGGTGGCGAACACCCCGAGCAGCTGGACGGTCGCCAGCGACGGCTTGGCGCCGTCGATCGGAGACCCGAGCCTGATCAGGCCGCGCAGCTCCCCGTCCTGATCGCGAAGCGGCACCAGGAGCGTGTCGCCGCGGCGCCACGCCCCCTTCTCGAAGGGTCCCCTGGCGGCCAGCCGCCGCGCCCCGGCCTCCTCCCAGTCCGGATGGGCACCGGGCAGGTAGTAGCAGTCGCCGATACGGTGCCGCTCCACCAGGAGCGGTTCGACGACGGCCACGGGCACCGTCTCACCTGACTCTTCGAAACCGGTCTGCTCGCCGCCGACCGCAGCCAGCGCATGCAGCCTGTCGCCCTCACGGCGTACGAGCACTCCCGCCTCCGCGAAGCCGAAGGTCTCCGACGCCGCGGACGCGACCACCCTGCCGACCGCGTCCAGATCGAGGCCCGTCTGCAGCTGATTGGCCAGCGTCAGAAGGGCGCGCAGGAGTTCCACCTCCGCGCGCTCGCTCCCCAGTTCTCTGAATGGTCGGTCGACCATGGCTCGCTCCGGCGTGCTCACGCCATCTCCACATGGTACTGCCATCGGACGCGTTCGGCCACGACGATCGGTGACCCGGCGGCCGCCGAACGATGTGACGACACGTCCATCACGAGGCGACGGCTGTGAGCAGCGTCCGGTTCGCGCGAATCGTTGCCAGCACAGACAACACTATCGGCACCGTAGCAAGACGCGGGGCCTAGTCGGCGTCGCCCAGCCGCAGCATCTCCCGAGCCTCGCCGGGGGTGGCCGTCTCGCGGCCGCAGCTCGCCGCTATCTCGGCGACGCGCCCAACGAGCTGGGCGTTGCTCTCGGCCAGGACGCCCTTGGTGAAGTAGATGTTGTCCTCGAACCCCAGGCGGACGTGACCGCCGAGAGCGAGCGAGGCGAGTGTGCAGGGGATGTGCCAGCGCCCGATCCCCGTACACGTCCAGGTGCTGCCTTCCTCCGGGATCGAGTCGACGAGGAAGATGAGGTTGCGCGGGTGACCGCCCATCGAGCCCGGCACTCCGAGCACGAAGTCCCAGTGCATGAGCGGCCCTGCCGGCCCGTAGCGACTCACGAGACGGAGCGCGTTGTCGATCTGGCCGGCCTCGAAGATCTCGAACTCGGGCCGCACGCCGGCAGCCTGCATCCGCTGATAGAACTCGGCCATCAGCGCGGCGTCGTTGAAGAAGACGTCGTCGCCGAAGTTCGCGGTCCCGGTCGTCAGCGACGCCATCTCCGGCTTGAGCTCCAGCGGCTGGAGACGCTCGTCGGCGGTCATGCCCATCGCGCCGCCGGTGCTCGTCTGGATGATGATGTCGGTACGGGCCCGGATCTCGTCGATCGCGGCCGCGAAGACCTCCCTGTCCTGCGTCGGGGCGCCGTCGGGACGGCGGACGTGCAGGTGGTAGACGGCGGCGCCGGCCTCGCGGCAACGGGCCGCGTCGACGCCGATCTCGGATGCCGTGACGGGCAGGTGGGGCTGCACGTCGCGGGTCGTCTCGGCGCCGACGCCGGCGACCGTGATGATGAGCTTCTCCATGGTGCCGTCCTCCCGGAGGATCGCCTGCCGATCACGCCTCTCGCGGGTGCTCGCGGGCCACCACGGCCAGCGACTCGGCGACGACCTCCAGCGCCCGCGCCAGGTCGGCCTCGGTGTGCCGGTAGCAGATGTACCAGTGGTGGTAGGGCTGCACGAACAGGCCGCGGCGGATGCACTGCGTGTAGAACGTCGTCCGCCGCTCCTTGTAGCGCTCGTCGACCTTGTCGAAGGTGAGGAACGGCATCGGCGGGATGCCCGAGGTGCTCACCGGCACGCCGGAGTCATCGACGATCGCCTCGAGCCGCTCGAGGAAGCCGGTGCCGCGTGTCCAGATGGCGTCTGGCACCCGCTCGCGCTCGAGGATGTCGAGACACGCCATCGAGGCCGCCATCTCGAGGCTGTTGGGGAAGAACGTCGAGCTGATGAACGCCTCCTTCTCGAAGACGCTCATGTGCTCCCGGGACCCGACCAGAGCCGAGATGGCGTAGCCGTTGGCCATCGCCTTGCCGATGGTGGTCAGGTCGGGGGTCACCCCGTAGCGCTCCTGGGCGCCTCCCAGGGCGGCTCGGAAGCCGGTGCGGATCTCGTCGAAGACGAGCACCGCGCCGTACTGGTGGGTGAGTTCCCTTACGGCCTCAAGGTAGCCGGGCGGCGGCGCGCTGACCGGCTTGGCAAGTGGGTGGCCGACCGGTGTGATGATGACCCCGGCCACCTGGTCGCGGTGCTCGGCCAGGGCGCTTTCGAGGCTCTCGAGCTCTCCGTACTCGAACTCGACCGTGAGGTCGAGCACCGCCTGCGGGATGCCGCCGTGGACCTCCACGCACCAGTCGTGCCAGCCGTGGTAGCCGCAGCGCAGGATGACGTCCCGGCCCGTCGCGGCGCGACAGGCGCGCACGGCGGCGGTCGTCGCGTCGGAGCCGGTCTTGACCAGCACCACCTGCTCGGCGCTGGGCACGATCCCCGTCAGCCGTTCCTCGAGCTCGTTCTGCAGCCGCTGCACCAGGGAGAAGCAGAAGCCGTCGTCCATGCGTGCCTTGACGGCCTCATTGATCTCCGGCTCTACATAGCCGAGGATGATCGGACCGTAGGCGCAGAGCATGTCGATGTAGTCGTTCCCGTCGACGTCGACGATGTGGCCGTCGTAGCCGTGGTCGATGAAGATGGGGTACTCGCCGACGACGAAGTTGTAGGGGCGGCGGATGCCCATCACACCGCCCGGCGAGAGCCGTTTCGCCTCCTCGAAGAGGTGCAGGGAGTTGGTCAGGGTGAGCGGCGGGGCGCTCTCCACGTGCTTGTCCATCTTCTCTCCTGGGGTCGCGAGGGTGGGTCGGGTCGGGTGGGCCGCTCGATCCCCAGATCACCCGGGGTCGGTCAGCTCCCGGGAGAGGAAGATGAACAGCAGGCCGCTCACGCGTCCGGCACCGAGAAGCCCAGCCGGGACGCGAACTCGAGGTGGAACTGGGCGTCGGTCGCGAGGTCGAGGAACCCGATCTCCGTGCGGCGCCGCGCCATCCGCCGCCGCGCCCGTGTGTCGATGAGGGCCATCTGGGCACCGACGCCGGCCGCGTTGCCGACGAACTGCACCCGGTCACGCGCCACCGGCGGGAAGAGGTCGAGCGAGAGGCTGTTGTCGAGGTCGAGGTAATTGCCGAAGGCCCCGGCGATGTAGACGTTGCGAAGGTCAGAAGGCTCGAGCCCCATGCTCTTGAGGAGCATCGACCACCCGGTCGAGATGGCGCCCTTGGCGAGCTGCAGCTGCCGCACATCGTGCTGCGTGAAGACGATGTCGCCCTGGGGACGCTCAACGAGGACGTATTCGAGGCCCTCGTGCCCATCGCGCACCCGCTCGTGCGGCTGCATGCGCCCCGTCGAGTCGACCACGCCGTGACGCACCAGGCCGGCGAGCAGGTCGACGACGCCGGAGCCACAGATGCCGACTGGGGGGGCGCCCTCGATGGTCTCGATCGAGGCCGGGTTCCCGTCGTCCGCGAAGCGGATCTTCTCGATCGCGCCGGCGACCGCCTTCATCCCGTTCCTGATCTGGTACCCCTCGAAGGCCGGCCCCGACGCGCAGCTCGTCACGGTGATCGTCCCGTCGTTCGCCAGAGCGATCTCGGTGTTGGTGCCGATGTCGATGGCCATCGCTGGGAGTCGCTTCCTGGCCAGCCGTGTGGCACAGACGACGGAGAGGGCGTCCGAGCCGACGAACCCGGCGATGGGCGGCAGGAAGTGGACGCCGCCCTCCGGGTTCATCGCCAGCCCGAGGTCCTTGCCGGTCAGCTGCACCGGACGATGGATCGCGGGCGCGAACGGCGCGCTGCCGAGGCCGTCCGGCGAGAGCCCCAGGGCGAGGTGGTGCATGGCCGTGTTGCCGACGATCGTCATGTCGTAGACATGCCGCGCCAGGATGCCCGCGCGCACCATCAGCGCCTCGAGGACCTGGTTGATGCCCTCGTGCACGGCGCGGGCCAACTCGACGGGCCCCTCGTCGATCCCCAGAGAGATGCGGCTGACGATCTCTTCCCCGTACCGCATCTGCGGGTTCTCGATCGCCTCATGGTCGATGACGACACCCTGGGTGAGGTCGAAGAGATAGCCGATCACCTTCGACGTCCCGATGTCGACGGCGACGCCGTAGATCTCGGTCGCCGCACTCGGCGGCTCGACGTCGATGACCCGCCCGTCGTAGGTGGTGACCGTCGCCTTCCAGCGGTTGTTGCGGAGGACCGCCGGAAGGGCGGAGAGCGCCGGCATGGCGATCTCGCGGGCGTCGACCGCCTCGAGGAGCCGCTCACGATCTGAGCGCGGATCGTCGAAAGAGGCCTGCGGCAGCTCGATGACCTGGCGACGGACCGCCGGGTGCGGCTTGCCGTGGTGCAGCATCGAGGCGGTGAGGATCTGCCGCCGCCCCTTGGTCTCATGGACCTCGACGGTGACCCGCTCGGACAACGGCACAGCCTGGCAGGCGAGCCGCCACCCTTCTTCGAGCTGCTCCGGCGAGAGCTTCTCGAGCTCCTGCTCGGTCGGGTCGCTCACGACGCCGCCGCCGACTCTCACGAGGCACTTCCCGCAGGTCCCCTTCCCGGCGCAGGTGTTGGGGAAGTCGCTCGTGGCGCGCATGACCGCGTCGAGGATGGTCTCCCCGTCCTCCATGTGGAAGCTCTGTCCGATGGGCTCGATGAGGACTGTCCGCGGGATCCCGCTCTCTTTCTGCATCTTCAACTCCCTCGCCTCTCCAGCTCTCCGCGGCCACCACAGAGTCCCCACCCGCCAGGGGTACGGCCACAGGTGCCTATCGTCTCATGGACCCACCCCCGCGTGCACGGGTGATGGGACATCTTCGACACGCGTCTCGGAGAGGATATACCCCCATGGGTATCGCGACGTCAAGCAGCTCCTCGCCGGCCGGCCTCAGCTCTCGATCGGGCCGTGCCGGTCTGCCATGATGTTCTTGCGGTCGATGACCTTCTGCATGCGGGCCGCCCAGACGTCGTCGAGGGTCGGGCTGGGCACGTCGAAGAGGCCGGCCACGCCGCGCCGCACCCGGGCGGTCTCACACTCCTCGCAGCGACACTCGCCGTCGATGTAATCGTCGGGCTCGGTGTACTTGGAGATGACGCCCTCGTAGTTGCGCAAAATGACCTGGTGCTCGGCCTGGCTGATCAGGTAGCTGGGCAGCACAGGCACCTTGCCGCCGCCGCCGACCGCGTCGATGATGTAGACCGGCACCGCGAAGCCGGTCGTGTGACCGCGCAGGCTCTCGTAGATCTCGATCCCTTTGGCGACCGAGGTACGGAAATGGTTGGTGCCCATCGCCAGGTCGCACTGGTAGTAGTAGTAGGGCTTGACGCGGATGCGTACCAGACCGCGGACGAGCTTCTTCATCACGTGGGCGCAGTCGTTGATGCCGCGCAGCAGGACGCTCTGGTTGCCGAGGTTGATGCCGGCGTCGGCGAGCATCGCGCAGGCCGCTTCCGAGTCGGGAGTGATCTCCCTGGGATGGTTGAACTGAGTGTTGAAATAGAGCGGGTGGTAGCGGCGCAGCATCTCGCAGAGCTCGGGGGTGATGCGCTGCGGACAGACGACCGGCATGCGGGAGCCGATGCGGATGATCTCCACGTGCTCGATGGCGCGGATGCGCCGCAGGATGTCCTCGAGCTGGGCGTCGGAGTGGACCAGCGGGTCGCCGCCGCTGATCAGCACGTCGCGGACCTCCCTGTTGCGGGCGATGTAGGTGATGGCGTCGTCGATGACCTCTTTGGAGGCGATCGACTCGTGGCCGCCGACGATGCGCCGCCGGGTGCAGTGACGGCAGTACATCGAGCACATCTCGGTGACCACGAACAGCACCCGGTCGGGATAGCGGTGGGTGAGGTTGGCGGTCGGTGAGTCGACCGTCTCGGCGATCGCGTCCTCGAGGTCCTCTTCGTGGACGACCAGCTCGGCCGGGGAGGGCACGCCCTGCATGCGGACCGGGCAGCGGGGATCGTCGGGGTCCATCAGGGAGGCGTAGTAGGGGGTCACCGCGACCCGGAACTTGCCCAGCGTGGCTTCCAGGTCGGCGATCTGCTGCTCGGAGAGGTGGAGGACCTGTTCGAACTCCTCGACGCTGGTGAGGCGGTGGCGCAGCTGCCAGCGGTAGTCGTTCCACTCCTCGTCGCTGACCTGCGCGAAGAGGGGGATCTGCTTCCAGTCGCGGGCGGGGGGCTGGGTGGCGATCATGGGGTCTCCTTCAGGGCCGATGAGGCTCTTCGGTGTCGAGCGACGCGGCGTCGCGGGCGATGCGGTCGAGCTCGGTGACGATCTCGGGATCGAGTGGATCGACAGGTCGATCGGTGAACGTCTTCTGCACGAAGCCGGCCGCCAGGTCGACAGACCCCCGGCGGCCCTCGCGCTCCCACTGCTCGAGCGGGGTACGGTCGAAGAACCGGGGCCGCCACACGTCGCGCATGTTGCGGCGGGTGTGCCGCTCGCCGAGGTAGTTGCCGCCGATCCCGACCTTCTCGACGACCTCCACCGCGAGCGTCGCATCGTCGACCTGGATCCCGTCGCACGTCGCGGCGACGTACGACGCGATCTCGGCGTCGAGCGCCAGCGCGACCGCGTCGGCCGTGGCGCCGCCGGCGAGCAGGCCGGCGCCCGAGATCGCGTCGGCGCCGGCCATCACAGCGACCAGCGCCGCCGCGGTGTTCTCAGCCGACGAGCGCCAGCCAGAGCCGGCGGCGCCGGTCGACATCGCCTCGGCGACGACCGGCAGGCCGAACGACCGGACTCCGGCGATCGCGCTCGCCAGGTCCGACAGTCCGCCGGTGTCGAGCGGGGTGGTCGGCTCCCAGCCAAGTACTACGACCGAGACCGCTCCGGGCGCCTGCTCCTGGACCGCGGCGATACCCCTGAGGGCGTCCGCGACCGCTTCCGGCGTGGGGCGAGCGGACACGAGCCCCGGCATGCCGGCGTGGGCTGCGCCGACAGCGCCGGACCCGCCGGTCGGCTCGCATCCGACGACGACAGACACGAGCGGATGCGCTGGCCGCTCCGCGGCGCCGGCCGCGACGACATCGGCCATCTCGGCGGCCGCCCGCGCCTCGCGCGCGTCGGCGACCCGGGCGATCAGGTGCTTGCCCGTGGCCCCGAGAGCGGCGGCGAGCGCGGCGAGGCGGGCGTGCGCCCCGTCCGCCCCACGATGCTCGGCAGACCGGCCGCTCCGGCCCAGCAGCGTCTGGGGCACGACGACGGCTCCCACCTCCGGCAGCGCCTCGGCAACGGCGAAGAAGGCGTCGAGCGACGGCGGATCCCCGGACCCGGTGTCGGCGAGATCGCCGACCGAGTCGACGGGGGTCGTGGGCCTGCGGGCACCGGCGCGCGCGATCTGATCGGCCGACATGCCGCCGGCCACGAGGATCGTCCGCCCGGAGACACCGCCGATCTCGACAGGTCCGGCGAGTCGGCCCGAGGCCGCCCAGCGACGGGGAGCGCGGCCGACCAGCCCGGCGACCGCTTCTGCCCGGTCTCCAAGGGCGAGCTCCACCGCCGCCCGGAACCCGCCGGGCGCAGATGCCGGCGCCCCTGGAGAGCGCCCGAGGCTCACCACGCGCCCTCGATCGGGCGTATGCCGGCGCCTGCCGGTTGCGCGGAGCCGCGCCGCGCGCGCGTACCAACCTGTCGGCACGACCGGACGGACGTGGCCTGGAGAAGCGATAGAGAGGGAGAGGGATCCATGGGTCGGCGCCTCGCTATGCCGAGAACGTGGGAACGACGGCCGGACCGTGAGAACGACGAGCCGAGCGGGCGGAGATGCTCACGGCCCACCATAGGGGACGCGTGGACTGTTAGAGACCGCAGGCGCGGTTGATGGTCGAGATGCTCTCAGAGGCGCTGCTCACGGCCGGAGTATAGCACCGCGCTCCGTCCCGGCGGCGCCTCCGCGTGGCGCTCTCGGGCGGCCGCCGTCGATCGGCCCACGGTGCGTCTGAGCGGCGTCGACGAGTAGTAGACTCTTGCTCCGGCACGCCGCGATACCGCTTCCGCGGGCCCCGCTCTTGCACGGCGTTGGCGTAAGCGGCAGGCCGCGCTCCAACCACACGAAAGCCGAGGGAGACATGAAGGGCAACGCCACGTGGTCGACCGCCGCCGAGCGGGAGCTCGTCGTCGATTCCGCTCTGCGTATCCTCGCCGACGTCGGCATGAAGATGTCGGGCGCGCGCGCGTTGGACGCTCTCGCCGCCGAGGGCGCCTCGGTCGACCGCGCGACCGGCGTGGTGAGATTCCCGGAAGAGACCGTCCGCCGCGCGCTCGACCGGCTGCCGGACAGACTGCTCATGGCCGGCGCCGACGCCGAGCACGACGTCGTGCTCGACCGCCGCAGCGGACCGCACTTCAACCCCTCAGGCTGCATCGCCAAGACGCTCGACTGGCGGACCGGCGAACGGCGGCAGTCCACCCTGCAGGATGTCCTCGAGGGCACCATCGTCATGAACGCGACGCCCGAGGTCGACGTCATGTGGACGTTCGTGACCGCCGGCGACATCCCGGTCGAGCGTCGAGAGCTGATCGAGTACTACACGTACCTCACCGAGACCGCCAAACCCCTGGTGCTCGTCGACTGCCCCTCCAGGGTCGGTGCCGTCAAGGAGATCGCGGCGATCCTCGGCGGCGGCGCGGAAGACTCGGGGAGCGCCGGCTTCCGCCGACGGCCGCGGCTGAGCATCCTGTGCGCCGCCAGGGCGCCGCTCGAGGTCAATGCCGAACTCATCGACGTCACCTGCGACCTGGCGGCGATCGGCATGCCGGTATGGACGTACACCATGCCGATCGCCGGAGCGACCAGCCCGGTCACTATCGCCGGCACACTGGCGCTCATGTGGGCCGAGATCCTCGCCCTCATCACCACCATCCAGGCCAACGCCCCGGGGACGGCGATCCTCGCCTGCTGCGGCCCTGGCACCCTGGACATGCGCACCACCACGATGTCGATGGGGGCTCCGGAGACGACGCTCATCGGGGCGGCCTGTGTCGAGATCGGGCATCAGCTCGGTCTGCCGGTGCACAACTCGGGGCTCTCGACCGACGCCAAGCACCCCGGCATCCAGGCGGGCTACGAGAAGGGGCTCAAGGTGCTCCCCTCGGCCCTCACCGGCGCCGACATCATCAGCGGCGGCTTCGGGGCGATCGAGACATCGAACACCTTCTACCTGCCCATGGTCCCCATCGACGCGGAGATCGCCGCCATGGTGCGCCGCCTCGTCGCCGACGTCCCGGTCGACCCCGAGACGGTGATGCTCGAGGCCCTCGAGCGGGTCGGCATCGGGGGCGACTTCCTCAAGGAGAAGGAGACCCGGCGGCGAATCCGCGCCGGCGAACACTTCATGCCGCGCATCGGCGACCGGCTGGCCTACGACCAGTGGACCGAGCGGGGCCGATCGGAGCTCGACGCGGCCGTGGAACGCGTCGAGGCGGCGCTGGCCGAGCGCGATGAGCGTGGCCCCTACCTGTCGTCAGACCAGCGGCAGGCTCTGGCCGAGGTGTGCGGGGTGCGGCCGGGCGACTGACGCGTCGCGACGGCCGCCACCTCTGGAGCGGCCGCACCGGCGTCTCAGACCAGGTGCAGCTCCCGTTCGGCCTCGGCGATGATGGCGCTCATCCTGTCGGGCACGCCGTCGGGCAGCGGCAGCGGCTCGTGGGTCTTGAGCAGCTCGCGAGCCTTGTCCAGAGCGCGCTGGTAGACATCCGAGCTCCCGTCCGCACTCCACTCCTCGCGCACCCGGCGGTCGAGGAGACGCGGACGACTCAGCTCGCCCATGTGTCTCAGGGTCGAGTCCAGCGCCAGGAAATCGCTGTGCGACCCGACCGCGTGGATGTCGTCGACGGCCAGGCTCTCGTCGTCGACGCGGATGCCGGCAACGAACTGCTTCACCATGCGCGCGATCTCGTCGTCGAGGACCAGCTGGCCGTAGTCGAAGGTCATGCCCGACTCGATCATCCCCGCCCCGTAGATGACGTTGGCACCTGCCAACGCCGCCGCCAGGGCGGTCATCGTCTTCTCGTGACCGGTCTGGGCGTCACTGAGCTTGGAGTCTCCCTAAGCGCCCGCGACGAAGCTCGGCAGGCGGTAGTGCTGTGCGAGTTGGGCGACGGCAGCGCTGATGAGCGCGCACTCCGGCGTCCCGACCGAGGCGGCCGCGTGGCGCAGGTCCATGGCCGTCGTGGACGACCCGTAGACGACCGGTGAGCCGCGCTCCGTCAGCTGGCTGAGCGTGAGGCCGGCGAGGACCTCGGCGTTGTGGGTGACGAGTGTGCCGGCGAGGGTGACCGGCGACGAGCCGCCGGCCATGGCCATCGAGAGCACGTTGACGCAGATCCCGTGGCGTGCCGCCTCCACGATGATCTCGCAGCTCTCCCGCACCAGCTTCAGCGGGCTGACCGGACAGGTGACCCATGTGATCAGCGGGCGGGCTCTCAGCTCGTCGGCGCCCCCGGCGATCGATGCCGCCATGGCGAACAGCTTGCGGGAGATGTAGGCGTTCTCCGAGCCCATGAAGCCGTGCTTGGAAGTGTTCGTGAACCACATCTCGGCCTGATGGAGGGCCGCCGTCGGCTGCGGCACATCGTGGGCCGCCACCGACCGTTCGAAGACGTCGATGTCGGGCAACGCGTCGACCAGCCGCGCGGAGTCGGCCAGATCCTGTTTGACGCTGGGCCGTAGCTCGCCGGTCCACGGGTCGATCACCTGGATGCCCTCGCCGAAGTTGTCGAACGCGACCCTGCCGGCCTCGAGGACGATGTCGTTGGCAGGGTCGCGACCACAGAGGACGACCTTCGGCGGCGCCGACCGCAGCGCTTCCTCCACCAGGTGCGGAGGGATGCGCACGATCTTCGACGAGCGGTCTACCCGGGCGCCGCCGTCCGCGAAGATGTCGAGCGCGTCGTCGCCCTCGATGAACACCCCGGTCCTCTCGAGGACCTCGAGGGTCGCGAGGTGGATGTCACGCAGCGCGTCGTCCGACAGGATCGACAGTGAAAGGCCGGCGGCGTACGCGCCCGCCTGGGCGTTGCGTTTCATGGCTACCTCCATCGTTCGCCGGCGCGGCTGCGCGCCGACCGTGCACACTCTGCCCGCCCGCCCGGCGGTCCGGGGCGGCAGGGCACGCGCATCAGTCTACGCCAGCCTCCCGGTCGGCCGCCTCCACGACCCCGCGCATCGCTTCTGCGATCTCGGGCTCGACCGGGGGCGGCCGATGGCCCTCGATGATCTCGCACGCCTTGCGGCGGGCGCGCTCGTAGGCGTCGAGAGAGCCCTCGGCGGTCCACTCCTCGCGGACCCGGCGGTCGAACATCGCCGGCCGGCTTTGCTCGCGCATGTGACGCATCGTCGCGTCCAGCGAGAGGAAGTCGCTGAAGGGCCCGACGGCATGGATGTCGTCGACGGCCAGCGAGTCGTCATCGACCCCGATGCCGGCGACCGTGAACATGACCATCCTGGCGATCTCGTCGTCGATCACGAGCTGCGCCGCGTCGAAGGTGACGCCCGACTCGGTCATCCCCGCCCCGTAGATCAGGTTGGCCCCTGCCAACGCCGGGAGGAGGGCGGTGAGGGTCTTCTCGTGACCGGCCTGCACGTCGCCGACCTTGCTGTCCGCCTACGTCCCCGCGACGAAGCTCGGCAGCAGGTAGCGCCGCGCGAGCTGCACGCAGGCGGCGCTGATGAGCGCCAGCTCCGGCGAACCGACCGACGCCGTCGCGAGCCGGAGGTCGATGGCGGTCGTCGAGGTGCCGTAGATACAGGGCGCGCCACGCTCGGTCAGCTGTGCGAGCACTATGCCGGCCAGCACCTCGGCGTTATGGGTCACGAGAGTGCCGGCCAGGGTGACCGGAGACGACGCCCCGGCCATCGCCATCGAGAGCACGGTGTCGGGCAGGCCGCGACGTGCCGTCTCCACGATGACCTCGGTGGCGTCGCGCGGCAGCTGCAGGGGGCTCACCGGACAGACACCGAACCCGACGATCGGCCGCTCGCGGAGCTCGTCGGCTCCGCCGACGATGACCTCCGCCATCTCGGAGATGCGGCGGACGTGGAACGCGCTGACCGCCTCGGTGCCCACACACTTGGTGGTGTTGAGCAACGCCGCTTCCGCCTGATGGATCGGCGCCGTCGCGTCCGGCGCGTCGGAGGCGCCGACGGCGGATTCGAACATGGCCAGGCCGTCCAGCGCATCCACGAGGCGGGCGATCTGCCGCACGTCTTCAAGGGTCGGGTCGCGATGTACACCATCGAACGGATCGAGCACCTTGATACCCTCGTCGAAGTTGCAGAAAGCGACCCTGCCCGCCTCGAGCACCACGTCGTTCTCGGGGTCGCGACCGCACTGGTAAGTCTTCGGCGGCGTCGACCGGATGGCGTCTTCGACGATGTGCGAGGGAATGGTGACGACCCTGCGCTCTCGATCGACGCCACACCCCCCGTCCGCGAAGATGTCGAGCGGCTCGTCGTCCTCGACGAAGACGCCGGTGCGCTCCAGCACCTCGAGGGTGCCGAGATGGATGTCATCGATGTCGGCGGAGCTGAGGACCGAGAAGCTCAGTCCTGCGTTCCGGACGGCGCCGGACTGTGGATTCCGTTTCATGATGCCTCTCCAGGGACGGACTGTCACGTCCAACGTAGTCCCGGCGAGAGCATCGTGGAAGCGGCGATGGCTCAGTTTGACGAACTCTGCGACGGCGGCGTCGCGAGCCGCGCTGGCCCGCGACGGACCGCTTACTCCGGCAGTTCCTCGTCCGCCACCGCCTCCTCGAGCTTCTCCTCATCCTTGGGCGGCAGGATGTGGCGCAGGAACTGGCGCGTCCGCTCGTGCTGGGGGTGGAAGAAGAGCGTGTCGGGCGCCTCGTCCTCGAGGAAGACGCCCTCGTCGATGAAGATCACCCGGTCGGCGACGTCGCGCGCGAAGCCCATCTCGTGGGTGACGACGATCATCGTCATGCCGTCCTGGGCGAGCTGCTTCATCACGTTGAGCACCTCGCCGATGAGCTCCGGATCGAGGGCACTGGTCGGCTCGTCGAAGAGCATCAGCTCGGGGTCCATGGCCAGCGCGCGGGCGATCGCCACCCGCTGCTTCTGCCCGCCGGAGATCTGTGAGGGGAAGTAGTCGGCTCGATCGGAGAGGCCGACTCGCTCGAGCAGCACCTTGGCCTTCTCGATGGCTTTGTCCTTCTTCTCCTTCTTGACGATGAGCGGCGCCTCGATGATGTTCTCGGTGACCGACTTGTGCGGGAAGAGGTTGAACTCCTGGAAGACCATGCCGCACTTCATGCGGATGGCGTGCACCCCCTCACGGTAGTCCTTGCCGTGGCTGCCGCACTTGACGGTGGTCCCGCCGACGGTGATGAAGCCGGAGGTCGGCTCCTCGAGGAAGTTGATACAGCGCAGCATCGTGCTCTTGCCCGAGCCCGACGGTCCGATGAGGACGACCACCTCCCCGCGGCGGATCTCGAAGTCGAGCCCGCGCAGGACGTGGTTGTTGCCGAACTTCTTGTGCAGCGCCTCGATCTTGACGAGTACGTCGCCGCTGCTCGCGGGAGCCGCGGCCTCGGGCGCCGTCGCGTCACTTCTCGCGGGCACGGTCACGCTCCATCCGGCGTTCGAGTTTCGCCTGCCAGAAGCTGAAGAAGATGGTCAGCGCCCAGTAGAAGCCGGCCGCGACCAGCAGCGTCGACAGGGGGTTGTAGGTGGCGGCGCCGGCGAGCTGCGAACGCCTCAGCAGCTCCTCGACGGTGATGACCGAGACCAGGGAGGTGTCCTTGATCAGGGCGATGAAGTCGTTGCCGACCGCCGGGATGACGATCTTGAACGCCTGCGGCAGGACGATGCGCTTCTGCGTCTGCCAGCCGCTCAATCCCAGCGCCCAGGCGGCCTCGGTCTGGCCCTTGGGCACCGCCTGGATGCCGGCCCGGAAGACCTCGGTCAGGTAGGCGCCGTAGTTGAGCGACAGCGCCGCGACGCCCGACCAGAAGGCCGGCGGGTTGTACTTGTCCGGTAAGCCGAAATACTGGATCACCTGCGGGGTGACGGTGTAGATGACGATGATCTGCAGCAGCAGCGGCGTGCCGCGGAAGAGCGAGGTGTAGAAGGTGGCGATCCAGTAGGGGATGCGCCCCAGCGTCATGCGGGCCATGTAGCCCCAGCTGCGGTACTTGGCCCACGCCTGCCGGTAGCTCATCTTGCGGGAGAGCCGGCCGAGAGCGCCGAAGAGAGCGAGGATGCTGGCGAACGCGATGGAGATGACCGTCAGCTCGATGGTGACGATAGCGCCTCTGGCGATGAACCAGAACCAGTCTCGCATGACGTCGAAGCTGATCAGCGAGCGGCCGGTGCCCTGACCCTCGGAGTTGAACGTCCACTCGGTCTCGACCTCGACCCCGTCAACGGTCACGAGGACGGCACGGAAGTCGTAGTCGCCCTTGGGCAGGGACTCGGACCAGGTGAAACTCAACGTCGAGGTGGCCTGGGCGATCGCCCGTACGGCGGCCGTCGCTTCCTTGAGCTCGCCGTTGATGTAGAGCTCGCAGGCCTCGGGGTCGATGGTGGCGCCGTTGGGACGGAAGTTCACGAGAACGGTGTCGCCGCCCCAGGTGGTGCGGGTCGACTCGGGGTTGGGGGAGACACCCTTGACTTCGGGAGTGGGCGCCGAGGCGGGTACCTCGTCCTGGGCCAGGACCGGGGCAAGGACTGCCCCGGGGGCCGCCGCAGCGACCGCCAGCGCGACCGCCAGGAACAGGACGACTGTCGCGAGGCGCCGTCTCATGAGAACGCCAGCGCCACGGCGATGAGAAGGGTGGCGGCGGAAGAGCGGTTCATCGGACACGTACCCCCCGAGGTCGTGGGTGGCGGGGGCGCGGGCGCGCCCCCGCCACCAGATTCACGCGGCCGGCCGGTCCCCTCAGTCAGCGGCCGGCCACAGAAACGGCTATTCCTTCACCGTGAGGTCGACGCCGTTGTACCACTCCTCGGACATGGCGGTCAGCGAGCCGTCCTCATGCATCTGCTTGACGGCGTAGTCGAGCAGCGCCAGCCAGTCGGGCTCACCCTGCTTGATCGCGAAGGCGAGGTCCTCGTAGTACAGCGGGGTCCCGGAGAACTCCATCTCCTTGCCGGCGAGGATGGCCTCCTGGCCGGTCGGGCCGGCGGTCATCACGAAGTCGATGTTGCCGTTGAGGAGATCCGGGAACGCGTCCGCGTCGGTGGTGTACGTCTTGACCTTGGCGTTGGTCTCCGCCTTGAGGTAATCGTAGTAGGTCGTGGCGGCACCGACGCCCACGGTCTTGCCGTCGAGATCCTCAGGACCGGCGATCTGCGGTCCGCCCTTCTGCACGAAGACCTGGCCGGACGTGTAGTAGTACGGCGAGGTGAAGTCGAGGCTCTTGTCGCGCTCCGGCGTGATCGTCATCGAGCCGATCGAGACGTCCCAGCGGCCGGTGTCCAGACCAGCAGGGATCGTCTCCCACGCCGGGTTCACGAACGTGATCGGGATGTCGAGGATCTCGCCGACCTTGTTGGCGACGTCGACGTCGAAGCCGACGAGGTCGCCGGTAGCCTGGTCGACGGAGCTCTGCGGCGGATAGTTGGCGTCGTTGGCGACGATGACCTCACCGCGCTCCAGGATCTCGGCCGCCAGCCCGGTGGGCGCGGCGCCGAGGATCTCGGTCCACAGCTCCTCGGTCGTCATCTCCTCCGCGGCGGTGGGACTGGCCTCAGTGTCGGTGGCCTCGTCATCGCCTCCGCAGGCGACTGCACCGAGCAGCGCCACGATGGAGAACAGCGCGATCACCAGGATCGCGACCCCCTTGCGTGTCTTCATGCTCCCCGTCCTTTCGAGGTCGTTTGGACGCTCCAGTGTAGTCCTGGACGCCCTCGGGGCCCCCACGGCCCCTGCGAGAAACCGAACCCCCGACCGGTCTTGACGCCCCATCGCCTGAGCGGCCGGTGGGCGCGATTCACCCGCATACATTTATACCGTTCGTGAGGAGAAGTGCAAGCGCCGAGAGGAGGCCGTCGACTCACGGGCTCGGCGAGGAGGATCCCACCGGTCGCGTCAGGTCGAGGCCCCCGAACCATGCCTGCGACAGATCCTTGAGCGTCCCGTCTTCTCGTCGGGCCTGGATGGCGGCGTCGAGCACCTCCACAAGGTCGTCCTCACCCGACTTGACGGCGAAGACCATCGGCTCCGAGAACAGCGGCCTGCCGGAGAGCTGCACGGCACGGCCGTCGGCGACCGCCTCCGCCGCGGTCAACCCGCCCACGAGGATGGCCTCCACCCGACCATCCTCCAGCGCCTTCAGGGCTTCCGCGTCGCCGGGGAACGCCACCACCTGGGCGTCGGTCTGGTCGCGCAGGTACCGGAAGAACACGGTGTGGATCGCCGTCCCCACCGGCACGCCCACCAGGGCCCCAGCCCCCTTGAGCTTCGCCGCCCCCGCCCCCACGAGCAGCTGGCCGGTGGTGTAATAGTAGGGTTCGGTGAAGACGACGCCGTCGTCGGCCTCTGGATCCGGCGCGAGCGACCCGATGGCGACGTCGAACTGGTCGGCGGCCAGACCAGCGGGGATGGTCTCGGGCGAGTGCTCGGAGAGCGTCGCCTTCAGCCCGAGGTAGTCGGCGATCGATCCGGCCACCTCAACGTCGAAGCCGGTCAGGTCGTCACCGTCCCTGTAGCTCCGCGGCGGGTCGTCCTCTATCACGGCGACGTTCAGCGTCCCCCGCTCGGCGACTGTGGCGGCCAGGCCCGACGGAGCCCGGCCGAGGATCTCGGTCATGCGGGCCGTCGCGTCACCCGCGGGCGCCGGCTCGTCGTCTGAGCAGCCGGCGGTCACAGAGGCGACCACGAGTACGAGGAGGACGACCGCCACCGTCAGGAGACCCCCACGCCGTCCGCCGCCCGATCGTCTCTGCTCGTTCCCCGTCACTTCCACCTCACACCACGTCCGCTCCGGCGAGACGCCGGATCTCCGCGTCGACCTCGGGTGACAGCGGCACGACCTGATGGGTCTCGAGAAGGTCGACGGCGCGACGGTGAGCCCAGATCGTCGGCTCGATGTCCCCAGGGATAGCGGCGCCAGGCCCGCGCCCGCGCAGCGCCCTCGCGGCCGCCGCGACCTCCGCCCCCAGCACCATCTCCTCGAACGAGAAGGCACGGCCTCCGTCGACCATGCCGACCCCGGTCAGCATGTCCACGCCGGAGAGCAGGGAGAGGACCGTCGTCGCGACGTCGTCGAGGGCGCTCTGCCAACCGGGGGCCTTGGCGCCCGCCGAGTTGACACCACACTGTGTCGGCAGACCGTAGAACCGGCCGATGTCCGCGACCGCCGCGCCCATCAGGGTATCTTCCGGCGCGCCGCCCGTGAAGTCGCCGGTCCTCAGGTCCATGAACGTCGGGATGAAGCAGATGAACACAGGCGCCCCCGGGGCCGCCGCCTGCACTGCCGCCACGGCGCTCAGGGCTTCGGCGACCCCTACGGCCAGCGAGCCGGCCATGGTCAGCGGCGTGGTCGAACCGCCCATCGGCATGGTGACGAAACCGAGGGGCACGCCGGCCTCCGCGAACACGAGCGCGGCGTCGAGGGTCGGTCCATCGTTGGCGAGCGGGGTCACGGTGCCGAGCAGCGCAGAGATGGGAGGCCGGGCACGGCAGGCCTCGGCGCCGCCGGCCACGACACGTGCCATGGCCACGGCCGCCGACGCCTGGGCGGGTTCGGTGATCGTGACCGTCTGTACGTGCTTGCCGGTGTTGGCCAGCGTGGCGTGGAGCTCCGCGAGCCCTCGCCGCTCGGCCGGGATGTCCTGGGCGCTGACGGACGGCCAGCAGAAGTCGACCGGTGCGAGGGCGTCCGCCACCCGGGCCACAGCGCCGACATCGGCGAGCGACGTCGGCCGCCGCTCGCCGGACTCGAGGTCATGGATCTCGGTGCAGCAGCCGTCGGTCGTCAGCAACGGTTCCTGCCCGGTGCGCAGGACGGGCCGTGCTCTCGCACCCAGGTCGAGGCGCGAGGGCGCCCTGTCGAGAAGGGGGCTCAAGGTGCCCGACGGGAACGTGACGCGTTCGCCGTCCACCTTCGCGCCCTCGGCCGCGAGCGCGGCCCGAGCACCGACCGACGGCACGGCGACGCCGACCGTCGACAGGATGTGCCCGGCGGCCGCGTCCAGCCGCTCCACGTCGGCCGTCCCGAGAAGAGCCGGCGGATGCGCGTCGGCCCGGACGTCGCCGATCTTCAGCGCGGATGCGCTCATCGAGGCCATGGTGGTGGTGCCCCCATTCCGCGTACATCGCCCGCCGTCGACGCCTCGGCAGTGAGGCCCCCCCAACCGCGCGTCGGGCGGCCGACAGTGTAGCATGGTCATTGAGGCGCCGCGCCGCCAGGTAGAGCGTGTGCCACGACACGGCGACTCCGCGATGCGGCGTCGCTCCGGCCAACGGCGCCCGACGACTGCCGGCCGACGCCGGAGGGCATCTTCCTTCGCATGCGATCCGAGAACCGCCGTCGACTCCTCCGCCGCCTCTCCAGCGTCCTGCTGGTGGTCGGCGGGATCATCCTCGCGTATCCGATGTGGTCGGGGGCCTACGCCTTTGTGCAGCAGGGACGCATCGACCGCGCCTACGTCGAGGAGGTGCGGGAGTTCTCGACCGTCGTCGAGGCCGAGTCGGACAGCCTCTCGAGGCTGCAGGACCCGAAGCTGCGCGTCGAACGCCTCGCAAGAGCGTTCGCCGAGCGGATCGAGCCCGGCGACCCGGTCGGCAGACTGCAGATCCCCCGAATCGACCTCGACACGAAGGTGCTGGAGGGGGTCCGCAAGCCGCCATCGCTGGGCCGGGGCAACGACCAGGGACTCCTGCGCAGCGCCCCGGTCCACTACGGACTGACACCGCTGCCGGGCCAGGGCCGGCCGTTCGCCGTCGCCGGACACAGGACGACATACGGCGCGCCCTTCATGCACCTCGACCGCCTGCAGCCCGGCGACCGGATCGTCGTCACGACCCCGTACGCCCGCTTCCGCTACCTGGTGGCGAAGACGACGACCGTGGACCCCGACGACGTGACCGTCCTCTACGACCGCGGCTACGACCTGGTCCTCACCACCTGTCATCCACCCTACAGCGCTCGACAGCGGTTGATCGTCTGGGCGACCCAGGAGAGTCTCACGCTGCGCTGACCGTCCGCAGGTCGTCACCTTGCGGCGGCGAGACGCACAGGTCGCGGCCCGCCGGTGTCAGGAAGGGAACGGCGGTCGTTCCGCGCTGCTCCCCTCCAGGGCCATGACCGGCAGGCGCTCGCCGGCGGCGGCACCGTCGAAGCCGGTGGGCAGCAGGACGAGACCGTCCGCGAGCGCCATCGAGCTGAGGATGCCGGACCCTTGCGCCCCCGTCATCGAGAAGGTCGCCTCCGGCTCGGGCGAGACATGGCAGCGCCGCAGCTCCGCCCGCTCCTTCGTCGGCGATACCGGCTCGGCGGCCGAGGCGGTGAACCAGGGCCGCCAGATGTCCCTGCGGCCCATCATCGTGAGCAGCGCCGGGCGCACGAAGACCTCGAAGCTCGTCATGGCGGCGACCGGGTTGCCCGGCACGCCGAACACGAGAGTGCTTCCGCGAGTACCGAACGTCATCGGCTTGCCCGGCTTGACCTTCACTCCCCAGAACTCGCGCCGCACGCCGAGATCGTCCTGGACCGCCTTGACGAAGTCGTAGTCGCCCACCGACACCCCGCCCGACGTGATCACGACCTCGTACTCCAGCGCCTCCTCGAGGAGCCGGCGAGTCACGTCCCGGTCGTCTCGCGCGACCCCCAGCGCGACCGGCTCGGCCCCTGCCTCGAGCACCTGCCCCAGCGCCGTGAACCCGTTGGAGTTGCGGATGAGCCCGGGGCCGACCGGCTCTCCGGGGTCGACCAGCTCGCTGCCCGTGGCGAGGATCGCGACCCGCGGGCGACGGGCGACCGGCACGTCCGGCACGCCGGCCGCGGCCAGGAGCCCCATGTCCGCCGGCCGCAGCACACGGCCTCTCTCCACGACCGTCGTGCCGACCTCCAGGTCCTCTCCGGCCTCGCGGACGTTGGCGCCGCGAGGGATGGGCCCTTCGACGAAGAGCGCGTCGCCATCGACACGTGTGAGCTCGACCTGGACCACGGTGTCCGCGCCTTCGGGCAGCGGGGCGCCGGTCATGATGCGCATCGCCTCTCGGGCCTTGAGGCCTCTCTCGGCCACCGACCCGGCCGGGATGTCGCCCACGACCCGAAGCGGCTCGCCGTCGTCTTCGCCGAGGTCGCCGTGGCGGAACGCGAAACCGTCCATCGCCGAGTTGGCGAACCCGGGAACGGCGTCCCTGGAGGCGAGATCGGCCGCCGCGACCCTCGAGTAGGCCTCGGCGATCGGCACGTCTTCAGCCCCGACCGGCCGCACGGCCGAGAGTACGATGTCGATGGCATCGGCGAGCGTCATCAACTGCTTCACGCGACCTCCTCGATCGTCTGATCCCGTCTGCAGGACGGGCGCCGACACGGTCTCGCGCCCGGGGCCGCCGTGATCGGAGCCCCGCGCCCCAGCGGGGCCGCGGCGCTCCACAAAGATGTGGCGCCTTGTCAGATTACGCCGGCCGGTCAACCGACATGACCACCGGTCCGATACTACCGCAGGCGACCAGGGGAGGGACGTATGCGGCCACCAGACACGGCGAGCGCCGGCGCGAACAGCGCCGGTCGGCGCGACCTCTCTCCCCGGCACGGCCTGCTCAGGATCCTCCACGAGCGACTGCGCTGCGAGGCCTACTCCGTGCCCGCTGAGGACGTGGCGGCGTCGATCATCGCCCGTGCCGTCGAGCGACGCCCCCCCGAGCGGCCAGAGTGACTGCGACGGCGGCGAAGGCCACCCCCGCCGCGTCGGCCGCGAGGTCCCAGAGCTCGAAGCTCCGGTAGGGCAGCGGATACTGGAGCAGCTCGACCAGTATCCCCAGACCGAAGGCTGCCACGCAGGCCCCGGCGACCGCGGTCGCGACCGACTCCCCTCCTGACCGCGCCGCCGGAATGAGCCTCCATGCCAGCAGGGCCGTCAACACGGCGAACTCGGCGCCGTGGATGAGCGTCGAGACCCACGACCACGAGTCGCGCGGCGCGACGCCGAGCAGCCAGTCCGCGGGCAGCACCGCGCCGACGAGGATCACGGCGGCGCACACCGCCCAGGCCCAGCGCAGCACGTCCAGCGCCCCGCCCGTCACGGAAGCGTCACCGCTCGGCCGGTCGCGTGCGGACGCACCGCACGGAGAGACCGTCGCCTTCGACCAGGACGAAGAGCGGGCCCTGGTGCACGCGCACGGACTGGCGCGGCCCCCTGGCCGTGTTGCCGAGTCCCAGACACCCGTCCGCCGACATCCGCGCGTGCTCAAGCTCGTACTCGAAGCCTTTCAGGGTGACGAGGGCGTCCGTCGGCGCCACCAGCGACACCCGTCTGCCGTCTATGCCGGCGAGCAGCAGGTCGGCCGGTGCCGCGACCGCGGTCGCCCACAGAGAGACGTCGACGAGCGCCGCCTCGATGCAGGCCGAGGCAAGTCGCCGAAGCACCGCCAGATGGCCGAGGACATGATCGAGCGCGCCCCGTGCCCCGCCGGTCAGGACGATCGACCGCGCGCCCATCGACAGCGCCGCCTCGACCGCCAGCTCGGCGTCCGTGCGATCCTTGCGGACCGGGTGCCGCTCGATCGTGACGCCGTCCGCGGCGAGACGGGATACGACGTCGGGGTCCAGCGAGTCGAAGTCTCCGACCACGGCGTCCGGTCGCAGACCGAGCTCGTACAACCGGGCGGCGCCGCCGTCCGCCGCCAGCACGAGATCGCCCGCCGCGGCGACCCGGCGGTCGAACGGCGCGCTGGCGTACATCCCGTTCAGGAACACGACCGCCCGCGGACGCCCGGCGTCGCCGGCGGGCGGCCTCATCGCCGCTCCGGCGTCGAGGGCCCAGCACCAGACGGCAGTCGTCCCCTGCCTCCGGGGAAGGCCGCGTCGTAGGCCTTAAGCAGCGGCCAGAGAAGAAGTGCGCTGATGGCGGCCTCAGGAGCGAGGTACGCCACGTTGTACACCGCCGAGTAGAGCCACGAGTTCCAGCCTTCGGGCGCGTAAGTCGCGAAGAAGATGACGCCCGAGAGGAAGTGGAACACGAAACGGGCCCCGGTGCCGAGCGCCACCCCGGCGGCCAGCCGGGGCCACGACGTCATGCGCACCAGACCGGCGAGACCGACGGCCGCATAGGCCAGCGGGTAGTCGAGCGCCACCTGCGCCGGGTGGAAGATCACGACCCCCGGCAGCAGAAGCTGCACCATGCCGTACAGGCCGCCGGCGATGACGGCCGGCCCCACACCGGCGCGCGCGGCCAGGAACAGGATCGGGAGCATCTCCAGGCTCACCGACCCGCCCTGGGGCATCGTGAAGACCTTCAGCAGGCCCAGGGCCGCCGCCAGACCGACGGCAACGGCCGTCTCCGCGACGGTCCGCACACCCCACGTCGCCGGGTTGAAGGTCGCCAGGGCCCGCCGCGGTCCGATGAGGACGTGGTGAGTGGGGGGCGAGACTCCGGACATGACGATCATCTCCCTTCGCTGGAATTGCCCAGCGGCGCCCGACGCGCCGCCACCCGAAGGTGGTCAGGTTCCACGCGTCGGCGCCAGGAAGCGCCCTCTCAGCCCCTGCGCCGGGGACTCCGCGGTCATCCCATTATACGCCTGTACGGCAGCCCGCGGGCGAGGATCCGCCGGGTGGTCGGGGGCCGGGCGGGGCCGAGCTACGCCGTGTGGCGCCACCGGATGGTCAACGCATTTCACGCCCGCCGGACTCTGCGCGGCCGATCCTGTGGAAACTGTGGATAGATGGACTTTGTCGCGCTCCCACACTCGCCGGGCCCGTGGATAACCGACAGCGGCGTCTCAGCACCCTTGACAACCGGGTCCTCTTCTCAGCAGTCGAAAAACACCCCAATATGCAGGGAGAAACACTCTCCCCTCTCCTGGCTTCCGGTGGGCCGGATGCCGTCTCTCCAGACAACGCTGCGTCGCATCGAAGACCCGCGCGAGAACCGCCGGCTGAAACCACGCCGTCCACAAGCGCCGCACTTTCCGCACAAACGCCCTCCGACCGAAGTCGCCAATCCACAGATGTCGAAAACCCTGTGGATAACTCGGCGGTTCTCCCTGCTCAAGTGCATTTCATGATGGTTGACGATGGACTCGGCGGCCGGCAGCCCTCTGCTATACTCGGCGCCCCATGAGCATGGAGTCCTTCCTCGAGAGACTGCTCGACGGCCCCCCCGCACGCGCCCCAGAGACAGGGGCCGACACGGCCGACAGGACGCGGACCGGCGAGCCCGTCACAGGCGTCGTGGTCGCCGAGGCGGCCGCTGACCACGCTGACGGCACGGCTCTGGAGACGTCATCGCCGGCGCCGCTGTCGGGCACGGCGGCGCCGCGGATCGCCGTCTACGACACGCTGACCAGCCCGCCCAGAGTGGTCTCGATCGAGCGAGACCGCCTGCCTGCCCTGATGGACGCCCTCGCGACCGAGACCTACCGCGCCTCCCGCGAGCAGGGGGGGCAGATCCCCTACATGGTCATCCGGGAGCTCATCGAGAACCTCATCCACGCGTCGTTCCGCGACGTCGTCGTCACGATCCTCGACGGAGGCCAGACCATCCGCATCTCGGACCACGGCCCCGGCATCCCCGACAAGGAGCGCGCCGTGGAGCCGGGGTTCACCACAGCGACCCCCGAGCAGCGCGAGCACATCCGCGGCGTCGGGTCCGGGTTGCCCATCGCCAGGGAGTCGCTCGCGTTCATGCAGGGCATCCTGCAGATCGACGACAACCTCGGCGGCGGCACCGTCCTCACGATCAACCTGCCGGACCAGGCGCTCGCGCCACCGCCGAAGCCTCCACCGTCCTCGGCGGAGCCGAAGCTGACCACGCGACAGAAACGTGTCCTCGTCCTCCTCATGGAGCTGGGCCTCGCCGGCCCGACCGCCATCGGCCGTGAGCTCGACATCTCCGCCGCCACTGCGTACCGCGAGCTCGGTGTACTGGAGAAGATGGGATTGATAGACTCGCGCGGCGACGGCAAGCGTGCGCTGACCGGCGAGGGCGTCTCGGTCCTCGACTCCATCCTCTAGGCCAGCCCGCCGGCCATCCCCGCCGAACGTCCCGGTGTACGCAGGAGCGGGTCAAGTCATCGACGAACAGCTGACACTCATCTGGGACGAGGCCCGCATCCACCTCAAGGCGCACCTCAACGAGCCGACCTACCGGCTGTGGTTCGTCCGCTCGGTGCCCGTCGAACTCTCCGACAGCCGATTCGTGCTCGGTGTGCCCAACGACTTCGCCAAGGACTGGGTCGAGAAACGGTTCATCGAACTCATCGGCCAGTCGCTGGAGGAGGTGCTCGGGGCCCCCGTCGAAGTGGTCGTCGTGGTGGACGACAGGGCGGCCGCCGTTCCCCCGATGCCGGTCGACGAACCCGTCGAGCCCGCGCAGGAGGCCGAGGACGTCGAGAGCCCCCCGGTCGCCGACCTTCCCACAGAGCTCAATCACCGATACGTGTTCGACCGCTGGGTGGTCGGGCCGCACAATGAGTACGCGACAGCCGTCGCGCGCAGTGTCGCGGAGGCGCCGGCGACTGCCTACAACCCGGTGTTCGTCTACGCCGACACCGGCCTCGGCAAGACCCATCTCATCCAGGCGATCGCCCACGCCGCCTACGAGACCGACTCGCGTCTCCGCTTCAAGTACGTCACGGTCGAGAGATTCACGGATGACTTCATCACCGCCCTCACCGACAAGGGCCGGATCGAGGGGTTCAAGCAGGCGTACCGCGACAACGACATCCTGCTGGTCGACGACGTCCAGTTCCTCGCCGAGAAGCAGCAGACACAGGTCGAGTTCTTCCACACCTTCAACTCGCTGTATGAGGCGGGCAAGCAGATCGTCATCACGTCCGACCGGCCGCCGCGGGAGCTCGAGGAACTCGAGGAGCGGCTTCGCTCCCGGTTCGGCCAGGGGGTCGTCGTCGACATCGGCCGCCCCGACCTCGAGACCCGCATCGCCATCCTCCGCAAGCAGGTGAAGTGGGACCAGGTCAAGATCGCGGAGCCGGAGGTCCTCGAGTACATCGCAAGCCGTATCACGAGCAACATCCGAGAACTCTACGGAGCGCTCACGCGGGTCGTGAGCTATGCATCGGTCGCCGGGGCTCCGGTCACGCTCGACGTCGCCAGGGACGCGCTCAAGGACCTGCTGCCGACCGGCCATGCCGCTCCCATCACGATCGACGCCATCCAGGCCGAGGTGGCTCGCCAGTTCGGCGTCCACGTCAACGATCTCCGCGGCGACCGCCGCAGTCAGGACGTCGCCTACGCGCGACAGATTGCGATGTATCTCTGCCGCGAGCTCACAGACGCGTCGCTGCCGCAGATCGGCGACCGCTTCGGAGGCCGGCATCACACGACCGTGCTCTACGCCGTCAACAAGGTCGAGCGGCTCGTCAACGACACGCACGATCGACAGCTTCGCGACCTGCTCCAGTCGATGAGCACCCGCCTCCGCTCCAACTCCTGAACAGCCCCTCACTCCCGCTCGTCTCACGCGGCTCTGCAGGCTCGCGACGGCACCGGATAACCTGTGCATACGACGTGAAGCGGCTGTGGACCGATTCACAAACACTGCGGAGAGAGACTATGCTGTGCGTCAACGAAGTACCGTACACTGGGCAGATGTGGAGAAGGACGCGCATTGTCCACCGACGGTCCACAGGCCGGCCCTCATCCGGATGACACTCGCGGAGCAGGGAGTCCTGCACCGGTCCACAGATTCCACAGAAGTGACGACGATGATGAAGAACTCTCTACTCTCTACATAAACATAAGGAGCGGGCATGAGATTCACGTGTGATCGCGAGGCGCTCGTCGACCGGCTGGTCGTCCTCGGCCGTGGCGTGTCTACCCGCGGCACGCTGCCGGTCCTGTCCGGGATCCTGCTCCGTGCCGGCGACGGTCGTCTCGAGATGTGCTCCACGGATCTCGAGCTCTCGATGAAGGCCGGCATATCGGCGACGGTGGAACAGCAGGGTGACGCCGTCGTCCCCGCCCGGCTGTTCACCGATGTCGTGCGCAACCTCACGGTCGGCGAGGTGAGCGTCGAACTGGGGCGCAGTGATGATGGCGGCGGAAGTGTCAGTGTGACGGGCGGGTCGGCCCGGTTCGACCTCAACTCGTGGGCGGCGACCGACTTCCCGCAGACGGCGTCGTTCGACCTCGACGGCAGCTTCTCGGTCAGTCGCCGGCCGTTCCTGGAGACGCTGGGGAAGGTCGCGAAGGCGGCGTCCCGGGACGACAACCGGCCGATCCTGACGGGCGTCCTCGTCGCGATCGACGCTCGTGGCCTCAGGATGGTCGCGACCGACAGCTACCGTCTGGCGGTCAAGCAGACGGAGATGGAGAGCGGTCCTCCCGAAGAGGTGCAGGCGATCGTCCCCGTCAAGGCGCTTAACGAGGTCGCTCGTCTGGCGTCGGCGGCGGACGGCGACAGCATCGCGGTCGTCGTCGGGGAGAACCAGGCGGTCTTCGGCCTGGGCGATCTCGTCGTGGCGACGAGACTCATCGACGGACAGTTCCCGAACTACCGTCAGCTGCTGCCTGAGACGTTCGACATCGAGGTGGACATCGACCGGGAGAAGCTGCTCGGTGTCGTCAGGCGGGTCGGTCTGCTCGCCCAGAAGAATGCGCCGTTGCGGCTGCGCTTCTCCGCCGCCGACGGGGAGTCGCCGTCACAGCTCACTGTACGGGCGATCACCCAGGACGTCGGCCAGGCGCAGGAATCGATCGAGGTCGAGTACAGCGGTGAGGTCTTCGAGATCGGCTTCAACCACCTGTACATGGTCGACGGACTCGAGAGCATCGACACGGAGACGGTCGCCCTGCAGCTCATCACCCCGCTTCGCCCGGGCCTGCTCACGGGGAGCATCGACGGCGCGAAGAGCGAGGACTTCCTCTATCTCATCATGCCGATCCGTCTCAGCGGCTGACGGCCGCACCGTCGTGCTCCCAATTGGCCCCCTGCAGGGGTGGACCGATCGTGGCCGGTGACCAGCCGGGGTTCGGAGGAGTCGCTCAGCCGATCGTCGTGGAGGGTCCTTTGTCGCTGGGAAGCTTCGTGAAGCTTTGCGGTGTCGTCGGCACCGGCGGCCAGGCGAAGCTGGTCATCCAGGATGGCGCCGTGAGCGTGAACGGGGTGCCGGAGACACGCCGTGGCAGACGGATCGCGCCGGGCGACGTCGTGGAGATCGAGGAGCAACGGTTCGTCGCAGTGAGAGAGTGATGTTCGTCGCGGCGATCCGTATGGTGGGCTTCCGATCCTACGAAGATACTTCCATTGAGCTCTCTCCGGGTCTGAACATCGTCGTCGGTGCGAACGCCAGCGGCAAGACGAACCTCGTGGAGGCGGCGTACTGGGCATTGCGAGGGAGCTCGCCGCGCACCCGACGAGACGACAAGCTCGTACGGTGGGGAGCTCCCCACGTCCGGGTCGAGCTCCGGCTCGGAGACGGGACCGATGTGGCGTCGGCGTACTCGACCCGGACCGGTCGCCGGGTGACGGTGGCAGGGGTCGAGGCGGGGGCCGCCGATCGGCTGAACGCGCTGGGCCCGGCGTTCCTCTTCGTCCCGGAGAGCCTGCTTCTCGTGAAGGGGGGGCCGGCGCGGAGACGGGCGCACGTCGACGGTCTCGGGGCGAGTCTCGAGGCCGCCTACGGTGCGGCGGTCGGCGTGTTCCGGGAGGCGGTGCGCCAGCGGAACGCGCTGCTTTGCCGGGCTCGGGCAGGCGGGAGCGCCGCCGCGCTGGACGCCTGGGATGCCCAGTATGTCGATGCGGGGCTCGAGCTGGCGCAGCGCCGGCGGGAGCTCGTCGATCGCCTGGCGCCGCCGTTCGGCCGCTTCGCGGCGCAGTTGGCGCCGGGACGACCGACGTTCGGCGTGTCTCTCCGGGACACCCTCGAGGACGTCGGCGACGACCGGGGGCTCTTCCTCGAGGAGCTGCGCCGTCGCCGGCCGCGTGAGCTGGAGTCCGGCGTGAGCGCCTTCGGCCCGCATCGGGACGACCTCGAGATCTTCGAGGAGCAGGAGGAGGGCGGCCGGAGAGACCTGCGGATGTTCGGTTCGCAGGGTGAGCAGCGATCGGCCGTCCTGGCGCTGCTCCTGGCGGAGCGGGAGGTCGCAGCGGAACGCCTCGGCGAGCCGGCGCCGCTCTTCCTCGACGATGTGATGAGCGAGCTCGACGAAGTCCGTCGCCGGCTCCTCGTCGCGACGCTCGCCGACTCCGGACAGACGGTCATCACGACCACGACCGAGTTCTACTTCGAGCCCGATGAGCTGGGTGCGGCGCGGGTGATCAGGCTCTCCGCGCCCGCAGGTGCCGGTGGTGCCACCACGGCGGTCGCCGGGGCGTCGTCTGCGACGGCTCAGGACCCCGATGCCTGACCCCCGGCGTCTGGGGGATATCCTCGGCACGCGTGTGACGCGCCTGGAGGAGTCGGACGAGCTGCGCGCGTACAGGGCGTGGGGCGAGGCGGCTGGGGAACAGGTGCGCGAGGTGACGACGCCGGCCCGGCTGACCGGGGGGCGCCTTGTCGTCGAGTGCGACTCGGCGGTATGGGCCCAGGAGCTCTCCTATCACGCCCCCCGATTGCTCGAGAAGATGCGGGCGGCCGACCCCTCGACACCTGTGGAGGAGCTGCGGTTCATCGCTCGTCCGTCGCGGCGCTCCTGAGAGGGCCGGACCGGCTCGCGCAGGGGGCGGGATGCCCCCGCCGACGACACCGCCACGGGGTCGGCGACGCGGCTCTGGAAAACTGCGATTTGCTGGGGCTTCGGAGTTTGGTTGCGGGGCCCGCTCTGGTATACTGTCGACGTGCGAACCACGCCGTATCCAGACGCCGCTTCAGCAGCCGGCGGACCCGTACCGCGTGTGTCCTCCCACCCCCTTCTTCGCGACGGCGGTCGCGCCTGCGAGGTGCTGTGAGCAAGTCGGTGCAGCCCAGCTACGACGCCCAGGATATCCAGGTCCTCGAGGGCCTCGAGCCGGTCCGCGAGCGGCCCGGCATGTACATCGGCTCCACGGGGCCGCGCGGTCTCCACCATCTCGTGTTCGAGGTCGTGGACAACTCGGTCGACGAGGCGCTGGCGGGGTTCTGCGGCACGATCCACATCACCATCAACCCCGACAACTCCATCACCGTGACCGACGACGGCCGCGGCATCCCGGTCGGGATCATGGAGAAGTACGACAAGCCCGCCGCCGAGATAGTGCTGACGACGCTGCACGCCGGCGGCAAGTTCGGGGGCGGCGGTTACAAGGTCTCGGGCGGCCTGCACGGGGTCGGCGTCTCCGTCGTCAACGCGCTGAGCGCCTGGCTCGAGATCGACATCCGTCGCGACGGCTATCGCTGGCACCAGCGCTACGAGCGCGGCGCCCCGGTCGCCGATCTGGCGCGCTGCGAGAAGGTGCCGAAGAAGGCCGGGACGGGGACCACGGTCTCGTTCATGCCCGACCCGGAGGTGTTCGAAGAGGTCGACTTCGACTACCGCGTCCTCTCGCAGCGCCTGCGGGAGACGGCCTTCCTGACACAGAACCTGAAGATCGAGCTCGTCGACGACAGGGCCGACGGCGAGACGGTCACGTATCAGTACGCCGGCGGCATCCGCGACTTCGTCGCCTTCATCAATCGCGAGAAGGACGCCCTGCATCGGTCGATCATCTACTTCGCCAACGAGACCGGCGACGGGCAGGTCGAGGTCGCGATGCAGTGGAACTCGTCCTACAACGAGTCGATCTTCACGTTCGCCAACAACATCAATACCACCGAGGGCGGCACCCATCTCTCGGGCTTCAGGGCGGCGCTCACCCGCACCATCAACGACTACGCGAGGCAGAAGAACCTCCTGAAGGAGAAGGACGAGAACCTCTCCGGCGAGGATGTCCGCGAGGGCCTCACCGCGCTGATCTCGGTGAAGCTCCGCGCGCCGCAGTTCGAGGGGCAGACGAAGAGCAAACTCGGCAACACGGAGATCCGGACGCTTGTCGAGACGACCATCAACGCGAAGCTCGGAGAGTTCCTCGAGGAGCATCCCGGCGAGGCAAAGGCTATCGTCGAGAAGGCGATCAACGCCGCCCGCGCCCGCAACGCGGCCCGCAAGGCGCGGGACCTCACGCGGCGCAAGGGTCTGCTCGAAGGATCGACGTTGCCCGGCAAGCTGGCCGACTGTTCGCTGCGCGATCCCAGCCTGTCGGAGCTCTACCTCGTCGAGGGCGACTCGGCCGGCGGGTCGGCCAAACAGGCCCGCGACCGCTCGTTCCAGGCCATCCTCCCGCTGCGGGGGAAGATCATCAACGTGCACAAGGCGCGCATCGACAAGATGCTGGCCAACAACGAGATCCTCACGATGATCAGCGCCCTCGGCACCGGCATCGGCGACGAGTTCGATATCGAGCAGGCCCGGTATCACAAGGTCATCATCATGACCGACGCCGACGTCGACGGATCCCACATCCGCACGCTCATCCTCACCTTCCTGTTCCTGCACATGAAGGACCTCATCGAGGCCGGCTACGTGTACATCGCCCAGCCGCCGCTCTACCGTCTCAAGCAGGGGAACCAGGAGACGTACATCCACAAGGAGAGCCAGCTCGAGGAGCTGCTCCTGCGCGGCCGCCTGGAGAAGATCGAGGTCGACAACCACAACGGCGGCTTCAGCTTCAGCGAGACGCGCTACCAGCGGTTCCTCAAGCTGTTCGGTGAGTACGAAGGCTGGGCCAAGAAGCTCAAGAGTCAGTGGGGCGGCGAGCTCATCGACTGGCTCAAGAACGGGCCGATGATCGAGACCGACATCGCCACGATGGCCGATCTCAAGCGGGCCATCGAGGACGGCGTCGACGACCGCTACGTCATCACCATCCTCGGTGAGAACGAGGAGGTGCCGGCGCTCGACCTGCGCCTGGTGGAGCGCCGTACGGGGCTCGCCCTGAACCTGCATCTCCCGCTCCCGGCGCTCACCGGGCGGGAGTTCCGCAACCTCAGGCGGCTCCACGAGCGGATCAGGGAGATGATCGGACCGCCGCCGTTCTCGCTCCATCTCGGCCAGCGCAAGGCCGAGGCCGTGAGCTACGAGGACCTGCGCGTCCAGATCGTCGAGCTGTGCAAGGAGGGCATCCAGCTGCAGCGCTTCAAGGGCCTCGGCGAGATGAACCCAGACCAGCTGTGGGAGACGACCATGAACCCCATGTCGCGCACCCTCCATCTGGTCTCCATGGAAGACGCCATGGCGGCGGAGGAAGTGTTCACGATGCTCATGGGCGACAAGGTCGAGCCGCGTCGCAACTTCATCGAGAAGAACGCGAAGGAGGTCCGCTTCCTCGACGTGTGAGTCGAGCGCGGGATGATGGGCGACACGCTGCAGACACTCGAAGGCAAGATCGAGCCGATAGAACTCGAAGACGAGATGCGCTCGTCGTTCATCGACTACGCGATGAGCGTGATCGTCGACCGGGCGCTGCCCGATGTCCGAGACGGGCTCAAGCCGAGCCAGCGCCGCATCCTGGTCGCCATGAACGACCTGGGTCTGGCGCCGAACAAGGCGCACCGGAAGTGCGCCAAGATCGCCGGCGACACGTCCGGTAACTACCACCCGCACGGCGAGGCCGTCATCTACCCCACGCTCGTCCGAATGGCGCAGGACTTCAACATGCGCTATCCGCTCGTCGACGGTCAGGGCAACTTCGGCTCCGTGGAGGGCGACCCGCCCGCGGCCATGCGATACACCGAGGCGCGCCTCAGCCGTATCGCGACCGAGATGCTGCGCGACCTCGACGCCAACACCGTCGACTGGGTGCCCAACTACGACGAGACGCGCAAGGAGCCGACCGTCCTGCCGAGCCGCATGCCGAACCTGATCGTGAACGGCGCCAGCGGCATCGCGGTGGGCATGGCGACCAATATCCCGCCGCACAACCTCGGCGAGTCGGTCGACGCCATCGTCCACCTCATCGACCATCCGGCCGCCACGGCCGACGACCTGATGCAGTACATGAAGGGCCCCGACTTCCCCACCGGCGGCCTGATCCTCGGCACCGCCGGGATCAAGGAGGCCTACAGGACCGGCCGCGGCCGGGTGCGCGTACGTGCACGGGCCCACACCGAGCAGCTCAAGGGCAACCGGACGGCCGTGGTGGTCACCGAGCTTCCCTACCAGGTCAACCGGTCGGCGCTGATCGAGCAGATCGTGGCCCTGGTCAAGCAGAAGAAGATCAGCGAGATCAGCGATCTGCGCAACGAGTCGGACCGGAACGGGATGCGTCTGGTCATCGAGCTCAAGCGCGATGCGATCGCGAAGGTCGTCCTCAACAAGCTCTACAAGCACACGCAGATGCAGACGACCTTCGGGGTCATCTGCATCGCGCTGGTCGGAGGCGTCCCCCGGACGTTGGATCTCCCGGAGCTGTTGAAGGCATACGTCGCCTTCCAGCGCGAGGTCGTCATCCGGCGCACCAAGTTCGAGCTCGACAAGGCCGAAACGAGGGCCCACATCCTCGAGGGATTGCTCGTGGCCCTCGACAACCTCGACCAGGTCATCGCGATCATCCGTCGGGCGCCCGACGTCGATACCGCCAGGCAGGCGCTCATAGACACGTTCGAGCTCACGCGACCTCAGGCCCAGGCGATCCTCGATCTGCGACTGCAGCGGCTCACGGCCCTCGAGCGTGACAAGGTGAAGGCGGAGCATCGCGAGCTGCTGGCGCGCATCACCGAGCTGCGCGCGCTGCTCGGTGACGAGAGCGCCATCTACGCGGTCGTCAAGAGCGAGCTGCTGGAGATCAGGCGACGGTTCAACGACGATCGCCGCACCGAGATCGTGGTCGACGAGGGCGAGCTCGACATCGAGGACCTGATCGCCGAAGAGCAGATGGCGATCACGGTCACCAAGACCGGCTACGTCAAACGGCTGGCGGTCAGCACCTATCGACAGCAGAAGCGCGGCGGCGTCGGTGTCAGCGGGATGGAGCTCAAGGAAGAGGACGAGGTCGAGCACTTCTTCATCGCCTCGACCCACGACTACGTCCTGTTCTTCACGAGTGTCGGCAAGGTGTATCGGGTCAAGGCCCACGAGCTGCCGCTGGCCGGGCGGAACGCCAAGGGCAAGCACCTGGCCAACCTGCTGCCACTTCGCCAGGACGAGACGGTGCGGGCGGTCATACGCACGCGCAACTTCGACGTCTCGGAGGGCAAGTACCTCATGTTCGCGACCCGGCGCGGCATGGTGAAGAAGACGCTCTTCGGATCGTACGACACGCCGCTCAAGGCCGACGGCATCATCGCCGTCGACATCCGTGAGGGCGACGAGCTGATCCAGGTGCGTCACACGTCAGGCGACGACGACATCATCATGGTCAGCCGGCTCGGCCAGGCGATCCGCTTCAACGAGGCCGACGTGCGGCCGATGGGCCGCAACACGAGTGGCGTGATCGGGATGAAGCTGCGCGGCGACGATGAGGTCATCGCGATGGACGTGGCGCGCGACGACAGCGATCTCTTCGTCGTCACCGAGAACGGGTACGGCAAGCGCTCTCTCATGAGCGAGTACCCGGTCAAGGGTCGCGCCGGGCTGGGTGTCCGCACGGTGCAGCTCACCGACCGCAAGGGGTACCTGGCCGGTGTGCTGGTCGTCCGCGAGAACCACGAGATCGTGCTGACCAGCCGGGACGGCGTCGTGATCCGGATGAGAGCCGACGGCGTGAGCAGACACGGCCGGGCGACACAGGGAGTCAGGGTGATGAACCTCCGCGAGGGCGACAGCGTCGTCGCCGTCGCACGCCACGTGCTCTCGGAGTCGGGGGCGACGGAAGAGGAGATCGAAGCCGGCTGAGCCCCGTCGGGCCGGCCCGGCTCGTCGCGGAGACCACCGGCGGCGTGCGACCCGACCGCCTCCCCGCGGCAGTCTGACATGCTGGGCTCCGATGCTCACTTGTAGAGGCACGGTCAGCCTGGTGACCTCGCGGCAGCGAGACAACGCCTCGTGGTGGGCAATGGCGTCGCCCCTCAGTGGGAGTCTCCGCCGGCGCGGCGTCATCCCCGGGGGTACAAGGCATCTGCGAGCGGGTCCAGGAGATGGACTGACCGCAGGCCGGGCGCAGGTCGGCGGATGAGTGGCTGGGTCCGGGCCGCGGCCGCGAGGCCGGGATCAACCGGCGGCGCGTGCTTCGCGCGCACGGCCGGCGAGCCGCTCGAGCTCCGCGACAGTCGGATCGTCGAGCCTGTAGTCGCGGTCTCGCGCGCGCAGCGCCCGTGTCTTCTCGGCGGCTCGCTGAAGAAGCGTCGTCTCGCCGGCCTCTCTCCATGCCTCGTGCGACTGCTGGCTGAGCAGTTCCGGGACGAGCCACTCCCGGTAGTGCCGTCGGGTGTACTTGCGACCGAGGTGGGTCCCCCCCGGGCCGACCGCGTCGATCTCGTCGACGGCGACGGTCGTCTCGTCCACGGTGACTCCGGCCAGGTACGTCTTCACCCAGCGGACCATCTCGTCCATGACGACAAGCGTCTCGAACGCGCCGGCGGTGCCCGACGCCACATAGCCGAGATCGTGGAGGAGCGTCACGCCGGCCATCGCGTTGGCCAGCAGAGTCATGCCCGCCTCGAGCGCCCATTGCTCGTCGATGAGCGGTGAGTCGGAGGCCCCGCCGTAGCCGAAAGAGGGCAGTCCGTAGAACCGGGCCAGGTCGACCGACGCCTGCTGTATGGCGAAGCTCTCCGGGGCGCAGTAGAGGACGTGACTGGTGCGGAGGTTGATGGAGCCCTGCGCGACGCCGTACACGTAGGGTGCGCCCGGGGCCGCGAGCTGGCTTATGACGAGCCCGCTGAGGATCTCAGCGTTGCCGACGACGAGCAGCCCTGCACGAGAGGCCGGCGCTGTCGCCCCCGGCAGCAGCGCCGTCGCGTAGATCATCGGGATGCCGAGCTCGGCACAGCGGACGAGGCGGTCGGCCGACTCGAAGCCGTGGACGAGTGGTGGCGTCGGCATGGCGTAGACGCCCCAGCTGTCGGCCGCCCCGCAGACCGTCGCCATCTCCCGCATGACCGCGAGGGCGGCGCCGTCGGGCGGCACCATGAGGATCGGCTTGCCCGTCCCCCGCAGCATGGCGGCGAACTGGGTCGCGTCGGCCACGGCCGGGTCGACTTCGCTGGGGTGGGCCATCGACATGACGAAGTCGAGAGCCGGCAGCCGCTCCTGGAGAGCCGCGAGCTCCTCGACATCGGCCAGGCGGACCGGACGGCGCTCGCGGGCGTCTGGACCCAGCAGGTAGAGGCAGTCGGAGCCGCTGCCGTAGTACGTCGCTCCGGCATGCAGCGTCAGCGGCGGCCTCGGAGCCGGAGTATCGTCCCCGTCGCCCACCCGGCTTTCCGGTCCGCTGGGCCTGGAGCGCATCGTGATGCTCCGCGGGGCTGCGGCGAGCGCCTCGTCCACCAGCGTCGCCGGGATGCGGGCACGGGTCCCGTCGACACGAGCGCCGGCAGCGCGCAGCAGCTCGAGAGCGCCGTCGTGCTGGACCTCGACGCCGGTCTTCTCGAGGACCGTGAGCGTCGCGTCGTGCAGTTCCCTGCAGGCTTCCTCGTCGCAGGCGACGGTGCGGAGCGGGTGAGCGGTCATGTCGTGTGGTCTCCCTTTCGGTGCGGCGTCGGTAGGCGGGGCGCCGACGTGCCCTCCCGTGACGCGGCGCCGTGTGAACGCTACACCATGGGTCGGCGGGCCGGCTCCCCGTCTCCGCTCACAGGTACGACTCCAGCGTCCCTCTGCGCCGCACGTCCACGGTGGCGCAATGGAAGCCGCCGCCGATCGTCTCGAAGTCCCAGAAGGGGCACTCGATCGGCTCGAAGCCCCAGCGCTTGAGCTGGGACACGAAGTCGTCCTCGCCCTTGCTGACGATGACCCGCGTCTCATCGAGCATCAGCACGTTCATCATGATCCAGCGGCTGCAGTTGTACATCGGGTGGGTCTCGGGCATCTGCGGCGGCGGACAGGTGAGGACCTCCCAGCCGGCCCGCTCGAAGAGCGGCGGCACCTTCGGGACGCGCTCGGGGTTGACCAGCAGCTTTCCGGGCGCCATGGGATAGAGGGTCGCGTCGATGTGCATCGGGTGGGTGTCGTAGTGCTCGACCTCGTGCACTGTGTAGTCGGGTCCCAGCGTGCGTCGCACCCACTCGATGCCCAGGCGGTTCGTGCAGCTCGAGCGGATGGCGAAGATATCGCGCCCGCACTTGATGAAGTCGGCGGCGTCGAACATGGGCTCGAACTCGGTCGGGATGAAGCGCTGCGGCTCGCCCTCCTCCATCGGCACGAAGTCGGGGTCGAAGGACTCCTCCGAGAGCTGTGGCCGGGGGGCGCTGATCCACTGCGCGCCGGCCTCCCAGTACTCCTTGCAGAGCGTCTTGTAGGCGAGGTGCTCGAAGTAGCGGGAGCGCCAGCCCATCGGCGCCTCGACGATCAGCTCACCGACGATCAGCAGCACGTCGCGCGGCATCAGGGCGTAGAGGGAGCTGGGCAGCGACCAGTCGGGGGTGGCGATGGGCTTCTCCCAGGCGAAGCGCTCCGGGCGGCGGACGGTGACCCCCTCGGCCTCGAGGATACCGACCAGCGCCTCGATGTCGGCCTCGGCCTTCCTGAGCATGTCGGCCGGCCAGGGCGAGCCGCCCCAGAGCTTGAAGTAGTCCCAGGTGGCCCGGTCGTGGACGACGGCCGGCATGATGGTGTCCCAGGGAGGCACCAGGGCGTCCTCGACGATACCGACCACGACCTCCTCGAGCGGGTCCCACTCGTTGTAGGTGCGGACGGGCGACGGCGCATCGGGCGCCGGCTCGTCTCTCCCGTGCGCGGAGGGTTCGAGCGTCATCGGCTCTCCTTTCGACGCCGCGGGCTGCGGCGCCCGGGCCGTTCGTATCGATCGTATGCAGACCCTATAGCGTGCGCCGCCCCGCCGCTCGTCACGGACTCTGGACGAGGATGGCCCGGAAGTCGTTGACGTTGGTGAGGGTGGGGCCGGTGACGACGAGGTCGCCGAGCGTCGCGAAGAAGCCGTAGGCGTCGTTGTCGGCGAGCGCTGCGCCGGGGTCCAGGCCCCGGGCGCGCGACCGCTGGAGGGTGTCCGGCGTGACGACCGCCCCGGCGTTGTCCTCGACGCCGTCGATCCCGTCGGTGTCGCAGGCGAGCGCGGAGACTCCCGGGCGGCCTTGCAACCGTAGCGCCAGGGCGAGCGCGTACTCGGCGTTGCGCCCGCCCCGCCCGCCGCCGCGGACCGTGACGGTCGTCTCGCCGCCCGAGAGCACCACGCATGGCGGCACGGGGACCGGGTGGTCGCGCGGGTCGAGGCCGCGCGGGTCGCCGCCGAAGGAGCGCAGCCCGTCGCCGGTGAGGCGACGGGCCGTCCGCGTGTCGCCGTCCGCGAGGGCGGCCGCCAGGTGGGCGTGCGCGGCGGCGACGTCGCGAGCCTCGCCCTCGACTGCGTCGCCGAGCACCAGCGTGCCCAGACCCCGGCGGCGCGCCTCCTCCGTCGCGGCGGCCAGGGCGTCCCGCGCCGTCGCCAGCATGACCACCTCGTCGCCGTCGAAGCCGGCCGCGCCCGGCTTGGGTGTCTCCGGGATCTGTCGTTTGCTGCCGGCGAGCAGGTAGTTCCTGATCGAGGAGGGCACGTCGAGGTGGTGCCGGGCGAGCACCTCGAGGGCGTCGGCGAACGTCGTCGGGTCGGGCACGGTGGGGCCGGAGGCGATCACCGAGGGATCGTCGCCGGGGACGTCGCTGATGAGGTAGGTGAGCACCCTGGCCGGGTGGGCGGCGGCGGCGAGACGACCGCCCTTGATCGCCGAGAGGTGCTTGCGGACGCAGTTGACCTCATCGATGGGGGCCCCGCTCCTCAGCAGGGCCGCGTTGACGGCCCGCTTGTCGCCGAGGGTGACGCCGGGCGCCGGCGCCGAGAGCAGCGCCGAGCCGCCGCCGCTGATCAGGCAGACCAGGAAATCGTCGTCCTCCAGGGCCTGCGCCAGTTCGAGGATCCGTCCGGCGGCGGCTCTTCCGGTGGCGTCCGGCACCGGGTGAGCGGCCTCGACGACTTCCACCCGTCGAGTCGGCACGCCGTGGCCGTAGCGCGTGACGACCAGCCCGGAGAGCCGGTCGGCGGGCCCATCCCAGTCCGCTTCGAGGGCGGCGGCCATGGCGGCCGCCGCCTTGCCGGCGCCGACGACGACCACGCGGCCGGCGGTCTTCGGCAGCGGCCGTCCGGCCAGGAGCTGCGCCGGATCCACCGCCGCGACGGCGTGATCGAACAGCGAGCGGAGCAGCCGCCGTTGCGAGTCGTATCGGTCGCTCATGCGGTGCCGTCGTGCAGGCGCCACTGCCGCGCCGTGTACGGCGCAGTCATGGGGACAGTCCCGTGGCCGACCCCGGCGCGAACGGTGTGGCGGGCGCGGGCGGCCCGCGTCGCCCGCGCCCTCCGGCCGCCCGCGTCTTGGCAGTCCCGGCCGGACGTCTCACAGGAGCGTGAAGAGCCTGTCGAGCTCCGTCCGGTAGTCGTCCGCGCCGAAGCAGTACTGCAGATCGAGGTAGCCGCCCCTCAAGGCGTTGACCTCGGGCCGGACTGTGGTCCCGTCGACGATGCAGGCCTTCATGAACCCGGCCAGCTCCGCGAATGCGTCGGGCCCCATGCCGAATCGCGTCATCTCGCTGACGCCCAGACGCAGAGCGCCGGCGGCGGAGAACCCCTCCTCGTCGGGTGCCGCCTGGTAGTTGCAGACGATGTCGTTGTCCTCCAGACGCCTGGCGATCTCCGGGCCCTCGCCGTAGCCGACGCGCACGATGACCTGATGGGTCTCGGTGTAGTCCACGTCCGCGTCGCCGCACACGTCAAGACCCTCCTCCTTGAGGGCGCGGGCGAACGCCTTGGCGTTGCCGATGACGGCCTGCTGGTAGGCGTCCTTGAAGTGGTTCATCTCGTAGGTCGCCATCAGGAGCCCGAGCAGCGTCCCGAGGTGGTGGTTGCTGACAGAGCCTGGGAAGGCTCGCCGCTGGACGGACTCCCAGAGGTCGTAGCGCTCCTCCGGCTCCCTGGCGGCGCAGCCGATGATGCCGCGCTGCGGACCGAAGAAGGTCTTGTGGGTGGAGCCGGTGACGAGGTCGGCCCCCTCCTCGAAGGGCTCCTGGAAGTGCGGCCCGACGAGGCCGAGCACGTGAGCCATGTCGTACATGACCACCGTGTCCAGGCTCTGCTCGTCGAGGAACCGCCTGATCTCGGCGACCGGCTCCTTGTGGATCACCATGCTCTTGCCGAAGATGAGCAGCTCGGGGCGGTAGCGGAGGATCAGTCGCTTCGTCTCCTCCACGTCCATCTTGAACGGGTTCTCCGGAAGCATGGGGAAGTTCTCGACCGCGGGCATGTCGGTCGCAGGATCGCGGGCGACGAAGTCGCGCAGGGCGCCCATCGGCTGGGCGCTCAGGTGGCCGCCCTTGACGATGTGGTTGTTCATGACCTGGCGGATGCGTCGCGGCTCGCTCTTCGGGTCGGCCCGGTTGAGGTACTCGACGAGGGCGCTGAACACGCAGGCGTTGGCCATCTGGCCGCTGATCACACGTGTCTCGACCTCCGGGCAGCCGAGGTAGTCGCGGAGCTCGTGGACCAGTCGCCGTTCGACCTCGTCGATGAAGTCGGTGCCCTGGTAGTAGAAGACCTCCGCGTCGTAGAAGGCCTCCGCCTGGCGATGCTCGGCGTAGCGGAAGGAGGGGTCGCTGATGGAGAGCAGGCGGACCATGGGTGAAGCCGTCATCTCCGAGGGAATGAGGTTGACGGCCCGCCGCTGACGCCACTCGTGGTTGTCGGCGGCCTCCGTCAGGAGTTGCCCGACGCGCGTCTCGATCGGCCCGCTCGGCGGCTCGTCCTCTTCGATCGTCCGTCCCAGGAAGATCGGTCGAGCATACGGCGGCGCGTCGCTGCGCAGGTGCCAGTCGACGACGACGCCGTCCACGCGCTTGCCGCGGATCTCGACCTGCACGCGGTCGTCGGGGATAGTGTCGCTGGCGATGAGCGCCAGGGCGATCGGCCGCAGCTCCTTCTCGTCGACGATCCGCTGCTCGAGCCCCTCCCCTTCCACGCGCCAGGCCGGGACCATGGTGCCGCTGGTGACCCAGCCGATCGGCTCGCCGGGCGTCCCGTGCGGGCGCAGGGCGGCGGCGACGTCGGGATCGGCGTCGGCGGCCACGTTACCCTCGCCCCTGAAGACCTCGGCTCCGTTGCGGGCCACGCCCCGGCCGGCGAGCGCCACCGGCATGACCATCCGCGGAAGGTCGCCGGTCGACGAGTAGTCGCGGCGCACGATCCGCGAGTAGGCGGCCTGCTGCCGCGCCAGGGCCGTCCTGCCGATGAAGTCGCCCTTGGTCGGCGAGAAACTGACGGCCAGCTTGGCCAGAGGGATGGCGAAGACCGGGATCTCACCACCCTCCGGGTCGTCGCCGAGCTCATGGCCGTACAGCGGAAGGCCCGCCTCGAGGCGGAGGGTGTCTCGGGCGCCCAGCCCGACGGGGACGGCGCCGGCGTCGACGAGCGTGTCCCAGAGGTCGAGTCCCCGGTCGACGGCGGCGAAGAGCTCGAAGCCGACCGGCTCACCGGTATAGCCGGTGCGGCCGACCCAGACCTCGATGCCGCCCAGCGTGACGACGCTCAGCTGATTGCGCCACGGGTCGGGGAGCTGTCCGGCGTCGAGCAGGCGCTCCACGATGGCCCTCGACTCGGGGCCCTGCAGCGAGAGCATGACGATGTCGTCGCTGCGGTCGGTCAGTGTGACGGCCTTGAACCGCCGCCGGCCTTCATCCGATGTGAGGAGACCCTGGAAGTGCTCCCAGTCCTTCTCGCGATTGGCCGCGTTGACGACCAGCAGGTACTCGTCGTCGAAGAAACGGTAGAGATAGCTGTCGTCGACGGCCCCGCCGGTCGCGGTGGGGATGATCGTGTACTGCGCCTCACCCGTCTCGAGCCCGGCGCAGTTGTTCGTCAGGGAGTACTGGAGAAACTCCACCGCCTGTTCGCCGGTGAAGACGAACCTGCCCATGTGGGTGACGTCGAACACTCCGGCGTGGCGGCGGGTCGCGAGGTGCTCCTCGACGATACCGCCGGAGTACTGCACCGGCATGTCCCAGCCGCCGAACTCCACCATGCGGGCGCCGGCGGCGACATGGCGGTCATAGAAGGGCGTGCGGCGCAGTCCGGCGCCGCTCTGCGTATCGGTCATCTCGGACGCTCCCGGGTCGCGAGGCCGCTCATGCCGGCGCAGCTCATGCCGACGCCACCCAGTCCCTGAGCCTGCCCAGGCCCTCTTCGATCCTGTCGGCGTCGATGCCGGAGTAGGCGATCCGCACGTAGCGGCGGTCCTCGCCGGGCAGCGCCCGCCCGAAGTGCAGACGGGTGCAGAACGAGCAGCCGGTGTTCTCCAGGGCGCCGAGGCGGAAGGCGTCGTAGTCCTTGGCCCCGACCCGCTCCATCGCTCCGGTGACGTCCGGGAAGAGATAGAAGGTGGCGGTCGGCGAGTAGCAGGAGACGCCCGGCATTGCGTTGAGCGCCTCCACGGCGACGTCGCGGCGCTCCCGCAGCACGCGCAGGATCTCCTGCGCGCCGCTCTGGTCGCCGGTCAGCGCCTCGACGCCGGCCCACTGTACGAAGTGGTTGGTGCAGCTCTCTTCGTTGACGTTGAGGGTCGCGATCACGCCGATCACGTCGGCCGGGCCGACGGCGCCGCCGAGCCGCCAGCCGGTCATGGCGAACTTCTTGGAGAACGTGTAGAGGATGACCGTCCGCTCGGCCATGCCGTCGAGGGAGGCGATGGAGAGCGGCTCGCCCTCATAGCGGATGTCCCAGTAGGCCTCGTCGGAGAGCACGTAGAGGTCGTGCTTGAGGGCCAGCTCCGCGAGCGCCTCGATCTCCTCGCGGGGGCTCACGGCGCCGGTGGGGTTGTGCAGGTCGTTGAAGATGATGGCCCGGGTGTTCGGCGTGATGGAACGCTCGATCGCCTCGAAGTCGAGGAGGAAGTTCTTCTCGCCGGGCACGAACCCGTAGGGCACCGCCTTCGCGCCTTGGAACTCGATCTGGCTTTCGTAGATGGGGAAGCCGGGGTTCGGGTAGAGGACCTCGTCGCCGGGGTTGACCAGCGCCAGGAGGAACTTCTCGATGACCGGCTTGCCGCCCGGCTGGATGGCCACGTTGTCGGCGCCCAGGTCCATGCCGTGGCTGCGGGCCGTCTCGGCGGCCAGCGCCTCGCGCAGGGCGGGGATGCCACCGTTGGGGCAGTAGCCGGTCTTGCCGTCCTTCATGGCGGCGATCGCCGCCTCCTGGACGTTGGCCGGGGTGGGGAGGTTCATGTCGCCGAGATGGAACGGGTAGACCGTGTTGCCCTTGGCCGCGTGGGCGGCCGCCTCGGCGGAGACCGCGAACGCCGTCTCGGTCCCGAGCCTGGCCACTCTGTCTGCGAGCTTCATCGTGACACCTCGCTGCGTCTCGTGGGATGGGTGCTCATGAGCCGACGCTCATTCGCTCGTCCGCGTAGCGCGGCAGATCGAGCGCGTCGGCGTTGACGATGCTGGGAGCGGCCGCCGGCGGCTCTGCGCCGAGGAACGGCGTCACGTCCGGCCGGTCCCAGGCCGGCCGGCCAAGCAGAATGGCGGCGGCGTTGGCGGCCGCCAGGACGGCCATGCCCTCCCGGGTCCAGCCGGTCGCCGAGCCCAGATGCGGCGCCAGGACCACGTTGGGCAGCTCGGCCAGGCCGGGCGCCGTCTGCGGCTCGTCCTCGTAGACATCGAGGGCGGCGTAGAAGTCGGGATGGGCGCGGAGATGCCGCACGAGCGCCGCCTCGTCGTGGAGCGGGCCGCGGCTGGCATTGACGAAGAGAGCATCATCCTTCATCGCCGCGAACTGCTCGGCCCCGAAGAGGTGACGGGTGCGCTCGTCGAGGACGGTGTGCACGCTGACGACGTCTGCCATCGGCAGCAGGTCGTCGAGAGAGCCGGCGCGCGTGCAGCTCACCTGCGGCTCGCCGTGTGCCTCCAGGAAGGCGCCGTAGTCGGCCACGTAGGCCTCGAGCTCCTCGTTCGGGTGCAGGTCGTAGTAGACGAGGTCCATCTTGTGGCCCTCGACCATCATCCGGGCATAAGCGGCGCCGATCCGCCCGGCGCCGACGATGCCGAGCGTGCGCCGCCAGAGGAGCTTGCCGAGCAGCAGAGTCGGCAGCCAGCCGCACTCGGCGAAGCGGCCCTCCCTGGTGAAGCGGTCTCCCTCGGCGATTCGTCGGGCGGCGGTGAAGGTCAGCGCGACCGCCAGCTGGGCGGTCGTCTCGGTCAGCACGCCCGGCGTGTTGCCGACCGCCAGCCCGAGGGCGGTGGCGGCGGGCACGTCGACGTTGTCGTAGCCGACGGCGTAGTTGGAGTAGACACGCCCGCCGGCGTCCTTGAGCTGCCCGAGCAGCTCCTTGCGCCACGGCTCGGTGAGCTGGCCGATGGCGGCGGCGCAGTCGTCCCCGATGGCGGCGGCGATCTCTTCGGCGGAGAGCACGCGCTGCGAGCCGGAGACCTCGACGCGGCAGTCGGCGGCGGTGAGGATCTCAAGCCACCGCCGACCGGGGAGCTCCTTCGTGACGACGATGCGGGCGCTGCCCGACGGGTTGTGGGTGGTCCAGAGTTGCGAACCCATAGGCGCCTCCTTCTGTGACAAGAGGACAGGGCGATGTGACCCATCACCCTGTCCTCTTCCACGCCTGGCGCGCTGAGTTCCAGGGACCCGTCTGACCGCGCTCCGTTTGCCTGAGAGTTTCGGCGGGCGTCTCTCTCCCGCTTTGCCCCTTCGGCGCCTGCTCACCACGTGGCAGCCGACTCTCGCGCGGCCTTCAGCCGGGCATCCTCGCTTGGCTGGCCAAATCTAGCATCAGGCACGGTCTCTGACAACAGTCTGCGGTCCGGGGACGGGCGTGGTCGCGGCCCGTCCGGCTCTGCGCTAGACTGCCTGACCGTGACGGAGTCCGACGGTCCCCGCCGCCTCATGTGCCGGCAGCCCGACGGCCGTCCGTCGCCGACCGCCATCGGTCTTTCCTGACGAGACGAGGACCTTGAGCGAGACTGCAGGCAAGCCGGAGCGCCGGCCGCGCGTGTTCAGCGGCATCCAGCCGTCCGGCACGATGCACCTGGGGAACTACCTCGGGGCCATCCGCAATTGGGTCGCCATGCAGGAGACCCACGACTGTGTGTACTGCGCGGTGGATCTTCACGCCATCACCGTGCGCCAGAAGCGGGCCGAGCTGCGCCGCGGGACCATCGATCTCGTCAACCTGATGCTGGCCAGCGGGGTCGACCCTGACCGTTCCATCGTCATCGTCCAGAGTCACGTCCCTCAGCACAGCGAGCTCGCCTGGATCCTCAACACCATCACGTACATGGGCGAGCTGCGGCGGATGACCCAGTTCAAGGACAAGACGGCCGGCGCCGAGGGCGAGAGCATCGGCGTGGGGCTGTTCGATTACCCGGTGCTCATGGCCGCCGACATCCTGCTGTATCGGGCCGACGCCGTGCCGGTCGGCGAGGACCAGAAGCAGCACGTGGAGCTCACGCGCGATCTCGCGGAGCGGTTCAATAACGCCTTCGGCAAGACGTTCGTGGTGCCGGAGCCGATCATCCGCGGCAAGGGCGCCAGGGTCATGTCGCTCGACGACCCCACGAAGAAGATGAGCAAGAGCGGCGGGTCGGAGGCCGGCTACATCGCGATCATGGACACGCCCGACGTCATCCGGCGCAAGGTCAAGCGAGCGGTGACCGACTCCGGCACCGAGGTCCGGCCCGGTCCAGACAAGCCGGCGCTGTCGAACCTCCTCGACATCTACTCCTCGCTCAGCGGTGACACGGTCGACCACCTCGTTGAGCGGTATTCCGGGAAAGGCTACGCTCAGTTCAAGGCGGACCTCGGCGAGGTGATCGTCGCCGCGCTCGAGCCGATCCAGGAGCGGATCCGGGAGCTGGAAGCGGACAAGGACGCGACGCTCAAGGTGCTGGCGCGAGGCGCCGAGATGGCGACGTCCGTCGCCGAGCGCACGATGACGCGGGTCCGCGAGCGCGTCGGCCTCGTCCCGCGCCCGGAGTGACCACGGAGGGCCGCATGATCTCTGTCGAGACGGTCAAGTGGCGGCTGCAGCGCCAGCCGGGTCTGGAGATCCCGCTCGTCAAGTGGACCGGATCCGGTCGGCTGGTCGCGGCGGACGAGCAGAAGCTGGCATTGCTGGTCGCCGGCCGACGCGCCGACTACACGTGGGACCGCGTCCTGCTGACGGTGGGGCGCCTGCGTGACGATCATGAGCTGTCGGTGGACGAGCTCGGTGGGCAGCACGACGCCGTGGGCCTGGTCTCACTGATCGCCCTCGTCTACGCCGACGATCTGGACGTGGACCGCGCGAACGGCGTCGTCAGACTGCGCGACGTCTCGGGTCCGCCGGTCCATCAGCCCAGCGCCGCCACCGTTCACTCTGGCGACTGACACCACTGCGCCGGCCCTGACCGCCGGTCCGCCGGATGATCGGGCGGCCCGCCTTGCGGTTCTGCGGAGCCGTGCCGCGAGAGGGCAACGGACCCGCTCGCCTGACTCCGCCATCCCTACACGCGCCGAGGGCGGGGCGCCAGCTCAGTCGCGGAGGACCGGCCTGGTGAGACACGTGGGGCCGCCCTCGGTCACGAACGAGAGGTCCCGCCCGGGCATCACGCGTACCTCGCAGCCCGCGTCGAGGAGCAGTCGATGGGTCGTCGGGTTGTCCTCGAGCATGATGACCCTGCCCGGCTCGACCGCCAGCACATTGGTCGCCTGCGTTGAGGCGAACTCGTCGTAGGGCACCTCGAGCAGCGTCCATCCGCGCTCGTCCAGCTCCCGCCAGAACGCGGTCGGCATGAGCGGTGGAGAGGCGACGGCGAGGCGCTCGGCGACGGGGCTGATGAGCGAGAGGAGGTGCAGGCAGGCCTCCGGGCCGGTGAAGAACGGCAGGTCGAAGTCGAGGACGGTGACCCCGAGAGGCGCGAGGATCGTACGAAGCTGACGGACCGCCTCGATGTTGGTCCGGAACCCACGTCCGACGGCAAGGGTGTCGTGGTCGATCCACATCGTGTCGCCGCCTTCGGCCCTCGCCTCGCCCTCGAGGCGCGCCACGACCGGGACACCGTGGTCTTCGAGACACCGTGCAAGGGGCTCCTCCTCGCCTTGCCGCAGCGACTTGCCCATGCGGAGCACGACAGTGCCCGCGTCAGTGACGAGGACCGGATCGAAGACGAAGACACTGTCGCTGTGGTCGGGCAGCGGGGTGTCATGGAAGATGACCTCCACGCCGTCGTCGGCCAGCGCGTCGGTCATGATCCGGTGCGCGCGTCGTGCCTTCTCGATCTGGATCGGAGCGCCATAGTGCCATCGCGCCGGGTCGGCGGTCGCCATGGCGTCGTCAGGGGCTCGCACGACCACCCTGCGCAGTCTCCCGACCATGCTCTGGGCGCCGTACTTCGACACGAACGGCCTCCCTTCGATCTGCTCCCGGTTCAGTTCACCTGCGTATCGTATCGGCGCCAGATCGGCATGTCGCGACGGCCGCACTCGTCGATGAACTCGTCGCGGACGGCCCGGTCGAGGATCTCCGGCGCCACGACGCCGGTGTCGGCGATACGGCCGGTGGCGAGGAACTCGGCGTAGATCGAGGCCGGTGTCGAGGTCCCGTAGCTGACCATGGTCGCGCCGGGGATGCGCTCGTTCACCCACTTGATGTCCGGCGGGACGATCGTGTAGACGATCGTCGCCGGCTTGCCGTCCTTCTCGCCGATCGCGTCGACGGTCACCACGCCGATGTCGGTGATCTGCCCGCTCAAAGCGACCTTCTCGAGCACGTCCGCCGGCGGGTTCGGCGGCAGAGTGGCGACGAACACGTCGATGGGCCGGACCTTGCGACCGTCCTTCAGGGTCACCTCTTCCTTGCTCGCCATGCCGCTCTCGACGAACGCCTTGTCGGCGTCGATGCCGTCCTCGGGCATGCCCATCTTGAAGTCGACGTAGCGCAGGCCCTTGTCGCCGAACTTGCCGGGAAGGAGGCGCGGCAGGGTCGAGACCTCCTCGTGGTCGTGGCAGATCACCGGTCCGAGGCCGAACGGCTGCGGGAACATGTACCACTCCCGCCGGTCGAACGGCTCGACGCGCTTGAACGTGCCGTCCTCGTACAACAGGGGCGGCTGGGCGCAATCGGTGTAGTAGGTCTCCTGGGACCACACTTGCAGGGGGACGGGGGACTCGAAGATGGAGTAGTCCTTCACCCGGATCTCGAAGCACCTGTCGAGGTCCTCGTATGCGTTGCCGGCGAAGGTGTTGGTCACGCCGGGATCCATCCCGGTGCACAGCAGCGCCGTGAGGCCCGCCGACTTGAACGCCTTGTCGAGCTCGAGCTGCTCGAGGAAGGCCTCGTCGATCGTCTTCGTCTTCGTCTGTCCGGAGGCCATGTCGGTATAGTGGGCGTCCGCCCGCAGACAGGCGCGCATGATGCTCATGTTGAACTCGGGGATCACCGCGTTCACGACGACCTTGGCGTCGGCGGCAGCGGCCGCGACGGCGTCTTCGTCGGAGGCGTCGAGTTCGAGCGCCGAGGCCTTGCCGGCGCCCGCCTGCGAGGCGACCCACTCCGCCCGCGTCAGATCGTAGTCGGCCAGCACGATCTCTGTCACCGCTTCGCACTGCGCCAGGTTCCACGTGAGGACCTGGCCCTGCATCCCTGCGCCCACAATGAGGATCTTCATGACGTCTTCCCTCCCCGAGGCTCCGCGACGTCCGCGCTGCGCCATCGTCGGCAGACGGTGCGACCGTGGCGATCAGAGACGTGCCGGAGCGAGCCGGGCACGGATGAGGTCGTAGGCGGTCGGCACTCAGCCTGCGATAATCGTGCTTCTGATGGCTCGAATGATACTCGTATCGTAGCCACGGTCAAGCTCTTATGCGGCTCTCGGGCGGGCAACCGTCAGCTCCTACGGCTCGGACAGAAGGGCTCGAGGACCCATCCGCCCCCGGATGGGCGGAGCGTGCGCCGTGTGCGCGCGGCATCGGGAGCGTGTACGGTAGAAGACGGCAGCTTCGTCCTGGGAGGAACGGTCGTGCACGAGCTTGGTATCACGCAGGGGATCATCGACAGGGCCCGGGCCGCAGCCACGGAGGCCGGCGGAGTCGGAGTGAAGCGGTTGTACCTGGCGATCACGCCTGCCGCCGACTTCACCATCGATTCCATCGAGATGTACTTCGAGATGCTCGCTGGAGAGGATCCGTTCTTCGAGGGGGCGGAGCTGGTCTTCGAGTGGGGCCCGGCCGAAGCCACGTGCCTGGAGTGTGGTCGGACGTTCACTGCCGAAGGAGAGGGTGCACGATGCCCTGGCTGTGAGGGCGATCAGCTGCGCTACGATCCCGCGACGCCGATGATCCAGCTCACCGGCGTGGACATCCTCGAGTCAGATGATGCGGCGGAGTGAAGAGTGGTGGAGCATAGCGGATTCGAACCGCTGACCTCCTGGGTGCGATCCAGGCGCTCTCCCAGCTGAGCTAATGCCCCACAGACCCGCACGCCGTGCCCGTTGCGGGGGAACATTTATACAGCACTCTCCGCCCGACCGGCAAACGTCGGCCGCGGTACGGCACCCCGGTCATCCACCTGCGCGGCGACCCCGCCCGAGGCGGCGCGAAGGAGTCCACCGACGCCGCGCGAAGTACCGACCTGTGACCCACGGGGTCGTAGGCTGGCCGTCCTGAGCGGGGCGGCCGACACGCGTATCGGGAGGAGCATCGATGGATTGGGGCGAGTTTCTGAGCTTCCGCAAGTTCGTGACACCGGCGGTGATCCAGGTCATCTTCTGGCTTGGCATCCTGGGCGTGATTGCCGGATCGATCATTCAGATGACGGCAGGGGGCTGGGCGATCCTGCTCGGCTTCATCAGCCTTGTTCTCGGCTCTCTGCTCGTTCGTGTCTGGTGCGAGCTGATCATCCTGCTGTTCCGCATCTACGACTCTCTGCGCGGCATCGAGGGGAAGGACAAGGGGAGCGTCCTCTGAGAACCGCCCGGTGGGGACTGCCGGGCGGCGGGCTCCCGACGCGACGAGACGTTTGAGAGAAACAGGCGGGCCGGCCGTTGAGCCGGCCCGCCTGTTTCTCGTGTGACGGGCTTCGGCCGCCGAGGGGTGGCAGCCGGCTACTCGCCCCGGCACGTGCCGCCGGCGCCTGTGGCCGGGCGGTCAGGAGAGGCTGAACGGAGGATACCCGTCGACGAGGCCGAGCGTGAACGCAGTGACGCGCGTCTGCCAGCGCAGGACTCCGACGCAGAACTCGAACAGGCCGTCCGAGTAGCTACCGGTGAACAGGATGACGAGGTTCGCGATCCAGACGAGGATCGCCTGAACGAGGCCGAGCACGTAGAGCACTACGAAGTGCGGCACGAGCACGAGGAACTTGACGAGGATGATCGTCAGGACCGCCCACAACCGTGAGCTGCCGTCGGGGTACGCGATCGTGGTGTCCATCGGGTAAGGCTCATCCGACGGCGTGAACGGCGGATACACGTCGGTGAGGCCCCACGTCCAGGCGCTCAACTGGTTGCTCCAGCGCACGAACCGCGTGAGGAACGCGTGCATCCCGGTCGGGTAGGTGCCGGTGAAGAGCACGACCAGCTGGCTGACGAAGAAGACGACCAGGGCGCCGATGCCCCAGATGAAGGCGACGATGTAGTGGAGGATGAGGGCGAACGCCTTGATCCCGAACAGGACGTAGAGCAGAGCCCAGAGGCGAGAGCTCTCGGCCGGTCTCTGGATGGCGACGTCGGCAGGGTAGATCGCCGGTGCGGTCGTGCTCATGTCGTCTCCTCGAGTCGCGTGCGGGCCTGAGCCCGGTGGCGGGCGGCTGGCTCCCGCACAAGCCGCTTCCACGCACGTTCGAGGGGTCCTGCAACAACACGTGTCAGCCGTCTCGGCGACATAGACGGCCGTTCTATGGAGCGGGACGGCCGGCGGTACGAAGAGATGAGCGGAAGGACCGTTGAGCTAGCCGGGGAGGCGACGGTGACTCGGGCAGAGAAGAACAAGGTCATCGACGAGGTTCTCGCCAGGTACGGTCACCGTGTCGGCGAGACCGTCGTGGGAGACGACGCGGCGCTGGCTCGGCTGTTCACCACGCTGCGGCTGGAGGAGTCGGAATCGGACGAGGGCGTCCGCGAGACCCTTTGCTCGTATCTCGTGGCATGACGTGAGAGACCGGCGGGCCGGGTCCGCGACGAGCGCCCGCCCCGCCGACAGAACGTGAGGCCCGGGCTTTCGGGGCGACCGTGTACCAGGCTCCCGCGGTCGCAGAGAGTCCGGGCCTCCGTATGTCTGCAAGGCGTCACCGTGTCCGTTCGAGCCGGAGCTAGTCTGCCGCAGGGCGGGGCGGCCCCGGCCGCGGTCCGTCTTCGTGCGCAGATCCCGTGTCGCCCAGATCGAGCCGCAGCTGGCCGCTGGAGAACGATCTGACCCGGTCCCGGCCGCCCCGCTTGGCGGCGTACATGGCCCAGTCCGCCTTGTCGATCAGGCCCTCCTTTCGCTCGGCGTCGTCCGGGAAGGTCGCGATACCGATGCTCACGGTGACGTGCTCCACGCCCTCCGCGATCTCGGTCTGCGACACCGCTTTGCGAAGGCGTTCGGCGGCGTCGAGGGCACCCTCGCCGTCTGTGTCGACGAGGATGACGATGAACTCCTCGCCGCCGTAGCGGGCGGCGAGGTCGAGACCGCGTACCGTCGCGTGGATGGCATCCGCCACAGTGCGCAGCGCTCTGTCTCCCATGCTGTGGCCGTAGCGATCGTTGAACTGCTTGAACCGGTCGAGGTCGAGGAAGAGGAGTGAGAGCGAGGTGCCGGTCTCGCGAGCGCGCTCGAGCTCCTCGGAGAGCCGCTCGTGGAGGTAGCGATGGTTGTAGAGGCCGGTGAGATGATCGGTGATCGACTCGCGACGGGCGCGGCCAAGGCGTTCCGCGGTCGTGTGCAGCATGGCCGCGAACGACCTCAGGGGCGCATCTGCTGGCGGAACTGCCGAGATCGGCGGACCTGCCGGAAGGGCGACGCTGACCAGGGCCGCCACGGAGCCGTCCTCGGCCGGGACGGGCGCGATGGCGGTCACCCATGGACGGTGAGCCTCGACGCAGATCACGTTCTGGTCGAGCCGCCGTCCGCTCCACCAGACGTCCAGATCGGCGGCCGGTAGCGGATCCATGGGGAACGAGAGGTTCCCGTCGGACGCGGTCTCGCTGACGGTCGCGACGATCTTCGTCTCCCCGTCGAGCCGAGTAAGCGTCGCAGCCTGAGCATCGGGCGCCCGGCCGTCGACGGCCTCGCGGAGCACGGCAGCGACGGCGCGACGGGAGGAGGCCAGGGGATCTTCGTGGGCGACGGCATCGGTGGAGGTCGCCGGGTCCATCCGGTCGGCGGCGTACGTCGCGGCCGCCCCGGCGACCGACCTCAGCCCGTCCAGCCGATGGAGGATCCCGAGGAAGGCGTCGGCCATGCGCGGATCGAACTGGGACCCCCGGCAGGACAGGAGTTCGCGCCGGCAGTCGTCGTACTGCAGCGGGTCACGGTAGGGTCGCCGACACGACATGGCATCGTAGGCATCGACGACGGCCATGGCTCTGGCGACACGGGGGATGCGGCTTCCGGAGAGGCCATCCGGATAGCCGGTGCCGTCCCAGCGCTCGTGGTGGTGGCGCACGCCGGCGACCAGGTCGGGCTCGAAGACAGGCTCGAGGATCTCCGCGGCGAGGGCGGGGTGGCGGTAGACGCTCTCCCAGTCGCGGGAGCTGAGGAGGCTCGTCGACAGAAGCACGCGCTCATCGATGCCCAGCTTGCCGATGTCGTGGAGGTAGGCGGCCTCAGCGAGATGCCGGGTAAGGCGGTCGGACCACTGCAGCTCGTCGGCGAGGAGCATCATGTAGGCGGCCACTCGGGCGGCGTGACCGACAGAGTAGGCATCGCGAGCGCCCAGCGCGGAGTTGAGGGCGCGCAGGTTCTCCAGGTGGAACCGCCTGATGTCGTGGAAGCGTCCGGCGCCGGCGATCGCGTGCGCGACCTGGGCCGTGAGGTGTGTGAAGAGGTGCCTGCGCTCCTCGTCGAGATCGCCGGCCGGCAGGGCGAGGACGAGGAGGCCGAGCCGGTGATGCTCGCTGGCTACCAGGGCTCCGGCGATGAGCCGAGAGTGTCCGAGGAGCGGCCGGAGAGCGGCGGGCAGCTCGTTCGGGTGGACGGACGTCGGCGCGCCGTCCTGGGGAAGGGGGACGTCGAGGATGGCCCGACGGTCCGTGAGCGGGAGGTCGTGGAGAGAGGGACCACCTTGACCGTACCGTGCGGCGACCGCGAGAGGGTGCCCGTCTGGGCCGTCGAGCACTATGGCCGCCGATGGACAGGGGAAGAGGTGTCCGGTCACCTGCAGCGAGGTGGCCGCGATGTCGTGCACGTCGAGTGACGAGGCCAGCCGCCGGGCGATGTCTGCCAGCCATCTCGCCTGCTCCATTCTCGCGGACGAGACACGGCCGGCCTCTGCGTCGGCGAGGATTCGCGCAACGAGGCGCCCGACGGTCGCGATGGGCTCGAGTGAGGACGTGAGGTCGAGACCGGCGGGGGCGAGGATCCTGAGGAATCCGACAGGGCGTCCGGCGTGTGTGAGCGGGGTTGCGACAAGGGCTGTGCCCCCGTGCTCGACGAGTGCCCTTCGCTCGTCCGCGGTCAACCGCGGGTCGTCTTCGCTTGCGGCGTAGAGAAGCCGGCCCGTGGCGAGGGCGTGTGCCGTGATCGAAGGGTGTTCAGGCGCGAGGAGACGGTCGCCGTGTTCGCTGGCGGAGAGTCGCTCCCCGGTGGCCGCCCGTCGTCGGAGGTGTGTGCCGTCGCCCGCGTAGAGCTCGATGTGGGCGCCCGGAAGAAGACCGGAGAGGCCGGCGAGCGCGGCGCTGAAGAAGCGCTCGGCGGCGGACTCGTCTTCGGTCGGGACGTCGGCCATGAGGTCGATCAGATCGCCCAGGACGACTGACGGGGCCGGAGCGGGCACGGAGGGCGCCGTCTGCGGGAGTGCGAGTTGCTGAAGCGCGGGCTCGCAGGACGAGGGATCGTGCCGCAGCGGGGGAGCCGGGAGGCCGGTCTGCGACGTGCTGCCGGAGGCAAGGAGCCCGTCGAGGTCGGCGACCCGGAAGCGGCGGTGCCCGCCAGGGGTGCGTGAACAGGCAATGCGGCCGGAATCCGCCCACTGACGAAGGGCGTTCGGACTGACGCCCAAGTGGGCGGCCGCCGGCCCCAGCCTGAGCCATGAGTCTCCGATGGGTCCGCCGCGGAAGTCCATCGTCAGTCAGAAATACTACCAGAACTTCATAGAAGCGCCCAATATGATGTGGACCCTCGTATGGCGATCGGAGTTGTGCGTGAGCAATCGGCTGCCGCTCCCGCGGTGCGCGCGGGTCTCGTGCTTCGTCGAGTCTCCGGTGTGCGACGCGTGTGGAGCGAAGGTGGTTTCACGTGGAACATGGGAAGGTCGAACGTTTGCGAGACACCGCCGGAGTCACCCAGGCGCCGGAGTCACCCAGGCGCCGGAGTCACCCAGGGTCTAGGGGTGCGCGGGTGTGAGAACGCGGATTGAAGGGGAGGTGGGCGTCCGTCGCCGGTGACCCCGGCAGTCTCCCCGATGCCCGGGAGAGGTGCGAATGCGCAGGACGACGTGCTGAGGAGTATGGCGCGAGAGACCGGCGGGTCGGACCGGCCGACGCGAGAAGGGGACGAGGGGGGCGTTTCACGTGAAACGCCCCCCTCGTCGTGAATCCACCCCACGGGGTCCGTGGTCTCTCCGGTCCTGGGGGGCCGATCCCGGGTTCGACGAGTCCCCGCTCCTCGAGCGACGCTGCGCCGTGTGACGGGCGCTACGCCTTGAGCCCGACCGCCTCCGGCGCGCCCGAGCTGCTCGCGTAGACCTCCTCGAAGATCTCCATGAGGATGGGGCTCTCGCGCACGCAGTTGAGGGCGATATCGGCGTGGTGGCTGGTGTAGCCGTTGCCGATGATCATCACCGCGTCGTGGCCGATCCCCTCGGCCCCGAGGGCGGCCGAGGTGAAGCTGGTCGCCATGGAGAAGAAGTAGACCATCCCGTCGTCTTTGGTCGCGAGGATCGAGGACATCTCTGTGTTGGGGATGTCGACGCAGTTGATCGTCAGGTCGGCGAGCTGCCCGTCGGTCGCCTTGGCCACCTCCTCATAGACGAAGAGCTGATCGGTCGCCGAGCCCTGGATGATCGCGTCGGCGAACCCGGTGCGCTCGAGGCGCTTCTTGCCTGCGTCGCCGTGCACCATGCCGATCACCTTGCCGGTGATGCCGACCCGCTTGCGCGCCTCGTAGGCGCAGAGGAGGCCGCTCTTGCCACCGGCGCCGATGATGAACACCGTCTGACCCGGCTTACTGAGCTTGGCGGCCTGCGCCGGAGCGCCGGCGACGTCGAGGACCGCCAGCGCCAGCGCCTCGTCCATGTCGGCCGGTATCTTCGCGTAGATGCCGCTCTCGAAGAGGATCGCCTTGCCTTTGACCTTCACCTGACAGGTCTCCTTGTCGATGGAGACGATCTCGTCGATCTTGAGCGGTGTGAGGGAGAGCGAGACCAGGGTGGCGATGCGGTCGCCGACCGCCAGGTCGCGGTCGGCCAGCGTGTCGCCGATCTCGACGATGGTCCCGAGCAGCATGCCCCCGGAGCCGGTGTCGGGATTGTGGTGCTTGCCGCGCCTGGCGATGATGTCGAGGCTGTGGGCGGCCATCTTGTGGACGTCGCCGCCCTCCGCCTGCTCGATCTGGGTGAAGCTGGCGGCGTCGATGTTGAGGGTATCGACCTCGATGAGGATCTCGTCGTCGTAGATCTCCATGTCGTTGTCGATCCGCCAGGCCGGCTGGGGCAGGACGCCCTGCGGCTCGAGGACCCGATGGACGCCGTACTTGTTGCCGCCGTGTTTCATCATGTGCCTCCTGGGCCGATCGCGTGCGACCGACTCAAGGGCCGCCCCCGCCATCGTGGCGCTGGGCGGGCCCTTTCCCGGCTGTGCGACGTCGCGCTCAGCCCTCTCTCCGAACGACGCAACCCGCGCCTTGGCCGCCGCCGACGCAGGCGGCCGTGAGTCCGATCTCTGCGTCGCGCTTCTCCATCTCGTGAAGCAGCGTGACGAGCATCCGGGTACCGGTGTTCCCGAGCGGGTGCCCGAGGGCGATCGCCCCGCCGTTGACGTTGACGAGCTCGGGGTCGAGCCCCAGCTCGCGGATGGCAAGGACGGCGACGCAGGCGAAGGCTTCGTTGAGCTCCGCCAGCTGGACGTCACCGGGCGCGAGGCCGGCCTTTTCCAGCGCCGCCCGGGCGGCCAGCGTCTCGCCGTAGCCCATGATCGCGGGATCACAGGCGGCCGTCGCGTAGCTCACGAGAGTCGCGACGGGCGTGGCTCCGAGCTCCGCCGCCTTGGCCCGCGACGCGATGACGACGGCGCTGGCCCCATCGGCGATGGCGGACGCGTTGCCGGCCGTCACGACGCCGTCTTTCTTGAAGAAGGGCTTCAGCTTGGCCATCGCCTCGAGCGACGCATCCGCGCGAGGACACTCGTCCGTATCGACGACCTTGGGCTCGCCCTTCCGCTGCGGGATGATCACCGGCACGATCTCGTCGGTGAACCGGCCGCTCTCGATCGCCGCCGAGGCTCGCCGCTGGCTCTCGTAGGCAAGCTCGTCCTGTGACTCCCGGGAGATGTCGAAGCGCTCACACAGGGTCTCGGCCGTCATGCCCATGTGGTAGTCACCGAATGCGCACCAGAGCCCGTCGACGACCATCGCGTCGAAGATCTTCGCGTCGGGGAGGCCCATCCTGTACCCGGCGCGTCCGTCCTGGAGCAGCCACGGGGCGCGCGTCATGTTCTCCACGCCGCCGGCGACGATCACGTCGGCCTCGCCGCAGCGGATGGCCTGGGCGCCGATGGCCATCGCCGAAGCGCTGCTCACGCAGACACGGTTGATGGTCATGGCCGGCGTGGAGTCGGGAAGTCCTGCCTTGAGGGCGACCTGGCGGGCCACATTCTGGCCCAGCCCGGCCTGCAGGCAGTTGCCGTAGATCAGCTCGTCGGGGACGTCGGTCGCGACTCCCGACCGTACAAGGGCCTCCTTCACCGCGGTCGCACCGAGGTCGACGGCGCCAGTCTTGGCGAAGCCGCCCTGGAACCTGCCTTGCGCCGTGCGGACGGCGGAGAGGATGACGATATCGGTGTCTGCCACTGCAATCTCCTTCGTCGCGTGACGTTGGACTGAAGCCTCGTACCCTGTCGTTCCCTATGTCGGCCGCCGGGACTCTTCCCCATCCCTTCAGACCGGCGCGTCCGTCTCGCGCCTCTCGTCGCGCCGGCGCGCGACCTCCTCGACGAGGAACGAGGCGACCTGCACCGGCGTGGTCCGGGGGCCGAAGCCGGCATCGTAGCCGAGCTCCTTGGCGAACGCGTTGCTGATCCGCGGGCCCCCCACGACCAGGACGAAGCGCTCCCGCAGACGTTCTGCTTCCAGCAGCTCGACCAGCTTCGTGAGGTTCTGGACGTGGATGTTCTTCTGGGTGACGATCTGCGAGACGAGGATGGCGTCGGCACCCTTCTCGACCGCCACCCGCAGCAGCTGCTCGCAGGGGACTTGAGACCCGAGGTTGTACGTCTCGACCTGAGGGTAGCGTTCGAGTCCGTAATTGCCGGCGATCCCCTTCATGTTGAGGATCGCGTCGATGCCGACGGTGTGGGCGTCGCTCTCGATGGCCGCTCCGACGACCACCAGCGGCCGGCCGAGCCGCGCCGCGATGGCCTCGTTGACCCCGGCGAAGTCCATCTCCTCGACGTCAAGGTACTCGCCGGTGACGGAGTCCGGGTCGATCGTGACGTCGGTGCGGGCGTAGGCCACGAAGAACGTGAAGCCCGGGTCGATGGGCTTGACCTCGCCGATGGCCACGGTGTGGAACCCCATGCCCTCAAGGAGCCGCTTACCGACGTCTGCCGCCTTCGCGGAGCAGGCGATCGGCAGTGTGAAGGAGAGCTGGACGATGCCGTCGTCGAGGGTGTCGCCGTAGGGTTTGACCTGCATCACGCACCCCCTGTGGCAGAAGTCGTCTGTCCGCCGGCCGGTGGGCCGACCGGTGCACCGGTCGGCGGGTCTTCGCGGAGGGCATCGTAGAACGGATTGAAATATTCCGGCGCGCGGACGACGACGCCCTCGAACCCGCGACCGCCCCCCGGGTCGCGTCTGACGTCGGCGAACTCGCCGGCCGCCAGGGCAGTGAACAGGCCGACATCACGGACGTGCTCGAGTTGTTCCGCGGCCTGGCGCAGCGTCTCGTTGGCTCGCGTCTGGATGGCGCTCCCAGTCCGCACGTCGAGACTGTCGGCGAGACCGCGGCTGCTCTCGAACACGTACTTCGCGTTCCGGATACTCAGGTAGCGGTCCTGGAGGAGAGGCGTGTGGAGGGCCTCGGTGAGCATCCCGAGCAGCTGGATGTCCTGCCCGGTGAACATGCCGACGAAGTTGAACATGGCGTCTACCACGTGACCCATGAAGATGTCGCCCGGCATGTACTTCGTGGGCGGCATGTACTTCAGCGCCGCCTCCGGGAAGAGCTGGCGGACGAGCAACGCATCGGCGACCTGGTAGACGACCTGGTCCGGGATCGAAGGATCGATCTCGAAGGCGTGGCCGAGTCCCATCTGCCAGGGCTCCAGACCGGCGCGGCGGGCGAACTCCTCGTTGAGGAACTCGGAGCTCACCACGGTGTAGCCCTTCTTGAGGGCGTCGGCGGTGGTCAGGTAGTTGTCCTCGCCGGTGTTGATCACGATACCGGCGCGTGCGTTGAGCATGCGCGAGAGGTACTGGTCGACGAAGGTACGCTCCATGTTGATGTCGCGGAAGATGATCCCGTAGAGGGAGTCGTTGAGCATCATGTCGAGGCGTTCGAGAGAGCCCATGGCAGCGATCTCCGGCATGCACAGGCCGCTCGCGTAGTTGCAGAGGCGGACGTAGCGGCCCAGCTCCTCGCCGACCTCGTCGAGTGCCTCTCGCATGAGGCGGAAGTTCTCCTGGGTGGCGTAGGTCCCCCCGAAGCCCTCAGTCGTGAGGCCGTACGGGACGTAGTCGAGGAGGCTCTGCGCTGTCGTACGGATCACGGCGATGACGTCGGCGCCGGCTCTGGCGGCCGCTTTCGCCTGCACGACGTCCTCGTGGATGTTGCCGGTGGCCACGATGACGTACAGCCAGGGCTTCAAGGGGTCACCGGTGGCCGCGACAAGGTCCTCGCGTCTTTGGCGCACGGCATCGATACGGGCGACCCCCTCGGCGGCCAGTTCGCGAGCTCGTGAGTGGACGAGCGGCCGGCGCTCATCCGAGACCGGCGCCAGCGTCAGGCGTCCGGCGGCGACGCCTTCCGCGACCGTCTGGGCGGTCTCCCCGGTACTGAGCATGGCATCGACGAACGGTGCCACGATCCCCCCGTCGAGCAGGTCGCGCCCCCGCTCGACGACGACGTTGACCAGCGGCACATCGACCTCATCGACGCCGACGATGCCGAGAAGACGCAAAGCCGTGCGCTCGACGGAGTCGGTCGTGTGCGCGTCGATGTGTGCCCACACATCGACGGCGATGTCGCGAGACGCGGCGCGAGCCCGCTGGGCCAGTGTGTCGTCGAGGGCGATGCGAAGCGTCATGTGTCACCATCCGGGCGTCGTGCAGGAACCGGTCGAGGCGTGAGTGTGCGGGTCGTCGGACCTTCCAGCAGCAGGCCGCCGACCACGTCGAAGACCGGCGCCCGTCCCGCGACGACGGAGGCGACGGCCTCGAAGAACAGCCGATGGTCCAGGGGCCGTGGCAGACGGAAGGGGTTCGTGGTCACCGCCAGCACACGAAGAGGTTCGAGCACGGCGATCTCTACGCCCCTCCGTTGGAGCCGGGGGATCCAGGCGGGGGGCAGGATGCAGACGGTGGGGTCTCGCAGTACCAGCCGCAGTCGGCGGCGCGGCGGCAGGAGGCGGACGAGATCGTCCGCGAAGTCACGTGTCAGGGCGCCGCGCAGGAAGAGGGTGCTGGTCCCGAGCCGCTCGATCTCCCTGACGACCGCAGCCCCCTCACCGATGGCCGTCTCGACACCCAGAGGCACGACCGTACCGCCGCCGTCCGCCGACACCAGCCGGGATCTCCCGGCTCGCGCGGATCGCGCGAGGCGCCGCTCCCCAGGCGTCGCGCGAGGGAGTGTGAGCTGACCGAAGGCCTCATCGGCGACCCGGACGGCTTCATCGAGGTCGTCGCCGGCCGCGGCTCCTACCGCCAGCACCACGCCGTCGCTGACGCTGGGGGCGGCGCTCCCCAGTCTGTCCAGGGCGCCGTCGACCAGGACGGTGGGCGCGCCGGCGTGATGGAGCGCGGCGACGGTCTCACGAAGCTGGGCGAGAGTAGTGGGCCCGGAGATCTCGATCGCTCGATCACCGGGAGCGCGTCCGATCACGACAGGTCCTAGCGGCGTGCGGAAGGGCAGCTCGCGGACGTCGCTCAACTCCGCCCGCGATCGCTCAAGGGACCCCCGCGTCGTCGCGACCAGGGTTCCAGGAGAAGGGACGATGCGCGGTTTCGGGAGTCCGGTGAGGTGGTCGACCGCCTCGCCATCGAGGCCGAGCGAGGTGATGCCGCGCGGACCTCCCACGCCGTGGAGAAGGCTGTTGACGACAGTCGTCTTGCCTGCGTTCTTGCAGAGTCCGATCACCGCGACGGTGCCCGCTGCGCTCTCGTCGAGGACCGTCCGCAGCCGGTCGGCGACGGACGCGGCGGGGGCCGTACCCGTCGCCGTGAAGGGGGTGCTCGGCGGCGACGTCACCCGGCGTTCTCCTCCTGTGGTTCGGCGGGCACTTCGGCGGCAGGGTCTCTCCGGATCTCCTTCAGGTAGCTGAAGATGGTGTAGCGCGAGAGGTCGAGACCGTCGGCGATCTGTTCGGCCGATCGCTTGACGAGGAAGGCCCCCTGTTCCTCGAGCCGGCGCACGACGGCCATCTTCTCGTCGCGATTCATCTCGGCCGGGGACTTGCCGGTCTCGGCGAGGATGCCGGCCAACATGCCGTCGAGCACCTCGCGGATGTCGCCGGTGAAGATCTCGTCCACTGCTCCCGTGGAGGCCGCGCCGTCCTCCGGCACGGTCCCCGTCAGCTGCGCAAGGCGCGACTGCACCTGCGTGAGGGCGGTCACGTCGAAGTTGACGCCCAGCAGACCGAAGACCGAACCGTCGTCGTCGCGCAGCGGCACGCTCATGCAGCGGAGGATGCGGCCCCTGGACGTCGACGTGTACACGCGGTAGGGGAGCGCCCCATTGCCCTCCCGGCGGAGCGTCTTGAGCATGAGGTCGGTCGGGACGTCGCCGACCTCTCGCCCGGTGACGGCCCCGTTCGCGATCGCGACGATGGTCTCGGGCATGGCCGACAGATCGTGGAGCACGACTTCACAGTCGTCGCCGAGCAGAGCGGCAAGTCCCTCGACCAGCGGCAGGAAAGGTGTCAGCCGTCGATCGGTCGTCATTCCGCGCCACCCTGGTCATGTGCCTCCGTCGGGCCACCGGCGGATCTCGGTCGACTCGCTTTGGCAGTGGTGAATTAGTGCGAGCTTGTTCTACTCCTCACAAAGTCAGTTGTCAAGAAGAGTGGGGACGATATCGTGTTCAGTTTGGACCGAGAGCCCGCGCTCCGTGCATCCTGGTGAGAGCCCGTTGGTGACGGACCGGCTCGTCGGCGATGTGAGCCGTGATCAGAGGTCGTCGGGTCGCCGCTCGAGGGTGACCTCGACCGTCTGCTCCTTGCCGTCGCGGACCAGAGTGATGTCGACCGTGTCGCCGGGGTCGTACTCGTCGATGGTCCCGATGAGCTCCGCCATGCTCGGCACGGAGGCGCCATCGACCTTGGTGATGATGTCGCCGCCTACGACGAACATCTGACCCTGGACTGACGCCTCGCGGTCGCCGCCCTGGATGCCGGCCTTGTCTGCGGGTCCGTCGGGTACCACGCTCGCGACCAGCACGCCGTTGTCGACCGGCAGGTCGAAGGCCTGAGCCATGTCCGAAGTGATCGTCTGCCCCTGGATACCGAGCCACGCATAGCGCACCTCACCGAACTCCTTGATCTGCTCGTACGAACGGCGCGCCGTATTGATCGGCACCGCGAAGCCCAGTCCCTGGTTGCCTCCGCTTTGGGAGACGATCTGCTCGTTGATCCCGATCACCTCGCCGACCGCGTTGATCAGCGGTCCGCCCGAGTTGCCCTGGTTGATCGCGGCGTCGGTCTGGATGCCGTTGGGGATGATGTAGCCTGGTCCGGCCGGCGATTCGAGGCTCCGGTCGACGGCCGAGACGACCCCGGTCGTGACCGAGAAATCGAAGCCGAGCGGATTGCCGATGGCCACCACCGGCTCGCCGACGGTCACCTCCTCGGAGTCGCCGAGGGGCAGCGCCGTGAGTCCGTCCTTGACGTCGCCGGGCTTGACCTTGAGGACCGCGACGTCGGCTTCGAGGTCCACGCCGACCAGCTCTGCCGGCACCTGCTCCGAGGTGCCGTCCTCACCCTTGAAGACCACATCGACGCGGTCGGCTCGCTGCCCCTGGCTCTCGACGACGTGGGCGTTGGTCAGGATGTAGCCGTCGTCCGAGATCACGAAACCGCTGCCGAGTCCCTGGCTGTCCTGGGGTGTCTCAAAGGGGAATGTGCCCTGGCCACCGGTGAACGTGGAGACGACCATCACCACCCCGCGCCGTGCCTGAGCGTAGATCTCGGCGGCCGACATCGCGTCGCCCGGCGCGACCGTCGAGGTGACGGTACGGGTGGGTGCCGGTGTGGGCGAGTCGCCGGAATCGACGTTCGCGAAGCCGAGGAGGAACAGGACGACGAACACCAGGACGGTGCCCACCACGCCGCCGACCAGGCCGATGAGGAACGACCTCACTTTCATGGGGGCGCCTTCCTTTCGTCGTCGGTACCGGTCTCGTCGCGCTCCTTCTCCACCGATGCGCGATCGAGCTCACTCATATCCTACTCCGTCGCCGGGTCATGTTCCGTCGCCGGCGTGGTGCCCACACTTTCGACCCCGTCGGCCGGCAACAGGATGGTGAACCGGGAGCCGATCCCGACGCGCGACTCGGCGGTGATGGTGCCGCCCATGAGCCCCGTCAGATCGCGGGCGATGGACAGGCCCAATCCGGTCCCGATCTTCGCTCCGCGTCCCGACGCGCCACGGTAGAAGCGGTCGAACACTCGCAAGAGCTCCTCGTCCGGGATGCCGCTGCCGTTGTCCGCGACGACGACGGACACGCGTCCGTCGTCTCGGGCGACCCTGACTTCGACGGTGCCCCCGTCGGGGGTGAACTTGATTGCGTTGTCCAGCAGGGCGCGCAGCACCTGCGCCAGTCGCTCCTCGTCGCAGCGGACCACCGTCCTGCCGGGAGAAGCGATCATCTCGGTCCGGACGTGCCGCTCGGTCGCCCGAGCGTGGAACTCGGCGAGCACCGAGCTGGCGAGGGCTGTGGCGTCGACCGACGAGACGTGCAGTCGCACGGCTCCAGAGTCGACCTGTGAGAGGTCGAGAAGGCTCAGGGACAAGCTCTGCAGACGCTCGACCTGCTCTTTCATCAACCGCAGGAACTCCTGCCGCTCCGATGGATCAAGGCCCTCCTCGTCAAGCACCTCGAGGATGCCCGAGAGGGAGAAGAGCGGCGTCTTGAACTCGTGGGACGCGTTGGCGATGAAGTCGCGGCGTGCCCGTTCCAGCCGGGCCTCTTCCGTCACGTCGCGCAAGACGACGATCGAGTCGAAGTCCCTCCCCCCCGGCACCGGGTAGGTCGAGGCTTCGAGGGTGCGGCTCCCGAGCTCGAAGACGACCTGGCGCTCCTCATCCGGCGATGGCGGAGGCGCCTCGTCGCCCTGCGTGAGGAAAGGCTCGTCCCGGTCCACAGCGGCTGTGGCTACGAGCTCGTCCGGCTCCGCGCCACCGTCTGCCTCCGGAGCGCGCGTCTCCGGTCCGTGCATGCGCCGCCACAGGTCGGCTACCTCGCGCGGGAACGCCTCGTCGATGGTCGCTCCCGCGTGCAGGCCGCCGCCGAGGAAGGCGGCGGCAGCCGGGTTCGCCGTCGCCACCGTGCCGTCGCCGGTGACGCCGATGACTCCCTCGCTGAGCGTGTTGAGGAGCGTCTCGACGTTCCGCTTCTCGCCCTCCAGCGCCGAGAACGCCTCCTCGAGGCGCTCGCCCATCGTGTTGAAGGTCGCCGCCAACTGGCCGATCTCGTCACGCACGCGGACGTTCACCGTGACGTCGAAATCGCCGCCGGCGATCGCTTCCGCGCTGCTCTCGATGCTCTTGAGGCGCCTGCTGATGAGATACGACGCCAGGTAGCCGGCGATCAGCGTGATGGCCATCGCCAGCAGCGTCGCCAGCAGGATCTGCCGCTGCACGAGGCTGACCGCCGTGTTCACGTCCCGGATGGACGAGAGCACCAGGACCACGGCCACCGTGCCGAGCGACTCACCGCTCTCCTCATCGACGGCCGTGACGGGTACGGCCGCGGCCGCATACTCCTCGCCGCGGCTGCGCACTGTGCCCACGGCCGTCTGCTCTGACCGGACCGCTCGCCGGATCATCGGAAAGTTGCCGAGCTTGGGTTCGACCAGCGACCGCGAGTCGGCGATCACCGTCTCGTCGCCGGCGATGACCACGATCCTGGCGTTGAGGCGCCGGTCGATCTCGGCGACCTTGGGAGCCAGCTCCGCCGGATCGGCGGTGAACTGTCCTTCCACGACGGTCACCGGCTCGATGCTGCGGGTGATGATGGGCGCGCTGGCGCCGAGGTCGGTCAGCTTCTGATTGACCAGTCGCGTGCGAAGCGGTGGGACGACGTACAGCCACACGGCGAGCGCGGCCATCGCCGTGAGGACGAGGAAGAGGAGCGTGAGCCAGTTGCGTACCGATCGCAGGATGAACATGAGGTCACCGCCGGATGCCCGGTCAGCCCTCCCGGAACTTGTAGCCGATGTTGCGTACCGTGAGGATGTACTGGGGGCGGCGAGGATCGGCTTCGATCTTCTCGCGCAGGTGCCGGATGTGCACGTCGACCGTGCGCTCGTCACGGTACTCCGAGTCTCCCCAGGCGAGCTGCAGGAGGAGCTGCCGGCTGTAGACGCGGCCCGGGTGGGCCGCCATCGTCCTGAGAAGCTCGAACTCGATGTAGGTGAGGTTGACGTGGTCGCCGCGGACGACCACGGTCCGTTTCAGCAGGTCGATCTCCAGCCCATCGACGCTGATCAGATCACTGGGTCGCATCTGTGCCTGCCTGGCCATCTCCGCCCGCCGGAGCTGGGCTCTCACCCTGCTCCTGAACTCGCGCAGGCTCAGCCGGTCCTTCGTGATGTAGTCGTCGGCACCGATCTCGAGTCCGAGGACCTTGTCGAACTCGTCGGACTTGGCGGTCAGCATGATGATGGGGACGGTGCTGACCGCCCGCAGTCGCCGGCAGACCTCCATCCCGTCGACCTTCGGCATCATGATGTCGAGGACGACGAGGTCGAAGTGCTGCTCTTCGAAGAGGTCGAGCGCCTCCTGACCGTCGCCGGCGACGGTCACTTCGTAGCCCTCTTTCTGGAGGGGGAACGCCAGCAGGCGCTGCACGGCCTCTTCGTCGTCGACGACGAGGATGCGGGCGTGGCCTTCGTTCATGGTCTCGCCTCCTGGTGGGAGAGGCCGGAGTGACACCGCGGGGCGCTGGGCCGGCCCGGCGGCGACCCCGGCTCGAATCGTCTCACGGTCGAGGCCGCCGGTCTCCCCGCCGTTGTCGGACGGGAGGCGGGACGATCGGCGCGACGCGGTCTCGCGCAGCCGCGCACCCTGAAGGCCGCTCCCATGCGATCGGCGACAACGGCGCACTCGTCGAGATCGGCGCCGAGGCCGTCGAGGGCGCTGAGCGTCGTCTCGATGCCGGCGGCGATGCAGTCTTCGGCGAACCTTACGACCGCCCTGTGGGCTCCTCGATATCGGGGTCTGCAGAGCCGCTCGTACGTGGCCGCGTCTGGCGCGTTCAGGCTCACCGACACCGCGCCGAGGCCGGCGCCGGCCAGCGCCGCGACGACATCGACGTCCGGGTTGCTCAGCCGGCCGCAGCCGTTCGTGTCGAGCCTCGTGGGCAGGCCCTGCTCCGTGGCCCGGCCCGTGATCTCGAGGAGCGCGTCGAGCCGCAAAGTCGGCTCTCCCAGCCCGCAGAACACGATCTGGTCCGGCCGCCCCTTTTCCAGTTCCTCCTCGAGGGCCGCCAGCGCGTGCGGGATCGAGGGCTCGGCGCGGAGGCGCAGGTCGTAGCCGTACACCTCCCACGTGAAGCGCCGCAGACAGAAGGTACAGTCACACGAGCAGCGATTCGTGAGATTGAGGTACAGGTTCCCGTTGGCCGGGTAGACGATCGTCGGCGGGTCGTGCATGTGAGTGTGATTATAGCTCGCGGACCTGTGAGCCGGCCGTCGTGGAGGCCGGTCGCAGGTTCACGAGCGGATGAGCCGGGGAGCGGGACACTTGGGTGGGAGGACCATGAGCGCCGTCACGGACGAGCTGGTCGCCCTTTGTGCGCGGCTGCGCGACGAGGTCCTTCCTTTCCTCGGGCTCCACGCCGCCCGGCGCCACGCCGGCGAGGCTGTTGGCGGCGACGTCACCTTCGACATCGACGAGCGTGCCGAACGGCTGCTGGAGCGGCACATGTCCGAGCGTCTGCCGACGTGGGCGTACTACTCGGAGGACCGGGGTCTGCAGGGCGCCGCCGCCCCCGAGCTGATCCTGATCGTCGACCCCATCGACGGCACCCGCCCGGCGGCCGCCGGCTTCGAGACGGCCTGCGTCAGCGTCGCCGCTGTGCCCGGCGGCGTCTCGCCGACGATGGACGACGTGCAGGCCGGGGTGGTCCAGGAGCTCAAGACCGGCGATCTGTTCGTGGCCGAGCGTGGCGCCGGCGTATGTATGCAACGCTCCTGCGGGGTCGACATCCCCCTCCTCCCGAGTCCGAGCACCGACGTCGAGGGGCTCTTCTGGACCCTGGGGTTCCGGGGGCGCCCGGCGGTCGTGCTGGCCTCCGTCCTCGCCGAGCTCATCGACCGCTCCAGCGTGGGCGGGGCCGTGTTCGACATCGGCTCGGCCACTTATTCCATCACCCGTGTCCTCACCGGGCAGCTCGACGCCTACGTGGACGTCGGACCGGAGATCATCGCCACACATCCGGGCGTCGAGGCCGAGTTCCGCCGGGTGGGCCGGGGCGCCGTCCTCAACAACTCCCCCTACGACCTGGCGGCCGTGCAGCTGTTGTGTACCGAGGCCGGCGTCCCCCTCAGCGGAGCGCGAGGCGAGTCGCTGGCGGAGCGCCCACTTCTCGGGTCCGGTCACGACTATCAGATGGCGTGCGTCGTCTCGGGCAACGCCGACCTGCATGAGCGTATCCTTGAGATCGTCGGCCGGGGCATCGACAGCCTGGCGTGGCCGACCAAGGGAGACCGATCGGAGGCGACATGAGCGACGTCTGGCACGAGGCCCTGTTGTATGAGCGCCGCGACGACCGCTCGGTCGACTGTGGCGTCTGCCCCCGCCGCTGCCACATCGCGCCCGGCAAGGCGGGCGTCTGTCGGGCGCGGCTCAACCGCGACGGCGTCCTCGACAGCATCGTGTACGCGCGCAGCATCAGTGCCGCCGCCGACCCGATCGAGAAGAAGCCGCTGTTCCACTTCTTCCCCGGGACGACGGTCCTCTCGCTCGGGACGGTGGGCTGCACGTTCAGGTGCGTTCATTGTCAGAACTGGCAGATCGCCCACGCCGACGCACGGGAACTGGCCGGCGGCGGCCGCGGAGCCGGCGATCTGCGGGACCTCCCGGTCGAGAAGTTGCCGGTGCTCGCCGAGCACAACGGATGTGCCGGGATCGCCTGGACGTACAACGAGCCGACCGTGTGGTTCGAGTACGTGCTGGACGGCGCCAGGGTGGCCCATCAGCACGGTCTGTACACGGTGATGGTGACGAACGGCTACATCACCACGGAAGCGCTCGACATGCTCGCGCCGCACATCGACGCGTACAGGGTCGACATCAAGGCGTTCAGCGACGACGTCTACAAGCGCCTCTGCCGCATCCCTCACTTCCAGCCTGTTCTCGACGCGGCCGTCCGGGCGCAGACGCATCACGGGTGTCACGTCGAGATCGTGACCAACGTCATCCCGACGCTCAACGACGACGACGACACGCTGCGACGCATCGCCGCGTGGATCGTCGAGGAGCTCGGACCGAAGACGCCGTGGCACGTCACGCGCTTCGTCCCCTATCTTGAGCTCTCGCATCTGCCGGCGACGCCGGTGAGGACGCTGGAGAGGGCGGCAGATATCGGCAGCAAGGCGGGCCTGGAGTTCGTCTACGTCGGCAACGTGCCGGGCCACGACCGCGAGAACACGCGCTGTCCGGCGTGTGGGCGGCTGGTCGCGAGGCGCACCGGCTACAGGATTGAGGACCTCGCGATTCGGGGAAGACACTGCGCGATGTGTGGTGCAGATCTGAACGTCCGCTCGGTCGTCGGTGGGGATGCGGACCGTTCGGTACCCCATGAGGACTGAGTCGGAGAGGCCCGCGGTGGCGGTGGCTCTCCGGTGATACGTAGGATGCGGCCGATGGACGGGGTGGTCACTCTCGAGATACCGGCGAAGGCCGAGTACCTGGTGCTTTGTCGGCTGGCGCTGGCCGGGCTGCTGCGCGACCTCGACTTCAGCGAGGAAGCGATCTCAGATCTGAAACTCGCTCTCACCGAAGCCTGCTCCAACTCGGTGCGGCACGCCTACGCCCACCGCGACGGCGACACCGGGAGCGTGCACGTCTCGTTCGAGGTGAGGTCGGACCGCGTCGTGCTGGTCGTCGACGACGACGGCGCCGGGTTCGTCGATGCGACCGGCGAGGAGGCGCCGCCGCTGCCCAACGGCCGCGTCGTCGCCAGCGAGGGCGGCATGGGTATCGCGCTGATCCGGGCCATCGTGGACGATTTCGAGCTCGAGCAGCCGGAGTCCGGCGGCACGAGGGTCACGCTCACGAAGCTTTGCGACGAGTGACGGCCGCCAGATCCGACGGCCTCTCTCTCGCGTCCGTCGGTGCCTCGATCTCGAGACCGCCTGCCACCTCGCCTCTCCCGTAGTCCCCGTCTGGTCGCGTGCTACAGTGCGGGCGCGATGGATGCACTCGATCGGCTGCCGCAGGCGGACGCGCTGTCGCCCGCCGCGCGTGACGCGCTCCGGGACTATCTGCAGCTCCTGACGGGCTGGCGCGCCGCGAACGTCACGGGCGTCCGCGGCCGCGAAGACGCCGTTGAGACGCTGCTCGGTGACGCGCTCGCCCTTCTGCGGATCGCCGAGGTCGCGTCGGCGGCGAAAGGGCGGGGCCGCTGGCTCGATCTCGGCTCGGGCGCGGGCATCCCGGGCATCCCGCTGGCGCTCGCGGCGCCCGCGGTGACGATGGTGCTGCTGGACTCCGTCGGGAAGAAGTGCGCCTTCCTGCGCGAAGCGGTGGCGGCGACCGGACTGTCGAGCCGGGCCCACGTCGTCTGTGACCGTAGTGAGCATCTCGCCGCCGGCCCGCCGGGCAGGGGGGCGTACGAGCTGGTCTTCGCGAGGGCGCTCGGACCCCTCCCGACCGTCGTCGAGCTGGGGGCTCCGCTCCTCTCTCCGCACGGCTGGCTCGTCGTGTGCACAAGTGAGGCACGGGCCGGGGAGCAACGGGATGCGGCGGTCGCGACCGCCACCGCCTGCGGTGTGGCCGTGCGGCGCGAGGAGCGCCTGGAGGCGTCGCCGCTCGACCACTCGGTCGCCGTCATGGTGCAGCGTGTGGGAGCGCTTCCCGACACGGTGCCCCGCCGGCCCGGACTGGCGCGACGACGGCCCCTGGGGGGCTGAGCGCCTGCGCCGAGGCGGACGTCTGCGGACCCGCGGGCAGGGTGGTTGTTGGCCCTCTGGGCCGCAGCTATCATGGCTCGCATGAGGGCGGTCGATCACCCGCGCAGCATCGCGCTCGCGAACCAGAAAGGCGGCGTCGGGAAGACCACGACCGCCATCAACCTGGCTGCGTGCCTGGCCGAGGCCGACCAGCGTGTGCTGCTCGTCGACTTCGATCCCCAGTGCAACGCCTCCAGCGGTCTGGGAGTCCGGGCGCCCGACAGGCGGCACTCGGTCTACGGACTCGTCTCCGATGAGGTCACCGTCTCCCAGGTCGCCCTGGAGACGTGCGTGCCGAACCTGCGCGTGGTACCGGGTTCGGCCGACCTGGCCGCGGCCGACGTGGAGCTGGCCGGCGAACAGGACCGGGAGTTCCTGCTGTCGCGGGCGCTCGAGAAGCTCGACGTCGAGTGCGACTACCTGTTCGTCGACTGTCCTCCCTCCCTCGGCGTCCTCACCGTCAACGCGCTGACCGCCTGCGGCGAGGTGCTCGTCCCGGTCCAGGCCGAGTACTACGCCCTCGAGGGGCTGGCGATGCTGCTCGACACCATCAGCCGGGTCCGCGAGCGGCTGAACCCACGGTTGGCCATGCTCGGCATCCTGATCACGATGCTCGACGGACGCACCAACCTGAGCCGTGAGGTGGTCGCCGAGGTCCGCGGGCATCTGAGCGACCACGTGTTCGAGGTCGTCGTGCCCCGCAACGTCCGGCTCGGCGAAGCGCCGAGCCACGGACTCCCCATCTGTCGCTACGATCCCCAGTGCGCCGGGTGCGATGCGTACTTCGAGGTCGCCAAGGAGGTGGTCACCCGTGGCGTCTAGCAAGGCCCTCGGCCGCGGTCTGTCGGCGCTCATCGGAGAGCGCGCGGAAGGTTCGCTGACGGAGATCCACCTCGACGAGATCAGGACCTCGTCGCGTCAGCCCCGGCACGTCTTCGACGAGGAGGAGCTGGACGAGCTCACCGAGTCGGTGCGCCAGCTCGGCGTCGTCCAGCCGGTCATCGTGCGGCCGCTCACCGACCGTCCGTCGGGGAGTGCGGACGACGCCGGCGCGGTGCGCTACGAGCTGATCGCCGGCGAGCGCCGTCTGCGCGCCGCGCGCAAGGCCGGCCTGAGCTCCATCCCGGCTGTAGTGCGCAGCGCCGACGATCTCGCCTCGCTCGAGATCGCGCTGGCGGAGAACGTCGCCAGAGAGGACCTCAACGGCATCGAAGAGGCGCACGCTTTCGCGGCGCTGGCCGACGAGTTCGGCCTCACGCACGAGCGCATCGCCGAGCTCGTCGGCCTGAGCCGGGTGGCCGTCACCAACACCATCCGCCTGCTCGAGCTGCCCGACGACGTGCAGACCATGATCGAGGCGGGCGAGCTGACGGAGGGCCACGGAAGAGCACTGCTCGGTCTGTCCGACCACGACCGACGTCGCCGGACGGCGCGGACGGTGGCCGGGCAGGGGCTGACCGTCCGCCAGACCGAGGCGCTCGTCCGCAAGCTCACCGAGGAGGCCGACGAGAAGCCGTCCGCTCCGGCCCAGGAGGCCGACGGCGGCCGCCTCGACGAGCTGACCGACCAGCTCTACGGGGTGCTCGAGGCACCGGTGCGCATCAGGTCGGGCAAGCGCGGCGGCCGGATCGAGATCTCGTTCAAGGACCGTCGGGAGCTGGAGCGGCTCATCGAGCTGCTGCGCCGCCTCGGCTGAGCGGCCTCCGGCGTGCCCGGTCGGCGGCCGGGAGTCCCGCAGGCCGGCGCTTGTCTCGCCCTCAGTACTCGACGCCGGGCCTCGAGGTGACGCCCTTGTCGGAGTAGTAGTGCCGTACCTCTCGCATCTCGGTGATGAGGTCGGCCCGGTCCGCTAGCGCGCCCGGTGCCCGGCGGCCGGTGAGGACGAGCTCCACGTGGTCCGGCCGCGCGTCGACGACCTCCAGCACCTCGTCCACGTCGAGCGCCCCGAACCAGATGGCCACGTCGACCTCGTCGAGGACGACCAGCTCGTACTCACCCGACTCCAGTGCCGCCCGCGAGCGTCTCAGGCCCTCATGCGCGGCGTCCCGATGCTCCTGGCGGAGTTCCCCGAAGGCGACGCACTCCTCCGTGCCGTACTGGTCCACGGTGATGAGCTCGTGGCCGGCGAGGAGCAGGTTCTCTCCGTACGGCATGCCCTTGAGGAACTGGCCGATGTAGACGTGATGGCCGTGGCCGGCGGCGCGCAGGGCGAGCCCCAGCGCCGCCGTCGTCTTCCCCTTGCCGTCGCCGGTGTAGAGATGGACGAAGCCGGTCCGTCTGGCCGTTGTCCGGCCCGGCGTGCCATCGGCCGTGATCGCGCTCATCGACGGGTCGCTCATGCGGGACTCCCTGCTTCGCTTTGGACGCCGGCATGCTAGCGAAGTGTGTAAAGGTTGTCCAGACTTCTCAAGTAGAGAGCTTGTCGTCACGAAGCGGCCAACGTCACAGCGGTCGGCCGGAGTGCCACCGGCCGAGGCGCAATCGGCCGGAGTGCGCTCGACCGTAGGGCGGTCAGTCGGGTCCGTCGTCCTGCTTCCGGACGATGAGGTTCTCCGGCATGTCGTCCCGGATGTTCCAGAGGGTGCGGCCGCTGCGATAGTCGAGGACGGCGACCACCACCCGGGTCTCTCCCGCCAGACGGGGCACGGTCCCTTCGATCTGCCACACGAAGCGGAACGAAGGTACGACCGTGACCTCGAGGGAGGGGAGCGCTGCCGTCCGGTCGCGCCCTCCATCGCTCGTATCGGGCTCCTCAAGCAGGATGTAGAAGGAGTACGGCTCGCCTGGACGCAGGTAGAGCAGCCGCGCCGCGTCGACGTTCACCCCGGTGTCCTCGAAGAGCGCGTCGGCGGCCTGGAACGCGGCCCCCGATGTCTTGAGCTGTGAGTCGCCGGGCACCGTGAACGCCGCCACCAGGAACTGCCAGCTTCGCCACGGGTGGGTGAGGAACTGGGTGTTCTGGGCGGAGGCCGTGTACCGGTAGGCGACCAGCGACGGAAGGTAGAACACGACGACGGCCGCCGCCAGCGCGATCAGCGCCCAGAAGAGCTTCGATCGGCCCCTCAGCACGTCATCAGTCCTCTCGCGCCATCCGGCGTCGGCGTCGCGCCGGCAGCGCCGTTCGTTCCCTGGTCACCGGTCTTCCGGGAAGCATCGTTCGTCCAGATCGGCGGGAATCCTCGTCCGTTCGAACACGGTCCGGGCAGAGGCGAGCATGGAGGCGTAGTACTCCTCGTCGAACAACGGGTTGAGGTGGACCAGGTACAGCTCGCCGACGTCCGCGGCGCGGGCCAGCCCGGCGGCCTGACGGGCCGAGGTGTGGGACGAGTACGCCTTGCGGACGAGGGTCCGCTGCGCGGGGTCGTCCTCCTCACGGCCGTCTATCCAGGCCTCGTGGACGAGCACGTCGACCCCATCGGCCAGTTCGGCCGTGCCCTCGTCGGCGACGGTGTCGGTGGCGAAGACGAACCGGTCGCCGACGCGGTAGCCGACGCTCACGTCGGCGTGTCGTTGGCGCCGTACGGTCACCTCGATGCCCGCGACCTCGTTGGGTCCCTCTTCAACGGTGGCCAGCGACACACGCTTCTGTTCCAGGAAGGCCTCGGGGAAGAACGGCGGCCGGATGAGCTCCGGCGCGCCATCGCGCGGTTCGACGCCGTTGACGGAGCCCGTGGGGACATGGACGGTGACGTCAAGTCCCGGGAACACGCCGGAGAGGTAGCTCAGGCCGCAGGTGTGGTCGAGGTGATAGTGCGTCAGCAGCAGATGGACCTCGTCCACCCCCCGGAGCAGATCGGCCGCCGGAGGACTCAGGAAGCGAGAGAGCCCGGTCCCGGCATCGAAGACCAGGAGGGCGGCACCGTCCCGGTAGGCGAGGCAGGTCGTGCCGCGCCGCGGCGTGGGGATCCACCCCTGGGTGCCGAGGAAGGCAAGTCGCGGCCGCCCGTCCGCCGCGGATCCACTTTGCGAATGGTGGTCGTGCACGGCGAGGCTCCTTTCCGGGTCGGCGACATCATTCTACCGCCGCGCCACTGGGCCGCCCCAGAGGCGACCGTATGGTATACGTACCCGTCGAGAGACCCGCCAGGGTCGTGCACAGGGGTCGCGAAGGGGGGCGACGGGCACAGTGTTCGCCGCACTTGGACGGTTCACCTATAGGTTCCGCTGGTACATCATCGCGGCGTGGATCGTCGTCCTGCCCTTCTCCGTCTGGGGCGCGACCAGCGTACACGCCGCGCTGAAGGGGGGCGGCTTCTCGATCGACGGCTCGCCTTCGGACCTCGCGCTGGAGAAAGCGAATGAGAGGCTGACCCTCGGCCGGTCCGCACTCTACGTCGTGTTCGAGAGCGACGAGCTGGAGGCGCGCGGTGAGGAGTTCATCGAGCGGGAGGACGAGGCGCTCGCCGAGTTCGTGCCGGGCGAGTTCCCGCATCTGCTCCGGGTCGAGACCTTCGCCAAGGTGCGCGACCCCAACCTCGTCTCCAAGGACGGCCGGGCGTCGGTCGCCATCCTGTCCTTCGACGTCCCCTTCGACGAGACCCAGGCGATGCTCCCCAAGATCCGGGAAGCGATCGGCGATGCCGGTCTGCGTCACTACGTGACCGGTGAGCCGGCCGTCTTCGAGGAGATCGAAGCGGTCTCGAGCGAGGACGCTGCCCGCGCCGAGTACTACACGCTGCCGGTGGCGCTGGTCGTCCTCGTGCTGGTCTTCGGGTCGGTCGTCGCGGCCGGGCTCCCCATCATCGGCGGCATCGTGGCCGTGAGCACCACCCTGGGCGTCATGTACCTCCTCGCCCACCTCTTCGACCTCTCCATCTTCGCGATGAACGTGACGACCATGCTGGGTCTCGCGGTCGGCATCGACTACTCGCTGCTGATGGTCGGCCGCTTCAGGGAACAGCTGGCGGCCGGCGACAGCGTCGCAAAGGCGGTCGAGGTCGCCGTCGGCCGGGCCGGCCAGTCCATCTTCTTCTCCGGTATCGCCGTCATCGTCGGCCTGACGGGGCTCATCATCTTCCAGTTCATGGCCCTGCGGTCGATGGGTATCGGCGGATGTCTGGTGGTGAGCTTCTCGGTGCTGGTCAGTCTGACCCTCCTCCCCGCCCTGCTCGCCGTGCTGGGTCCCAGGGTCGACTTCCTGCGCATCTACCGGCATCGCCACGGTGAGGGCTCGTTCTGGATGCGGTGGTCCGCCTGGGTCATGCGCCGTCCGGTCATCGTTCTCGCCGGCGTCACGGCGGTGATCGTCCTGCTGTCGTTCCCGGCGTTCCGCATGCAGCTGGGGGTCTCGACCTCGGAGATCCTGCCGGCGGAGGCAGAGTCGCGACAGGGCGACAGGATTCTCAGCGAGCGGTTCGCGCCGTCGGTGGCCACCGGCATCCTGGTCCTCGTCACGTGGGAGGACGGCTCGTCGCCGTTCGCCCTGCAGAACATCGTCAAGCTGTGGGACTTCGGTCAGCAGCTGCAGCGGCAGCCCGGCGTCAACGAGGTCTCCAGCGCGGTCACGCCGCCCGATCTCAGCCGGTTCGGGTCCCCGGCCGAGTTCTTCGGCGCGCTCGCGGGAGAGGCGTCCGGCGCCGACAGTGGCCTCGAGGACTCCCTGTCGGGCGACGCCTACAACGAGCTCAAGGCGCTGATGAGCGCCACCGCCGGGCAGGGTGCGATGCTCTACATCGTCGTCCCCAACGCCAAGGACAACTCGCCTCAGGCACGGGCGCTGGCGACCCGTCTGGCCGAGCTGGAGCCGCCGCCGGGCACCACCATCCAGGTAGCCGGGGTCGCGGCCGGGCTGAACGACTTCCTGAACGGCCTCTACGGTCGCTTCCCGTGGGTGGTGCTCTATGTGCTGGTCGCGACCTCGCTCGTGTTCCTCGTCATGCTGCGCAGCGTCGTTCTGCCGATCAAGGCCGTCTTCGTCAACGGGCTGTCGATCCTCGTGAGCTTCGGGGCTCTGGTCTTCATCTTCCAGGAGGGCAATCTCTCCGGCCTGCTCGGCTTCGAGCCGCCGGGCTGGGTCGAGGCGACCCTGCCGGTCATCCTGTTCTGCGTGCTCTTCGGAGTGTCGATGGACTACGAGGTCTTCATGCTCACGAGGATGCGCGAGTACTGGCTACTGACACGCGACAACACCGAGAGCGTCGGCATGGGATTGGCGCGGACCGGGCGTATCATCACCAGTGCGGCCCTCATCATCGTGGTCGTCGGAGGGGCGTTCGCGTTCACCAGCATCGTGGTCACGAAGGCTCTCGGTGTGGGTCTGGCGATCGCCGTGGCCGTCGATGCGACCATCATCCGGATCCTGCTCGTGCCGGCGACGATGCGCCTCTTCGGCGACTGGAACTGGTGGCTGCCGCGCTGGCTGGACAGGATCCTGCCGAACGTTCAGACGCGGTGAGCCGGTGGCGTCCGGCTACGCAGCGGGTCGGGCCGTGCGCGCGCCCGGCGCGCAGCGGACGGTGCTGCCCGGTTCTGGCGACGGGGGTGAGATGAGCGGAGGAGACGGGCGGACCGAGGGAGAGCAGACGCGCGAGCTCGACAGGGGGCTGCGTGGGGCGCTGTTCGCGCGTTTCGGCGAGATGCCGCGGAAGAGACGGAAGCCCGCGGGGCGGCGGCGCTCGGGACCGCGGCGTCCGCTCGGGAGGGTGTTGCTGCTCGTCTTCGCGGCGGTCCTCCTCCTCGTCGGGGCTCTGGCCTGCACGGCACTGGTGGTGCAGACCGTGAACGAGCTGCGAGGCCCCGCCAACGCGACCGGGAACCCCGACTGGGTCCTGGTGCTCGCCGCCGCCTTCTTCGCCGTGATGGCGGCTGCGCTGGTCGGCGCGGCGTATCTGGTCGTGCGCCGCCGGCCGGCCTGGCTGCCGGTATGGGTACTGCTGCTGGTCATCGGTCTGGGTGGTGCCGCTCTTGGCCTCCAGCAGTTGGCCGCGGCGGACTGGCGCGCATTGAGCGACGCCGGCATCGGGGCGGCGATCTTCCTGGCGCTGTCCATCTACCTGGCGGGCGTCAGCGCCGGTGGTCTCTGGTTCAAGTCACGGCGCGAGCCGTTCCCGGACGAGGACGGGGCGGACGCTACCGGCTGAGCACGTGGCCCCGTCAACGAGGGCCTGGGCCACTCCCGACATCGGGTCGGCCGAGCAGGCCCACCGGGTACGGAAGCGCGGCATCGCCGGGGATCCGGTCGACGTACAGACGCCGGAACGCCGGCGACTGCATCCGGCACCGGCGGCTGCGGCGCCGCCACTCCGGATGGGTCGTGGCGCCTCGCCAGATGTCCTCGATGCTCCGCCGGCGCACGTTCCCGAACGTGAGGGGTGTGAAGTCACACGGCATCGCCTCCCCCCAGGCGTTCACGTGGAACTGCCAATTCCACGCCAGGCAGCCGATGAACCAGGCGACACCGTGGGCGTGGTTGGTCCACGTCTGCGCGGTGATCCGCGGACGGCCGCCCAGGCGCCGGTTCAGTCGGCCTGCTTCATGCAGCAACAGTCGATGCGACCTCCCAGTGAGCAGCGCGCGAGCGCGACCGAAGAGGCGCCCGGTGGGGATCGCGTCGAAGACGGAGACCTCGTGAACGTCCCATTCGCGCGCCAGCCACGCAAGGGCGCTGAGGTCGCGACGGGCGACGGACGCGTTCGTCGCGTAGGTGGAGAGACCGACGAGCAAGCCTGCCCGCCGGGCTGCGGCGACTCCTCTACGGACGGCGGCGAACACGCCCGGCATCCCTCTGGCCGTGTCGTGACGCGCGGCGTCGGGTGCGTCGAGACTCAGGTGGACGGCGTGCAGGCCGGCCTCCTTGAGCGACAGCGCCCGCCCCTCGTCGAGCAGCAGACCGTTCGTGAAGACCTGGGTGGTCGCCAAGCTGCGGTCGACAAGGGCGACCATCTCCTCCAGGTCGTCCCGCAGGAGCGGCTCCCCGCCGGTGAAGGTGACGTTCCCCACGCCGAGCTCGAGGCACTCGTCGACGACGCGGCGGAGCTCGGACCGCGTGAGCGGAGGGGAGGAGGGCGTCGGACGGCGGCGTCCCGGGAGGCGCGCGGCGCTGCAGTGCCCGCATGCACATTGACAGCCGTCGGTGACGGCGATGGTGACGGCCATCGGCGTCGGACGCTCGAGGAGCGTACGGCGGAGGAACGCCTCGACGATCCGCTCGTTGGCCCCGCTCGGCGTCGGAGGGACGTAGAGAGAGTGGACGTAGCCGCCGCCGTCGGTGGTGATAGGCGGAACGCCGTTCAGGAAGCTGTAGAACAGGTGCAGGAGCGCGCGTTGTCTGAGCGGGGCGTCTCTTCCTGTCCTGACACGGACACGGCCGTCGCGGGCCGCGACCAGTGCTCGCAGGTCGGCGAACTCCGGCGTTCGGTCGAACGTGTAGGTCATCTGTGATGCCACGGTGCTATTGTACGAGGCCGCCCGCCGCAGGTGCGGACGGGCCGGACTCGAAATAGGCCGCGTATGGACGCTCCTGCGACCGTCGATGAAGAGGCCGCCGTGCTCGACTGGTGGAGCCGCCGTCGAGCGGCGCTGACGAGGCTTGGTCACTCGATCGTCCGCGTGATCGTCGGGCTGGCCCGCGGCGCCGTCCGGGCCGGCGGCCGGATCTGGGATTCCGGCGGCACCAATCTCTGCGCCACGCTCGCGTTCTACTCCATGCTCTCCGTGTATCCGCTGATGCTGCTGGTGATCGCGCTGATCGGCCGCTTCGCGGACTTCCCGGCCTCGGTCAACCAGTTCCTCGACGCGCTGAGCCGTGTGGCCCCGGACTACGTCGTCGAGACCGTGCGTCAGCCCATCGAGCAGATCGTCACGAGTCGCGGCGGCGCCGGCGCGGTCTTCGGAGTCGGTGTCGTCCTGATGATGTGGGCGGCGTCCGGCTACGTCGGCGCGTTCGGCTGGTCGGCGAACCTCGTCGGCGGCGTCCGGGAGCAACGTCCTTATCTGGGCAGGCTCGTGCTCCGCGTGCTGGTCGCGCTGCTGGTCGCGGTCGTGCTGATGCTGGCGGTGGCCGCCGCCGGACTCACAGAGGCCGCGGCCGATTGGCTTGGCCAGCATCTTGGTTCGCTCAGCGGGACCCTGGATGTCTGGTCGACGGTCCGCTGGCCGCTGTTCTTCGTGGCGGCCGTGCTGCTCGTCCTGATCCTGTTCGCCACCGGCCCTTATCACCGTAGGTTCCGACTGCGGGAGGTCGCTCCCGGCGTCGTCCTCGCCGTTCTGCTCTGGGCGCTGGCCTCCTGGGCCTTCGGGAAGTACCTGGAGCTGTTCGGCCACTACAGCTACATCTACGGCACACTGGCGACCATCGTCGTGTTCCTCATGTGGCTCTGGCTGTTCAACCTCGCACTTCTGTATGGGGTGGCGGTCAACGCGGAGATCCGCGCCTGGTGGACCGGGCGCGTCGATGTCGGCCATTCCGAGGGGCCGCTGCCCGCGGCGCGATGGCCCGCGTCCGCCCAGCCTCTCCCACTCGACGCTGCGCACTCACGGGCCGAGCCGCCGTCGTTCGAGGGGGAAGGCGCGAGGCCGCCTCGCCCCGTAGACTGACCGCGATCTCGACGGCGCCACCGGCGCCGAGAGGTCGGCCGGGCGCGGCAGCCGACCCGGCTCGCGTCGATGGCCAACAGGGGAGATCGCGACGTTCAGCGCTCATCGTTTCAGCGTCCTCCGGGAGCGGCAGTTCCGTCTGCTGTTCCTCGGCCAGTCGATCTCGGTGGTCGGCAGCATGCTGAGCATGATCGCGCTGCCGTTCGCCGTGCTCTCGATCGGCGGCTCGGCGACCGACATCGGCATCGTCGAAGCCGCCTACCTCGTGCCGCTCGCCGCCACGCTGCTGCTCGGCGGGGTCTGGGCCGACCGCCTGCCGCGCCGCGCCGTGATGCTGGTGGCGGACGTCGTCCGGGCGGCCGTCCAGGTCGCGATCGCCGGCCTTCTCATCAGCGGCGTCGCCGAGGTGTGGCATCTGGCAGCTCTTCAGATGCTCATGGGCGCGGGCGAGGCGTTCTTCCGGCCCGCCTACACGGGCCTCGTGCCGCAGACGGTGTCCGCCGAGCATCTGCAGCAGGCAAACGCGCTGAGCGGGGTGACCAGTAGCGGTTCGGTGACGCTCGGAGCTCTAAGCGGCGGTTTACTCGTCGCGGCGGTGGGGCCGGGCTGGGCGATCGGCATCGACGCCGGGACGTACCTGCTCAGCGCCTGGTTCCTGCTGCGCATGCGCCCGACGTCCGTGGACCCCTCCGTCGCCCGGCGCGGCTTCGTCGCCGACCTCAGGGAGGGGTGGCAGGAGTTCCGGCGACGCTCATGGCTGTGCGCGATGGTCGCCGGCGTCGCCGTCTTCCTCATGACCGTGCAGGCGCCGCTCCACGTGCTCGGCCCCGTCGTCTCCCAGGACGTGTATGAGGGCGCCCGGACGTGGGGTTTCCTCTCCACGGCGCTGGGCGTGGGCCAGATCTTCGGTGCCGCGATCGCCCTGCGCTGGGAGCCACGGCGGCCCCTCGTCGTCGTGGCCGGTAGCCTCGCGCTGGGCGGCCTCCCCGCCCTCCTCCTCGGGCTTGGCGCATCGGTGTGGTCCCTGCTTCTCGGAGGACTTGTGCTCGGCGTCGTCTGGGGCCTCATCCACCCGTTGTGGCTCACCACCCTGCAGCGTCAGGTAGCGCCGGAACACCTCTCGCGCGTGTCGTCGTACGACTACCTCGGCTCGCTCGTGGCGTACCCCGTCGGACTGGCAGCCGTCGGTCCCCTGGCGGCATGGGCGGGGACCTCGAGCGTCCTGCTCTCGAGCGCGCTCTGCGGCGTGATCGTGAGCGCAGCGCTCCTCTCCCTGCGCCCTGTGCGCCGTCTGCGGGTCGTTCCGGGGCCGGGAGAGCAGACGGCGGGCGCCGCCTGAGAGAGGAGGTGTGCCTGCGCGACGGCGTGTGCTCGAGGACCCCGCCGCCGCTCAGAAGACCCGGCCGGTGCGCTCCCAGTCGGCGTACAGACGGCGGTAGCGGCCGTCGGCGGCCATCAGCTGCAGGTGCGTCCCCTGTTCGACGATCCGGCCGGCCTCGACCACGAAGATGCGGTCGGCGTGGCGCACGGTGCTGAGCCGATGGGCGACGATGACGGCGGTGCGGTCCGCGAGGAGGACCCGCATGGCGTCCTCGATCCTGGCCTCGCTCTCGGCGTCGATGCTGCTGGTCGCCTCATCGAGGATCAGCACCCGCGGATCGGCCAGGAGCGCGCGTGCGAACGACACGAGCTGCCGCTGTCCGGTGGAGAGGCTCGATCCACCCTCCTTGACGGGGGTGTCGTAGCCTTCCGGGAGCGACTCGATGAACTGGTCGGCGCCGACCACGGCCGCCACCGCGCGCACCTCGTCGTCCGTAGCGTCGGGCCTGGCGAAGCGGATGTTGTCGATGATCGGATCGCTGAAGAGGAAGGCCTCCTGCGGCACCACTGCCAGCTGCTCTCGCAGCGAACCCATGGTCACTGTGCGCAGGTCGTGTCCGTCGATCGCCACCGACCCCCGGTCCGGGTCGTAGAACCGCGCCAGCAGCTTGATGATCGTCGACTTCCCGGCCCCGGTGGGCCCCACGAGCGCCACCGTCGAGCCGGCCGGTATGGAGACACTCAGGTCGTGGATGACGTCCCGCTCCTTGTCGTAGGAGAAGGTCACGTGGCGGAACTCGATGGCACCGCCGACCCGGGGGAGTGGCACCGCATCCGGGGCGTCCACGAGCTCGGGATCGGTGTCGAGGACCGTGTAGATCTTGTTCACCGCCGCCATCGACGCCTGGAACGTGTTGTAGAGCTGGCTGAGTTGCTGGACCGGATCGAAGAACATCCCGAGGTAGCCGATGAAGGCCACGAGTACGCCGATCTCGAGCCTGTCGCCGCTGGCCAGCCAGCCGCCGAACCACAGGACGACGACGAGGGCCCCGGCCGAGAGGAACTCCACGAAGGGGAAGTAGACCCCGCTCTGCACGACGGTCTCCATGTTGGCGTCGCGGTAACGAGCGTTGAGCACGTTGAGCTGCCGGGCGTCGGCGTCCTCCCGGCGGAAGGCCTTGATCGTCCGCACGCCCGAGACCGAGTCCTGAAGGTGGGCGTTCACGTCCGCGATGCGCTCGCGCACCTTCGCGTAGCTGCGTGAGCTGTGGGTACGGAAGACCAGGGTGGCCGCCAGGAGCACCGGCATGACGGCGATCGTGGCGAGGGCGAGGCGCCAGTCCAGGACGAAGAGGAGGGCCGTGGCGCCGACGAGGGTGAGGCCGTTGGTGACCAGCGAGGAGACACCGTCGGTGAAGAGCTGGTCGAGGGCCTCGATGTCGTTCGTGAGGCGGCTCACGATCCAGCCGGTCTTCTGGCGGCCGAAGAAGTCGAGCGAGAGCTTCTGGATGTGGCCGAAGAGCGCCCGTCGCAGGTCGAGGATCATCCGCTGGCCGACCCAGCTCACCAGGTAGGTCTGGGCGTAGCTCGCACCGAGACTGACGGCGGCCACACCGACGAACGCGAGGACGACTCTGGTCAGGACGTCGACGTCGCCTCCCTCGATACCAGAGTCGATGGCCACCTTGACGAGGAAGGGCACTGCCAGCGTGGCGCTCGTGTAGACGATCATCATCACGACGCCCAGCAGGGCTCGCCGGCGATAGGGGAGCACGAACCGGGCCAGCCGGGCCAGTCGCAGCTCACGACCGGGGTGGAGCAGACTTCGCCAGCCGCGCAGCTCCTCGAGGTCCGCGCCGCGTCCGTGCGGGCCCGCGTGCCTAGACGTCCACGACATCGAACGTCCTTCCCTGTCGCTCGGCGGAGCCGAACATGCGCGAGTAGGCGCCGCCGGCGGCGAGCAGGTCCTCGTGCGTGCCCTCCTCGACCAGTCGCCCTCTGTCGAGGACCACCACTCGCTCGGCGAGCGCGATGGTCGACGGCCTGTGCGCGATGATGAACGTGGTGCGATCGCGCATCACCTCGAGCAGCGCCGCCCGGATGCGGAGCTCGGTCTCCACGTCGACGCTGGACATGGCATCGTCGAGGATGAGGATGCGGGGATCGACGAGGAGAGCCCGGGCGATGGCGATCCGCTGCCGCTGGCCGCCGGAAAGGGAGAGTCCGCGCTCGCCGACGACGGTGTCGTACCCGTCGGGCAGCTCCTTGATGAAGCGGGTCGCCTGCGCCCGTTCCGCCGCATCCGCCACCTCGTCGTAGGTGGCCTCCGGCCGGCCGAGGCGGATGTTCTCGGCGATCGAGATGCTGAAGAGATACGGGTCCTGGGTGACTACGCCGATCCGTCGTCGCAGGCTCTCCATCGTCAGGTCGCGCACGTCGCTGCCGTCGACGAGCACTCTCCCGTCCGTGACGTCGTAGAAGCGTGGCACGAGGTTGGCCAGCGTGGTCTTCCCGCACCCGGTATGGCCGACGAGCGCCACGGCCGACCCGGCGTCCACGGAGAGGTCGATGCCCTGCAGGACCGGGTGGTGGTCGTAGGCGAACGCGACCCCTTCGAACTGCACGCGGGCCCCCCTGGCCGCCTGGTCGTCAGAGCGTTCGAAGATCGTCGGGCTGCCCGCTGGGCCGTACGTCCCCGACTCCCGTCCGGGTCCCTCCGCGAGGCAGGGCGGGAGCTCGGCGGCCCCCGGGCGGTCGGTCATGGCGAGAGGCGTGTCGAGGATCTCGTAGACCCGCTGGGCGGAGGCGATGGCCCGCTGGGCCAGGCCGGTCAGCCAGCCGATCACCTGGGCCGGGAACACGAGCAGCATGAGATAGCCGTAGAAGGCGACCAGCGCACCGAGGGTGAGCTGACCGTCGATGACCTGGCGGCCGCCGTAGTAGAGGAGGACGGCGATGGCGACGTTCGGCAGGAAGGTGATCAGCGGGATGTACACGGCGCGGAGCCGGGCGGCGGTGACGCTCGCCTCGAAGACGGCCGTGCTCCGGTCCCCGAACTTGGCCATCTCCTGCTCCTCGCGGGCGAAGATCCGCACGATGCGGCTGCCGACGACGTTCTCCTCGGCGACCGCCGTGACGTCGGCGATCCGCTGCTGCACGTCGCGCAGGATCGGCTGCAGGCGGCGCCCGAAGCGCGTCGTCGCGACCACAAGGAACGGGAGGAAAGCCAGCGAGATCAGCGCCAGCCGCCAGTCGAGGATGAACAGGATGACGGCCACCGCGACCATGGTCAGGAGATTGACGGTGAAGAAGATGAGCCCGTAGCCGACGAACATGCGCACGTTCTGGATGTCGCTGGTCAGCCGCGACATCAGCTGACCGGTGGCCCAGCGGTCGAAGTAGGCGAACGGCTGCAGGACGAGATGCCGCCATACCCGGTCGCGCAGATCGTATTCGATGGCAAGGCTCATCTTGCCGGTCGTCAGCCTGCGGGCGACGGCGACGCCCAGCCGCACGACGCCGATCCCGAGCAGCGCGGCGCCGTAGACGAAGAGCAGGCGCCGCTCCTCGCCGAGAAGCGCGCGGTCGATGATCTGCTGCGTGATCCGGGGGATGGTCAGGCTCAGCCCCATCTGAACGAGGGCGCACGCGAACCCTGCCGCGATCAGCCAGATGTAGCGGCGCGTGAGCCGGACGATGCGGAGCATGGTCCTCATGAGATGGCAGGATACTGTGCCGGACGGCTGTGGTCGTCCCCGGGCGGTGCGGCCGCCACCTCATCCGGGCGGCGACAGCAGGCGAAAGGCGGTAGAGTGCAAAGTTCCGCAATGGTGTCGCCGAAATGCCGTGCGACGGCGGTGTGACGCGACCGGCCGCCGGCCGCGGCAGCGAGCGGTTCGAAAGGACACGGGTGCCCGACGCAACTCTTCTCCTCGATGCGACGTCTGACAGTGCAGACTGTGATGCGGTCACGCGTCGTGCTCCGGACTGGAGACCGACGGTCAAGGACGAGGACCTTGCCCCCGCCGCCGGCGAGCCGCGCCTGCCCCGCGTCGACGAACCGGACGCCGGCGTCGTCGCGCGGGCGGCGACCGGGGACCGCCGGGCGGCACGAGTGCTCGTCGAGCGGTATCAGCGCCTGGTGTACTCGGTCGCGTGGAAGCTCTGTGGTGACGGCCAGGAGGCCGACGACATCGCTCAGGAAGCGTTCCTGCGTGTGCTCCGGGGTCTGCCCGGCTTCAGGCAGGAGGCGAGGCTGAGCACCTGGATCTTTCGCGTGACCGTCTCGGCCGCGCTGGACTATCGACGTCGCGAGGAACGACGCGCGGCGCCGCAGACGGCGGTGGGGGTGCCACCGCGGCTGGAGCCCGGGCCCGAGGTGACGGTCGAGCAGCTCGAGCAATGCCGGGCTGTGCTCGACGCCATGGGCGGCCTGGGGCCTGCCGTGCGGCATCCACTGGTCCTGCGAGAGGTCTACGGGCTCCACTACGAAGAGATCGGAGCGCTGCTCGACAAGCCTGTCGGGACCGTCAAGGCGGCCGTGCACCGGGGCAGGGCGGCACTTCTGCGGATGCTCGACAAGAGGACGCCCGCGCGCCGCTGACGTGCGGAGTGCGTGGTGGAGGTCGCCGGGCGCGAAGCCGGCGGGCCGCGGCGCCCGACACGGCGCAATGCCCACGAATGAGGAAAGGAGCCGGACCGATGGATCCGATCGCACGTGACCGGGACGGGCTGGACCGGGTCCTCGCCCGGCTCGCCTTCGTCGAGGTCGAGTCGACGGAGGACTTCGTCGACCGGGTCCTGGCGGCGCTGGACGACGACGGCGGCGCGCGGCTCTCGATCCTCCGACCCGTCCTGCGGCTGCCGTCGTCGGCCTGGCAGATGGTCCGCCGGCGCGCCGCCGGCGCGGCCGCTCACCTGGCCGAACGAGACCGGCTGCGGCGGGGGGCCGTCGCCTCATCGGTAGTCCTCCTCGGCGTCCTCGCCATCGGTCTTGAGGCGCGCCACCTGTACCGTCTGCGAGAGGAGCGAGCGCTGTGAGCGAACAGATCATCATGGACAGGGCCGGCGTCGAGGCGGTCATCCCTCACCGTCCGCCGTTCCTCCTCGTCGACGAGGTCCTGGAGCTGGATCCGGGTCGTCTGTGTCGCGCGAGACGACTCCTGCGGCCCGATGACATGTGGTTCGCCGGCCACTTCCCTGGGAATCCGGTGATGCCGGGCGTGCTGATCGTGGAAGCCCTGGCGCAGACCGGCGCCATCGCGGCGCTCAGCCAGCCGGGGTTCGAGGGCAAGCTCGGTCTGTTCGCGGGTATCGACAAGGTCCGCTTCAAGAGGGTGGTCCGGCCGGGCGACACGCTGGAACTCCTCTGCGAGGTCGTCTCGATGCGGGGGCCGGTCGCCGTCGGACAGGGGCACGCCACCGTCGAGGGCGAGACTGCGTGTCGCGGCAAGCTCATGTTCGCGCTCGTCGACGCGGATGCCGCGACGAGCGGCCAGCCGTCGATGAGTCCGTCCGGGCCGGATCCCGGTGTCTCGTGAACAGGCCCGACCTCGACGGCGGCGTCTTGAGCGGCGTCAGGATCTCCGGCATCGGGGTGCACGTCCCCGAGCGTGTCCTGACCAACGACGAGATCGCCGGGTTCCTGGACACCAGCGACGAGTGGATCCGCAGCCGCACCGGCATCTCCGAACGCCGCGTGGCGGCGGACGACGAGGCGCCCAGCGACCTCGGCGTCCTGGCGGCCGGCCGGGCGCTCGAGATGGCCGGCCTCACGGCCGGGGAGATCGACCTCGTCATCTCATCGAGCCTCGTTCCGGACATGGTCTTCCCGGCGACCGCGGCAGTGGTCGCCCACCGCCTCGGCGCGCACGACGCGGCCGCCTTCGACGTCCAGGCCGGCTGTACCGGTTTCGTGTACGCGCTGGCGAGCGCGGCGGCGTTCGTCGGGTCGGGGTTCTACCGGAGAGTGCTCGTCCTGGGGACGGAGACGGTCTCACGCGGTCTCGACTGGGAGGACCGCCGGACCTGCGTGCTCTTCGGCGATGGCGCCGGAGCGTGCGTGGTCGAACGCTCTTCCGACGCGGACACCATGACGTTCGATCTCGGCAACGACGGCGCCGGGGCCGAGAAGCTGTGCATGCCGGCCGGAGCGGCGCGCCTGCCGGCGAGCGCGCAGACGGTGAAGGACCGCCGACACTACCTGAAGATGGACGGCCCGGAGGTCTTCCGCTTCGCCACCAGGACGGTGGCCGAATCGTGCCGCCGGGTCATGGTGCGTGCCGGGCTCGAAGTGGGCGACATCGATCTGTTCGTGCCGCATCAGGCGAACATCCGTATCATCGACTCCGCCGTCAGGCGGCTCGGCTTCGAGCCGGGGCAGGTGTTCACGAACCTCGACCGCTACGGCAACACGTCGTGCGCATCGATCCCGCTGTGCCTCGCAGAGGCGGCCGCGTCCGGGCGCCTCAAGCGCGGCGACCGGCTGCTGCTGGCGGGATTCGGTGCTGGTCTCAGCTGGGGCTCGGCGGTCACGATCTGGACGCTCGACGGAGGTGCGGCATGGGTCTGACGGCGCTCGCCTTCCCGGGGCAGGGGTCGCAGTCGGTCGGGATGTGTCGCGACCTGTACGAGGACCACGACGTCGTGCGGCGTACCTACGATGAGGCCAATGATGCCCTGGGCTACGATATCGCGGCGCTGTCGTTCGAAGGACCCCTCGAGCGCCTCTCTCAGACCGACGTCACTCAGCCTGCCCTGCTGACGGCGTCGGTGGCGGTGTTCCGTCTGGTCGTCGAGCGCGACGTCCACTTCGACTGCGCGTTCGGACACAGTCTCGGCGAGTATTCCGCCCTGGTCGCCACCGGGTCCGTCTCGTTCACCGCCGCGGTCGACCTCGTCCGGCGGCGTGGAGAGGCCATGCAGGCCGCGGCCGAGCGGCAGCCGGGTGGCATGACGGCCGTCCTCGGCCTCGACGACGATGTGATCGAGGAGCTCTGCGGGGAGGCCGGTGAGGCCTGGCCGGCGAACTTCAACTGTCCCGGCCAGGTCGTGGTCAGCGGCTCGACGACCGGGCTCGAGGCCGTGGAGAGGCACGCGGCGGCCGCCGGCGCCCGGAAGACCGTGCGACTGCCGGTGAGCGGCGCCTTCCATTCACCGTTCATGCGGCCGGCGGCGGAGGCGCTCGCCGGCGCGCTCGAGGGGGTCGCCTGGCGGCGACCCGAGCCGCGCTTCTTCTCGGTCAACACCGTGGCCTTTGAGGACGGCCTCGACGGCGGCGTGTCGGCAGAGCCGACGTTCTCGAGCCTGCTGACCGCCCAGGTGACGGCGCCGGTGCGGTTCACACAATCCGTCAGGAGTCTGGCGGACGCCGGCTTCGACAGGTTCGTGGAGGTCGGCCCCGGCGCCGTGCTGACGGGGCTCATGCGGCGGATCGCGCCCGGCGCGACGCTGGCACGTGTCGGCGACGAAGAGACGCTGGCCGGACTTGGGGAGTGAGGACATGACGATCGACATCGACTTGCAGGGCGCCGTCGCGCTGGTGACCGGCGCCGGCCGGGGGATCGGGCGGGAGATCGCCCACGGACTGGCGGTCGCCGGTGCCGACGTCGCCATCAACGACTTCGCCGATCGCGAGGGATGCGAGGCGGTGGCGGAGGAGCTGCGCGGTCTCGGCCGTCGAGCCACCGTGGTGATGGCCGACGTCGGCGACGAGGACGGCGTGGTGAGCATGATCGACGAGGTCGAAGCCGACCTTGGACCGCTCACCATCGTGGTCAACAACGCCGGCATCACGCGCGACAACGTCGTCATGATGATCGACAGCGCCGACTTCGACGCGGTGATCCGGACGCATCTCCGGGGGACCTTCCTCGTCAGCAAGGCGGCGTCGCGGAAGATGTTCCGTCGCAGAAGCGGCTGCATCGTCAACATGTCGAGCGTCGTGGGCCGCCGGGGCAACGCAGGTCAGGCCAACTACGCGGCCGCCAAGGCGGGTATCATCGGGCTCACCAAGTCGCTGGCCAAGGAGTTGGGGGCACGGGGGGTGCGTGTGAACGCGATCGCGCCCGGCTATATCGATACCGCGATGACCCAGGCGCTCGACGAAGAGGTCCGGCAGGCGATCGTCGACGCCACGCCGCTTCGCTCGATCGGGACGCCGAAGGACGTGGCGGATGCCGTCGTCTTCCTCTCGTCGGACATGGCTCGGTTCATCACCGGGTGCGTGCTTCCCGTCGACGGCGGGCTGGGAACGTGATGGCGGATCAGGCTGCCGGCACGGGAGGCGCCATGGCGCAGAGCCCATCCAGACGGGTCGTGGTCACGGGGATGGCGGTCCTCTGTCCCGTCGGCAACGATCTCGAGACGGCCTGGGAAAGGCTCATCGCCGGCCAGAGCGGCATCACGGCGATCACCAGGTTCGACGCCTCCCGCATCGCCTCCCGCATCGCCGGCGAGGTGAAGGGGTTCGACCCGGCCGACCATCTCGACAAGCGCGCCGCGCGACGCATGGATCCGTACGCGCAGTTCGCCGTGGCGACCGCCCGCAGCGCCGTCGAGCACGCGCGACTGGACGTCGCGGCAGAGCCCGAGCGCATCGGCGCGATCGTGGCCAGCGGCGTCGGTGGGCTCCTGACGTTCCAGGAGCAGACGCGGATACTGCTCGAGAAGGGGCCGGAGCGGGTGAGCCCCTTCTTCATCCCGATGATGATCCCGAACATGGCCTCGGCGCACGTCTCACTGGATCTCGGACTCAAGGGCCCGGTGACGTCGGTGTGCACGGCGTGCGCGGCAGGCTCCAACGCCATCGGCGACGCGTTCGAGATCATCCGCCGTGGCGCTGCCGTCGCGATGCTCGCCGGAGGAAGCGAGGCGTCGGTCAACGAGACGGGGGTGGCGGCCTTCGCGGCCATGCGCGCGCTCAGCACCCGGAACGACGCGCCCGAGGAGGCGTCGCGTCCCTTCGACGCCGGCCGCGACGGCTTCGTGGTCGGTGAGGGGGCGGGCGTCCTCGTGCTCGAGGAGCGTGAGCACGCAGTCGCGCGAGGCGCGACCATCCACGCCGAGGTGGTCGGCTACGGTATGAGCGCCGACGCCTTCCACCTCACGCTGCCCGACGAGACCGGCGAGGCGCAGGCGCGGGCGATGGGGCTGGCTCTCGCGCAGGCCGGGCTTGAGCCGCAGGAAGTCGCCTACGTCAACGCCCATGGCACGGCGACCGAGTCGGGCGACATCGCCGAGACCCGCGCCATCAAGCTCGCCTTCGGCGAGCATGCCGGCAGCGTGGCCGTCTCGTCGACGAAGTCGATGACGGGGCATCTGCTCGGCGGCGCCGGCGCGATCGAGGCCGTCTTCTGTGTGAAGAGCATCACGGAGGGCGTGATCCCGCCGACGACCAACCTCACCGACCCGGACCCGCAGTGCGACCTCGACTACGTCCCCAACGTGGCTCGTCGTACCGAGGTCGGGGTCGCCATGTCGAACTCGTTCGGGTTCGGAGGCCACGATGTCTCCCTGCTGTTCAGACGCCACGATGGCTGACATCGGCGGTACATCGGGACGTCGGTGGCCGCTTCGCATTCCCGTGTCTTGCGTGAGGTCGCCGCGTTGAGCCCGCTCGAAGTGCAGTTCGAGTCGCGCAACGGCGCCCCGCGCGAGGGGTCGTTCTGGTCGTGCCCGACGTGCGAAGCCCAGACGGATCGGGCCGAGTGGCGGAGGGCGCTGTCGGTGTGCCCCCACTGCGGATATCACGCCAGGGTCGGCGCTCGCGAGCGCGTTGCCCAGGTGGTTGACCACGGCAGCTTCACCGAGGAGTGGGGCCGGCTGCGGCCGCTCGATCCGCTCAAGTTCGTCGACCTGGAGGCGTACCCGACGCGGGTGCGCGGCGCCCAGGCGGCCACGGGGCTGTCAGAGGCCATCGTCGTCGGCACGGCGCGGATCGAAGGCGTGGACTGCGTCCTGGCCGCCATGGATTTCGGGTTCATGGGCGGCAGCATGGGGAGCGTCGTCGGCGAGCGGTTCTATCGCGCCGTGGAGCGGGCGGTGGCCGACCACACGCCGCTGGTCGCCATCTGCACTTCGGGCGGGGCCCGCATGCAGGAAGGCGTGCTGTCACTCATGCAGATGGCCAAGACCACCTTCGCGGTCGACCTTCTCAACGAGGCGCGCGTACCCTACGTAGCCGTGCTGGCCGATCCGTGCACCGGCGGAGTGGTGGCCAGCTTCGCCACGCTGGCGGACATCTGCGTCGCCGAGCCCGGCGCCAGGCTGTACTTCTCCGGTCCCAGGGTCATCCGTGAGACGACGCGGGAGGAGCTGCCGGAGGGGTTCGCCAGCGCCGAGCGCAATCTCGAGCTCGGTCATCTCGACGCGGTGCTGCCCCGGGCCGAGCTGAGGACCCGGCTCGCCTGCTACATGCGACTGCTGAAAGGGGGTGTGAGGAATGACGGAACCGACACAGCGGCCCCCGGACAGTGGGCCGGAGGAGATCTCGGCCGGCGAGTCGCGGGAGAGACCCGCAGAGCCTCCGAGCGTGCCCGACGAGGAATCGGAGGCGCGCGCCGGCTGGCTGAAGAGGCGACTCGACGAGCTAAAGAGCTGGTCGCGCCTCCCGGGCGTGAATCTGAATGAGGAGATCGAGCGGCTTCAGTCCAGGCTTCAGGGGATGCGCCACGAGGCGCGTCGCCACGACGCCTGGGTGACCGTCGGCATCTGCCGGCACAAGGACCGGCCTCGCACCCGTGACTACATCGAGCATCTCATCGGCGGCTTCGAGGAGCTGCGCGGCGATCGGCTGCGGGCGGACGATGCCGCCGTGGTCGGCGGCCTCGGCTGGTTCGAGAGCAGAGCGGTCGTGGTGGTCGGTCATCAGAAGGGGCGCGATCTCAACGAGCAGACGCAGGTCAACTTCGGGATGGCGCGCCCGGAGGGTTACAGGAAGGCGCAGCGTCTCTTCGCGCTGGCCGAGCGGCATCGTCTGCCCGTCCTGACGTTCGTGGACACACCGGGCGCGTATCCGGGCGTCGCGGCCGAGGAGGGCGGTCAGGCGCGGGCCATCGCCGAGACGATGCTCTCCATGGCACGTCTGACGGTGCCCGTGGTCGCGACGATCATCGGCGAAGGTGGCTCTGGGGGCGCCCTCGCGCTGGCCGTCGCCGACCGCGTCCTGATGCAGGAGAACTCGACCTACTCGGTCATCACCCCGGAGGGCTGTGCCGCCATCCTGTGGCACGACGCGAAGTTCGCCCCGCAGGCGGCCGAGGCGCTTCATCCCACGGCATCGAGATTGCTCGAGCTCGAGGTCATCGAGGACGTCATACCTGAGCCGCGCGGCGGGGCTCACCACAACCCGTCGGCGGCAGCCGCGCGGGTCCGCGTCGCCATCAGCGATGCGCTCACGGAGCTCGATGCCATCCCCCCGCTGGAGCGACGTCGTCTGCGCCGGGAGCGGTTCCGCCGGCTGGGTTCGTGGATCGAGGGTGCAGGGCCTTACGCGATGAGCGCTGTGCCGCTCGGCCCGCCGTCGACGTAAGGCACGAGCGGCGGGTGACACCCTGGGCGTGGGACAAGCCCGCGTCAGACGATCCGGAAGGACTCGATGATCGGGTTGAGCACGCTCCAGTCCGCGACCCAGTCCGTCGCCCGTCCCTGGGCGACGATGCTGTAGACGTAGTCGTCGTGCCAGACATCGTATGTTCTGGTGCGGACGGTGTCGCCGTCGGGCGTCTTCTTCGTCACGTCGATGAGCCAGGCGGTCGCCCCGTTCATCTTGATCGCCTCGGGGTCGCGAGCTTCGACGACCGTCGGCTCTTCCCTCAGCTTGTCGACCGCCTCGCGGTAGAACGCCTGCATCACGCGTGACTGGCTGTTGCCGACGCTGCCCGGCGCCTCCGCGACGCCGACCGAGACGGCGACGAGGGGCGAGCCGGAGACGTCGGTGAACTCGGCCCCGAACTCCAGCTGCGGACTGGGATCCTCCCCGTTCCTCACCAGCGGGAAGCCGGCCGGCAGCGTGAGCGCGAAGTGGTAGCGATCGTTCACGTATTCCAGGTCGCCGGCAGAGAGATCGGAGAGCTCGTCGTCGCCTTCCAGACGGACGCTGTCGAGGACCGACGTCAGCGCGGGCTCCACCTCCGCCCACGTCGCGTCGAGGGCCGTGGCCCGGGCTACGTACAGGTAGCGGCCGACCGTCGCGACGATGGCGCGGACGTGGAGCTCGTCCTCGGCGACCGCGTCATCGCCGACCGCTTCGACCTCCAGGGCGACTGCCGCGCCGCCGAGGTCGGTGGACCTCGGTTCCTCGATGAGTACGCCTGCGAGGGACTTCTCGAGACCGGCGAGCGTCTGGTCGAGGACCAGCCGGACGAGTCCCTCGGCGTCTTCGCCGGTCGAGAAGGGCAGCCGGCGAGCCGTCAGCGAGACCTGCGGGACGACCGGCCCGGCCGGCGTCGCGTCTGCCAGCTCGAGGGTCACATCCAGCGTCTGCAGCCCGGCGAGGGTGAGAGGATCGTCCGAGAGCAGCGATGGGCCAAGCTCCAGCTGCGAGGTGCTCTCGACGGTGCGCAGCGCGAAGTCGGTGCTCTCGTACGAGAGCGAGACGCCCCAGCCTGCGGCGGTGTAGGTGGTCACGCCGGAAGCCGTGGGCGACGGCGTGGACGTGAACGCCGCGGGAACGGGTTCCGGTTCGTCCTCGCCACACCCCGATATCGCGAAGGCGCCGCCGGCGAGGGCCGTCACGAGCGCCAGCGTCACGAGGGTCGTGGCGAAGCGGCCGCCGATGCGTGCATCGGCGGCCGCCGCACTGCGCCTGGATCCGCGTCGAGTGATCACCTCATGATGATAGCAGCAGTCCGGTTGAGGCCGCCGTCAACCGGGTAGCTTCTCAGACGTCTGTCCGCCCGGGGAGAGGTCATGGGCGGTGCCTCATCAGTCGGCAGCGACCCCGACGCGCTTGCGCCGGACGTCTTCGAGCACGTTGTCGACGTCTCGCACCTGCGCAAGCGCTACCGCGACGTCGATGCCGTCCGCGACGTCTCGTTCACGGTCCGGCGGGGCGAGATCTTCGGCCTGCTCGGACCGAACGGCGCCGGCAAGACGACGACGGTCGAGTGCCTGCAGGGTCTCCGGAAGCCCGACGGGGGCGAGGTCAACGTCCTCGGGTTCGATCCGCGTTCTCAGGGCGCCGCGATGCGTCGCCGGGTCGGCAGTCAGCTTCAGGAGGCGGCGCTTCCCGACCACATCAAGGTGTGGGAGGCGCTGGAGCTCTTCAGCACGCTGATGCGGACGGGCACGGATTGGCGGATCCTCATGGACCAGTGGGGCCTCTCTCCCCAGCGGAACGTGCGCTTCCACAACCTGTCCGGAGGTCAGCGCCAGCGCCTCTTCGTCGCGCTGGCGCTCGTGAACGGTCCCGAGGTCGTCTTCCTCGACGAGATGACGACCGGCCTCGACCCGGCGGCCCGCAGGACCGCCTGGGAACTGATCCGGGCGATCCGGGACGGCGGGGCGACCGTCGTGCTCGTCACCCACTTCATGGATGAAGCGGAACGTCTGTGTGACCGGCTGGCGGTCGTCGAGGCCGGGAGGGTCGTGGCCGTCTCGTCACCACAGGAGCTGATCGCGACACACGCCGGCGGCGTCCATGTGGTGTTCACGTGCCCCGAGTGCGATCTCTCCTGGCTTGAGCGCACTCCCGGGGTCCTGAGCGTCAGGGTCCGTGGCTCGCGCGTCGAGGTCGACGGCGAGGGCCCGGTGCTGGTCCGCGTCGCGCACGACCTGGTGGAGCACGGCCTCGAGCCGGCGGACCTGCATCTCGAGGAGCCGCGTCTCGAGGACGCGTATCTGCATCTCACCGGTCACATCATCAAGGAGTAGGCGACGGATCATGAAGATGCTGGGTCGACTCACCTGGATCGAGATCAAGCTGCTCGTCCGGGAACCGCTCACGCTGATCTTCACCTTCGCCCTGCCGTTGCTCATCCTGCTCGTTCTCGGCGGCATCTTCAGCGAGGGCGACGTGCTCGAGGAACTGCTGCGCGGCCGGCCTCCGATCGACTGGTACGTGCCGGCGTACATGGGGCTCGTGACCGCTTCGATCGGCACGATCTCGCTGCCTGTCCACCTGGCCGGGTACCGGGAGCGCGGCGTCCTGCGCCGGTTCCGCGCCTCGGGGGTCTCCGAGGCCAGCATCTTCGGCTCGCAGCTGCTGGTAAGCCTCGGCATCGCGCTGGTCGGCTCCGGACTCCTCTACGTCCTGGGGATCCTCGTCTACGGCGCCAGCGCCCCGCGACACCCGCTGGAGTTCGTCCTCGCGTTCATCGTCAGCGTGGCGATGTTCGCCGCCATCGGCATCCTGCTGGCGGCGGTCATGCCCACCGCGCGCGCGGCGCAGGCAGTCGGCCTCATCCTGTGGTTCGTGATGATGTTCCTGTCCGGAACGGCCAGCCCGCTGGACCTGCTCCCGGACTGGCTCCTCCGGCTCGGGCAGGCGTTGCCCCTCTACCACGTCGTGATGGCGTTCGAGCACCCCTGGAACGGGACCGGGACAGACACGACACAGCTGCTCGTGGTCGCCGCCATCGCTGCCGGCGCGTCGCTGCTGGCGGCGCGGGTCTTCCGCTGGGAGTAGTCGGCCTGCCTGCCGCAGTCCGCCGGGCCGCGCTCAGTACGGGCGCCGGCCCAGCGCCACGGTCACGCGAGCGCCTCGAGAACGCGCTTCACGCGCTCGCGCAGCTGTCGGTTCGTCTTGATGGTATAGGGAAGGCCTGCGATCCAGGCGCCGCCCACGGGGTCGGCGACCGAGACGTGGCAGCCGCCGGCGGTCGGCCATACCCCGATCTGAACGGTCAGCGCGCCCACGGTCGCCGGGTCTTTGGCGCCGAGTCGGCGTGCCGACGGCTCGTGCGCGGCCTGCAGGAGGACGTACCCAGTCTCGTCGTCGATCGGCAGCCGCACCTCCGAGACGACCTCGAGCCGGTTCTCCGCCAGCAGGGCGCGCAGTCTCGCGAGCGCGTCCTCCTGGGCGAGGTCGAGCGCCCGGACGGTCCTGAATCTGCCGGCCGCCGCCTGTCGGTCGGAGTAGGGGGTGCGTTCGTGGCGCCGGCGCAGGTGTTCGATGATCGAGTCCGATCCGACGATGACCTCGTCGTCATCGTCGATCAGCACCGGGATCTGGTCCTGTCCGCTCACCTCAAGGAGGCGCTTCCGGCCCTCCCGGCTCGGAGGGACGTTGACGCAGGTGTAGGTCACGCACAGCTCGGTCATGACCTGTCTCACGCGATGGCTCCAGGCGCACCACTCGGTCTGATAGAGCGTCGGCATCGGTCACCTCGGGTGTGTCGTCGAGCGTGGTCGAGTCCTCACGTCTCGTCACCGGAAGCGCGTTCCGGAGCCGACGATGCGTCCGCCCCGGACTGCGACTCAGTCGACTCACGGAGGACCTCGGGATCGGCGGTCGGCGGAAGACAGTCCGGCCCGCGGCACACGTAGGCGTGTGGCTCGGCGTCGAGCGCGAGGCCGTCACGGACGAGCCGCTCCGCGTCGTCGGCCGGGTCGAGGACCTGTACGGTCCGCTGGGGCGAAGTGATGGCCAGGGCAGTCCGATGCAGCGACCGTGTGCGGCCGTCGTCGGGAGCTCCCACGATGGTCACATGGAGACGGGGCTGCGTGAACCTCAGCAGCGCCGAGGCTACGGGTGCGGCCATGATGCCGTACCGGTCGACGAGCGAGCTGAGGCTGGTCAGGGACTTCGCGGCCCGTCGCCGCCAGCGGACGTCGCCGGAGTAGGAGCCCAGCCGCAGCCAGACGTCGGCCATCGCGGCGCATTCCTCCATCGCGACTCGCGGGAGGGCGAGGAGGCCGGCCGTGTCGAGCGTCCGGATGCGGTCGAACAGGCTTCCGCCCGGGGCACTGAGATGCTCGTCGACCCAGTCGGCCAGTACCTCTGCCCGGGCCAGGTAGGCGCGTGAGCCGGTCCACTCGTAGGCGTCCAGGAGGGCTGCCGCCGTCGCCGCCTGGTCGCCCAGCATGCCGTCGACGGGGCCCACGTGCAACGCATCGTCGTCCAGTGTCAGGTAGTGGGCCATACCGCGACGTCCGTGGGCCGTGTCCCAGAGCCGGTCGAGGACGAGCAGCGCCCGCTCGGCGGGCGCCTCATCCTCGAGCAGCGTGGCCGCCTGCAGCAGTGCTCGTGCCGCGAGTGCGTTCCAGTCGACGTAGACCGTTGGGTCGACGAAGGGGGTCCGCTCGAGCGCCCGCCGCGCGTCGAGGTCGAGACTGTAGTAGTGCTCATCGGCGTCCTGGCTGCCGGCATAGGTCGAGCCCTCGGACTGCCAGAGGACGTCGTCGAGGTATCGCATGACGCCACGCGCCACGTCGGTGAAACGCTGAGCGGCCGCCCGCGAGTCGTCGTCATCCCGCCCACCGTAGATGCGCGCCGCCTGCACGTAGACCGAGAGGAGCCGAGCGTTGTCCTCAAGCATCTTCTCGTAGTGCGGGACCGTCCAGTCTCGCTGCGTCGCGTAGCGGAAGAAGCCGTCCTCGGCCCGGTCGTACATCTCCTTGCTGGCCATGCTGTCGAGAGTGAGCAGGATGCCGGCGTCGAGCTCGCGATCAAGCTGCGTCCCGGTGCGGAGCAGCAGATAGGCCAGCGTCTCAGTCTGTGGGAACTTCTGCTCGGTCCCGAACCCGCCGTGTTCAGAGTCCAGCGCCGCCAGCGCCTGACGCCGGACCTCGTCGACGGTGCGCTCGGCCCACTCGAACTCTTCTCTGCGCATGACGCGGCTGTCGAGCAGCCAGGCACGGCTGCCGCCGGCAGGGGGCGTCGCATCGGCGTCCTCATCGGCGGCGGTCTCGGGTGGCTCGGCGTCCGCGTGCTCCTGCTCCTCCGCCCGAGCGGCGGCTCTGAGTCGACTGAGTGTCGCGGCGCGCTGGGAAGCGCCGCGCTGGACGAGCTCCGTCCGCTTGGCCGCGTATGTCTCGTCGACGCGTTCCAGGGCCTCGAGCATCTGGTCGGCCGGCAGGTAGGTCGCGCCTGTGATCACGTCACCGGTCTCCGTGAGGAAGGCCGTCGTCGGCCAGCCACCCATGTTGTACCGGCGGTTCACGTCCGGCCGGCGGTCGTTGTCCACCCGCGTGGGGATGAAGCGGCCGTTGATGCGCTCGATGACGCGCCGGTCCGAGTAGGTGGTCTCGTCCATCACGTGACACCAGTGGCACCACACGGCGGACAGGGAGAGCAGGACCGGCTTTCCGGTCGTCTGCGCCTCCTTGAACAGCTCGTCTCCCCACGGCCGCCAGTGGATCTCGTCGGCCCGGTTGGGGCGCGGCGAGAAGCGGAATTCGCCGTCCGCGGGCCGCGGCGAAGCGTCCGACGGCGACCCTGCGACGTGGTCGTTAGAGCTCATCAGGTCCCCCTGGGCATCGTCGGCGCCCGGACGCGCGGGTACACCGTGGGACTGCGGATCAGTTCGGCCGCTCACGCGACCCTCGCGGGCCGGCCATGCGCGACACATACCCTCCAGCGCTGCGTCGAGAAACGTCGTCGAGAGGGTATCGTGTCCGTACGGGCGGCACGGACCGCGCCCGCGATTGGCGCGCAACGTTGGAGGAGATGATGCAGCCACCACGGCAGATCGAACCGCAGTCACTTGCCGACTACTTCGAGGTGCTGACGAAGGCCATCTTCCAGGCGGGCATGTCCTGGCGGGTCATCGAGGCCAAGTGGGACGGTTTCCGGGAGGCCTTCGCGGGCTTCGATCCCCAGCGGGTGGCCGCGTTCACCGACGAAGACGTCGAGCGGTTGTCGGAGGACACGCGGATCGTCCGCAATCGTCGCAAGATCGAGGCGACGGTCCGCAACGCGCAGGTCATGGTCGAGCTCGACGAGGGGCACGGTGGGTTCGGTCGGTACCTGGGGTCGATCGACGGGTTCGACGCGACGGTCAGGGAGCTGCGCGGCCACTTCAAGTTCCTCGGCGACACCGGTGCCTACTTCTTCCTCTACGTGGTCGGCGAGCCGGTGCCGCCGCACGAAGAGTGGATGGCGGCGCATCCGCATGCGATGAGGTCGCGCACGCGGAAGTGAGACCGCCGGTCGCGACCGTCAGCCGGTCACGGCCGCGCGGATCTCTCGCTTGAGGACCTTGCCGACGGCGTTCCGCGGCAACGACTCGAAGACGACGAGCTTGCGGGGGACCTTGTAGGCGGCGACATCCTTCTCCTTGAGGAAGCGCTTGAGGTCGCCGATCGACAGCGTCTGTTCGGGCTTGGGGACGACGACGGCACAGACGTCTTCTTCGCCGGTGCGCTCGTTGGCCAGGCCGACGACCGCCACCTCCTGCACGGCGGGGTGCTCCATCAGCAGATACTCGATCTCCTCGGCGGCGATCTTGAAGCCGCCACGGATGATCAGGTCCTTCAGCCGTCCCACGAACCGGTAGCGGTTCGGCTCGCCGTCGGAGAGTCCGATGGCGAACAGGTCACCGCTGCGGAAGAAGCCCTCCTCGTCGAACGCCTTGTCGGTGAGGTCGGGTCGCTTCCAGTAGCCCGGGAACATCGTCGGCCCCTTGATGCGCAGCTCACCAAGGCCTTCGGGCTCGTCGACGATGTCGCCGGTCTCGGGGTCGACCAGCCGCGTCTCCATCCCGCGCGTACAACGGTTGCTGAACTCGAGACCGGGAGCGCCGAAGCGTGGGAAGAACCTCGCCCGGTCTTCCGGATCGGGACAGTCCGTGATGCCGCTGGCGAGCACCTGTCCTTCGTTCGCGGCGTAGAAGTTCATGACGGTGATGCCGCGCTCCTGCCAGCCGGCGACCATCCACGGCGAAAGAGGGGCTGAGCCGGAGCCGATGCAGATGATCGACGAGAAGTCGGCCTTGGCGAGGACCTCCTCGTTGTGGAGCAGCATGTTGAGCAGCACCGGCGGCGCCACGGGGAACTGCGCCTGCTCCATGGCGATCTGCTGAAGGTAGACGGGGAGGTTGAACGGGTGGTGCATGGCCAGCTTGCCACCGGTGAGGATCCACACGGTCATCATCGCCCCGATGCCCGAGAGGTTGACCATCGGGAAGGGGCAGAGGACGCTGCAGCCGCGCGGAAGCTGCGCGCCGTCGATCGGCGCCCATGCCGGCGCGATCCAGTGGTTGTGACTGCGCGGGACGCCCTTGGGGTCGGCCTCCGTGCCGGACGTCCAGCAGACCGTGAACACGTCGTTGGCATCCACCGGCGTCGACGTCAGTTCGCGTTGGAGCGCGTCCGTGTCCTGGTCGCCGGAGAGCAGTCGGTCGAGGTCGAGGATGCCGTCCGGCACCTCGCCGCCCGTGCCGATGAGGGTCGAAAGGGTGGGAGTCTCCGTTCGCAGTCCGGCGACCATGTCGAGGTGCCGGTGGCCTGCGAATTCGACGCAGGTCACGTAGGCCCTGGGTTCGAGCAGCGGCATGACGTAGCGGAGCTCGTGCGTGCGGAACTGCACCGGTACCGGGCTGCAGATGACGCCGAGCCGAGCGCACGCGAGGAGCACCTCGACGATCTCGACGGTGTTCGGGAGCTGGACCATCAGGACGTCGTCCTTGCGCAGCCCCGCCGCCAGCAGGCCGGCCGCGAGGTTGTCGACCTCCTCCACCAGGCGGCGGTACGTCAGCCGGCGTGGCTCGCCGGGCAGCAGCTCGGCCCGGTTGGGTGGGTCGACGAGCGCCTCGGCGTCGGGCGTGTCGGCGGCGTTGTCGATGACCAGGTCCGCGAGCGTCTTGTCGCCCCAGATCCCGGCTGCGGTGTACTCGGCCACCTGGTCGGCAGGCGTGAGAATCATGGTCCCCCCTCGGCATTCGCGGCGACCCCCACCGAAACGCCTTGTCCCGCTGGCGGCGACCGAACTGTAGGCCACCGGCGCTGAGGACGCAATGGAGCGGTCGTTGCCGGTACAGCAGCGTGCGGCCACCGACCGCACAGTCCGAAAGGGAGCGCGCCCGAACGGTACAATCTGCCGGGCGAGGGCCCGAGCGAAGGAGCGGCATGCCGGTGTTGACCTACGAGATCGCACGCGGAGTCCACTGGCTTCGACTGAGCGGCGCCAACGTCTACCTCGTCCGCTCAGGCGACGCCTGGGTGCTGATCGACAGCGGGTTCCCCGGCTCGGCGGCGGCGATCGCGGAGGCTGCGTGCGAAGTGTGCGGCCCCGCCAGGCGGCCTGATGCGATCGTCCTCACTCATGGCCACCCCGATCACGCCGGGTCGGCCGTCGCTCTGGCGCGGGCGTGGGACGTCCCCGCGCTCATCCCCGCGTCCGAGATGCCGTTCGTGGACGGAACGGCCCTGTACCCGGAGCCTCTCGTCAACTTCCTTCGCAGGGCGCTGCCGGGGAGGGTCATCGACGCTCTTACCCGCAGGAGCGCGCTCGGCGCCGCCGTCGGACCGTTCGATCCCGAGGTCGCGCCGCCGGGACTGCCAGAGTGGGTCTGCGTCCCGACGCCGGGCCACACACCGGGGCATGTCGCCTTCTTCCGGCCCGTCGACCGGACGCTCATCACCGGCGATGCGGTCCTGACGCTCGCCTGGTGGAGCCGGCTCGGTGACGGCGGGTTCGACTGGCTGCGCGATCTCGCCCGCTGCCGGCCGAGGTTGTCGGGGCCACCGACGATCGTCACTTGCGACTGGCGGGCCGCCGCCGCGTCGGTCGCCGCCCTCTCCGAGCTCGACCCGTGGGCGATCGCGAGCGGCCACGGCATCCCGCTCGCCGGCGCCCACGTGGCGCCGGCGCTGCGCGAGTTCGCCGCCCACGTCGGGGAGTCGTCATGAAGATCGTCGGCGACGCTCTCGAACTCGCGCTCCGTGTCGTGCTGAGCTGTCCCTGTCCGGTGACGTCCGAGCAGGAGCGCCGGGTGTTCGATCTCGCTTGCACGACCCCGTCGACGGCGGTCGTCGACTACGGCGCCGTCCTCTCGGTCTTCTCGAGCGATGACACCCCGTTCCACCGGCTGGCCGAGTTCGCTACCTGGATGGCTCATCCCGGTGAGGAGCCGGTGATCGAACGCCACCACGTCCTGCGTGCCAACGCCTCGACCCTGCACTGGCGGCATGCGGCCTCCACCCTCCCGGGCGCCGTCGGCCGGGTCGCCCGTCTGCCCAGCTGGCTGACGGCCCATCTGATCCTGCCGGTTCGATTGCAGGTGAGCGACGACGAGCCGTCGGCGGTCTACGAGTACTCCGGCGGACATGTCACGTTGCGCAACGTGTTCGTGCCCCCGGAGTTCGAGCCCTCCGCTCACGAGCTGTGGGCGATCCACTTCGCCGCCGTGCTCGGGCACCTGTCGGCCGCCGAGTACCGGCTCCTGGTCGACCTCACTGAGGCGAACCCGGGATTGCGCCTGCACCGCGAGCATGTGGGCGTCATCGACTACCGTCGGTTCGAGCTGCAGGGCGACAACACCGCGTTCTGTCGCCGCCGGCATGACGCTTACTGGGGCGGCGAGGGAGTCGTTCGGTGATCACCGCCGTCGCCGTCTTCATGATCCTGATGGGCGTCTCGATGGCTGCCCTGTGGACCCGCGACATCGTCGCCGGCGAGCAGGTCGACCTGTCGGCAGGGTTCTTCCGGGCCCGCGACGGGGCCGACGGGTCCCTCCTCTGGCCGCACTGGCTGGCCGAGTACGGCACGGCCGCGGCCCTCATAGCCGGCTCGGTCGGACTCCTTGCCGGCACGGGATGGGCCGAGCCGGTGTCGTTTCTCGCCCTCGGCGGATTGCTCTACACGTCGACGAACTCGCTCGGCTGGGCGTGGGCCCGTCCTGAGCGCAGGCCCTACTCGGTCCCGATGCTGGCGGGTCTCCTCGGCGGTGCCGTCGCCGTCGCGGTACTGTTCCTCGTCTGACATCGCGGCCGCGTCCAAGTTCCTCGTGACGCGGACCCAGTCAGAGGTCGCACGCTCCGACGCCGCGGCGCTCGAGGTAGCGCTGGTGGTAGTCCTCCGCCCGGTAGAAAGGCCCCGCGGCGACGATCTCTGTGACGATGGGCCGCTTGTACGCTCCCTCTCGCTCCAGTCGATCCTTGACCCTCCGCGCGGTCGTCTCCTGTTCCGGCGAGTGGACGAAGATCGCGGAGCGGTACTGGCTCCCGACGTCGGGGCCCTGCCGGTTCAGCGTCGTCGGATCGTGCATGGCGAAGAACGCCTCGACGAGCTGCTCGTAGGAGACGACCTCCGGGTCGAACTCCACCCTGACCGCTTCGGCGTGACCTGTGCGGTGCGAGCAGACCTCTTCGTACGTCGGGTCGACGGTCGTCCCACCTGTGTAGCCGACCTCCGTGTCGATGACGCCGGGGATCGTCCGGAAGCGTGCCTCGACGCCCCAGAAGCAGCCGGCAGCGAATGTCGCGACGGCCATGTGGTCCTCTCCTCTTCTCCTGAAGGGCCGCCGTCAGTCTTCCCCGCCGTCGACGCGTCGATGCCCGGAGGCGTGAACAGACCGGTGGGCTCAACCGCAGGGGGTCGGGCTTGCACGGCGGGCGACTCGGTGTACGGTTGCGCGAGAGACGATGGCACGCACCGCACGAACCATTCCCCTCCCGATCGCCCTCTGCGGCTCTGTCGCAGCGGCTCCCGGTCTGTTGCGCGTGAAGCCGGCCGCCTCGCGCTTCATGGCCGGCTACGTGAGACGTTTCCGGGTCCGCAGCGTCGGCGGCCGCTGGTGGGTCCATTCGCACCTGCCGCCGCTGAACAGTCCGGCGTACGGGCGCTTCGTCCGACTGCATCTGGTCGAGCAGGTCGCCGGCCCATCGCACGCGCAGATCGGCGTGACGAACGCCTGCCCGCAGCACTGCGTCTATTGCTACAACAAGCAGCGGAGCGGCCGGCCGCTCGAGACGGACGGGGTCCTTGAGCTCGTCGACGAGCTCAAAAGCCTGGGCGTCGTCTGGCTCGGCCTGACGGGCGGTGAGCCGCTCGTCGACCCCGACCTCCCACGCATCGTGGCGCGGGCGGGCGACGAGTGCTGCGTGAAGCTGTTCACCAGCGGCTGTGGCCTCACTCCCGGGCTCGCGGAGGATCTCGTCGCTGCCGGACTCGCCTCGGTGAGCGTGAGTCTCGACCATCGGGATGCTGCGGTGCACGACGCGGGGCGCGGCTACCCCGGGGCCTACGATGCGGCCCTCGCCGCCGTCGAGACCTTCCTGGCGACCGGGCAGCTGCACGTCGGTGTGTCGGCCGTGATGACACGGGAGATGATCGCCGGCGGCGAGGCCGAGGGCTTCCTTCAATTCCTCGAGGGCCTCGGTGTACACGAGGCGTGGGTGAGTGAGCTGAAGCCGTCCACCGCCGCGCACCGATGCGAGGACGCGGTGATTCACGACGAGGAGCGGCGCCGGCTCTGTCGCCTCCAGGATGCCTGGAACGACGACCGACGGCACACGATGACGGTGAACTACCTCGGCCACTTCGAGGGCGGAGAGGTCTTCGGCTGCAACGCCGGCGCGAAGATGGTGTACATCGACGCCTACGGCGAGGTGAGTCCGTGCGTCTTCACCCCGCTGTCGTTCGGGAACGTACGTGACCGGCCGCTGCGCGACCTCGTGACCGATATGCGCCGGTGGTTCACTCCGCAGTCCGCCTGCTGGATCAACCGCAACTACCAGGCCGTCCAGGAGGCGGCTGGCGGGGATGTGCTGCTTGACCGCTCGCGTGCGGAGGCCGTCCTCGCCCGGTGCAGCGCCGCGCCGCCGCCGGTCTTCTCCCGGATCCTGTACGGTGAGGAGGTGGGACAGCCGTGAGCGACGTGGGCGGAGAGCTCTCCGGCAGGGAGCGCCTCATCAGGAACACCGGCCTCATGCTGGCCGGCACGTTCGCCGTGGTCGGGGCCATCTTCCTGATCATCCCCGGCGAGGTTCTGGCGGCGTTCAACTGGCTCTCGTCCGGCATCGGCTTGCTCGCGGCCCCGGTCGACCGTCTGGCCTTCTACCCCGCGCTGGCCGTCGCCTACATGTACGTCGTCACGCTGCTCTCGTGGATGATGGCCCGGCGGCCGCGCGAGCGTGTGTTCCCCTGGTTGCTCGTGAACGCCAAGGCCGCCAGCTCGCTCCTGTCGCTGGCGCTCTTCGTTCTCGATGACCAGTACCTCATCTATCTTGCGAACTTCGCCGTGGACGGCGTCATCGCTCTGTTCGTCTGGTGGCTCTGTCTGCGGCGGTCCTGACGTTCGCGTGAACGTCCGACTCGCGTGCCTTGAGCTGTGGACACCGAGCGTCCTGTGCCGCGGCTTGCTCGACGAGCTCACCGCGTGTGTGGCGGGCGCGTTCGGGTGTCCACCGCCCGAATGGCGGACCCCTTCCTATGAGGAACGTCTGCGAGAGTTCGCGGCGTTCACTGCCCGGGAAGCGATGTCGGTCCCTGCCGGTGAGAGGCGACGTTTCGAGGCCGCCCTGCGGCGGGCAGCCGAGGAGATGGGCCGCCGGCTTCGGCGGCGGATGGTCGTGCGGACCGACGACGACGCGCGACGGGCGATCGTCCTTCTGTACCGTCGCATCGGCATCGATGCCGTTATCGCGGAAGACGGAGAGGTCGTCGTCCACGACTGCCTCTTCAGCTCGGTGTACTCGCCCGAGGTGTGCCGCCTGATGTGCGCCGTCGATGACGGCATCGCCGCGGGGGTCTCCGGAGGAGGCGGGCTGAGCTTCACCCGGCGCCTCACCGAGGGGTGTCCGGAATGTCGCGGCAGGTTCGTGGTGCCCGGGGGTCCGCGGCACACAGACGCCCCCCCGGTCGCGGCGACGAGCCGGAGAGGAGCCGTGTCGTGAGCCGGGCCGGGACGACCCGCGTCGTGGTGATCGGTGCCGGCGCGGGCGGCGCCGTGGTGGCACGAGAGCTCTCCCGCCTGCCGGATGTGCGGGTCACCATCGTCGAGGCCGGACCGCCGTTCCGCCCCTTCGCAGCTGACCGCGATCGTCTGGCCGCGCTGCGCGGCAGCCGCCTCTTCGTCGACGAGCGCATGATCTCGGCGCTCTTCCCCGCGATGCGCGTGGCACGGGCGGCCGACGGCCTGCGGCTGGTGCGCGGTGTCGCGACGGGCGGCAGCACGACCCTGATGACAGGCAGCGCGGTCCGTCGCGATGCGTCGTTGCGCCGGCTCGGGCTCGACCTCGGCCGTGAGTTCGCGGCGCTCGAGCGGGAGCTCGGAGTGACATCGGACCACCGGGGTCGGTGGCGGAAGAGCACCATCGCTCTTTGGGATGCATGTGCGGCGGCCGGCCTCGAGCCGGCTCCGATGCCGAAAGCAATCGACATGACGAGGTGCCGGCGGTGCGGACGCTGCGTACTGGGCTGCGACGCCGGAGCGAAGTGGGACGCGCGACGCATGGTACGCGAGGCGGTCGGCAACGGTGCGGTCCTCCTGACGGGGGCCGGGGCCGTTCGGCTGGTGCAGGACCGCGCGCGGCCGACGCTTGCGTCGGGTCTTCTCGTGCGCCGTCACGGCCGTCTCGTGGAGCTGCCGGCGGACGGTATCGTGGTCGCGGCGGGTGGGCTCGGCACGCCGGGGATCCTCATGCGGTCGGGGGTCCGCGTCAGCAACCGACTCGCCGTCGACCCCGTGCTGTGCGTGGCGACGCCGTGGCCGGATGCCGACCAGTACCGGGAGCTCCCGATGCCGTTCTTCTCTGCGCATGAGGGCTACATGATCGCTCCCTACTTCGATCACTTGAGCTTCTTCTTCGATCGACGGTGGCGCCTGGGTGCCTCCGGCATCGCCTCCCTGATGGTCAAGCTGGCGGACGAGGAGATCGGCGACGTCCGCGGCGACGCGGTGCGCAAGGGCCTGACGGCTCGGGACCGCCGCAGGCTGCGAGAGGCGACCGCGACATGCGCCGAAGTGTTCGTCGCCGCGGGCGCCCGGCGCGAGGAGGTGTTCCTCGGTCTGCTCAACGCGGGGCACCCGGGGGGCATGCTGCCGCTCGATCCGTCCTCCGCCGGGTCGCTGCACGACCCCCGGTTGCCGGACAACGTCTACGTCGCCGACGCCTCACTTCTCCCCGAGTCGCTCGGCGCTCCGCCGAGCCTGACCATCATGGCCCTCGCGACACGCGTTGCCGGGCTGTTCGCCGAGCGAGTGGTCGGCTGACGCCCGCCGTCGGCGCCGCGCGTCCCGGACCTCGACTTCGCCTTCATCGGTCACGGCCGGTGTCGTCGGTCCCCGCGATCACGACGCCCACGAGTGTGTCGCGCGGCGCGCTTGTGGGAATCACGGACTCACATGGTCCGGTTGCCCGATCAAGCGGTGACGGCTCGAGGCGTACTGCCCCTGCCGCTCGTGCATGCCGGGGCGACCGGCTCAGTGTCTGTGATGCATTCGCGAAAGGCGACACATGCGCGACGCGCAGGGAGCGACCCGTGCCGGGAACGCCGACGTCCCGGAGGATGAGGAGCTGCGGCGGCGGCTCACCCCGCTGCAGTACGACGTGACCCAGCGGGAGGGCACGGAGCCGCCCTTCGACAACGAGTACTGGGACGAACACCGGGACGGTCTGTATGTCGACGTGGTCTCCGGTGAGCCGTTGTTCAGCTCGCGTGACAAGTACGACTCCGGCACCGGCTGGCCGAGCTTCACGCGGCCCATCGATCCTGGGGCGGTGACCACGAGGACCGACCGCAGGCTGCTCGCCCCGCGGACGGAGGTCCGCAGCGCCGGGGCCGGCTCCCACCTCGGCCATGTCTTCAGCGACGGACCGCGGCCTGCCGGCGAGCGCTACTGCATGAACTCCGCCGCGTTGCGGTTCGTCCCGGTAGAGGACCTGGAACGCGAGGGGTACGGCCGCTATCTCGACCTCTTCGACGACGCCGGGCGCGAGACGCCGTGAGTCGCACAGGAAGTCGGCGGGCGTGGTCCGCCGTCGTCCTCGGTCTCGCCGCGATCGTCGTCGCGGCGGCGATCGCGGCGGCGTACCTGACGGCCTGCGGCGCCTCGGCCGAGGCGCCCGCAGAAGCGACCGCAGCTCAGTCCTCCCCTGCCGCGACCGCCGGAGTGACGGTGTTCTTCGTCGGTCACGGACAGCTCGTGCCGGTCGGGCGCACGGTCTCGGCCGACGAGGAGGTCGCGACCGCGGCCGTGCAGGCGCTCTTGTACGGGCCGACCGAGAAAGAGTCGAGCGAGACGATCGACACGGTCATCCCGGCCGGCACCCGACTGCTGTCGTCGGCGGTCGACGGCACGATCGCAAGCGTGTCCCTCAGCGAGGAGTTCCTCGGCGGACGCGTGGGCGCTCCTCCTCCCGGTGAGGACGAGGCGGAGTACCAGACACGTCTTGCCCAGATCATCTTCACCGTCACGGCCGTGTCCGGCATCGAGACCGTGGAGCTCTCGGTTGCCGGGACGCCGGTGGCTGGCGTCACGGAGATGCGGTTGTCGCGCGCCGACTTCGATGGCCTCTCGCTCCTCGACGCGGCGGCGAACGGCGGGGCGACGGAGGCTGGCGGGGTCGACCCCGACGACGCCGGAGCCGTGCAGCAGCGTCTGGTCGAACTCGCCTACCTGCCGGCGGAGGCCGTCAATGGAAGCTACGACGACCGGACCGCACAGGCGGTGATGGCGTTCCAGGCGTGGGAGGGCCTCGTGCCGGATGGGGTCGTCGGCGACCTCACGGCCGCCGCTCTCGGAGTGGCCGAGCCGCCCCGGCCCTCTCAGCAGGGAGACGGTCGCTGGGTCGAGATCCATCGAGAGGTGGGGACGACCCTGCTCGTCGAAGACGGCGTCACCGTGCGAGCCGTCCACTCGTCGAGTGGAGAAAGTGGAGACGAGCCACCGCACGCGACCCCGCCCGGGAGCTTCGCCGTGACGGCCAAGGCTCTGAAGGACTGGTCGGAGCCCTACGAGGTCTGGATGCCCTACGCCTGCTACTTCAACGGAGGGATCGCCATCCACGGTGCGGATGCCGTCCCTCCCTGGCCCGCGTCTCACGGGTGCGTCAGGGTCCCGAACGTCGAGGCGCCGGTGGTCTACCGGTTCGTCTCAGTGGGGACGCCGGTCTTCGTCAAGTGACGGTCCCGTTGCGACCGGCGTGGCTGCGACGCGAGCCGCGACCTCCAGAGTTTGACGGGCGGGTCTGTCGGGCAGGTTGCCGACCGACGCATCCTCATCGTCCGTGACCGCGCCGGCGGTCAAGGCAGGGCGGAACGGAGGCGCGCCGTCCGCCCGGTCGCGGCTGGTCGTATACGATCACCGCTGCGACCGGCAGCGTACGGCGCATGTCTGCATGGTGACGCACCGCTGGAGGAGGCATGGACGACGCAAAGCAGGCCGTTCAGTCAGACGCGGCGGCACGTGACCAGGACCCTCAGGCGCTTCGCGTTCCCTTCCGTCCGGGAACCCGCATCGGCCTCATCGCCGACACCCACGGCACGCTGGATCCGGACGTCCTCGACCTCTTCCGGGGTGTCGACCACATCGTGCATGCCGGCGACGTCGGCAAACGCAGCGTGCTGCGGCGGCTGGAGAGGATCGCGCCGGTCACCGCCGTGGCCGGGAACACGGACAGCGGCAAGCTCGCAAAGGAACTCCCGCAGCGGGCATCCGGTGAGGCGGGGGGCGTCCGCTTCCTCGTCGCCCACAAGCCGAAGCACCTCAAGGGCCTGCTGCGCCGTGGGGCTCCCGACGGCATCGACCTCGTCGTCACCGGGCATCTGCACGAGCCCTCCGTCAGTTGGGAGGACGACGTGCTGCGCGTGAATCCCGGGACGGCCAGTTCGCCCGAAGAGGGCGACCCGGGCCCTACGGTCGCGGTCGTCACGGTCACGGGAGGTCGGCTGTCGGCGACCTTCCTGCCCGTGTGCCCGGCCGACGAACCGGCGCAGTGAGAGAGGGAGGGACCTGTCATGTACGGGATCGAGGCCAAGCAGGTCCCCGACCAACCGGTCCTGATGGTCCGCAAGCGGACGACGATGGACGGCATCGGGGAAGCGATGGGCGCCGCCTTCGGGGAGCTGATGGCGCACATGGGCCGGAACGGCATCATCCCCACGGGGCCGCCGATGTGTGTCTATCCGGAGGATCTCGACCAGGAGCGCGGAGGCGAGATGTGGGTCTGCATGCCGGTCGCTCCGGGCGTCGCGGGTGAGGGGCCCGTCGAGGCGACGGTGCTGCCCGGCGGGTCGATGGCGTCGACCGTGCACAAGGGTCCGTACGACGGCCTCGGCCAGGCATATGGTGCGCTCGTCGGGTGGGTCCAGGAGCACGGCCACCGGCCGGCAGGACCGATGCGGGACATCTACCTGACCGATCCCGACCAGGTCCCGCCCGAGGAGTACCTGACCGAGGTCCAGTGGCCGATCGCGTGAGCCGTCCGCCGAAGCCCGGCGTCGTGACGACGGCCTGAGGCTGCCGGGCGCGACGCCCGCGAGAGGACGCGGCGCCGGCGGGTCCCACGGCGGGACCGCTGCCGGCGCCGCCTCACGTCTGCTGGGAGAGTCCGTTCCTCTTGGGAGCCGGTTCCTCCTCGGCGGATCTCAGACCGACGGCTCGCCCGCCGGGGCCGGGGGCCTCCTCCCCTCGAGGAACGGCCGCACCTCCTGATGGCCGTGGATGTCGGCCATCCGCTCCTTCCGCACGCGGACCTTCTCGAGCCGCTTCTCTGTCACATGGTCGAGAGTCACCTCGTCGCTGCCGATCAGTCCGGCGACCCCGACGCGTGCATCCTCTCCGCTTGCGCAGATCTCGCAGGGCACCTGGGAATCGTGGTAGTCGTCGGGCTCCCGGTAGACGGAGATGATGCCCTCGTAGTTTCGGATGACGACGGCGTCGGGCGCCTGGGAGAGGAGGTACTGCGGCATGATCGGCGTCTTGCCGCCACCGCCGATCGCCTCGATGATGTACAGCGGCTGCGCCAGGCCGGACGTGTGACCGCGCAGGCTCTCCATGATCTCGATGCCCTTTGAGACCGACGTGCGGAAGTGGCCGATGCCGGTCTCGTCGTCGCATTGGTAGATGTAGTAGGGGCGGATCCGGAAGCGCAGCAGTCCCTGCACCAATTCCTTCATGACGTGAGCGCAGTCGTTGACGCCGCGCAGCAGCACGCTCTGGTTGCCAAGCGGGATGCCGGCTCCGGCGAGTCGTGCGCATGCCTCGCGCGACGCCTCCGTCAGCTCCTTCGGAGTGTTGAAGTGCGTGTTGAGGAACAGCGGATGGTAGCGCTCGAGCATCGCGCAGAGCTCCGGTGTGATCCGCTGTGGGCAGACCACCGGCATGCGCGTCCCGATGCGGATGATCTCGACGTGGGGGACCGCTCGCACCCGGGCGATGATGGCCTCCAACCGGTCGTTGCTCATCGTCAGCGGGTCGCCGCCGGAGATGAGCACGTCGCGGACCTCGGGCGAACGCTCGAGATACGTGATGGCGTCGTCGATCTCCTTCTCGGTCGCGTGCCGCTCGGTGGTGCCGACGTTGCGCCGTCGGGTGCAGTGGCGGCAGTACATCGAGCACATGTCGGTCGCCGCGAAGAGCACCCTGTCCGGGTACCGGTGGGTGATGCGCGGCGACGGCGAGTCGTAGTCCTCCGCGGTGCTGTCGATGAGGTCCTCGGGGCGGTCGACCAGCTCGAACGACGTGGGCACCGCCTGTCTGCGGACCGGACACGCCGTATCGTCGGGGTCCATGAGCGAGGCGTAGTGGGGTGTCACCGACATGCGGAAGCGCTCAAAGCACCGGTTCAGTTCGACGCGCTCCTCGTCGGTGAGGTTGAGGACGTCCTCGAGGTCCTCGACGGTGGTGAGCCTGTTGCGCAGCTGCCAGCGCCAGTCGTTCCACTCCTCGTCGGTGACGTCCCTGAAGCGCGGGATGTCGCGGAAATCTCTCATCGTGATCCTGTCTCCTCCGCACCGGCGGGCGCCGGTGGCGCGGCCGGTGCGCGTCGCGTGATGTCGTCATGGTCCGGGGCGCCTCGGTCGACGTCGGCCCCGGGCCTGGATGTCTAGCACGCGAGTGCCAGCACCCACCTGAGGAGAAGGGCCGCGAAGAGGCCGGTCGGAAGGCTGTGGCTGCGCTGTCTCATCGGAGCAGCGACACCAGGTCGATGTCGGGGTCGGCCGCGACCGCCGATGCCGTCGGTGTGGACCCGCGGTACATCAACTCGCCGAAAGCGGCCAGCTGTGCGTCGCGGGTGCCGCAGGCACCGCGGACCTCGTCACCGGCGCAGTAGTAGGCGATGAAGTCGAGTCCATCGACGTCGCCCGAGACGACGATCTCGTCCCAGCGGCCCGCGTAGCCGGCGTAGCCGAGGGAGACGTCGTACTGTTGTGACCAGAAGAAGGGGACGCCGCCGAACGCCTCGCCGTGTCCGGCGATGTCTCGCGCCGCCGCCCGGCCGTGCTGCAGGGCGAGACGCCAGTGCTCGATGCGGACGGGTTCGTCGACGTGCGCGGCCGGGTAGAGAGCGACATCGCCGGCCGCCCATACCCCGGGCGCAGCGCGAAGGCGGTCGTTCACCGGGATGCCGCCGTCGTCCTCGAGCTCGATCCCCTCGACGAAGTCGGTCGCGGGACGGGCTCCGACGCCGAGGACCACCAGGTCGGCGGTGATGGCGTCGCCCTCTGCGGGCTGGACCGCCCGCACTCCCTCCGCGTCGCCCTCGATGGCGGCGACGCCACAGCAGAGCCGAAGCTCGACGCCGTGACGGTCGTGGAGAGCCTTGACCGCGGCTCCCACCCTCGGTCCGAACTGTCGCTCGAAGGGCACTCCCTCCGGTGCCATGACGGTCACCTCGACCTCGCGATGACGCAGCGCCGCCGCGACCTCCAGTCCGATGAAGCTGGCTCCGACGATCACCGCTCGCCGGCCGCTCTCGGCGGCCGCGGCGATCGCTTCGCAGTCATCCCACGAGCGGAGAGTGAAGACGCCGGGAAGATCTGCTCCGGGGACCGGGATGCGGCGAGCGACGCTGCCCGGAGCGAGCAGCAGGGCGTCGCAGGTCAGTGTCTCGCCGTCGTCGAGGCGCAGCTCGCGCGAGCCGACGTCTGCATGCTCGACGGTCGCCGTGCGGCGCTCGACGCCGTGCTTCTCGTAGAAGGCCGGCGAGCGCAGCGGCATCCATGCGGCCTGCATCGTCCCGGCAAGCAGGTCCTTGCTGCAGTTGGGCCGGTCGTACGGCAGCCGGTCCTCGCCGCTGAGCATGGTGATGCGCCCGGTGTAGCCCGAGTGCCGCAGGGCCTCGCAGGCGGCCGCCCCCGCAGCGCCTGCACCGACGATGACGACGGTGCGCGGGTCGGCCTCGTCGGGTGTCGCCGCCGCCATGGCGCGGGCCCTGGCGGGCTTGTCCGGCAGCTCGATGATGACGTCGCCGCCCTCGACCCGGACGTCGTAGGGCGGCAGCGCCGAGAACGACGGTGGTTCGATGAGGTCGCCGGTCCCGGCGTCGTACACGGCCTGGTGCCAGGGGCAGACGAGCCGGTCACCGTCGAGGACGCCCTTGTGGAGCGGGCCGTCGTAGTGAGGGCAACGGGCGGGATAGGCGTGGACTCCGTCGGCCAGGCGCACGACGAGACACGGCGTCTCACCGGCGGTCACCTTCTTCATCGTCCCGACCGGCAGCTCGTCGAGCGTCGCGACCCGTGCGTGCATCTGAGCCTCCCTGCGGTGGAGTGTCTGGTGACCGTGGCTCTGCGCCCTGCCGGATGATGGCGGGCTGCCTAGGGCACCATCCTACCCGAGGTGCACCATCGGCGGTCTGCCGTCGCGGTGCTCTCCCGATCCCCTGTCGAGGAACGAGGTCACGAGAGTCGCGTCAACTGTGAGCGGAACCGCAGCGCGGAGGCGGCGCGCTCAGACGAGCAGGAGCGCGCCGAAGATGTGGTACAGCACGATGGCCGCGAACAGCGCCGTCGAGAAGAGCGCCACCTTGAGCATGAGCCGGTAGCGACGCAGCAGGAAGATGAGCAGCGAGACGGCGGCGACGATGACGATCTTCACCGTGGCCGCGACGACGGGGTCGTTGCTGAGGAGCGCCGCCATGACCGGATTGGCCTCGATGGCGCCCTGCCCCAGCGCCCACATCGTGAACGCGAAGTCGAGGATGCTGAGGAGATTGGTGAGAGCGAGCAGACCGATGAGCACCAGGGGGTTGTCCCGTAGGAGTTCGAGCGCGCCTTCCAGCGTCGCCCCGACCCTGGAATCGCTGCGTCGACGCCGGTCGAAGCCGGTGCGTCGCTCCCGCCACACCCAACGGCGCTGCGCCCGGCGTTCGCCGTCTCTGCGCTCGGCGTGCCGGCATGCCGCGTGCGAAGTGCGGTCGTCGACCAGTGCGGACCCCCGCGTCGCTGCCATCCTCCCGGCCATGGCGCTCCACCACGGACCGAGGCGTGCTCTCGCCACATCCTACGGAAGCTCGCCTGCTTGTACAATCGCAGGACCGTCGGGAGTGTCAACTGCTCTGACGACTGTCGGAGGTCTACCATGCCCTACTCGCGCACCGTATCGATGTCGCTGTCACGCCGGCTGTGGCTCCTGGCGATCGTGGTGTCGGCATTCCTCCTGGGCTGTGCGGCCCTGGCGACACCCGCGTCCGCCAAGAGCTACGAGGTGGACCGGGTCGTGATCACCTCGGACGTGTCGCCCGACGGAGATCTCTCGGTGGTCGAGAAGCGGACGATGAGCTTCGACGGCGACTTCACCCAGGTCTACTGGTACCTCGAGAAGGCGGGTTCCGAGGGGATCGAGGTGGAACGCGTGCTCGGGGTCGATGGGACTGCTCTGAAGTGGACCGGCGTCCCAGCGTCACGACCACCAGGGACGTATCACGTGACGGACGAGGGCTCCCGCCTCATGGTAGAGGCCTTCGGGAACTACGGCGGTACCGAGACGCTCACGCTCGAGTACGTCGCTCTCGGAGCGGCGAAGCGGTGGGCCGACACCTCGGAGCTCTACTGGCAATTCGTCGGCGCCGGCTGGGCGGTGCCGACCCGATGGGTCGACATCTTCGTCCGGCTCCCGGAGGGCGTGACGCGCGACGAGGTGAGAGCGTGGGGTCACGGCCCGCTCAGCGGCCTCGTCACCCGTGAGCCGGGCGGATCGGTGCGTCTCACGGTGGAGGATGTGCCCCCTGAGACGTTCGTTGAGGCCCGCATCCTCTTCCCGGCATCCGCGCTGAGCGGCGCCGAGGCGGTCGGTGGGCCGCGCGTCGACGCCGTGCTGGCCGAGGAGCAGCGCTGGGCAGACGAGGCGAACTCCGAACGACGGCTCCAGCGCTTCCTCGAGGTCGTCGGCTGGGTGATCGGGATCGCGGTGCCCGTCCTGGCGCTCGGCGCCGCGCTGTTCCTGTTCTTCCGCTACGGTCGGGAACACCGTCCTGAGTTCCAGGGCGAGTACTACCGCGAACTGCCCGATCCGGACCTCTCCCCGGCGGTCGTCGGCGCGCTGTGGCGCATGGGCAAGGTGACCGACGACGACGTCTCGGCGACGATCCTCGACCTCGCCAATCGCGGCGTCGTGAGCGTGGCGGAGGTCGTCCGCGAGAAGCGCGGGCTCTTCGGCTCCAAGGACGAGAAGACCTACTCGCTCACCGTCGACCGGACGCAGGAGGCGGTGCTCAGGCGCCACGAGAAGCGCCTTCTCCGCATCCTGTTCGACAAGCTGGCCGGGGCCGACACGGTCGTGGTCGCCGATCTGAGGGACCTGGCGAAGAAGAAGCGGGCGACATTCTCACGTGAGATGACGGAATGGCGCGAGGACGTCGTCAAGGCCGCCAGGAAGCGAAGGTTCCTCGAGAAGAGCGGCTCGCGTGCGAGAAGCGGGGCGGTCGCCCTCGGCATCGTCGCGATCGCCGCCGGTGTGGGAGGGCTGATGCTCGCCGGCAGCCTGTGGCCGGCGCTGGGCATCGCCCTCGGTGGCGTCGTGCTCCTCATGGCGCCGGCGATGCGCCGCCGGTCGCCGGAGGCGGCGGAGCTGCACGCGAAGTACAAGGGCCTGCGGAACTACATGAAGGACTTCGGGCGCCTCGACGAGAAGCCCCCGACCTCCGTGGTCCTCTGGGAGCACTTCCTCGTGCTGGCGGTCGTCTTCGGCATCGCCGACGAGGTCATCGAGAGTCTCGAAGTGAAGGCGCCGGAGATCGTGCGAGACACCTCGTTCGCGACGACCTACGTGTGGGTATCGGGTGGCGCCCAGTCGCCGCTGGGCTCGTTCAGCAGTGGCTTCACGGCCGCCGTGGGAGCCACGTCCTCCGGCAGCGGCAGCGGCGGCGGCTTCTCGGGCGGCGGCGGAGGCGGCGGCGGAGGCGGCGGGGGCGGCGCGAGCTGACGGTCGGCCGCGCGAGCCGTCGGCGACGAGCCTCAGCCGCGTCGACGCGTCCGGTTCAGAATCCACTCCGGTAGGTCCGGTCGCGCGGCATCGTCGTGAGGAACGCGACGGTGACGAGAGCCGTCACGGCGTTCATCCCCACCAGAACGAAAAGGATCACGTAGGAGACCGGCTGGAGCGCCGGCAGCCAGCCGAGGTAGAGGACGACCGCCACCGCGCATGCCACGACGAATCCCGCTGCGGTCAGGCGCCGGAAGATGGTGAACGGTCGAGCCTGGGTCTGACCGAGAAGGCCGAGGACGAGCGAGCCCAGGAACACGGTGCCACAGGTCACGGCGATCACCACTGTCGGCGAGAGGACGGGCAGATCGGTCGGCACTTCCAGCCAGCGGCGGCCGGCGAACAGGAGACCGAGGTTGGCTCCCGTCGCGACGATCGCGCTGAGCAGGCCGGCGAGCGGTATCCGGCTTCCGGCGATCGGTTCGTGCCACGTGCGGATCGGCCTCTCCCCCTTCTGTGCGGCGCCACGCGCTCGCATCGGTTGGACCCATTCTTCCTGATACGGCGGTCTGGTCACAACGGCCGGGTGCACGGGGCCGGAAAGAGCGGGCGGTCACATCTGTCGATCACCGGCCCGCCGCAGGTGTAAGGCGCCCGATGCCGGGGGTACAAGCAGCCCACCAGTAACGAGCGGCGAGCAAAGGAGCGGCCGGTGACACGTCATGTGCCGGCTGAGTTCACCGAGAAGGTGGCGTCGGTCGACGCGGCGCTCGCGAGCGAGAGGCAAGGCCCGCGGCGGGTGTTCCACATGAGCGAAGAGGTGCATCCCGGTGTTCGTCTGGTGGTGACCCAGGCGGCGGACCATCCGGTCGTGTTCTCGCTGTGGACGGACGAGCGGGATGTGGCTGAGCTGTGCGGCGATGCCGCCTACCCGGCGACCGCCGGCCTGCTGGCCATCGACAAGCCCCAGGTCGCCGAACTGGGTCGTGCGGGCGTCGTGGTCGATCTGGCCAGCCTCGTCCGGAGCGAGTCGGTGCCGGGCGTCTACTACACGCTCCTCGACCATCTGAGCGTGGAGGCGGTCCGCGGCGTGGTCCGGCGTCTGGTGCCGTCTTCTCGTGGCGCGGCCGAGGAGCCCTTCCGATGACCCGTCGCGCAGTCGGAGTCCCGAACGGGCGGCCGAAGGTCCGCGAGCAGCGACGCCGGTAGCCGATCCCAGGAACCCTGGTACAACCGGGCGCGGTCGTTCCGTCCGCGCCGCGAACCTCACGAGGAGGAGACATGTCGGAGCCGTTCATGAACACACCGCCGAAGCCCGAGAAGCTCGGAGCCATGACCGAGGGCTACCTCAAGGACGCGTTCGCCGGCGAGAGCCAGGCGTCCCAGAAGTACCTCGCGTTCTCCGCCAAGGCGGCGGCGGACGGCCTGCCGAACGTCGCCCGCCTGTTCGAGGCGGTCGCGTACGCGGAGAGCACGCACGCCAGGAACCACCTCAGCGTCCTCGGCGGCATCGGCAGTACCGCGGACAACCTGCAGGCGGCGTTCGGCGGCGAGACCTTCGAGATCACCGAGATGTACCCGGCCTACGACGCCGTGGCCGCGCTCCAGGGCGCCACGGAAGCTCGCACGTCGATCCGCTACGCGAAGGCCGCCGAGCAGGACCATCAGGCGCTCTATGAAGCGACAAGAGAGACGGTGGAGACCGGCAAGGACATGGCCGCGGGCGCCATCCGGGTCTGCCCGATCTGCGGGCACACGGTGATCGGCGGCGCTCCGGAGGAGTGCCCCGTGTGCGGTACCTCGGGCCAGTACTTCCGCGAGTTCTGACGGCTGCCTGTACGGTGCGGACGGTGCCGCCGAGCCGGCGCTCATCCGCTCCCCGCATCCGGACCGCCGAGAGAGGAGCGTGACCCATGGCGGACGACGTCTTCGAGAAGAAGCTGCCGGCACCGGCAGAGCTCAACCCCATGACCGACGAGAGCCTGCGCGCCGCGTTCGCCGGCGAGAGCCAGGCGGCGGAGAAGTATCTCGTGTTCGCCGAGCAGGCCGAAGAGGACGGGTTCCCCAACATCGCTCGCCTGTTCCGGGCGATCTCTTTCGCCGAGACGCGACATGCCAGGAACCACCTGCGGACGATGGGGGGCATCAACAGGACCGCCGACAACCTCCAGACCGCGTACGAGGGCGAGTCGTTCGAGGTCGACGAGATGTACCCCGCCTACCGTGAGATAGCGAGGACGCAGAAGAACCGCGAGGCGCTGCGGTCGATGAGCTACGCGATGAAGGCCGAGGTCGACCACAAGCGCATGTACTCCGACGCACGCGAGCGGGCGCTGAAAGGCGACGACATCGCCGACCAGCCCGTCAGCGTGTGCCTCATCTGCGGACACACCGTGATCGGTGACGTGCCGGACAAGTGCCCGGTCTGTGCCGCGGGCGCCAAGTACTACCGGGCGTTCGACTGAGCGGGCGACCCGCCTTCGGAGCTGCAGACATCGGGGCGGGGGCGTGGTAGCGCCCCCGCCCCGTTCTGCGCTCGCCGGAGGGTCGCCGGACCCGGGATGATGTGGAGCGGCGGCGCCTGTAGACTGAGTCGCGGCCGGGGCTTCCCGGCCTGGTGTGACGGGAGACCGGAAGGAGCCGCCGTGGGCTATGCGTCGGGCGTCGGCAGAAAGGCGCCGCCGTTCACCCTTCCGACCATGGACGGGGGCCGTGTCTCACTGGCCGACTACCGCGGGGACTGGTTCCCGGTCCTCGTGTTCTTCTCTGAGGACGACGGCCGGACGGCCGCCGAGTTCACCGCCCTCGGTTCGGCGGCAGACAGGCTGTGGGGTCTGCGCGGACAGGTCCTGGGGGTCGTGGCCACCGCCGGCGACGACGTCGTAGGTGACGGAGCGCCCGGAGGCGGCGACGTTCCGGCGCTGATCGACGCCGGCGGAGCGGTGGCCCGCTCGTATGGGGCGCGTGTGGACCACGACGGGCGCCTCGTCCCGCTGGCGTGCATCGTCGACCGCGCCGGCAGGATCGTCTGGACGGGGAGACCGGGGTCGGACGATCTGCCGACGCAGGTCGTCCGCGCGTTCCGGGACGTCGTTCGCTGAGGAGACGCCGTCGGGACACGTCCGGCGTCACCTCCGTCGGCGCCGGGTGACCCCGTTCACTCCGGCGGCGATGGGGGAACGATACTGACATAGGCGGCAACGGGAGCACGTCGCAATGATCACCGGTCAGACAATGTTCAGCGTGCGACACGGCACCGAGCACCGCGCCGAGGCGGCGCTCGACGACATCGCCCGTCTGCTCCGTGGCGACGAAGGAGCCAGGAGCTTCCGCATCCTGCGCTCGGTCGGCATGTCACCGTTGGCGAGCGATTTGTGTGAAGAGGGTCGCGAAGCGGCGCTCTGTGAAGCCCACTACGTGATCCAGACGGAGTGGGAGTCGGTCGAAGCACACGACACCTTCTACGCCGATGACGGGCTGAGGCGCATCTACGTGACGCTGGCATCGATACTGGCCACCGGCCCGTACGAGATCCTCTACGAGTCGCTGGTCGACCAGCCCGCGTGCGAGGGTGTCACGGTCTAACGACTTGTGCGGAAGCGCAGAGTACGTCGCCGGCGGAGCGTGATCCGCCCCCATGAGGGCTCGCCCCGGATCGTGTGAATGCGTCGTCTCGTCCTCTTCGACATCGACTCGACCCTCATAGACGCCCGCGGCGCCGGCGGTCGTGCCCTGCTGGCGGCGGTGGCGGACGCCTATGGCGTCAGCGGAGAACTGGACGGCTACAGCTTCCACGGACGCACCGATCGGCAGATCGTCCGCGAGCTCGCCGGCATGTGGGGCGTCCCGCCCGTCGAAGTGGACGCCGCAATGGACCGCTGTCTTGCCGACTACGTCGAACGGCTGAAGGGCGAACTGGCCGGCGGGCGGGTCATCGTCCTGCCCGGCGTTCCCGAGTTGCTGTCGGCGCTCGCCGGCGACTCACGGGTGACCCTCGGGCTGTTGACCGGGAACGTCGAGCGTGGCGCGCGGCTCAAGCTCGAGCCGACCGGTCTGTCGTGGTTCTTCGAGTTCGGCGCCTTCGGCTCGGACGCTGAGCGGCGGGCCGATCTGGCGACGCTCGCAGTCGCCCGCGCGCGTGTGCATGCCGGAGTCCCGTTCTCGGGCCGGGAGGTGATCGTCGTCGGCGACACGCCTGCCGACGTGACCTGTGGTGCCCACCTCGGTGTGTCGACCATCGCGGTGATGACCGGGCGGCACGGACGCGCGGAGCTCGCCGAAGCCGGGGCGGACCACATCGTCGCGGACCTGTCACAATGGAGACGCATCCAGCGGATCATCGTCGATGAGAGGATGGCTCCGTCAGGGCCGACGGACGAGCGAGAGGTACGGTGAGGGGCGCTAACCGGCCGCTCACAGTGGCGCCATATCATCGGCACGTTTCCGGAAGGGCAGGGCAGACACGGCGGTGAGCATGTCCAAGGCAAGCGTCCTCGTCGTCGACGACGAACAGGACATCCTCGAGCTCGTCGAGTACAACCTGAGCAAGGAAGGGTACCGCGTCTTCACGGTGACCACCGGCGAAGACGCGCTTCGGCTCGCGCGGTCTCAGCTCCCGGACGCCGTCATCCTCGACCTCATGCTGCCCGGTGTCGACGGCCTCGAGGTATGCCGGTCGCTCAAGGGCGATCCGACGACGGCCCATATCCCCATCGTGATGCTGACCGCCAAGGGCAGCGAGGCCGACATCGTGAGCGGTCTGGAGCTCGGCGCCGCCGACTACGTGACCAAGCCCTTCAGCCCGCGGGTACTCACGGCCCGTATCAAGGCCGTCCTGCGCCGCGATGCCGAAGGCCAGGAGGCAGAGACCTCGACTGTCGCGGTCGGGGAGCTCTCGATCCATCCAGGCCGCCATCAGGTGCTCGCGTCCGGCCGCCCGGTGGAGCTGACCGCCACCGAGTTCCGAATCCTCACGTTCCTGGCCCGGCGGCCGGGGTGGGTCTTCACCCGGCAGCAGATCGTCGACGGGGCCCAGTCTGACGACTCCTTCCTGCCCGACCGGTTCGTGACCGACCGGTCGGTCGACGTCCACATCGTCTCCCTGCGCCGCAAGCTCGGAGGGTGCGGGTCGTACATCGAGACGGTGCGGGGCGTCGGCTACCGCCTGCGCGACGTCTGACGCCGGCTGACGTCGAGGGGGCCGCCAGGCAGAGGGTCCGCCTTTGACGGCCGACGGGCACGGGTCGGCCGTGCTTCGCCTCGGCAGCCGTCGGTCGGGCCTGTCTGATCAGCCGTCGGTCGGGCCTGTCAGAAGATCAGTTCCGTCAGAAGGTAGGCGCCGGCGCCGATGAGCCCGGCGGCGGGAATGGTGAAGATCCACGCCGTCACGATGTCGCCTGCCACTCCCCAGCGTACAGCCGAGGTGCGTTGCGTGGACCCCGCCCCCATGATCGCCGCCGTGATGGCGTGGGTGGTCGAGATGGGAAAGCCCAACTGCGCCGTCGTCTGGATGACCGCGGCGGCGCTCGTCTCGGCGGCGAAGCCGTGGATGGGATCGAGCTTGATCACCCGGCAACCGAGGGTGTGGATGATCCGCCAGCCTCCGCTGTACGTGCCGAGAGCCATGGCCGAGGCGGCGGCGAACACGACCCAGAACGGGATGTAGAACTCGTCGATGCTGCCCGTCGCGAACAGCGCCAGGGCGATGATGCCCATGGTCTTCTGGGCGTCGTTGGAGCCGTGGGAGAAGGCCATGAAGCTCGCCGAGAGCGTCTGCAGGATGCGGAAATGGCGATTGACCCGGGACGGAGGCCGGTTGCGGACGATCCACAAGAGGAGCGTCATGGTCAGGCGGGCTCCGGCCAGGCCGACGAGGGGCGCCACGACCATCGGGAGGAGGACCTTGAGGCCGATGCCCCCCCAGAGCACCGCGTCCAGCCCCGCGTGGACGAGCGTGGCCCCGATGAGGCCCCCGATGAGGGCGTGCGAGGAGCTGGAGGGGATGCCGAAGTACCACGTGATGAGGTTCCAGGCGATGGCTCCGATCAGCGCGGCCAGGACCACGGTCTGGGTCACCGCGTCGGCATCGACGATGCCCTCGCCGACCGTCTTGGCGACGGTCGTCGAGACGAATGCGCCGGCGAGGTTCATGACCGCCGCCATGGCGACGGCGACCCGGGGGGGAAGGGCACGGGTCGAGACGCAGGTGGCGATGGCGTTGGCCGTGTCATGGAAGCCGTTGGTGAAATCGAAGAAGAGCGCGATGACGACGATCGTGACGAGGAGCGCCGTCTCCATCGATCAGTTGTGCTTCAGCACGATGCTCTCGATGATGTTGGCCACGTGCTCGCAGTCGTCGATGGCCTGCTCGAGAAGCTCATAGACGTCTTTCCACTTGACGATGTCGCAGCACTCCATGTCGTCGTCGAAGAGCTCCGCGATCGCGTCCCGGACGATCCTGTCCCCGTCGTTCTCGAGCCGGTTGATCTCGATGACGCAGTTGCGCACCTGGTCTCGGGCCTCGAGGTCATCGATGGCCTTGCGCATCATCGCCGTCGCCTCGTCGATGACCTCCGCTTGCCGGCGGACCTGCCTGGTGGGGGATTCGATCCGATAGAGCAGCATGGCGTCCACGGCCGCCTCGATGTGATCGAGGACCTCGTCCATGGTCGTGACGAGCTCGTAGATGTCCTCGCGGTCGATGGGCGTGATGAAGGTGTGGTTGAGGCGATGGACGACGTCGTGCACGAGCTTGTCGCCGATGTGCTCGTGTTGGAGGATCTCGCGAGCGCGGGTCTTCCCGTCGGGAAGATCGTCAAGGAACTTGACGAGAAGCTTGGCGGCGACCTCGACGTTGGCCGCCATCTCCGAGAAGGCACGAAAATAGTCATGCCCCTTGGGCACGAGATGGAATCTCACGTCGCAGTACCCTTTCCGTGATGTGGTGCGGGGAGGGCTCCCTGCCGGCGACGCGCCGGTGGCATACTACCGTACGGCGATTGGTCCGCAAACCTCGGAAAGGTCCAGCTCGGACATGCGCAGACTGAGACTGATGTGGGTGATGTCGGCGGCCTTCGTGGTGGTCGTGGGGATCTCCATGGTGGCACTGGGCTGGTACTCGATCAGCGCTGCCCGCGGCTCTTACCTCGACCACATGGAGCAGGAGCTCGAGTCCCGTGCTCGTCTCGTCGAGGCGCAATTGACACGATCCGACGTCGCTGCCGGCTCAGACGAGGCTCGGGAGCTCGTGATGTCACTCGGTCGGGTATCGGACACTCGCTTCACCCTGATCGACGCACAAGGTGTGGTCCTCGCCGACTCGGTGGGCGATCCCCGAACGATGAACGATCACAGCACGCGTCCCGAGGTGCGGGAGGCGCTCGAGGGACGGGTCGGCGCCGACACTCGCGAGAGCCCCACGCTCGGCGTCGAGGAGCTGTACGTAGCGGTGCCCTGGCGCGTGGGTGGTCGCATCGAGGGCGTGACGAGGGCAGCCGTGCCACTGACGAGCGTGAGTGATGCGCTGGACTCCCTCTACCTGCGCCTTGCGATAGGGGCCGTCCTCACCGCGGCGCTGGTCGGAGGTCTGGGCATCTACATCTCCGGCCGGATCTCACGGCGCCTGCGGACGATGGGACAGGGTGCCGAGCGGTTCGCCGCTGGGGACTTCTCGTACAAGATACCGCCGTCGCGGACCGTCGAGTTCGACGCCGTGGGGGCGAGCCTCAACCAGATGGCCACCCGCCTCGACCGCACGATCCGCACGATCACGGAGCAGCGGAACGAACGAGACGCCGTGCTCACGAGCATGGTCGAAGGCGTCCTGGCGATCGATCTCGACGAGCGCGTCATCACGATGAACCGGGCGGCCGGCGTGCTACTGACGGTGGACTCAGACGCCGCCCAGGGCAGGACCATCCAGGAGGTCGTCCGCAATCGCGAGCTCCAGCGGCTCGTCGCCATGGCGCTGGCCGAACAGGAGCCCGTGGAAGGAGAAGTGCGGCTGCGCACGCGCGACGGTGACATGTGTCTGCAGGTGAACTGCACCGGGCTTCGCGACGCCTCGAACATCCCGCTTGGCGCCATCGCCGTGTTCAACGATGTCACGAGGCTGAAGTCGCTGGAGCAGATGCGCAGCGACTTCGTTGCCAACGTCTCGCATGAGATCAAGACCCCGGTCACGTCCATCAAGGGCTTCGCGGAGACGCTGCTGGAAGGCGCCCTCGATGAGCCGGAGGAGGCCCGGCGTTTCGTCGGGATCATCGTCAGTCAGTCCGACCGCCTGAACTCCATCGTGGAGGACCTGCTGGCGCTTTCGAGCGCCGAGCAGCTCGGCGATCGCGCTCTTGAGCTCCAGGAGAGCAGCGTCGTCGACGTCCTGCAGGTGGCGGTGGACGTCTGCCATGTCAAGGCCGATGAACGCGGTGTCGGCATCGAACTCGATGCCCCCTCGTCACTCTACGCGAGCATCATCCCTCCGCTGCTCGAGCAGGCGGTCGTCAACCTGATCGACAATGCGGTGAAGTACAGCGCCGAGGGCGAGAGGGTGACGGTCTCCTTGCGTGAGGTCGACGACGAGATCGTGATCGCCGTTCAGGACAGTGGCTGCGGGATCGCGCGCGAGCACTTGCCGCACCTCTTCGAACGCTTCTACCGCGTCGACAAGGCGCGCAGCCGGGCCATGGGGGGGACCGGTCTCGGCCTCTCCATCGTGAAGCACATCGTGAAGGCACACGGTGGGCGCGTCGGTGTCGAGAGCTCTCTCGGCGGCGGCAGCACGTTCACGATCATGCTGCCACGCTGACCACCGTCGAGGTGCGTCGGGGGGGCGCTCGGGGCCACTCGGCGGGGTCATTCCACGGGACCGCCGCGCCGCCGCGATCCAGGCAGAGCCAATACTGACGCGCGTCTAACGCAACGCTCATATTGGGGTTCTAGCCTCTGTCCCGTCGGCGACTGGCCGACGTGATGGTCCAACGTCCAGAGGCAAAGGGAGGTACCTGCATGAAGCTGGGGCGTGCTCTTCGGGTCGCTGCGTTCGTGGCGATCGTCGCGCTCATGGTCGGTCTGTCGTTGGGTCTCGTGGCCTGCGGCGGCGACGACGGTGGCGACGGTGAGGCCGGGGTCGACTCCTTGAATGGGGCCGGAGCGAGCTTCCCCTACCCGCTCTACTCGGCATGGGCGGCCGACTACAACAAGGAGACCGGGGTCAAGGTCAACTACCAGTCGATCGGGTCGAGCGGCGGCATCGAACAGATCACGAACAGGACGGTCGACTACGGCGCCTCCGACGCCCCCCTCAGCCAGGAGGAGCTCGACGAGATCGGTCTGGCCCAGTTCCCGATGACCTGCGGCGGCGTCGTCGTGGTGTTCAACCTCGAGGGTATCGAGAGTGAGGCCATCAAGCTCGACGGTCCGGTGCTCGCCGACATCTTCGCCGGCAAGGTCACGAAGTGGAGCGACGACGCGATCGCCGCGCTGAACGACGGCGTCGCGCTGCCCGACAAGGACATCACGGTCGTGCATCGGTCTGACGGGTCGGGCACCACGTTCATCTTCACGAGCTACCTCTCGTCAGTCTCGTCGCAATGGGCCGATGAGTTCGGCGCCGAGAAGGAGATCGCCTGGGCCACCGGCGTGGGCGGCGAGGGCAACGAGGGCGTCGCCGGCCAGGTAGGTCAGATCGACGGTGCCATCGGCTACGTCGAGTACGCCTACGCCAAGCAGATCGGCATGTCCGTCACGCAGCTCAAGAACGCCGACGGCGACTACGTCTCGCCGAGTCTCGAAGCCTTCGCGGCGGCGACGGCCGGCGCCGACTGGGCCGGTACGCCTGGCATGGCGGTCATCCTCGTCGACGCGCCCGGAGCGGATTCCTGGCCGATCGCCGGAGCGACGTTCATCCTGATCTACAAGGAGCAGGCGGACGCGGCTACGGCCAAGGCGATGCTGGACTGGTTCGACTGGTGCTACAAGAACGGTGGCAGCACGGCCGAGGGTCTCGACTACGTCGCCATCCCGGAGAATGTGGTCGAGCTCGTCCATGAGATGTGGGCGAGCGACATCACCGCGAACGGCGCGGCCGTGTGGGAGATGTGAGAGCCGCGTCATGTATCGCACCCTATGAGCAGCACTGACGCTCCGCTCAAGGACGGCCGGCGGGTGCGCGACCTCGTGTCGCGCGCCCGCCGGGCGCAGTCGAGCAGGAGCGACACCGCGTTCCGGGGGTTCACGGTCGCGTGCACCCTCTTCATCGCCCTCCTCATGCTGGGCATCACGATCACCCTGGTCGAGGGGTCCTGGGAGAGCTTGCGGGAGTTCGGCCTGAGCTTCCTCTGGTCGTCCGAGTGGGACATCAACAAGGGCGCCTTCGGAGCTGCGGCCCCCCTGGTCGGCACGCTCACGACGACGTTGATCGCCATGGTCATCGCGCTGCCGCTGGCGCTCGTGATCGCGCTGCTGCTCGTGGAGCTCGTCCACCCCATCGTGAGCCGTGTCATCGGCACGGCCGTCGAGATGCTGGCCGCGATCCCGAGCATCATCTACGGCATGTGGGGCCTGTTCGTCCTCGTGCCGATCATGCAGAAGTACGTCATCCCGGCGCTCCAGGCGACGCCCCTCGGTCGGATCCCCTGGCTGCTCGGCGGTCCGCCGCTCGGCATCGGCATCCTCACCGCCGGCCTGATCCTTGCCTTCATGGTGCTGCCGTTCATCACCGCCGTCTCCCGCGACGTGCTCCGGATGGTGCCGACGGTGACCAAGGAGGCCGGCTACGGCATGGGCGCCACGACCTGGGAGGTCACCCGCAAGGTGAGCTTCCGCTACGGGTTCGGCGGCTTCGTCGGCGCGACGTTCATCGGTCTCGGCCGCGCCTTCGGCGAGACGATGGCCGTCCTCTACGTCATCGGCAACTCGTTCAACCTGCCGGAGAGCCTCTCCTCGCCCGGCGTGACCTTCGCCTCGGCCATCGCGTCGCAGTTCAAGGAGGCCGCCGGCCTCCATAAGGCGGCTCTCATGGAGCTCGGCCTCATCCTGTTCCTCGTCACCATCATCTTCCAGATCCTCGCCCAGCTCTGGCTGCGCGCGGTCAACAGGAAGGTGGGGATCCGCTGATGCGCCCGCTCTCCGAAATGCCCCACCGCTCTGTCGCGCGGCGCCGGGCCGTCGACCGCTTCGTCAAGGGGTTCTCCTGGGTCGCCGCCTCACTCGGCATCGCTCTCATGTTCTGGATCATCGCCGTGTGCGTCCAGCGGGGGATCCAGGCGTGGAACTGGGACTTCTTCACGCAGACGCCGGCCCCGCCCGGCCAGACGGGCGGCGGCGTCGCCAACGCCATAGTCGGGACGCTGATCATGACGGGTATTGCGACGGCGCTGGGAGTGCCGGTCGGCTTCTTCGCCGGAGTGTTCCTCGCGGAGTTCGGCAAGAACAGCCGCTTCGCTCAAGGCATGCGCAGCGCCATCAACGTCATGATGGGGATCCCCTCCATCGTCGTCGGACTTTTCGCGTATACGCTGCTGGTGCCGACGCTCGGCACCTTCTCCGGATGGGCCGGCGCCTTCGCCCTGGCCGTGATCATGTTGCCGGTGATGGCACGCACCACCGAGGACATCCTCAGCCTGGTGCCGAACGAGATGCGCGAATCCGCCCTGGCCGTCGGCGCGTCCCGCTGGCGCGCCACGCTCGGCGTCGTCGTCAAGGCCGCCCGGGCCGGCCTCCTCACCGGCGCCATCCTCGCGGTCGTGCGGGTGAGCGGAGAGACGGCGCCGCTCCTCTTCACCGCCCTGAACAGCCAGTACTGGACCCTCGACCTGAATCAGCCATACGCTAACCTGACCGTGACGATCTACAACTTCGCCAAGTCGCCGTACCCAGACTGGATCGCGCAGGCGTGGGGGGCGTCGCTGCTCATCATCGTGCTGGTGCTCGGCGCCAACATCCTCGTCCGACTCATCGCCCAGCGAGGTAGACCATGAACGAATCGACGACCGACACTTCTGCCGGCCCCGGGGTCGCTGCGGCGGAGGCCGACGACGCGACCGTCGCGCCGCCGCGGATCGCGGTCGGCGAGGTCACGCTCGACGGCGGAGAGCGCCGCTCTCATCTCGAGACCAAGATCTCGGTCACCGACCTCGACTTCTGGTATGGGAAGTCGCAGGCGCTGTTCGGGAACTCGATCGACTACTACCGTCACCGCGTGACCGCCATCATCGGCCCGTCGGGATGCGGGAAGTCCACGCACATCCGCTGCCTGAACCGGATCTACGAGCTGTATCGCGATCACAAGGCGACCGGAGAGATCGTCCTGGACGGGCAGAACATCCTCGGCTCCGGGGTCGACGTCCTCGACGTCCGGCGGCGGGTGGGCATGATCTTCCAGAAACCGAGCCCGTTCCCGATGACCGTCTTCGAGAATATCGCGTACGGCCTGAAGCTGTTCTACAGGCTGAGCCGCTCGGAGCTCGAGGAGAGGGTCGAGGACGCCCTGCGTCGGGCGGCGCTCTGGGACGAGGTCAAGGACAAGCTGAACGAGCCCGGCACCGGTCTTTCGGGCGGTCAGCAGCAGCGCCTCTGCATCGCCAGGACGATCGCGACGGAGCCCGAAGTGGTCCTCATGGACGAGCCCTGCTCGGCCATCGATCCCATCGCCACGGGCAAGATCGAGGACCTCATCGAGGAGCTCAAGCACCAGTACACGATCCTCATCGTGACCCACAACATGCAGCAGGCGGCGCGGGTCTCCGAGTACACCGCCTTCTTCTACCAGGGGTATATCGTGGAGTTCGGCGAGACGACCAAGCTGTTCTCCAACCCCGACCAGAAGCAGACCGAGGACTACATCACCGGCCGCTTCGGCTGAGCCGGCAGCAAGCGGCAGCGAGGAACGGATCATGGGCCTCCACTTCGAACGAGAAGTCAACAGACTCAAGAAGCGCGTGCTGGCGCTCGGCGCGCTGGTCGAGGAGAACATGCACAAGTCGCTCGTGGCGCTGGAGCGCCTCGACGTGGAGCTGGCCAAGGAGGTCATCGCCACCGACGTGACCATCGACGAGACCGAGGTCGAGATCGAGGAGGATTGCCTCAAGATCCTCGCCCTGCACCAGCCGGTGGCCGGGGATCTGCGGTTCATCATCGCCGTCTCGAAGATCGACAACGAGCTGGAGCGTATCGGTGACCTCAGCGCCAACATCTGCGCGAGCACCATCCAGCTCTCGCGCGAACAGCGGATCACCATCCCCGCGACGATGCTGGTGATGGCGGAACGCATCGAGGCCATGCTGGCCACCACCCTCGACTCGCTCATCGACATCGATGCGGGGATGGCCCGCCGCGTGCTGGTCGACGACCATGAGGTCGACGAGCTCTACGCCCGGCTGCGCGGGGAGCTCAAGGAGGAGATCCGCGCGCACGTCGAACTCCTCGACCCCCTGCTCATCGCCTTCGGCATCGCCCGCTACCTCGAGCGCATGGCCGACCGGATGACGAACCTGTGCGAGGACGTGATCTACCTTGCTGAGGGTGAGATCGTCCGCCATCAGGATCCCTCGGCGGCCGACATGGTGCTCGAGCGAGAGCGCGACAGAGAAGACGAGGGCTGATCCCGGCATCCCTGCAGGGACCTCCCGTTCGGATCTCGGGCCCGCCCGCGGCAGCCGTAACGGCTGTCGCGGGCGGGCCGTCTCCCCTTTGGCGACGGGGCGCGGGCGTGACGCTGCGTCCGCCCGGATGCCCGGCAGTCCTGGCTCGCCGCCGCAGGCGAGGCTCGTGGCGCATCCGCCAACGCCCAAAGTCCGGCGTAGATATGGGGTGGGCGATTGGAGTACTATGAGCGCAGGCGAAATGGGGCGTGTCGTCGGGCAGGTCTCGCGGCCCTGTCCCGGGGTGCTCGCCGTCCCTGTGGTTCCCTGTGCGCGTGGACGGACCGACCCCTGATCCACCCCTTTTGGTGACACCTCGAGGAGGTTCGTGCGACGACAGCTGGGCAGGGCGATGCCGTCCTTGTGGGGCGGCGAGACGATGCCGGGGCCGGTCGCCGACCTTCTGGGGCGGTGCACGGCGGCCGGCCGGACCGAGGGGGGCGGCAGATCCCGGCGATGCCGGTACCGCCCAAGCGCACACAAGGAGTCGCCATGCATATGAGATCGCCGACACGTTCCCGGGGGTGGTGGCCGACGCTTCTCGCGACAGTCGCGCTGCTGGCCGCGCTGGCCGCCGCGGTCGGTGTCTCCGCGGCGTCCGCCGAGAGTCCGTCCTCAAGCGAGAAGCTCATCCTGAGGGCCGGGTGGACCAACGACCCGGACAACCTGAATCCCTTCATCGGCTATGAGTCGTCGTCCTACGAGGTCTGGCGTCTGAACTACAGCCTGCTCACGGGCTGGGACGCCAAGACGCTGGAACCCAAGCCCGAGCTGGCCGAGAGCTGGGAGGTCAGCGACGACGGACTGACGTGGACGTTCAAGATCCGGCAGGACGCGACCTGGCACGACGGCAAGCCGGTCACTGCCAAGGACGTCGCCTGGACGTACAACACCATCATCGAGGAGGAGCTCAGCGCCTTCACGCTCTACACCGAGTTCATCGAGCGGGTGGAGACGCCGGACGACTACACGGCCGTGTTCGTCTGCAGCCAGCCGAAGGCCAACATGCTCGGCCTGTGGATCCCCATCCTGCCCGAGCACGTCTGGGCGGATCTGACGCCTGAGGAACGCGCGGAGACGTTCGTGAACGAGCCACCGCTGATCGGCAGCGGGCCCTTCCAGGTCGTCGAGTGGAAGAAGGGCGAGTATGTCCGCATGGAGGCCAACAAGGACTACTTCGGCGGTGCCCCCACACTCGACGAGGTCATCTTCCAGACCTATCAGAACAACGACACGATGGCCCAGGACGTGAAGGCCGGGTCGCTCGACGCCGCCTGGAACATCCCGCCTGCGCAGGTGGAGCCGCTCGACGCGCTCGACGACATCACGGCGCACGGCTACACGCCCATCGGCATGGACGAGCTCGGCTTCAACTGCTACGAGGGTGAGGCCTCTCTGGGCCATCCGGTGCTGCGAGATGCGGCCTTCCGCCAGGCGCTCAACTATGCCGTCGACAAGGAGCAGGTCAAGAAGATCGCCTACTCCGGCTTCGGTATCCCGGGCCTGAGCATCATCCAGCCCGACAAGTACACCGATCCCGACTGGCACTGGCAGCCACCGGAGCCCTACGCCTTCGATCTCGAGAAGGCCAAGTCCGAACTCGACGCCGCCGGCTACAGCGACGGCGACGGCGACGGCATCCGCGAGTACGAGGGTGAGCCGATCTCCCTGCGCCTCTACGCGCGCAGTGAGTCCCCCGAGAGCCAGAAGGCCGGCAAGCTGATCACCGGCTGGTTCGAGCAGATCGGCCTCGACATCAAGTACGAGGTCATCGACGACGGCATCCTGGGCGACAAGCAGTTCAACTACAACGACGACGATGAGTTCGCCCCCGACTTCGACATGTTCATCTGGGGTTGGGGCGGCGACATCGATCCCAACTTCATCCTCTCGATCTTCACCACCGACCAGATCGAGAGCTGGAGCGACTGCAACTGGAGCAACGCGGAGTACGACGAGCTCTTCAAGGAGCAGCAGCGGACGATCGAACCGCAGGAGCGTAAGCAGATCATCGACCGGATGCAGGAGATCTGGTACGAGGAGACCCCGTACATCATCCTGCAGTACCCCGATAACTTCGAGGCCTACAACACCGCCAAGTGGACCGGGTGGGTCCGGTCGCCGGCCGACAACGGCGCCGTCTGGTACACGGCGACGGCCTTCGACAGCTACTTGAACCTGAAGCCGAACACGGCGACCGCCGCCGAGGACGGGGGCAGCAACACCGGCCTCATCATCGGCATCGTCGTCGCCGCGGTGGTCGTGCTCGGCGTGATCGTCTGGGTGATCCTCAGACGGCGGCCGAAGGCGACCGAGGAGGACTGAGCGGCAGCGCTGCAGGTCCATATCCGGCGGCCGGCTGGTCGTCGGCGGGAAGACGGCCGCCGGGCGAGCGACGGTGCTCGCCCGGCGGCCGTTCTGTCGGTCGGAGCACTCTGCCGGGAGGCGCACGGGAGTCCGCACGGAGCGCGTCCCGCTGCCCCTGGCACGATGCCGGGCGGCCGGCGGGCTCAAGCGCGCGCGCAGGATGACGATAGTGGACGGGACGATGCCCACCGCGGACGAGGATGCCGAGGATGAGAGATGAGCGCCCCGTTCTGAAGTCCCGGTCACGGCCGCGCGCGAACGCCGGCGCGCGGCTGCGAGCGTGCACGACCGTCTGTGCACTCGCCGCGGCCGCCGTCGTGCTGCTGCTGGTCGCCACGCCGGCGGCCGAGGGCAAGTCCTACACCGACGTCCCGCAGGGCCACTGGGCGAAGAAGTACATCTCGTGGGTGACCGACCAGCGGGTGGCAGGCAAGCGGCTCCTCGACGACTACGGGAGCAGGTTCCGGCCGAAGCGGGCGATCACGCGCGCAGAGCTCTGCCGCGTGCTCGTCCTGGCGGCGCGCCGTCAGGGCACCCCCTTCACCCCGGTCGATATCCCGGACGTCCCCTCGTCACATCCCTACTACAAGGACATCCAGATCGCCCTCAAGCTCGGCCTGCTGGGACTCTACAGAGACGGCTTCCGTCCGAACGAGGCGCCGAAGCTGTGGCAGTTCCACCGGGCCGCCGTCCGTACCGTCCGACTCAGGTTCCCGAACGAGGACTGGCGGATGCTGCGGAATCTCGATCCGCGTCGCTGGGAGCCGAACCCGGGTTGGAAGCCGCGGCCGCCGAAGTACTTCGCCTTCGAGATCGCGGCGCGCTACCTCGGTCTGCGGTACAACCACCCGGCCAGGGGCGACGGGCTGGAGCTCGCGCCGAACGACGTCGTCCGCCGCGCCGAGGCCGCTTTCACCGTCTATCAGCTCCTCCGCATGCCGTCGTGGCGCGTGTCGTCGCTGCGTACGTTCAACAACGTGACGTTCCCCCCGCTGAGCACCCGGCAGCGGCAGATCCTCAAGTTCGCCTTCCGCTGGGTCGGCTACCCGCACATCTACGGTGGCGAGTACCCGACGGTCGACTCCCCCTACGGCCGCCAGGCGCATGGGGGCTTCGACTGCTCCGGTTTCGACTGGTGGATCATGAAGATCACCTACGGGTATCCGATCCCCGTCTCGCAACGGTCGGCGGCGCAGATGGCGGCCGGGGCGAAGCCCCGTATCTCCCGCGGCAGCCTGAGGGCCTGCGACCTCATCTTCTTCGGACCGAACGGAGCGTCGTCTCCGGCCTCCAGCAGCTACCACGCGGCTCTCTACATCGGCAACGGGTGGTTCATCCACTCGACGGGGTCGTCGGCCGGCGTGAGTCTTGCCTCCACGAGATGGACGGGCTGGGCCTGGAACACCGATCTGATGTGGGGCCGCCGCTTGCTGACGAAGAGTCAGCTGACCGTCGGCCGGTGACGGACCCTAGATCGTTTCCAGGCTGCTCTGACCCGGCAACTGCTCGTCGTCTTCGCTGGACATGAGGTCGAGCACCTGGTCCTCGGTGACGGCCCGGCCTTCGAAGAGGACGCCGGTCTCGGAGAGGAGCGTCACCCGCGACCCGACCGGGAATCGATAGGCCTGCCCGTCACGGACCGCTCCGGTCAGCACGCTGTGATCGAGGTCTCGCACGATCTCGCACGATTCGAGAGCGACCGGCCGACCGCCGTCGACCCTGACGTGCGGTCGTCTGTCTGGACCGATCAGCATAGCGGCGCCATTCGTGAGTGACCCGCGTCTTCGGGTCGTCGAGCCGAGTATAGCAGCGACGATGGACCGACCCGCCGCCGGCGGTGGCCGCGGCGCCGTCGGGAAGTCGGGGTCAGCCGGCCGCGGTCGTCGGCTCCAGGTAGGGGAGCCATGAGGCGTGGACTTCCTCGCCGTACATGTAGACGAAGCTCGTCGGGTCGGGCGGCCGCGGCGCCCGCGACAGCCGCATGTCGGCCGCACGCGGTGTCCTGTCGCCCTTCCTGAGATTGCAGGGCGCGCACGAGGTCACAACGTTGTCCCACGCGTGGACGCCGCCCTTGGAGCGAGGTACCACGTGGTCGACGGTCAGCTTGCGGTCGGCGCCGCAGTACTGGCAGCGGAAGCGGTCGCGGGCGAACACGGCCCGCCGCGAGATGCGTCGCGCGCCGCGGCGGGGTACTCTGACGTAGCTGCAGAGCTTGATGACGCAGGGGACGTGCAGGCAGTCGCGCTCCGACCGGAAGGTACGCTCGGAGTACTCGAGGACCTCAGCCTTCTTCTTGAGGAGAAGGACGAGGGCTCGCCGCGCGGAGCATACGTTGATCGGCTCGTAGGTCGTGTTGAGGACGAGCACCCTTCGCACGACGGCATCGTAGCATAGGCTCAGTGAGCGCCGCATGAGGACGGAGGACGATGGACCTCTTCACCCCTCCGGAAGATGAGACCGTGCAGGACGCGCCGCTGGCGGCCAGGATGCGCCCCCGCGGGCTGTCCGAGTTCGTCGGCCAGAAGACCATCCTCGGGCCAGACACGGTGCTGCGCCGGTCGCTCGACCGGGGCGAGCTGTTCTCGATGGTGTTCCACGGTCCCCCCGGCACCGGCAAGACCACGCTCGCCCGCCTGATCGCGGCGCAGACCGGGGCGCGGTTCGTCCAGCTCTCGGCGGTGAGCGCCGGCACCGCGGACGTGAGGGCCGCGGTGCGGGGCGCGGCCGAGGCACGGACACTCGACGGCGCCCGCACCATCCTGTTCATCGACGAGCTGCACCGCTTCAACAAGGCGCAGCAGGACCTCGTGCTGCCGGCCGTCGAGGACGGGGTGGTCACCCTTGTCGGCGCGACGACGGAGAATCCTTTCTTCGAGGTCAACTCGGCGCTGCTCTCGCGGTGCCGTCTCTATCGCTTCGAGCCGCTGTCGGTGGAGGAGATCGAAGAGCTCGTGCTGCGAGCGCTGCGCGACGAAGACCGCGGTCTGGGCCGGCTGCCGCTCGCCCTGGAAGAAGGAGCGGCTCCGTTCCTCGCGCAGCTGGCGGCCGGCGATGCCCGCACGGCGCTCAACGCGCTCGAGGCGGCGGTCATGGCTTCAGGTGTCGAGGCCGGCGGCGAGCCGGCGACGTTGACGGCGGAGGACCTCGCCGACGCGGCGCAGCGGGCGACCACGCTCTACGACCGGGCCGACGCTCACTACGACACCGTGTCGGCCTTCATCAAGTCCCTCCGCGGGAGTGACGCCGATGCCGCCATCTACTACCTCGCGTGCATGCTCGAAGGAGGAGAGGATCCGGTCTTCATCTGCCGCCGCATGGTGATCATGGCGAGTGAGGACATCGGCAACGCCGATCCGCACGCCCTGCTGGTGGCCGTCGCGGCGTCGCGCGCCGCCCAGATGGTCGGCATGCCCGAATGCCGGATCGCGCTCAGCCAGGCGGCGGCCTATCTGGCGCTGGCGCCGAAGAGCAATGCTGCCTACACGGCGATCGACGCCGCGCTCGCCGATGTGCGCCAGCGGGGGAACGTTGCGCCGCCGCCGCACCTCAGGGACGCGAGCTACGCCGGTGCGCGGCGCCTCGGCCACGGGACGGACTACCGCTACCCCCACGCGCACGGCGGCTACGTCGATCAGCAGTACCTGCCGGACGAGCTTCAGGGACGTGTCTACTATCGCCCGCAACGGGGGGTCGAGCGCCGGCTTGCCGACCGGTTGCGTGAGGTCACAGGGCGAGACACTAAGGAATCGGCCGGAGGCGCCGATAGGCACGAACGGGCGACGGAACAGGAGACATGAGTCTGCAGACCCTTCTCATCGTGGTGATGCTGGTGGTCGTCGCGACGCTGGCGATCGGCTGGTGGCTCGCCACCCGGGTGAAGCGGGAAATCGACGAAGGTCCCGGGGTCGTGTCCGCCGTGCCCAAGGACGTCCGGGCCCGGCCGGAATGTGTCGCCAGGCTCCGCGCCGTGTCTGAGGATCCCCTTCTGCTCAAGCGCAGGGAAGGTGATCTCAGCTTCCAGGTCGAAGACAAGGCCCTGCGACCGCTGGCGGCGATCCCGGACCGCAACATCCGCGCCGCGATCCGGGAGGTCGCGGCCACGCTGGACGCGGACTTCGGAGAGGCGTGGGTCGCCATCGTACGTGTGGCCGGCGAGTCCACCGTCTCGGTCACGCGGCTGGCATGATGCGGCGGCCGGCCGACCCGCCGGTCGCTCAAGTGACAGCACGACACGTCCGACATAGACTCGGGACGACGGCCGCAGTGGCCGGTCGTCTGGTCGTGCCGCGAGCAAGGAGGCCGTCATGAAGGGCGTCTGGAAGTTCGTCGGTGGCTGCGTCGTCGGCGCCGCATCGGCGATCGTGATGTCGCCCAAGTCCGGCTCGACCCTGCGGCGCGAGATGGCCCTGCGCATCGCCCACGGGCTCGAGAAGGCCGCCGGCGAGCGGCAGCCCGCCGCTCCGAGCCGGCCCGAGACACACGCGACGCCGCCGGCCGACTCCTCCGCGGCGATACCGGTGCCGGCGGCAGCCGAGACCCTCGGTGAACAGCAGGAACGCGCTCCTGTGGAGTCGCCCACGGCAGCGCCTCCGGCAGGCGTCTCCAGACTCGCCGCCGAGGCGGCGGTGCTGGCGAGTGTCGCGCAGGCGGCGGAATCGCGCGAGTCCCTCCCCACGCCGACGGGCGGTCGCGAAGAGTCGGTCCCGGCAACTGGACCCGCTGCCGACACCCCGGAGCCGCCGCCGAGCGAGGTCTCGGCGGCGCCGGCACCCGGCATCGTCACCGAGAGGCCCGTGCCCGAGCCGGACGTCGAGCCGCAGGAGCCCTACGCCCGTTACGGCACGCCTATCGTCCCGCCGGTCGCCGCGGCGGCCGTGGAAGAGCAGGCGGCATCGCCGGTCGTGCCGGTCGTGCCCCCTATCCCCGTCGCGCTGCCGGTCGCGCCACCGGTCGACATGCGGGAGGCCGACAAGGCACCGGCGGAGGGAGCGGCGGCTTCGACTGAGACGATCCCCGCCGACGATGCGGTGTCGGAGGAAGCTCTCGAGGACCTGAGAGCCCGGATCGAGGAGACCAGGGCCGCCGTGCGCGAGGCTCTCGAGCGGCCGTTCGGTCAGGAAGAGGCCCCGGTCGGTGGGCTCGAGGTCGGGGAGACGATCCCCCCGCCGGAGGTCGAAGCGCCGGAGGCCGGGCCGACGATGGACCAGCGTGTCGCCGAACTGCGTTCGCTGGCCGCCGCGCCCGCGGCGGGGGCGTTCTCGGTGAAGGACGAGTGGAGCTCGCGTAGCGAGGTCGGGGACGTCGGGCCGGACTCTGCGACGGTCTCGACCGAGCCGGGACCCAAGACCGCGCCTGCCACCGACGAGGAGCGGGGTCCCTCCGAAGAGGAACCGCCGGGGGCTTCGGTCGAGGTGTCGACGACCTCCGAGGAGGAGCCGGTCGAGGCGCCGGTGGAGGGCCCGCCGGCGGAGGCGGAGGAGTCCCTCGAGCAGGATGAGCCGACCGGGGACCTCGGACTGCCGATCAGTGTCGCGTCCGAGGAGCAGTGGACATCGGCCGGTGAGGTAGCTCCGGCGGATGAACCGGAAGCGGAGACGTACGACTCGACCGCCGAGCCGGAGCCGGACGTCGCCGCCGAGGAGGTGACTCCACCGGTGTCGACATCCGACGAGACGTCGACCCACGGCGGCGACACAGGCCTGTGGGTGATGCCCGACGACGACGCTGCCTCCAGGCAGGCACCCGAGGAGATCCTCGACGAACAGCCCGGACCGGCGATCGCCCCCTTGCCCCGGATGGAGCAGACGGCGGTCGAGGAGCCCGCGGCGGTCGAGGAGCCTGCGGCCATCGAGACGCCATCGGTCATGCCGGGTGAGGAGCCCGGGGCTGTCGAGGCGCCGCTCCTGCCGGTCGAGGAGCCCCCGGTCGTCGCATCGTCGGCATCGGCACAGGAGGCTGCGCCGGTCGAAGAGGCCCCGGTCATCGCCGAGGCGAGCGGCGAGGAGTCGTCGGTCGATCGGGCGGTGACGGAGGCGTTCGCCCTCGATGGGGTCGAAGGTACGTCGGCGGCCGGCGGAGCTCCGACTCCCGTCGATCAGGCCGAGATGAGGCGGCGCATCGAGGAGACGCGCAGTCGCCTGAAGGCGAAGGCGTTCGATGCGATGGCCAGCGGAGAAGCGGTGCTTCTCGCGAAGGAGCCTCCGCCGCCCCAGGAGACGCAGGACGCGGAGCTGGAGGAGCGCCTCGACGACGATGTGAAGGCGGTCATCGACCGGTCGCTCTCCCAGGACGACTACTGAGCCGGGCTCTGGGAGCGACTCCGCCCGCCATCCGTCTCATCGCCGCCCGCCCGTTTCCGACGGTCTGACTCTCGCCACCCGGCTCGGGGGCGCGGGAGCGCTCGCTGGGGGTCCCACCCGGTATCTCAGCGTCGCCGCCGGCCGCCCGCTCGGTCGCCGGTCTGCCGTGTCCCGGCGGGCCGGCGAGGACGGATCGCCCGGTCCCGCCCTCGTGGAGATGGTGACCCAGGTGGAGGGCCCCGGCGATCACCGCCGCCCCGAGCAGCGCCGCCGGCGCCGGCACCGTGCGATCCTCGACGAGCAGGAAGAAGTACCACCAGACGTCCGCCCCGAGGTCGAGCTGAAGGCCGAAGAAGAACAGCGCGACGACGATGCCGATGAGCCCCATCCAGGCGGGCGCCCGCGACACGGGCCATGGACCACGGCGGGCCAGCGGCCAGAGGATCGCCGCTGGGAGCAGGAGCAACACAGAGAACGGGTTCACGAACAGGACGAGAAGCGACGCGACCAGCAGCACGACGTGGACGACTGTCACCGTGTTCTCGACCGCTACCGGCACCCGGCGCAGGAACCGCCGCTCGACGGCATGCGCGTAGAAGACGACCGCGATGAGCAGGGCGGCCAGGAGGAGGACGCGCAGATAGCGCGGGTTGTCGGCCACCAGTGAGTCGGGAGGTATGGCCGGCCCCGGACTGCCGGGGAGGAGGCCGACAGCATTCGTGAGGTAGAGGATGATCAGCATCACGAGCCATGGCGCGACGCGGATGATGTAGAGCAGCCAGGCGGGGCCGAGGCTCGCCTGGCGACGTCTGCGAGTGGCGACGAGATCGACGGTGACCGCCGCGAGAGGGATGAGGAGCACCACCAGCGCGAAGTTCAGCGCCGCTCCGGACATGCGGCGATACCGGGAGAAGAACAGTCCGGCGTCGGCGCCTCTGAGCTGTCCAGGCTGCTCGTCGATGGTGGTGACCAGCCGCTCGACAGCTCTGCCGGCTCTGGTGAGCGTCGAGCGGGACACGTTGTCGGTCGTGTCGTCGGCCGGTTGCACGTCGCGTCCCGCGACGCTCACGGTGATGGCGGGGATGCCCTTCTCGACGAACGGCCCCTGACTGCCGCCCCCGACGGGCACGGCGAGGTGCAGCGTCTGGGAGAAGATGTTCGGCAGCGGCGTCGGCAGTCGCGTCTCCGCCCTGCCCGCCGACTCGCCGGCCGCCCACAGCCACGCCGGGGCGACGTTCTCGCTCGCGCTCCACCCGTTCAGCTCGACCCGGGTGGGGTTCGGAGTGGCCATCTCCCTGACGGCGACGGCAGCGACGACATCAAGCTCGGGATGGGCGTCGAGGAACGCCTTGGTGCCGACCGCCCCGTAGGAGTCGCCGTCGGTCCACAGGAACACGATGCTCCGGGCGTGACGCTGCACGCTGAAGACCCGGGCGAGTTCCAGCACGGTGGCGACACCTGAGGCGTTGTCGTTGGCCCCCTCCCTTGTCAGCGATGAGGTGTCGCGGTTCGCGACCAGCACGATCGTCCTGGCGGAGCGCTTGCCGGAGATCGCCCAGACGTTCTGCAGGGACGTCTCGTTGCCGTCGATCGTCGTCGGGAACGGCTCGACGACGGGCTCGAGCCCCATGTCGGTGACCGTGTCGCTGATCCAGATCGCGGCGCGATTGCTCGCGTCGGAGCCGACCGTGCGCTTCGGGAAGTCCTCGGCGATGGTCTGCAGATCGGCCATCGCTCGCTTCCCGTCGAACACGGGTGTGGTCGCGCTCAACGTGGGCGCGTCTGTGGGACGGAGGGCGACGAGCGCGAACAGGGCCAGGAGGATCGCCGCCAGCCACGTCCTGCGATAGAGCTTCAGGTTGGGCAGGACGACCCCCTTTCGGCAGCACACGGCATGCTACCAGAGGCTCCTGAGGGTCGAAAGCGAGGCGGCCGGCCCCGGAAGGGCCGGCCGCCTCGTCTGCGCCGTCCGCGGCCGCGAGCCGCGGGTCACCATCTTCGAGGAAGACTAGTCGACTTTGGGAAGGCGGGCGATCGCCTCGGCGATCGCCTCCTCCGGATGGTCGTGGTCCTGGAGCTGGCCCGACAGGTAGGCGTCGTAGGAGGCGAGATCCAGTAGACCGTGGCCGGTGAGGTTGAACAGGATGTTCCTCTCGGCCCCTTCTTCCTTCGCGCGCAGCGCCTCGTCGACGGTCGCGCGGATGGCGTGTGCCGACTCGGGGGCCGGGATGATGCCCTCGGTGCACGCGAAAAGCTGGGCGGCGTCGAAGCACGTCGTCTGGGGGACCGCCACGGCCTCCATGAAGCCGAGTTCCACGACGTGGCTCACCAGTGGGGCCATGCCGTGGTAGCGAAGGCCGCCGGCGTGGATGCCGGCGGGGACGAAGTCGTGCCCCAGGGTGTGCATCTTCAGGAGCGGCGTCGTCTGGGCGATGTCGCCGAAGTCGTAGGTGAACTCGCCCTTGGTGACGGTCGGGCAGGCGGTCGGCTCAACGGCGACGAAGCGCGTGCTCCGCTTGCCCTCGATCACTTCGCGGACGAACGGGAAGGCGATGCCGGCGAAGCTCGAGCCCCCGCCGATGCATCCGACGACCACGTCGGGATAGGCACCCGCGGCCTCGCACTGCTCTATCGCCTCCTCGCCGATGATCGTCTGATGGAGGAGGACGTGGTTGAGGACGCTGCCAAGGCTGTACTTGCAGTCGTCATCCTTGGCGGCGACCTCGATCGCCTCGGAGATGGCGATGCCCAGGCTGCCGTTGGAGTCTGGATGCTCCTCGAGGACCTTCCGGCCGGCCTCGGTGCGGTCGCTCGGGCTGGGGTACACCTCGGCGCCCCACAGCTGCATCATGCTGCGCCGGTAGGGCTTCTGCTCGTAGCTCACCTTCACCATGTAGACGGTGAGGTCGACGCCGAACAGCTTGCAGGCCAGCGAGAGCGCGGAGCCCCACTGACCGGCGCCCGTCTCCGTCGCGATGCGCTTCACGCCCGCCTGCTTGTTGTAGTAGGCCTGCGCCGTGGCGGTGTTCGACTTGTGCGACCCGGAGGGGCTGGCGCCCTCGTACTTGAAGAAGATCCGCGCCGGAGTATCCAGGGCCTTCTCGAGGTTGGTCGCCCGCACGAGCGGCGTCGGCCTCCAGATCCGGTAGATCTCGCGGACCTCCTCGGGGATGTCGATGAACCGCTCGCCCGACGCCTCCTGCTCGATGAGCCCCATCGGGAAGATCGGGACGAGGTCGTCGGGGCCGGCCGGCTCGTGGGTGCCGGGGTGTAAGGGCGGCGCCGGGGGCTCCGGGAGGTCCGCGATGATGTTGTACCAACGTCGGGGGATGCTTCCCTCGGTGAGGATGGTCTTCTTGTCCATGCTGCTACCTCGCGCTGTTCATGGCGCCGGCCGCGACGGCCGGCGCCTGCTCCGACGGGTCCTGCTCACGGAGGGGATCCGCTCTCGTCGTCACCCTGTACGTCTCGTGAAAGTCGACCCGGGCGGTCTGGTGGGGGTGGGCGGGCAGGTGCCCGCGGCGGGATGGAGGGATCAGGCGCGCGAGGCGCGCCAGCGACGGTCGGTGTCGGTGAGGTGACCGTGGCGATCCATGGGCGGCAGTCTACCACGGTCGTCAATCGGCACTGCGAGCGGATGCGGCGTGTACTATGGGGGCCGCGGCTGAGAGGGAGGTAGCTGTGAAGGGGCACGGTCCTGGAGACCTCGCGTCATCGCCCCGTTTCGCCGGAGTGCCGACGTTCCTGCGTCTGCCGTACGTCACCGACCCGCAAGGACTCGACGTCGGGGTCGTGGGCATCCCCTTCGACGCGGCGACCCACTGGCGAAGCGGGACCCGCTTCGGGCCCGAGGCGATCCGCGAGGCGTCGCTGGCGCTGAGACCTCTCTACAACCCGGCTCAGCGGGTCGCGCCGTTCGATCTTCTGTCCGTCGCCGAGTGCGGCGACCTGCCGGTCGAGCCCGGCTTCGTCGACCGGACCTTCGCCGCCGTCGCCGACGCGCTCGAGAGGTTGCACGACGCCGGTGCGATCCCCGTCTGTCTGGGCGGTGACCAGTCGATCCTGCTCGCCGAACTGCGGGCGGCGGCGCGGCGTCACGGGACGCTGGCGCTCGTGCTGTTTGATGCGCACACCGACACATGGGACGAACTGGCCGGTGAACGCTACGTCCACGGTACCGTGGTCCGTCGCGCGGTAGAGGAGGGGCTCGTCGATCCGGCGCGGTCGCTCCTGCTCGGAGCCCGCGGCGGCACGTGGAGCCCGCGCGACCTCGATGCCGCGCGCGAGCTCGGCTTCACCGTCGTGCCGTGGGACGAGCTGGCGCAGATCGGTACGGGGATGGCGGCGGCGGCCCCTGAGGTCGCCGCCGGCAAGGCCTTCCTGAGCTTCGATCTCGACTTCGTGGACCCGGCGTTCGCCCCCGGCGTCAGCGCGCCCGAGGTGGGTGGACCGAGCTCGATGCAGGCCCTGGCGCTCCTTCGCGGGTGTCGCGGTCTTGAGGTGGTCGGGGCCGATGTCACGTCGGTCGTGCCGGAACACGACGGCGGCCACATCACTGCGTCGCTGGCGGCGACGGTCGTCTTCGAGGTCATCAGTCTGATCGCCTGTGCCCGTCTCGATGGAGAGGCGGAGGCGTCGTGACCGTCGATCCATCCTCACCCTCCGCGCCGGCGACACTTCGGGTCGCCTGCGTGCAGCTCAACTCACGCGACGACGTGGAGGCCAACGTCGCGACGGCGTCGGCGCTCGTCGAGCGGGCCGCCGCCGCGGGTGCGCGCCTCATCGCCCTGCCGGAGACGTGGAGTCTCAAGGGTCGCATGTGCGACATCCTGGGAGGCGGGGAGCCGCTCGACGGGCCGAGCCTGAGCAGGATGCGCGAGCTGGCAGGGACGCTCGGCGTCTACGTGCTGGCCGGATCGATCTACGAGACGACGGATCGCCCGGATCGGTTCTTCAACACGAGCGTCCTCTTCGGTCCGGGCGGTGAGCGGGTAGCCGTCTACAGGAAGCTCCACCTGTTCGATGCGATCTCGGGTGAAGTCGAGTATCGCGAGTCGGATGTCCTCGACGCCGGTGACGAGGTCGTGGTCGCACAGGTCGACGGTGTCGGGGTGGGGCTCTCGATCTGCTACGACCTGAGGTTCCCGGAGCTGTATCAGCGGCTGGCGCTGTCCGGCGCGCGGCTGCTGGCGGTCCCGGCCGCGTTCACGGCGTACACCGGGGCGGCGCACTGGCACGTGCTGCTCCGTGCCCGTGCGATCGAGACCGGCTGCTTCGTGCTGGCGCCGGACCAGGTCGGGTTCCACACGCGCCGCAACGAGTGCTATGGACACTCACTGATCGTCGATCCGTGGGGCCGCGTGAAGGCGGAGATCGAAGAGCGCGTCGGGATCTGCGTGGCGGACCTGGGGCTCGGCCTTGTCGATGAGGCGCGCTCGGCGGTGCCCAGCCTTCAGCATCGCCGGCCGCATGCGTACGTCAGTCCGACTGAGGCTCCTGGGGGGCTCGGCGACGACGGATGACGGCGGCGATGATGCCGACCACTGCGCCGGCCAGCATGCCGACCCCGACGCCGAGTCGCCAGTCCGACCCGGTCGTCTGCCGAGGGGGGATCGCCCGGTTGATGACGCTGGGGCGTTCGATGTCCTCGGCGACGAGCAGCGCGACCTGTGCCTCCTGCAGTTCGATGGCGAGGCTGCTCCGCATCTGCGCGACCGACTGCAGGATGGAGATGTAGGGCGCCCCGACGGCGGCCTTCTCGGCCGCGTCGGCGTCGGAGGCGGCGATGGCCTCGAGGGCTCTCTCGGCCGCGCTCGCTCGCTTGTCAAGCGCGGCGATCTCCCCCGTCGTGTCTTCCACGCGGCTCTGCAGCAGCGCGATCTTCTGGTCGGCGTACCCGCCGAGCCGCTCGACCAGCACTCCGGCGACCGCGTTGGCCGCCCTGGCGGCGGGTACGGAGGTGTCGTCGATCACGTGGACGATGATCGTGTTGATGGGTTGTGTGGAGCTCTTCCCCACCTGTGAGGGGATCTCGATCTCGAGGGCTCGGCGAAGCGCCTGTGGCGTCCACGGTTCGCCTGCCTTCTCGGCGGCCTCGGTGATCACGCTCTCGCTGGTCGCCAGGGAGGCGGCGGCGGTGGGGTTGTTCTGAAGACCGGCGAGGTCGTTGCCGAGGGCGTCGGTGGGCTGGCCGAGGTAGACCGCCGCGGTCGCGTCGTAGGCGCGTCCGGTGAAGGCGGTGATGAGACCTCCGGCGACACCGCCCACCACGACCAGGACGACGATCAGCACCCAGCTCTGGGCCAGGGCGCGCCAGAAGATGCCGAGATCGATATCGAGATCGTCGCCGTTGCTCATGTCGACGGCATTGTACCTTGGCTCGCTCAGCTCAGCGCAGCGGCGATGTCGCCGGCGTGGCGGTGGGCATCGCGCACGCGGTCGCAGACGATCTCGACCTCCGCATCGCTGAGACCCCCGTAGAGCGGAAGAGAGACGATCTGCCCGGCGAGGCGCGCCGTCTCCGGCAGCCGAGATTCGAACGAGGGTCCGATGTCGGCGAACGCGGCGAGTCGGTGAGCGGGGGGATCGTAGTAGGCGCGGCTCGGGATACCCTCGGCGGCGAGTGCCGCGACGAGGCCGTCGCGCGTGAGGCCGAACGCAGACCCGACCGTGAAGGAGAGATCCTTGTAGGAGCAGCGGTCGCCGGGGCGCAGCGCCTGGAAGGTGATGCCGGGAACGTCCTCGAGCAGGCTCCGGTAGATACGGGCGAGTCCGTTGCGCCGCTCTGCCTCGCCCTCGAGCAGTCCCAGGCTGGCGATGCCGAGCAGCGCCCCGGCCTCGGAGAGGCGAGCGTTCATGCCGACGAAGACCGCGTCGTAGTCGCCCGGGTTGCCGTATTCCCGTCCGATCCGCACGTGTGCCGCGACCTCGTCGTCGTCGGTGGCGACCACGCCGCCCTCGCCGGTGATCAGCAGTTTGGTCGGCGACGTGCTGAAGACGTTCGCCGTCCCCTGACGGCCGAGCGGCGCGCCGCCGCACAGCGCGCCGAAGCCGTGAGCGGCGTCGTAGACGGTCGGGATGCCGGTGCGTCGTGTGATCGCCGCGAAGGCATCGGTATCGGCGGGCGTCCCGAAGACGTGGACGGGCACGATGACGCCGCCGTCCGCTCCGATCCCTTCGCGGACGATGGCGTCTTCCACCGCGGCCGGGTCCAGCGACCAGGTGTGGGGATCGACGTCGCAGAAGCACAGTTCGAGCCCCGCCCAGCCCGCCGCCATGGCGGTGGCCATGAACGTGAAGCTCGGCAGCAGCGCCGTGCGTCCGCGGCAGCGGTCGAGCACGAGCATGAGGCCGGCGGTGCACGACGAGACGCCGAGCGCGTGGCGGACCCCCAGGTGGTCGGCGAGCCGCCGCTCGTACTCCTCGAGGGCGGGGCCCTTGGTCAGGGTGCCCGTCGCGAAGGACTCCGCCCACCGCGGGCCGACCGCGTCGTACGGCGGAAGCGTGGGGCGAAGGAGCCGCAGGCCGTCCGGGAAGGCGGCGCGGCCGCCGAGGATGGCAGGTCGGTTCTCGCTCACCTCGCCATCCTACCTGGCGGCCTCATCGGTCCCAACCCGGCCGGAGGCCGACGGAGGCCGATCGGGCACGTCGGCCCGGTAGGCCGGGAAGAAGCCGCCGGAGTCCGTGCCGCCGCTCTGCCGCCAGCACTCGACCGCGTCGTCGTAGGCCTCCGGAAGGTGGATGCAGCGGCCGAGGTGGAAGCGCGCCCGCAGCGGGGAGAATCCGGACTTGAAGCGCAGCAGTTCGTCGTCGCCTCCGCTGCTGAACCCGCCCCCGAGATGCATGCCGAAGGCGCCGAGCGAGGCGCCCCAGTCCATCGCGCCGACGAAGAGGAGGTTGTTGGGGCGCTCGGCGAGGGCGTCCGGGTCCGACCCGCCGAGGTGGTAGTGGATCCAGCGTACCGAGCGGAGGAAGAGCGCCGCGGCGACCAGGTCGCCCGGCGTGTCGTCGGCCGGCGGCCGCCGCACACCGAGGAGGGCGGCGCCGTCTCCGAGCAGGCGCCGGCAGTCGTCGAAGTACCGCTCGGAGAAGAGATAGTAGTCGCCGGCCGAACGGCGACGCATCGTCTCGGTGTAGAGCCGCCGAAAGTCCGTCCATGCCTGGGCCCCGGCCTCGATCTGGAACGTCAGGCCGGCGCGCTCCGCCTTGCGCAGGTTCCGTCTGGCGGATGACGAGAGGGTGCGACGGTGTTCTTCCGGCGTCGAAAGGCGAGCCCAGACGGTCACGTTGGCAGGGACGACCTCGACGGGGGCGTCGGGGCGCTCGGCGGCAGCCCTCGGACAGCAGGTCGCCCGCGGGAGGAAGCCCACCTCGTTCTCGAGCAGCGGGTGGAAGCGGATGAACTCGCTCACGACCCGCTGCTCGCGGCACCACTTGGAGAACTCGGCGCGGAACAGGGCCAGCAGCCTGACGCATCGTGTCGCGTCGGCGGGCCGGCCGTCGCGCGTGGAGACCAGTGGGCCGCCGTAGCCGTAGGCGCTGGTGATATCGAGGTAGTCGCGCCACTCCCGGCCGAGTGCCGGCACGTCCGCGAGTCGTCGTACCAGGAACGGGAAGAAGACGTTCCCCTCGGAGGTCTCGAGCATGGCGCCGCGCGCTGCACCGTCGCCGTTGCGCTCCCAGACGAGGTGGTAGCCGGAGGTGAAGTACACGTCCCGGAGTTCTGCGTCCAGGCTCGAGAGACGCTCATCCCATCCGGCTCCCTCGCGGGAGAGGTCGAGGACATCGAACTCCACGATCCGGGTCCTCAGGCGGTGTCCGGACCGGCGTCCGGGTCGATCGGCGCCACGTCCTCGAGGAACTCCTCACTCACCTCGTCCGACGAGCCCCGGCGGAGGAACACCGCGGGGAAGGTGGCGAGGAGGATCCGCAGGTCCGTGACGAGTCCGAGGGTGTCGACGTACTCGTCGTCGTAGGCGATCATCTGCGAGCGGCGGAGGGTGTTTCGCCCCCTGATGGCGACCAGGCAGGTGATGCCCGGCTTCACGGTCAGCGACTTGTCGTAGAGGTGGCCGTAGCGGCGGACGATGAACGGCAGGTTCGGGCGGGGGCCGACGAGACTCATGTCGCCGAGGATGACGTTGAACACCTGCGGCAGCTCGTCGAGGCTCGTCGACCGCAGCCAGCGGCCGACCGGGGTGATGCGGGGGTCGCCGTCCTCCAGGTAGTAGCCTCTTCCCTGCTTCACTGCGTCGACCACCATGGTGCGGAACTTGAAGATGCGGAAGATCTCGCCGTCGCGCCCGACTCGTTCCTGACGGAAGAAGACCGGGGACCCGCTGGTGAACCGGACGGCGGCTGCGAGGCCGAGGAGGAGCGGCGCCGCCAGCAGCATGCCCGGCGCCGTCAGGGCGAGATCGACGGCGCGCTTGCCGTAGCGGGCGTAGAAGGTCGTCGGCCGCCGAGCGGCGAAGGTCTCGTGGCGCCTCTCGTGGCTGTCGGTCGGGTTGTCCAGGGGTCTCTCGTTCTGCATGGTCAGGCGCGTGACGCCAGGTAGCGGAGCGAGCGGAGCGCCGGCAGCGGATCGTCGGCGGCGAAGACGGCCCGCACCTTGCGCTTGCGATAGTCGCGCAGCACGGCGCCGGCGTCCAGCTCGCCGCGACGGGCCATCTGGTAGGACACGTAGACGTCCTTGGCGAGATAGGCCCACGCCAGGTCCTCGCGGAAGAGGCGGCAGACGAGCGCCCGGCGTCCGCAGAGGTCGTCGTAGGCGAGCGCCGCCATGTCGAAGCGTCCGCTCGTGACCAGCCCGAACCACACCGGCGGCCGCGTGTTCACCTCCAGCAGCTTGAAGGTGTCGTCTCGGGCGTCGTAGGCCATCTCCACCTGAGCGATGCCCCGGTAGCCCGCATGGTCGAGGAGGCGCAGACCGAGGTCGAGCACGCGGTCGTCGTGATCGACCTCGAAGAAGGCGCTGGTGCCGAAGCGCAGCGGGCCCTGACGTATCTTGCGGCCGACGACCGCTCCAAGCGGGCAGCCGTCCTGGGCGATGTAGGCGAGCAGCGACCAGACGCGGTACGAGCACTCGGGGATGAACTCCTGCAGGAGCGTCTCGAAACCCGCCTCCCGCGCCCGGCGCCACTTGGCGACCGCCTCATCGACCGTGTCGGCCACCATGACCTTCTCGCCGAAGTGCAGGGCGAAATCCTGGCCCTCGACCGGCTTGATGAGGAAGGGCGGCCGCAGTCCGTTGTGGCGCACGGTCTCTTCGGTATCGGCGTGGATGGTGGCGGGGAACGGGACGCCGGCGCCGTCCGCCACCTCGATGAGGCGCTGCTTGCGGCGCAGGCTCCAGGTGACCTCGGGATCGGGCGGCAAGGGTACATCGGCGATCTCGCGGACGACGTCCCAGTTGCGCAGGACGAACGCGACGTGTTCGTCGCGCTCCGGGAAGAGGACGAGCCGCGAGTCGTCGGCGATGGACCGGAGCGCGGCCAGCGTCGCGCGATCGCGCTCTGCCTCGTCGCCGTCGAGGACATGACGGCTGCGAAGGTAGCGGGAGGCGAGAGCGAAGTCGGTCGCCTGGAAAGCGAGGCCGTGTACCGGGACGCCACGCCGCCCCAGAGTGCGGATGATCGCGAGGCCGGCCTGCAGGCCGCCCAGCACCACGGCCGGCCGAAGACCGTCGTCGGCCGAGCGGGCGGCGGCGCGGCCGGCCCTGCGAGTCGTCGCTCCGGGAGCAGAGGCCGTGCCGGAATCCCCGAGACCGGATCGGTCGCCGGAGTCCCGTCGCGCCGCCCACTCCAGGGCGCCGGCCAGCCGCTCTGCCATCGCGTCGCGGTCGAACTCCCGCTCGGCGAGCGCCCGGGCGTTGCGCCCCATCCTGGCCACGACCTGCGGTTCATGCGCGAGCGCGGACAGCGTGGCCGCGAGGGTCTCGCCGTCACCGGCGGGGACGTAGGCTCCGGCGCCGTCGTCCTCGACCAGCCTGCGCAGCCAGCCGTCGAGGTTCACGACGGCCGGTCGTCCCGCGGCCAGGGAGTCGAAGAACTTGTTGGGCGAGTTGGTCTGCAGCACCGGGGCGGGGGCGAACAGGGTCAGCGTGACGTCCGCGGCACCGACCATGCCGGCCAGCTCATGCTTGGCCACCGGGTCCAGGAACGTCACGTTGCGGAGTCCGAGCGCCGCCGCCCGTCGCTGCTCACGAGCGCGCTCGGTCCCGTCGCCGATGCAGACGAAGGCGACCCTTTCTTCCCCGCATCTCTGCAGGATCTGCGCCGCATCGACGAGTTGCGCGAGGCCGTTGGCCCGCCCCATCGCGCCGGTGTAGAGGGCGACGAAGGCGTCCTGCAGCCCCAGTTCGGCACGGAAGCTGTCGTCCACCACGTCGGGCCGGAACAGGTCAAGGTCGCTGGCGTTGGGGATGAAGACGAGTTTATCCTCGGGGACGCCGCGGTGGACCAGCGACTCCCGTGATCCCTCGCTCAGGACGACGACCCGGTCGGCCTCCCGGTACAGCAGCAGCTCGAGCCGTTCCGCCCAGCGGGCCAGCCGCCGATCCCGAAGGACGCCGAGGGCGACGGGGACGGCCGGCCAGAGATCGCGGATCTCGAACACGAACGGGACCCGCTTGGCGCGGGCGACGGCGAGTCCGGGAAGGCCGATCGTCAGCGGTGTCGAGGTGGCGAAGACCACGTCGGGGCGCGGCAGCGCGAGTCCGGCCAGTGTCGCCGCCACGGTGAACCCTGCGAACGACGCGATGCGGGCCGGGGTCGACATGAACTGGGAGTAGGGCATGCGAAGGTAGACGACGTCGATGCCGTCGACGGTCTCGCGGCCGGCCGGGGCGCGAGACGGCTCGTCGTCGCGGTCGAGCTCGAGCGCCCGCGTGTCGCGACTGACGATCGTGACCTGATGGCCGCGCTCGACGAGTCGCCGGGCGAGCTCGTAGGAGCGCGTCGGCGTCGCCCTGCTGCGCGTGGCGAAGTACTGGTGGAAGTAGAGCACCCGCATCAGTCGTCGACCTCGTCCCAGAAGACCTGGTCGTAGTAGCGGATGGTGCGCCGCGACGTGCGGACGCGGCTCTGGAGAGCCGGCAGCTCGGCGTCGTCGAGCTCGCCGAGCGCCCGCTTGATGCCGAGATAGGGCAGGACGAAGTCCTCCTGGAGGACGAACGTTGAGACCCGCGGATTGACCTCCAGCAGGCGGTCGCCCTTGAACTGGACGTTGACGAACCAGTCGAGCTGAAGGGCCTCGCACACCTGCGAGGCGGCCTCGACGAGGTCGGGCCGGTCGACGGTGCGGAACGACATCGCGAGGCCCGCGGCGATGCGCTCCCTCGTCTTGACCTGGTGCAGGAGGATCCGGCCGTCTTCCACCAGGGCGTCGACCGTGTGTTCCGGCCCGTCGACGTACTCCATGACCATCAGGCGCGGGAACTCGACGGTGTCGCGGAAGAGCGAGACGTACTCGTCGAGCGTCATGGGGTCGGTGCCCGGACGTCCGTGGAGCAGCGCCTCGGCCCGGTCGGCGTCGGCGCGCAGGACTCTGAAGCCGCGGGATCCCTTGGCGACCGGCGGCTTCACGCAGACCGGCCGGTCGGGATAGCCGAGTCGGTGCGCCGCCGTGACGAGCTCGTCCACCGTGCAGGGCACGATGAGCTCCGGCTGCGATACCGGCGCGTTGAGCAGCGCTGCATGCATCGCCGCCTTGTCGGCGCAGGCGCCGACGGCGGCGGGCGCCGCGACCAGGACGCGCATGCCGAGCGACTCGAACTCGGCCTTGCGCGCCGAGATGGGGCCGACCTCGAGTGACGACTGGACGAACAGCACGTCGGGCCGCACCTGGGCGACCAGCTCGAGCAGCGCCGGGACGTAACCGGGATCGGTCCCCCACGGGACGGTCGTGAAGCCGTCGCACAGGAACCGGCCCACCGCGTCGGGGCGCGCATCCACGGCGTGGATGGTGATGTCACGCTCGTCGATGCTCCTGAGCGCGCCGATGAGCGTCGCGGCGCCGGGGCAGCCGGCGGCGGTGAGGACGATGCTGAGGGGAGGGAGCGTCATCGTGTCGGACGGGAGACGGATGGGACAGGTCGCCGGGCGGCGGTGTCTCCCTGTGTGCTCACATGACCCAACGGTAGAGCTCGAAGACCTCGGCCAGGTCGCGGCCGACGTCGATGGCGCGGGTGAGGGCCAGGTTCCGTACGTAGTCCTCGCGGGCGTAGTTGCGGTGCTGCTGGCTCTTGTAGCAGAGCAGCGCGGCGACCTTCCGATCGATGTGGTGAGGCTCGAGGGAGACGTACACCTGATGATCGAACGTGATGTTGTTCCAGGGGATCTCGTAGCCGAGGACGGTGGTCCGCTTGAACGCCCGCAGGCCCTCCTGGGCGATCGTCTGATGGTCTTGGTGGAGGTCGTTGAGTGACGGCATGAGCACCAGCTCGGGCTGCAGCTCACGCTGGATCTCGATGAGGTGCTCAAGGATCTCCTGACGATGGGCCGGGAAGGTGCGGACCTCGAAATCGAAGACCCGCAGGTCGTCCTCGGGGATCCCCAGCTCCGTCGTCGCCTGGCGGACCTCGGTCGCCAGGATGTCGCGCGGGAAGCCCTCCGGGACCGAGCGTGTCGCGATGGAGAAAGCGGCATATGTGACGCGGGCGCCCTGTTCGACGAACCGCGCCATCGTGCCGCCGCACCCCAGCTCACCGTCGTCGGTGTGGGGGGCGAGGACGAGCACATTCGAGAAGAGCTCCACGCTCACGGGCTCACCTTCCTCGCGCCGTGCGGCGCGTCCGACCCGGCGAGACCGCGCCGCGTGTGGAAGACGACGGTCCGCTGGATCACGAGGTCGGAGGTGTCTCCGGCAGTCGCCGGGTATCGCGGTGCCGTGTCAGAAGTTCGGCGTAGAAGTCTACCAGACGGTGCTCGACCGCCTCCCAGCAGTAGCGGGCGGCGACGGCCGCGCGACCGCGCTCTCCCATCTGTCTCGTGGCGGCCCGATCGGCCAGGAGGCGGCGGACGCCCTCGAGGTGGCCGGCGACGGTCGGCTCGACGGCGAGGCCGCACTCCTCGCTGCGCACCACGTCGCCGCGACCGGGGAGGTCCGAGACCAGGACGGCGAGCCCGACGGACATGCCTTCGTACAGCTTCGTCGCCACGGTCGGCCGGTTGTACTGCGAGGTCGGCTGAGCAGGGACCCAGACGACGTCGGCGCCGGCCAGCCGGTCCGGGACGTCGGCCGGAGGGATGCGCCCCAGCAGGTGGAGCCGGCCGCTCAGCGGCCCGCCGGCACGGGCCTCGACCTCTCTCTCGAATTCCGGGTTGGGGAACGAGCCGCCGAGGTAGAGCACCGCCTCCGGGACCTGCTCAAGGACGTCGAGCATGAGCGCGACGCCGCGCTGCCGGGTGAGGCTGCCGACGTAGATGAGCTTGAGGCGCTCTTCCGCGACCATGTCGGCGAGCGGTGTGGGGTCGCGGAACCGCGAAAGCCGCGGGTAGTTCGGGAGGGTGATCCGCAGGTCCGGACGCGCTCCGAGTTGGTCGAACTGCTCGTCGACGACGGCGACCACGCCGTCCGCGAGCGAGACGAGAGCGCGCTGGCCGGCCACGGTGGCGCGGGCGGCCGCCGGCCGCAGCCGCGAGGGGATGTAGTACTTGCCGGCGACCGACTGGCCGACGTACTCGTGCATGTCGTAGACGAGGTCGCCGACCAGCGACCTTAGCATCGGGAAGAGGGTGAGCAGCTCGGGATCGTGGACGTGGACGACGTCGGGCTGCAGACGGTGGAGATGCTCGAGAAGCGGGCCTGAGGTGAGCCAGCGTCGCGAACGCGAGCGGCGCGGCAGATCGACCAGGTGGACTCCGTCCACGAAACCGGCACCGGCCCCCGGCGCGAGGTAGGTCACGTCGTAGCCGGCGTCGGCGAGAGTGCGGCATTCGCGCTCGAAGATGCGCGGGTCGTCCGGACGGTGGACGACGGAGACATGGGCGACCCGGGAGCGGGTCGGGGCCGCGACGCCGCCGGCAACGGGGGTCGCCTTGCGTGACGAAGCCGACTCGCCGACGGGTCCCGGCTCGGCGGCGTCGACGCGAGCCTGCCAGCGACTCACGGCGGCGCCGGCCGGAAGGCACTCGCCGCCGTGCTCGCGGACCCACTCGACGACCTGCCAGTACGCCTCGCCGTAGCCGCGGCCGGCGTAGGGGTGGAACCGATTGTGGTGCCAGAGGATGGCCGCCGTACCGCCGGAGGCGCGTACCCGGTCGAGGACGGCCTCGGTCGCCGCCCGCGCCTCCGCCGCGCCGAGGTGCCGATAGTGCCGCTGCTGCAGGGTCGTGTCCATGACCGCGAGAGGCAGCTCGACGATGCGGAGCGGACGGTCGCGTTCCATGTCGTAAGGGTGGAAGGGATGCGAAAACCCGCAGCGGAACCCCTCGTGCTCGGCGAACGCCAGACTGGAGTCGTAGGTGAGGCCGGCCTGCTCCACCAGAGGAAGCGAGATGTGGTAGAGGCATTTGAGGTAGTGGTAGCGGATGCCGTCGACCTCCGTCGCCGCGGCGCCGGCGAGTGTCGCTCTGTCCGAGCGAAGTGCCTCGCCATCGATCGAATCGCGGTGGTTGCCGTGCAGGCCCACCTCCCTGCCGGCCTCGCGCAACAGGGACAGGAGCTCTGGGAGTCGGCGTCGATAGACGCCGGGCTGGTTCCCGTCGGTACGGTGCTGATGGCTCGCGATGATGAAGAAGGTAGACGCCACGCCGGCCTCGTCCTCGTCGGCCAGCAGGTCGGGGAACGTGAACGCGGGGTCCCGGCCGGCCGCCAGGTCGTGGCGCACGTGGTAGGCGGCGCCCCCCGCCTCGAAGCGTGCGAGCCGCCACTGACGATGGCCGGCGGCGACCGCCAGCCGTCGCGACCAGGCGAGCCAGCCGCGCGCGGTCCAGCGCTGCAAGCCGTCGACATCGTGCGTGAGGGCGACGCGGAAGGGTTCGGCCGGCGCCGGCGCCGGGAGGCCGAGCGCCGGTGCGCGCTCGTCCAGAAGATCTCGCAGCCACGCCGCGTAGGCGTCGCACGCCGGCTCGTCGATGCGCAGCGCGGCGTTGTCGGCGAACAGACTCGCCGAGAACGGGAACCTGCCGTGGCGGTCGCGCTCGGGGCGGGTGAGCTCGTCCCAGCAGGCGAGCTGGACGAATGCCGAAGTGACGAGGTCGAAGGGGATGACGAATTCCTCGTCCTCGACCGGGAAGGCAGCGGCCATCTCGCGGCCGTCCACCGTCAGACGGCGGAAGGAGTCGGGCGGCAGCGGCCGGCGGTCTCCGATGAGCGCGACCGCTTCGGATGACAGCGGGACGGTCGGCACCCCCTCGACCGGTCGGGGGGCGTAGGCCAACGCGGGCACGCCGCCGGTCTCCGGGTCCTCAACGAAGCGTGGCCGTGCCCCCGCCGCCGCGAGCAGCGTCGCGAGCACCCAGCGCGCCTTGGCGAGCAGGCCGTCGGGCGCGTCGACGAGGACCGGGAGATACGGCAGGGCCGGAACTCTACCTCCGTCCTGTCGTGGTCCCGTCACAGCTCGATCTCCTCGCGCTCGGGCCGCGCCGCTGTGCGAAGCCCCGTGCCACGGGCGAGCACGCGCTTCGCCATCTGCACGGTGTTGACGAACCCGGGACGGGGGTCGTCCAGCGCCATGACGCCGTCCGTGCCGACACCGACGAGCGAGCGCAGCCAGGGGCCGACCGACTGCTCCCCCCGCCGGATCTCGCGCAGGCTGTCGACCGTCTCCTTCAGTGTCAGTACCCACTTGCGGCCGTCACGCTGCCGGGGCGTGACGAACGGCGCGCCGATGGCGTCCGCGTAGGACGCCATCGTCAGGTTCACGCCACAGGCCGGGGCCAGCGAGTGCCAGAGCCAGTGCCGCGCGTTGACCTCCATGAGCTTGAAGCGGCCGTCCCGTGGGTCGCGCTTGAACTCGACCTGCGAGACGCCGTGGTACCCCAGCTCGCGCAGGAGCCGCAGGCCGGCATCGGCGAGCTCGTCGATCCAGACGCTCTCGGCCAGACGGGCGGTGCCGAACGTCCGCGGGTGCTGACGGATCTTGCGTCCCGTGAACACGGCCAGCGGGCGCGACATGGCGTCGAGCGCCGAACCCACCGTGTAGAGCTCCTCGTCTCCCCCCGGCACGATCTCCTGCAGCATCAGGACGCCGCAGTCGGCGGCCTTCGCGTACACGTCCTCGAGCTCGGAGGGCGACTCGATCGTCAACACCGGTCGCTTGAAGCGCGTCTTGAACGCCAGTGATTCGACCGGCTTGAAGATGGCCGGGAAGGGGATCCGCTCGGCGCCCTTGGCCAGATCGTCGGCGGAGCGGACGAAGACCGTGAGCGGCGTGTCGACCCCCGCGCTCCAGGCCGCCCTCAGCTGCTCCTCCTTGTCGTAGAGGCGGCGCATCGTCTCCCAGCCCGAGAAGGGGACACGGAACCAGCGGGACAGCTGTTCGGCGTGTCTGGCCACCGGCCAGATGTACTCGTCGTGAGTGGGGAACAGCACGCCGCGCTGCGGAAGGCGGCGGCCCACCGCGGCCAGGTAGTCGATGAACCCGTCCGGGTCGGCGCCCGGATCCGGACAGACGCTGCACACCGTGTAGCGGGAGGCGAAGCCGAGCGCACGCGGGTTGGGGTCGAGCGACAGCACGGGGACGCCCGCACGACCCAGGTTCCGCGTGACGCCAAGGCCGTTGGCATACGAGGCCTGGAGCACCACGGCCGGCGGGCGCTCGGCGGCCAGCGCCTCGAACTCACGGTGTCTCAATGGTGCTCCTCGACGTCGCGGTGGTCCCTGCGGACGAGCCGGCGGTAGATCTCCAGCTGGCGCACAGCGTTACGCTCCCAGGTGAGCTGCTCGACGGCACGCCGGCCGGCGGCGCCGACGCGGCGCAGGCCGGCGTCGTCGGTCAACAGCTCCTGCAGCCGGTCGGCGAGCTCGACGGCGTCCCCAGGATCGACGAGGATGCCGGAGACCCCGTCCTCGACGAAGTCCTCGATGCCCTCGTCCCGGCAGCCGACGACGGGGGTCCCCTGCGCCATCGCCTCGGTGTACACGAGTCCGAACGCCTCGTCGCGGCTGGGCAGGACGAACGCATCCGCCCTGGCCATGAGCCCGAGGACCCGATCGTGCGGCAGCCGCCCGAGGAAGTCCACCGTGTCGGCCAGGCCCAGAGCCGCCGCCCGCGACTCGAGCTGCGCCCTGAGTGGTCCGTCGCCGACGACGGCCCAGACCGGCCGCACTCCCCGGTCACGCAGGAGGGCGAGCGCCTCAAGGACGACCAGGTGATCCTTGCGCTTGATGAGGTAGCCGACGGTGAGCAGCACCTGGCGACCGGCCTCGTAGACCGCGGCCGGCGCCGGTTCGAGGTCGCCCACCACGCCGTTGAGGTTCACCGAGAGCCGCTCGGGAGCTACGATATGCTGCAGACGAGCAGCGACTTTGCTCGAGACCGCTACGACCGCGTCGGCGGCCGCCAGGGTCTCTTCCGTACGGGCGGCGATGCGTCCACCCGCCGGGAGGTGCTGGAACACGTCGACGCCGTGCACGGTGACGACGTACGGGACGCCCAGCGCGGCCGCCAGGCGACGCGTGGCGGCGCCGTCCGGCATGGCCTGATGTGCGTGGAGGAGGTCGACGCCCTCTTCCCGCAGGCGGGGCAGCAGACGGCGGAGAGTGGCGTAGTAGAGGTCGCCGGCGCGGTCGAAGGCCACGCGGCGCGGCAGGACGGGCACTCGTGGGTACTCGACGACGATGCCGTCGCGGACCGCCCGCTGCGGGGTCGCCCGGCGGCGGCGCAGCCGCGGGTGGAGCGCGGTCATGCCGAACGTCATCGCCGTCGGCGAGACGACCTGCACACGGACGCCCAGGTCCCGCAGCGCGCACACCTGCTCATGCACGAACAGATGTCGCTCGTGACCGGGGGCAGGGTACAGATGCGAGATGACGGCCACATCGGGTCCGCTCATGGCACTTGCTCCTGCCGCCGACGCGCCTGGACGGCGACCGCAAGGCCGAGGCCGAGCAGGATCCAGAGGGGCGCGAACGACACCGATGTGCTCGGTCCGAACGCTCCCACGATGAAACCTATGAGGGCGGTGAAGCAGGCGGCCGCCAGCCAGCCGGGCCGCTCGGGCGGCGCCCTGCGCGCGGCTCGTCCCGTGACGACGATCAGGCCGCCGTAGAAGATGACGAAGAGGATGAAGCCGGGCACGCCGGAGTTCACGAAGACCTCGAACCACCAGCTGTGGAGGTTACCGAAGGCGACGCCGACCTCCTCGGACTGCTTGGTGAGATCCTCGGCGTTGCCGGGGCCGACGCCGGCGAAGTAGAAGCGGGTGACGGCCGAAAGCCCTCCGCGAGCCAGGTCGACGCGGACGTCGCCGGAGCCCGACCCCGTCTGGACATCCTCGGCGACGGCCGCCAGCCGGAACTGGCGCAGCAACGGCACGTCGGTGTCGTTGAGGGCCAGCGCGCCGACGCCGGCGAGGACGACGACCAGGACAGTGCCGGCGATCGCGGCGCTCCTGTGCGACAGCCACTTGAGCCGGAACGCCACCAGCCCCGCCACTAGCGTCTCGAGGCCGATCGTCACCAGGCCCGTGCGTGAGCCCGTGAAGAGGACGATCGCGGCCGAGCCGAGCAGCAGCAGCACCGCCAGCGCCCGCAGTGAGGTCCGCCGGGCGACCATGGCGCCGAGGAGGAGGAACGGCCAGCACACCGCCAGGTAGGTCGCCAGGTCGTTGGTGTTGACGAACCAGGCGGTCGCCTTCTGTCCACCGGAGACGATCGCGGAAGACCCCGGGAGGTGCCAGTCCGTCGCCAGTTCCGCGGCGGCGACGAGGAGGGTCACCGCGAGCACGGCCCCCAGCGACCACAGGGCGAGTCTGAGGGCGCGTGGACGAGCGCCGCAGGCGGCGGTCGCGAAGGTGAGCACGAGCATGGTCCCGACCGTCAGGAGGTAGTCCAGCCCCGCGAGCTTGTCGGGTGCCCAGAGCAGGGTGATCACCATCCAGGCGTACCAGAGCAGGAGTGGGGTGCGGAGACCGCGGGGGCCGAGCGTGAGCCGGGCGGGGGCCAGCGCCACCCGTCCGATGCCGATCACCAGGAGCGCCCCGACGGCCAGGCGGAAGAAGAACACCGAGCGCGCGGCGGGCGCAGCCAGGGTGGGCCCCAGGAGGGCGAGCGCCGGTAGCGCCGCGGCGAGCACGGTGAGGACCGCGTCGAGCTGCAGCCTGGCGAGCCTTCCTCGGGCGATGACGACGACGGCGACCGCAGTGACCACGACCACGACCATGAGCTGCGCCCAGGCGCCGCGCACCATCCCCCAGGTGAGCGCCAGCGTCACGGCGGCGGCGACGACGGCGATGATCGCCCGCCGGCGGGAGTCGGCGGCGCGCGTTGTCTCGGTGGTGGGGATCCCGTGAACGCTCATCCGGCGCTCCTCAACGATCCGCCTTTCGCGGAGTACCTTCCGGCCGCTTGCGTGGCGGCCTGCTCGGCGAGACAGTCGAGATAGCCGGCCAGTCGCCGCGTGAGCGCCCGGCCGTCGTAGCGCGCGACCGCGTCGCCGTCGGGCGGGCCGATCCGACTGTCGCGGACGGCGCCGACGAACTCGCGCAGCGTGGCGTCCGGCGGGTCGTCCTGGTAGGCGCAGACGGCGCCGCCGGTCGACCGCAGCAGCCGGTCGGCGGCCGAGTCCCGGGGGACGAACGCGAAGATGGGACGCCCCGCGGCCAGGTACTCGAAGACCTTGCTCGACAGGGCCTCGGGCGCGTTCCCGGTGATGAGCAACAGGGCGTCGGCGGCGCGCTGATACCCGAGCGCCTCGCCGTGAGGGACGAACGGGATCGTCCGGACCCGCTCCTCGACGCCGAGCTCGCTCGCCTGCCGGCGGACGTCGTCTCCCTTCACGCCGACGAACAGCAGGTTGACGTCGGACGGCAGGGCGGCGAAGGCGCGAAGCATGCGGGAGAGCTGGTCGGCGCGACCGTACAGCCTGCCGGTGTGGACGATCCATAGGCCAGGACCGAGCGGCGGGACGTCGGCCGGGCGTTCTAGAGGATCGAATCCGTTGGGTAGGACGGAGACGCGCTCGAGCAGGGGCGGGAACCGGTCCCTGAGTGAGTCGGCGATCGGTCGGTTCGTCGCCGTCACCGCCGCGACCGGGCGAAGGGCCCAGTCCTCGAGGGCGTAGTGGACGGAGCGGTGGACGCGTGTCGGATACCGGCGCAGGTGGCGGGTCGCCCAGGGGTCCCGGTAGTCGGCGATCCACGGCAGCCCGCTCCGGCGCGCGAGGATCGAGGCGACGAGCTCGGCGCTCGGCTTGGGGAAGCTCGAGAGGATCGCGTCGTAGCGGTGCTCTCTCAGCAGCTTGCCGCCCAGGCGCACCGCCGGCGCGATCCAGCCGGCGTACTCGTCCGGGACGGCGATCCAGTCGTTCACGGCGCCTCGCCGGCTGGAGCGGGGCCGGGCGCCTGGAGACCGGGCCGATGATGCACTCGGGCCGCCGGTCGCATCGGTCGTCGGCGGTTTGATCTCGACCTCGTCCGTGGCGCTCGCGCCCGTGTCTGTCGCGGGAGCGCGGCGGAAGGAGACGGCCGAGGAACGCGTCAGGCGCCGGGCGAGCCGGTAGGCATCCTCGGGCCCCGGCGCGGCCGCTCGCTCGATGTGGAGGCCCTCCGGGACTGGAGCGGTGCCGGGGACGTCGGCCGCCAGAATGGTGACCTCCCAGCCGCAGTCGGGGAGGTAGCGGGCGAAGCGGAGCAGCCGTGCGTTCCCGCCGCTCACCTGCGGCGGGAACGGGTTGGCGACCATCAGGAGGCGGCGTTCGCTCCCGGCGTCGTCACGACGGCTCATACGATGCCTCCGCCGGCGGAGGGCATGTCGGCTTCACGCTCCTCCTCCCACTCCTCGTCCTCGCGCTCCCCGGCTTCTTCCCCGGCGCTCGGGCGGCCTCCTTCTTCGGCGACCGCCGTGCCGGCCTCCGCAGCGGCTCCCGCGCCGGCCGGCGTCGCTCCGCCTGCTCCCGCCGCCGCGATGGCCGGGGCGTGGCGCCGTCGCCGGCCGATCAAGGGCAGACGTGCCGTCAGCCGGGCCCGCTCTCCCGGCGTGAAGAAGCGGGTCAGCCACAGCACCAGTGGGAACAGCAGCAGCGTCGGCGCGACGACGCCCTGCTTCCACAGCATCTCCGTGAACGGCTGCTGGGCGCCGCCGTCGATGAGCAGATTCACCCCGAGCGCCGCCAGAAGCGCCGCGGCCGTCGCCGCCACCGCCTTGATCAGCCGGGCCCATTCATAGCGTATGGGGTAGTAGTGGTGCGAGATGAAGTAGACCATGAACGCGAGCAGCGAGTAACCCAGCAGCGTCGTGAACGCCGCCCCCAGCATGCCGTACTCGGGGATCACCCAGAAGTTGAGGCCGACGTTGATCCCCCCGGAGATGGCCGCGATCACCGGGATCAGCTGGTTCTTCTTGGCGACGTTGGAGCCGACCCAGAAGATGAAGTAGGCGCTGTAGGCGGCCGTCGAGAACGCGAGCACGAGGGTCGTCGGGCCGACGCCCCAGTAGTCCGGCTTGGTGAGCAGCAGGCGGACGAGCAGCGGCATGAAGACGCCCATCACCGTGCACATGAAGAGGCAGAACAGCAGGAAGTAGGTGGCGCTGCGGGCGATCAGCCGTTTGTGCTCGACCGGGTCCTTGAGCTTGGCGTAGTGCCACTGCGGCCACGCCATCCGGAACGCCATCATGACGAGGTAGACCGGCTGGGAGAGCGAGACGGCGACCGTGTAGAGGCCGAGCTCGGCCTGGGTGCGGTAGCGGATGAAGAAGAACCGGTCGCTGAGCTTGAGGAGGTAGAACGAGAGTGTCGTGAAGATGGCCGGCGCCGCGAACTCGACCATGGCCCGCATGTGACGCCACTCCGGCCGCCAGTCGAGTCGTTTCCAGTAGGTCGGCAGCGCCAGGGTGTTGAGGAGGAAGGCGGCGACCGCGTTGCCGATGAGCACGCCCATCGGGCCCAAGTCCGCCCAGACGACGAGGCCGACAGTCACCGGCACCTGCACCAGCACCCGGCCGATAGTGAAGACGCTGAAGATGACCGGCCGGTGGTCGAGGCGGAAGAGCGTGTACGGCAGGTCGCTCCAGTTGGTGAAGAAGATGTTGATGAGGGCGATATCGAAGTAGATGGCGTTGCCCCGGTCGCCGGTGATCAGCTCGGAGATCTCCGGCATGGCCATGACCAGCGACCCCAGGAGCAGGCCGCCCCACAGGAACTTCACGTAGAAGACGTTGGTGATGACCCGGCGGTGGTTCTCCTCACTCTTCTCGTCGAAGTAGAAGCGGGTGAAGGCGACGTCGAACCCGAGGGTCACGAAGACGTCGATGAGCGTGCTCGTCGTCAGGACGATGCCCAGCAGGCCGTAGTCGGACGGCGTGAGGTAGAACGAGTAGAGCGGCAGCAGCAGGGCGTGCAGGAGCTTGATGAGCGCCCGTCCTCCGCCGTAGATGACGGAGTCCTTGACGAGCAGCTTGTAGCCGTGTCGCTCGACGCCCTCTTCGCGCCGACGGCGGAGCCGTTCGAGCAGGCCGCCCATCAGGCGCGGCTCTTCCGACCGTCGACGAGGGATGCGTCGGCCCGGTCCGGGTGGAGGGCCGTATCTGCGTCCCGGCGGGTCTGACCGTAGCGCACCGCGTCCAGGATGTGTGCGGTACGGGATGTGGCTTCGTGGTCGATGGGCGAGGCCTCCAGGGGCGGTCGGGCCGGCATTGCGGAAGGGCCCGGCCGGTCGCCGACGGTCAGTGGAAGTGCAGCAGGGTGTCGCTGCGCAGGCCGAGTCGCAGCGTCTCGAGCGAGATCACATCGTCCGGCGGGATGTTGCCGAGGTTCACGTCGGCCCCGAAGTGCGTGATGAACCACGACTGCTGACTCTTGTTCGGGGCCTCGAACAGGAGCCGCTCGCTGCTCACGGCCTGGACGATCTCCTCGAGCAGCCCCTCTTTCACCTGGCCGTTGGGCTGGTACATGCCGACCGTGCCGCTCTCCCGGCCCTCGGTGACGACCTTCCAGGCGCCGGCGTCGATCTCCTTGCGGATCGCGTCGACCCATCTGTAGGGGGCGAGCACGAGCTCCGCGTCCTTGCTGCCGACCTCGCTGAGGACCTTGAAGTCGCGCGCCAGGCGCCTGATGAGCGCCAGCTTGTCCTCCTCCGGCATCGGCACGGTCCCGTCCGAGATCTCGATGTGCTCCATCCCGAGCTCGGCGGCGAGGCGGATGAGGTCGTCGAGTCTTCCCTGCTTGAGCGCGAGCTCGAACAGCGTGCCGCCGAAGCAGACCGGGATCCCGGCATCGTTGTACTGCGCGACCTTGTCGGCGAGCCGCGGGGTGACGCAGGCGGTCCCCCATCCGAGCTTCACGATGTCGATGTAGGAGCCGGCGGTCACGATCAGATCGGTGATCTGTGCCGGGCCGAGGCCCTTGTCGAGCACGTGCGTGATGCCGACGTCCCGCGGCTTGGCGCTGCGCTCCGGCAGCGTGAGGAAGTCCAGCATGGGCGCCTCCGTGAGTCCGAGCGCGGACCGCGCCCGTCGAAGCGCCCGTATGCTATCAGAGCGACCCTCTGTCGGAGGTCTGCCCGGCAGGCGCTTCGCCGGAGCCGGTTCGGGGTAGAGCGGAGTGGGCCGTCGCTGTGAGGTGAGCGTGGAAGCACGCGTGGGCCGATACGACGAGGTGCGTGAGGGGGTACCGAGGGCAGTCAAGGTCGGCCGTCATCCGGTCGTCCTCATCCGCCTGGGCGACGAGCTGCACGCCCTGCCGGGGCGCTGCACCCATCGGCCGAGGCCTCTCTCGAAGGGTCTTCTGCACGGCAGCCGACTCCTGTGTCCGAGCCATCAGGCGGCGTTCGACGTCCGCACCGGCGACGCGCTGGAGCCGCCTGCGCTCGACGCGTTGCCGAAGTACCCGGTGCGCGTCGTCGACGGCGAGGTGCTGGTCGAGGTGGACGACGGGGGCCCCGACCGTCGTCCGATGCTGATGGCGCCGTACGACCCGGACGCCGACGGCCGCACGTTCGCCATCCTCGGTGCCGGCGGCGCCGGCGCCGTGGGGGCCGAGGCGCTGCGCAGGGCCGGTTACCAGGGCCGGGTGCTGCTGATCGGTAGCGAGGCGCATCTCCCGTACGACCGGCCGAACTGCAGTGAGGAGTTCCTCACGGGCAAGGTCGTCGACGACCGGCTCGCATTGCGCAGCGCCGGGTTCTACGAGGAGCACCACATTGAGCGGGTCCATGCGCGAGTCGACCGTCTCGATGTCCCGACACGAGAGGTGCTGTTCGACGACGGGCGCCGGCTGCGACCGGACGCGGTGCTGGTCGCGACGGGGGCCGTGCCACGGCTGTTGCCGGTCCCCGGCATCGACCGGGACGGCGTCCTGACCCTCCGCTCCGTCGAGGACGGCGCCGCCATCATCGAGGCCGCGGAACGGACGACGCACTCCACCATCGTCGGCGCGGGGTTCATCGGGCTGGAGGTCGCGGCCGCGCTGCGTACGCGCGGCCTCGAAGTCACCGTCGTGGCACCCGAGTCGCTGCCGCTCGGGCCGCTCCTCGGGGAACGGCTCGGTCGGCTGGTGATGGCCGTGCACGAAGCGGCCGGGGTGCGGTTCGAGATGGGGCATACGATCGCGGAGGTGGCCGGAGACGGCGGCGTGCGTGCGGTCGTGCTCGACGACGGGCGGGAGGTCCCCGCCGGGCTGGTGGTCGTCGGGATCGGCGTGCGGCCGGCGACGGCCTTCGTCGAGGGCCTGGCGCTCGCCCCGGACGGCGGCATCGAGGTCGACGAGCAGCTGCGGGCCGCGTCCGGCGTCTGGGCCGCCGGCGACGTCGCCTGGTACCCGGAGCCGTACTCCGGCCGGCGCGTGCGCATCGAGCACTGGCGGACGGCGCAGCAGCACGGCATCGCGGCCGCCTTCTCGATGGCGGGAAGAGGAGCTCCGTTCGCCGGGGTCCCGTTCTTCTGGACCCGCCAGCAGCGCCTGCACCTCGCCTTCGTGGGGCACCTGGCGGGGTGGGAGGAGGTCGTCTTCGCCGGCGAGGTCGAGGCCGGGGATTTCGTCGCCTTCTTCCTCTCCGGCGACCGACTGCTCGGGGCCGGCGGCACGAGGACGGCGCAGATCGGCGCGCTCTCCGAGCTCATCCGGTGCGGCGCCGCACCCTGCGCCGAAGAGCTCCGGGCCGGCCCCGGCCTCGACCTCGTCGCGCGGATGGGCGAGACGCCCGACTGCGAAGGACCCGCTCGCTGACCGGTCTCACTCCCCCCTGTGCGGCGACGCCGGCGTATGCTATGCTCGGCTCGGTTTGACCGTCTGGTCAAACGGCGGTCCGCGCCCGGTGCCCGCGTTCGGTGCCCGGCCTGGCGAGGGGGAGGGGACGATGCCGCTGACCTTGACGACGACGCCCCGTGCGGACGGCTTCCGCATGCCGGCGGAGTGGGAGCGCCACACGCAGACGTGGATGCTCTGGCCGCGGCGTCCCGACAACTGGCGTCTCGGCGGCAAGCCCGCCCAGAAGGCGTGGGTCGAGGTCGCCTCGGCGATCGCCCGCTTCGAGCCGGTGACGGTCGGCGTCGATCACGAGCAGTACGCCAACGCTCGCGGCATGCTGCCGCCCGATGTGCGCGTGATCGAGCTCTCGAGCGACGACGCGTGGGCCCGCGATTGCGGCGCGACCTTCGTGGTCGACGGCGCCGGCGCGGTGCGCGCCGTCGACTGGATCTTCAACGCGTGGGGCGGGCTCTACGACGGCCTGTTCTTCCCCTGGGAGAAGGACGATCGTGTTGCCCAGAAGATGGCCGAGCTGGAGCGGGTCGACCGCTACCGGGCGCCGTTCGTGCTCGAGGGCGGAGCGATCCACACCGACGGCGAGGGCACGATGCTCACGACCGCGGAGTGTCTGCTGTCGCCGGGCCGCAATCCCGACATGACGAAGGAGCAGATCGAGCAGGGCCTGCGCGACTACACCGGGATCGAGAAGGTGATCTGGCTGGACCGCGGCCTCGACCCCGACGAGACGACCGGCCACGTCGACGTCGTCGCCTGCTTCGTCCGTCCGGGCGTGGTCGCGCTGGCCTGGACCGACGACGAGTCCGACTGGCGCCACGACGTCCTGGCCGAGAACCTCGAGATCCTGTCCCGGGCGACCGACGCGCGGGGCCGAAGCCTCGAGGTGCACAAGCTGCCGCTCCCGGCGATGATGCACCTCACCGAGGAGGAGGCGTGGGGTGTCGACGCCGTCGAGGGATCGGTCCCGCGCGTCGCCGGCGACGAGCTGCCGGCCAGCTACGTCAACTACTACGTCTGCAACGGCGGTGTCGTCGCGCCGGCGTTCGACGACCCCGGCGACGAGGTCGTGGCCGCCATCCTTCGGGAGCTCTATCCCGACCGTGAGGTCGTCATGCTGCCGGTCGGGCGCGAGATCGAGCTCGGCGGCGGCAACATCCACTGCATCACCCAGCAGCAGCCGGCGCCGAACGCCCCAGAGGTCTGACGCGGTCACCGTGTGACCCGTCATCGCAGTGCCGTTCGAGGAGGAAGCATGACCCAGTCAGTCCCCGAGAGCATCGCCGAGGCCGCCGACGCACCCCTGGCGCCCCTGGCGAAGTACCGCGGCCGTCACTACCTCACCGATCAGGACTTCACGCGTGAGGAGCTCATGGAGCTGCTGCAGCTGGCGGTGCAGCTCAAGGCGCTGTGGCGCGAGAAGTCGCTGACGCCGTATCTGCCCGGCAAGACGCTGGCGATGATCTTCGAGCATCCGTCGACACGTACGAGGGTCAGTTTCGAGGCCGCCATGACGGAGCTCGGCGGCCACGCCCAGTACCTGCGACCGGGCGAGATCCACCTGCCGGGCCGCGAGAGCATCAAGGACACGTCGATCGTGCTCTCGCGTCTCACCAGCGCCATCATGGCCCGCACCGCCTACCACGCCAGCCTCGTGGAGCTCGCGCGCTGGGCGAAGGTGCCCGTCGTCAACGGCCTCACCGACGACTACGACCACCCCATCCAGTCCCTGACCGACGCGCTCACCATCTGGGAGACCGCAGGGAGGTTCGACGGCCTCAGGCTCGCCTTCCTCGGCAAAGTGAGCGACGCCATGGCGAGCTCGGTGGCGCTGACGTGCTCCAGACTGGGTATCGACGTCGTGCTGGGCGGCCCAGCCGATCACCAGATGGCGCCGGAGATGCAGGAACTGGTGCTGGCCAACTGCGCCGAGAGCGGCTCGACGCTCACCCTCACAGACGACCCGGAAGAGGCGGTCGCCGACGCCGACTTCATCTACACCGTCCTCTGGTGGTGGCTCGAGGAGGGTGAGGAGCGGGAAGCGCTCCGCCGTACCTACGAGCCCTATCGGGTCAACAGCGAGCTGTGGGCCGGGACCAAGCCGGGGGCGAAGTTCATGGACTGTCTGCCGGCCGTGCGCGGCGAAGAGGCGACCGACGCGATCATGGACGGACCGATGTCGCTCTGCTTCGACCAGAGCGAGAACCGCAAGCACCTGCAGAAGGCGGTGCTGCTGGCGCTGATCGGCATCGACGCGCTGCCCGCCGACCCGGACCTGAAGCCGATCGGCGAGGCGCTGCTGGGCTGACGAGCGCTACAGGCGGGGGACGATGGCCGCGAGCCGTTCGCGGGCCTCGGCCGTGACCTCCTCGTAGAGGCTGCGGCCGTGGGCGTCCATGCCGACGATGAGCGGCCCGAAGTCCTTCACGCGGAACTTCCACAGGCATTCCGGCATGAGCTCCTCGAACTCGACGTCCTCGATGGCCTCGATCTGGGTGGTCTCGAGAGCGGCGGCCCCACCGGTGATGGCCAGGTAGACACCTCCGAACTCCTGCAGCACCGGCAGTGAGTCGGCCAGCAGTCCGCCCTTGCCGATGATCGCCCGCACACCGTAGTCGTGCATGAGGCCGCGGGTGAAACGGTTCATGCGGGCGCTCGTCGTCGTGCCGATGCAGACCTTCTCGTAGCGGCCGGGGCCGAGCTTGCGCACGTTCGGCGCGGTGTGGATGAGGACCGCGCCGCTCAGGTCCATCGTCGGTCGCTCACCGCAGTCGAAGATGGCGATCTGGGTGGCGTCGCGGATACCGATCACCGTGCCGTCGATGCGCAGCCGCTGACCCGCGCGCAGCTCCCGCAGCGCGTCGAGGTCCTGGAGGGGGAACGTGAGGCGCAGCTCGCCGTCGCTGTCGCTCGAAGGGCCGCCGGCAGCGGCGGACTGGTCGTGAGGGTTCGTGGTCACGCTCGCTCCTCCCTCTCAGAAGCCGTAGACGACGGCGCCGTCGGTGCCGATCGTGGCGCTCGACCGGCGGGCCGCCCAGCATTGCAGGTTCACCGCCACCGGGTTCTGGGTGATGTGCGTGTGGGCGTGCTCGACGGCGAGGCCGAGGATGGTCGCCCGGCCGCCGAGGCCCATCGGGCCGATGCCGAGCTCGTTGGCGGCGGTCTCCAGCTCGGCCTCGATCTTGGCGATCACGGGGTCTTCGCTGCGCCGTCCGAGCGGCCGCAGGAGGGCGCGCTTGGCCAGCGCGGCGCACAGGTCGGCGGTGCCGCCGAGTCCGACGCCGACGATGGTCGGCGGACAGGGCTTCGGGCCGGCGTCTACGATGCACTCCAGCACGAAGCGCTTCACGGCGGTGACGCCGTCGGCCGGCACGAACATCTTCAGGAAACTCATGTTCTCGGAGCCCGAGCCTTTGGGCAGGCACGTGAGCCGCAGACCGTCGTCCGCCAGGCCGAGGCGCTCGCGTTCGGCCTCGTCGGGGAACTCGTAGTGCATGGCCGGGAGATGACGGCCGGTGTTGGTCATCGTGTTCTTGCGGGTGACGGGATGCACGGCATTGGGTCGTAGAGGGTGCTCGACGGTGGCCCGCTCGGTGCCGCGCCGGACGGCCGCCTCGACGTCGGCGAGATTGAGGGGGCAGTCGTGCCCCACCTGGACCCAGAAGACGACGGTGCCGGTGTCCTGGCAGACGAGCATCTCGCCGCCTTCCGCGACGTCGATGTTCTCGAGGATGATGCCGAGCGTCTTCCTGCCGGTCTCGCTCGTCTCGTCCTCGGCCGCTCGCCGAAGCGCGTCCTTGACGTCGGGGGGGACGAGCTTGAGGGCGCGGATGTACGTCTGCTTGGCCGCCTCTTCCACGGCGGCGTACTGGTCCCGGTCGGGCATACGCGGTCGCTCCTCGGTGGGCCGGCGGCCGGGGTCCGGTCGCCGCACTCGCGGGTCGTAGCGGATTGTACCGGACGCCCTCTGTCAGTCGTCGGCCGGCCGCTGGGCCGATCCCGGGTCGGACCCGGAGGACGTCGCCGATTCTTCGGGCCGCCAGCCGGTCAGTCGGCAGGCGCAGGCCAGCAGGAGCCCGAACGTGAGCCAGAGGTAGGGATCCTCGAAGAAGGCGTTGTAGAGCAGGCTGTGGGTGACGACGGCCGCCACGATGGCGCCCAGTCCGGCGCGCAGCAACTCGAGCCGGCGGATATCGTCGCTGGTCACCCCCGCCGGCCCTGCGCGCGGAGGCGCCGAGGGGTCGAGCCGCGGGCGCCGTCGGAAGGCGACGTCCAGCGCCGCCCACACGATGGCGACGAAGGCGACGAACCCCAACGGACCGAGCTCGGCGAGGAGCGTCAGCGGCGTCGTGTGGCTCTCGGTGAGCTTCTTGCTGGCGTGCCGGTTGCGGTACTCGGGGTAGGCGAGCGAGAACGACCCGAAGCCGACGCCGCCGGCCGGGTAGTCGGCGGTCATCTTGAGCGCCGCCTCGCCGAGATAGAGCCGGCCGCCGGTGAGCTTGTTGATACCCCACGGCTTCGCCAGCTTGGCCCGCGTGATGGTGACGTCGCGGGCCACGATCAGGAGCCCGCCTCCGACGACCAGGAGCAGCACGGCCGCGATGGCCACGTAGGCGCCCCTGCGCCTGCCCAGCCAGCTGAAAGCGAACACCAGGAAGCCGACCCCGAGGGCGAGCCAGCCGGACCGCGACAGCGTGAGGACGTTGGCGCCGGCCAGGAGGAACGAGGCGCCGGCAAGGCGGCGGCGCCAGCCTGGCACCGCCACCATCAGCACGATGCAGAGGAGGAGGACGACCATCAGGAAGCGGCTGAACATGTTGGGGTCCCAGAAAAGGGAGTTGACCCGGAAGCCGTTCCCGAGCTCGGCGTCGTCGAAGATGCCGGCGCGGTTGAAGACCAGCCAGCGGGTCGGGTACTGGACGATCCCGATGCCCGCCAGCACGACGCCGCTGCCGATCACCGTGAGCAGGAGGCGGCGCAGCCCGGCGCCGTCGGCGACGTAGCGGTACACGAGCATCAGCACGATGCCGAACGGCAGCGAGAAGGCCAGGAGCTCGACGAGGCCGCCGGCGAGGACCTCTTCACGCCAGGTCGGCCCCAGAGCGGACGTGCCCCAGCCGCTGCCGGCCCAGAACACCGACAGGCCGGCCAGGGCCATGAAGACGGCGAGGCTGAGGCGCAGCGGGTCGCGGGGACGGTCGAGCGCGGCGGGCAGCCCGGCCGCCTCCGGGCGCAGGCGGTCGCGGATGACGACCTCCGCGATGAGGACGGCCAGGGTGCCGAAATACAGCGGCAGCAGCAGATACGCGGTGCGGTCCCCGACCGGGACGGGGACGCGCAGTGGCATGACGGCGACGACCGCGGGCAGCGCCCATGCCGGGAAGCGCCATGCGAGCCAGGTGAGCCCCGCCAGCAGGGCCAGGGCGCCGAGAGCGCCACCGACGACCACCGCGGTGCGCCCCGCGAAGAGGGCACCGAGGTCGGCCGCGTCGCCCACGGCCACGCCGGAGAAGACGAGCAGCGCCGCCGTCGATGCCGCCAGGAGCACGGCCAGTGGCCGGCGACCCTTGGTCACGCCGAGGAACAGGGGCAGGTAGCCGGCCAGCACGGCCATCAGGCTGAGCTTGGCGAGGAACAGGCTCGTCGTCATGGCACCGACGTGGCCGGCGACGAGCTGGTCGCGGCGTCCAGCGCTACCTCGCGGACGTGTGGACGGAGCCGCTCACGACTCGCTCCACGGGACGCTGGGCACCGACGCCGGCTCAACGATCAGACGGGCGGTCTGCAGCGCCGCCTCGATATCGTCTCGCCCCAGCTCCTCCCGGAGCCGGTCGAGATCGCGGGCGAGGATGTCCCACGGCACCGGGGTCCGTCTCGCGGTGGAGACCTTGGGGTGGGACGTGTGCCCCACCTCCTCGGCGTCGTTGAAGAGCTTCTCGTCGAGCTTCTCGCCCGGCCGGACGCCGGTGAACACGATCGGGATGTCGCGCTCCGGCTCCAGTCCACTGAGCCGGATCATGTCGCGCGCCAGGTCGACGATGCGCACCGGCTCTCCCATGTCGAGGACGAACACCTCGCCGCCCCTGCCCATGGTGCCGGCCTGGAGGACGAGTCGCACCGCCTCCGGGATGGTCATGAAGAAGCGCGTCATCCGCTCGTCGGTCACCGTGACCGGTCCGCCGGCGGCGATCTGGCGCTTGAAGATCGGGACGACGCTGCCGCTGGAGCCGAGGACGTTGCCGAAGCGGACGCTCATGAGCTTGGTGGTCCGCTGCTCGCGGCCAAGGCTCTCCACGATCCGCTCGGCCAGCGCCTTGCTGGTCCCCATGACCGTCTGCGGCTCGACCGCCTTGTCGGTGGAGATGAACACGAACCGCTCGACCTCGTACTCGATGGCGGCGCGTACCAGCTTCAGGGTCGCGAAGCTGTTGTTCTCGAACGCCTGCGAGGGATTGTGCTCCATCATCGGGACGTGCTTGTAGGCCGCGGCGTGGAAGACGATCTGCGGACGCTGTTCCCGGAAGACGGCGGCGATGTCGGCCTCGTCCTTGACGTCGACGAGGAGCGGCGCGGCGTTCTTGACGAGCCGTTCGGTCTCGAGCTCGTGGTGGATGGTGAAGAGGTTGTCCTCGGCGTGGTCGACGAGGAGCAACCGGCGCGGGTTCATGCCGGCGATCTGCCGGCAGAGCTCACTGCCGATGGAGCCGCCGGCCCCGGTGACCATGACGACGCGGCCGCGGAGACTGCCGGCGGCGTCGTCCATATCGACCGTGACCTCGCCGCGGCCGAGGATGTCCTCCACCTGTACGTCGCGGAGTTGCTCGATCGTCACCGTGCCCTTGATCAGCTCGTAGACGCCGGGGAGCGTCTTGACGCTCACGTTCGCCTGCTTGCACATCGCGACGACGTCCTGGATCACCTTGCCGGACATCGAGGGCATCGCGATGATCACCTCTTCGGCGGCGTGCTCCTCGACGAGCTGTGGCAGCTGCCTGGTCGTGCCTACGACGCGGACGCCGTGTATGTGCAGGTTGCGCTTGCGCGGATCGTCATCGACGAGGCCGACCGGCTGGTAGGTGATCTTGCGGGTCTTGAGCATCTCCCGCACCACGAGCTCGCCGGCGTCACCGGCGCCGACCACGAGGACCTTCTTCCGGTCGCGACCGAGCTCGTCTCGCCACGGACGCTCCCAGGCCATGCGGGCGGCCAGACGTACGCCGCCGACGAAGAGCAGGGTGAGGATGAGGTCGAAGGCGATGACCCCATAGGGCAGGCTCTCCACCGAGACGTCGACGCCGTATCGGGTCAGCAGGGGCGGCTGGAACGCTCGCGCGATCACCAGACTGACGATGACGGCGACCACTTCGCCGACGATGGTCGCCTGGACGATGTGCGTGAGGTCGCGGACGCCGCTGTAGCGCCACCACTTGTTGTACAGGCCCATGAAGAAGAACACGAGCACCTGGGCGGCGATGACCCAGGGGAACACCGTCCAGAGAAGGTGCTCGTAGCGTTCGGGCGCCGAGAAGTCGAAGCGCAGCTGGAAGGCCAGCCACAGCGCGGCGGCGACCAGGGCGGCGTCGCACAGGGGTTGCCAGAGACGATGGCGGCTGATGAGGAAGCGGTGCTTCTGCATGCCCTCACTCATCGACGACGGGCGTGGAGCGACTCAGGCATAGATGCTGGGTACGCGGTGCCCAGGCTCCAGACACATAAGGATAGCACGGCACGGGTGTGATCAGGCGACGAGGACGGGGCTCCCGGCGCCGTCGTCTGAGGGCTGGCACTCCCTCGCTCAGCCCCGGAGGAGCATCGCGATGCCGCTGGCGAAAAGGACGAGCGCCAGGATGAAGCGCAGCCACTTGGTCGGCGTCTTGAGGGTCAGGTGCGATCCGAGGATGACGCCGGGCACCGAGCCGAGGATGAGCGCCGCCACCATGCCGAGGTCGACGTTTCCGAAGCGGATCTGGGCGATGCCGGTGGCCGTGAGCAGGAGCAGCGAGTGGAAGACGTCTGTGCCCACCACGCGCGAGGTGGCGATGGGGTAGAAGACGATGAGGACCATCGCCAGCAGGGTGCCGCTGCCGACCGACGTGAGGCCGATGATGAAGCCGGCGGCGGCCCCGACGCCGACGGTCGCGAGGCGGCGTGTCAGCGAGAGGTGGATGTTCTCGAGAGCGTACTGCTTGTCCACTTTCAGCAGGAAGACTCGCACGACGAGAAGGATGCCCACGACGATGAGGGCGGAGCCGATGGCGTAGAAGAGGATCGCGTCGACCATGTCGGCACGGTTCGTCTTGAGGAAGTCCACGGCCCAGGCGCCGAGCAGGCCAGCGGGGATGCTGCCGAGCGCCAGCCAGAGGGCGATCGGCCAGTCGACGGTGTGCTGACGGAAGTGGCGCCAGGAGCCGAAGGCCTTGGTGACCGCCGCGTAGGTGATGTCGGTGCCGATCGCGAGCGTCGGCTGGAAGCCGAAGAAGAAGATGAGGATGGGCGTCATGAGGGCCCCGCCGCCCATGCCTGTCAGGCCGATGAGGAAGCCCACCATCACGCCGGTCAGGCTGAGCCACGGGTTCATGTAGCCGCCGAGCGGCGTGATGTAGAGGATGACGGCGACGACACCCCAGACGGCCGCCGCGAAGGCCCAGCGGAACCGCCAGACAGGTCCGGGGACGGGGAGACCGAAGAGCGCGCGGACCGGCGCCGCGGCATCGCCGGGGCGCCGGTCCAGCGCGCTCTCTGCCTCGTAGGGCCCTGGTGCGGCCACGACCCTGCCTCGGTGGTGGTCGGTGGGCGCGTCCGGCCGGATCAGGCCGGGACGCTGTCCTTCAGCGGGCGGGTGTGGATACCGCACTCACCGCCGCACTTGCTGGTGTCCTGCCAACGGCCGTCGCGCTCGCTGCCGCCCGCCGTCAGGTGGGTGCAGGGCTCGCAACCGAGGGAACGGTAGCCCTCGCCGTAGAGGGGGTTCACCGGCACCTGGTACAGGGCCAGGTACTGCCACACCTCGCGCTCCTCCCAGGGGAGGATCGGGTTGAGCTTGATCAGGCCCTTGTCCCGCTCCTCGCGCTCGAGGTAGTCGGTGCGGGTGCGGCCCTCGGTGCAGCGCAGGCCGGTGACCCAGCAGCTCACGTCCATGCCCTCGATGGCCCAGCGGACCGGCTGGACCTTGAGCAGGTCACAGCACTGGTCGGGGTCGGTCCTGTAGAGCTCCTCGGGGATCTCGGCGTCGTTCTTGAAGATGAGCGTCTCCGGGTACTTGGCGACGACCTCGTTCATGAACTGCTTGGTGGCCGCAGGCTTGAAGCGGGTGGTGACGATGAAGCCGCGGATCTTTGGGTCGACGCGCTTGGCGAGGTCCCAGATGACACACGAGTCCTTGCCCAGGCTGTTGGCGACGACGAGACCGTCGCCGAACTCCTTGCGGGCATCGGCGATGAGGTCGAGTGAGCGCTCGACCTTCTCCTTGAAGTTGAGTCCGGTGACCAGCTCGTGGACCTCTTCCGGGCTGGTGGCAACCTGCATGACATGTCCTCCTGCTGTCGTGCTTCTTCCCGAACGGGAACGAGTATCATGCAAAACGCTTATCTCTGCGATTCACACACGTGACCGGGGCAGAGTAGCTGCCCGCGGCGTCGTCGTCAAGACGCGCCGCCGTCAGCGCGGGGCCGTTCCCGGCGTGGCCGGGTGGGCGTCCTCCCGGTGCTCCCGGAAGAAATCGAGCAGCGCCTCGGCGGCGCGAGAGAGCACCCGGCTGCGGGAGCGCACGGTGAAGAAGTCGCGGCGGATCTCGAGGCCCTCGACGTCGACGACGTGGAGCAGCCCGTGAGTCAGCTCGGTGTCGATGGCCCAGCGGCTCAGGAACGTCACTCCGCCGCCGGCGATGACCGCCTGCTTGGCGGACTCCATCAGGCCCATCTCCATGGTCACGGGGAGCTCGTCGGACGGGAGCCCGGCGGCAGCCAGGTGCTCCTCGACGACGCTGCGCAGGCCGGCGCCGTGCTGCTGGACGATGTGCGGCTCGCGGGCCAGATCGGCGAGCGTGACGCGGTCCAGCCCGGCCCAGGGGTGTGAGGGCCCGCAGACGAGGACGACCTCGTCGTGGACGAGCGGCTCCGACACCAGCTCGGGCCGCGGCGACGCGGCGCCGACGGCGCCAATCTCCAGCTCGCGGGCCAGGACGCGCTCGACGACGGTGGTCGTGTCGTCGACGCGGAGAGTGATGGCGACGTGCGGGTGGTCGGCCCGGAAGCGCGTGAGCAGGCTCGGGAGGACGTGCTCGCCCGGCCCGGACGACGCGCCGATGCGGACCTCGCCGGCCAGGAGTTCCTGAAGGTCGGCGATGCGTGTGTGCGCCTGTTCCTCGAGTTCGACCATCTCCCGGGCGAGCGGGTAGAGGACGCCGCCGGCGTCGGTCGGGGTGACGGTGCGACTGGAGCGGTCGAGCAGCGTCGTGTCGAGCTCGCGCTCGAGGACCCGCATCTGCTGACTTGCGGCCGGCTGGGTGATGCGCAGGTCGGCGGCCGCCAGCGAGAAGCTGCGGCGCTCGACGATGCGACAGAAGAGTCTCAGGTGACGGATGTCCATCGTGCCTCCGGCAGCGGCCGTCGCGGGGCGGTCATCGCTCAGCGGCCTGTGGCGCCGAGTCGCAGGATGTGGTCGACGAACAGCTGTGGATCGCGCAGCCGAGCCGGCGGGCGCGCATCGTGCTTCTTCTCGACGGTGAGGTCGGCCGGCGTGCTGACGCGCCTGAGACGGCGCTCGGCGATGAGGCGCTCGTCGACGGCGCCCAGCCGGCCGGCGAAGAGGGTGTAAGCGGGCGTGCCGAGCGCGACCGCCTCCCGGTTCATCGTGCCGCCCGCACCGACGACCATGTCCGCGGCGGCGATGAGGCTGAGCGCGTCGACCGCCCGCCCTGGGACGATCACGCTCGGGAGAGCACGGTCGCGGAACCGGTCCCGCTGCTCGTCGCTGCGCGGCAGGACGACGACGTGGACGTCGTCGCGGTGCCCGAGCGTGGTCAGGATCTCGTCGACCAGCGGGTTGCCCCGGCGGTGGTACAGCGTGACGTCCGGCGCTGGACGCAGGACGACCACGATCCTCCGCGGGTCGACGCCCAGCGTCGTGAGCACGTCCTGGTCGGCGGTGAAGTCGTGCAGGTAGTACTCCTCCTTGAGGCCCGGATAGCGGACGACCCGCTCGGGAGCGATGCCGTAGGGCCGCAGGCGAACGAGCGGGATGGCGTCCGGCACGATGACCTCGTCGACGAGACGCAGGTTGAGGTGGTGCGAGGCGGCGGCGAACTCGTAGTCGAACATCGTCACCTGCGGGATACGCAGCATGCGGGCGGCCACCGTCAGGTCGTTCGAGTTGTGGCCGGCGGCGACGTCGAAACCCTCTTTCCCGGCGAACGAGCGCAACCGCGCACCCCGCGTCGCGAGGCCGGCAGCCTTGGCCGCGACGTTGCGCCCGCGGTGCCGGCCCACGATGACGGCGTCGAGACCGTGATCGGCGAGCAACTGCTCCGTCTGGGCATAGCGCCGTGCAGTGACCCTCACCCGATGGCCCTGCTCCTCCAGTCGCCGGACGATCGGCGCGAAGAAGAGGACGTGCGGCGAGTTGGTGATGTCGATCCACACCTTCACGTCGGCCAGCCTACCACCGGCGGGAGTGGGCGGCGTGCGTCGCGCGAGTGGCAGGCGTGTGTCACGAGAGGGGACGACAGGCAGGCAGCGGGAGGCGCGCAGGAGCACGGCCGCCCCTCCGCCGAGACGGAGCACCGCGGAGATCGATGCTCAGTCGAGCGCCGCCGCCACTGCTGCCGCCACTTCCCTGACGTCGTCCTCGGTGAGGTTCGGGTGCATCGGCAGCGCCAGGTTCTGCGCCGCCGCGGCGTCGGTGACGGGGAGGTCGCCCTTCTGGCGGCCGGTCGCGGCGAGCGCCGGCTGCAGATGCAGCGGCGTCGTGTAGTAGGAGGCGCAGGCGATCTCCCGCTGCTTGAGCGCCGCCGCGATCGCGTCGCGCTCAGGATGGCGTGCGACGTACAGGTGGTAGACATGCGTGCGGTCATCCGGGACCGCCGGACGCAGCACCGTTCTCGGGAGGTGCTGGTCGTACCAGCCGGCGACGCGCTGCCGGCGCGCGTTCCAGTCGTCGATGACCGTGAGCTCCACCCGGAGCATGGCTGCCTGGACCTCATCGAGCCGGCTGTTGAAGCCGATAATCTCAAAGGTCTTCTTGTCGCGGCTGCCGTGGAACCGCAGCATGCGTGCCCTGTCGACGACCTCCTGGCTCGGGGCCGTGACCAGGCCGCCGTCGCCGAACGCGCCGAGGTTCTTGGTCGGGAAGAAGCTGAAGACGGCGGCATCGCCGAGCGACCCGGCCGTACGACCTTTGTACGTGGCGCCGAACGCCTGGCAGGCGTCCTCGATCACCGCGATCCCGTGCTCGTCTGCGATCGCGCCGATCTCATCGGCGTCGGCCGGCAGGCCGAACAGGTCGACCGGCATGATCGCCTTCGTGGCGTCGGTGATGGCGGCCGGGATCAGTCCCGGGTCGATGTTGAGCGTGTCGGGCTGGATGTCGACGAAGACGGGCGTCGCCCCGGCCTGGACGATGGCCTCGGCGGTGGCGTAGAAGGTGAAGGGCGAGGTGATGACCTCGTCGGCTGGCCCGATGTCCAGGGCGCGAAGGGCGATGGTGAGGCCGTCGGTGCCGTTGGCGACCCCGACGGCGTCCGGCGTGCCGATGTACGCCGCCGCCTCTTCCTCGAACGACTTCACCTGCGGACCGAGGATGACCCTGCCGCCGCGCAGCACCTCGAGCACCGCCTTCTCGAGGCGGTCCTGGAGCTCCGCGTACTGACCCTTGATGTCCATGAGGCCTATCGGCACCGGATCCCTCCCGTCGTCGTCCCCGCCGACCGTGTCATCCGGGTCGCGGACAGCGGCGCAGCCTATCACGAGGCGCCGGCGGTGTCCGCCGTCCTCCCCGGCGGTCGCCGTGTGCGGTAGTCTTCGCCCCATGGGTCCTCGGGCCATTCATCGTTTCACCGTGCGCGCGCCGGCCACGACCGCCAACCTCGGCCCGGGCTTCGATTGTCTCGGCCTCACGCTGGATCTCTGGAACGAGACCGACGTGGATCTGTCCGGGAGCGGATCCTCCGTCGAGGTCGAGGGTGAGGGGCACTCGACTCTCCCGCGTGACGACGGGAACCTCGTGCTGGCGACGCTCCTGGCGCGCCTCGACGAGCTCGGGTGCGAGCGGCCGGCGGGGCTCCGCCTCCGGTGCCGCAATCGGATCCCGCTCGACTCGGGGCTCGGCTCGAGCGCGGCGGCGGTGGTCGCCGGGCTGCTGGCGGCGGAGACGGTCGCCGGCCGTCGGCCGAGTGAGGCCGCCGTGCTGCGCTCTGCCGCGAGCGCCGAGGGCCACGCGGACAACGCGGCAGCGGCGGTCCTCGGCGGCCTCACCGCGGTCGCCCGGGACGGCGACGGTCTCGTGTGGCGTTCGTGGGCCGTCCCGCGGCTGCCGGTCGTCGTCGTCACCCCCGAGGGCCACTACTCGACCGGCGAGGCGCGTGCGTGCTTGCCGGACAGCGTCCCCCTGGCCGACGCGGTCGCCAACCTGGGCCGCGTCCCGCTCGTGATCGAGGCGCTCAGACAGGGCGACCTCGACCTGCTCGGGCGGGTGATGGTCGACAGTCTCCACGAACGGGCCAGGCTGGGCCTGACCCCCGGAGCCACCCGGGCGCAGCACGTCGCTCGCGAGGCAGGGGCCGCCGCGGTCGCGGTCTCCGGCTCCGGCCCCAGCCTGATCGCGTTCGTCGCCGACGACGACGGCGCCCGGGTGGTCGGCGAGGCATTGGCCGAGGTGTTCGCCTCGGCCGGCGTGTCGGCACAGGTCCGCCGGCTGGCGACCACCACCCGCGGCGTCCACGTGACCGCCGGCGCCGCGGGAGGGCGGGGCGACGCCGGGGACCGGCCGACCGCCTGAGCGGATGTCCTCGCCGGCCGCCGGGTTCGAGCTCACTGAGCACACGGCCGACGTCGGTGTCCGTGCGTGGGGGCCGAGCGTCGACGCCGTCTTCGAGCAGGCAGCGCTGGCGATGCTCTCCCTCATGTACTCGTGCCGCACCGTCGACGAGCGGCACGAGTACAGCCTCCGGGTCGAGGCGGCAGATGCCGAGCTGCTGCTGGCGGCCTGGCTGAACGAGCTGCTCTATCAGGTCGACGGACTGCACCGGCTCTTCGCCCGCTTCCCGGCGCTGGAGGTCTCGCCGCCGGCCGTCGCGGGCGATCCCGAGGCGGTCTGGCGGTTGCGCGCGACGGCCGCCGGCGAGGAGCTCGACCCGGGTCGCCATCGACTGACGCCGGTGGTCAAGGCGGCCACCCTGTATGCGCTGTCGGTCGGGCGCACGGAGGAGGGATGGGAAGGGCGCGTGGTGCTCGACGTGTAGAGCCACAAGACGACTGGACCTCGTGCCACCGGCCGCCCGGAGCGCGGGCGGCCGGACCCGGGTCGCCGTCGGCGCGGCCAACGGTCGTCGGCACCGGCAACGGCGCGGGGGTAGGCTGAGCATATGGAGACCGCGACACCCCCACTCCAGCAGATCGCCGAGCACACGTACCGCCTCGAGCCGCACGGCGACATGCGCGTCCCCGGGATCGTGTACGCGTCGGACGCCATCCTCGAGGCGGCGGCCGGGGACCGCGCCCTTGAGCAGGTCGCGAACGTCGCGACGTTGCCGGGCATCGTCGGCGCGAGCGTCGCCATGCCGGACATCCACTGGGGCTACGGCTTCCCCATCGGCGGCGTCGCGGCGATGGATGCCTCAGACGGGGTCGTCAGCCCGGGCGGCGTCGGTTTCGACATCAACTGCGGCGTCCGCATGGTCACGACCGGTCTGGACGAGGCCGAGGTGCGGCCGCGCCGCGAGGAGCTCCTGCACGAGATCATGCGCAGGGTGCCGCAGGGCACCAACGAGCGAGGGTCACTGCGCCTGACGCCGGCTGAGCTCAAGGGACTGGTCGAGGCCGGAGTACCGTGGCTCCTCGAACGTGGCTTCGCTGCCGAGGAGGACGTCGAGCACACCGAAGAGTACGGCGCGATGTCCGGCGCCAGTGCCGACGCCGTCTCGCAGAAAGCGCTCCATCGAGGTCACACCCAGGTGGGGAGCCTCGGGGCCGGCAACCACTTCATCGAGCTCCAGGTCGTCACCGAGCTGCTCGATGAGGAGACGGCCGCCGCCTGGGGCGTCCGTCCCGGGCAGGTCGCGGTGACCATCCACAGCGGCTCGCGCGGCTTCGGACATCAGACGTGTACCGATCACCTGCAGCGCATGGCGTCGGCCACGCGCCGCTACGGCTTCGAGCTGCCCGACCGGCAGCTGGCGTGCGCTCCCGTGAGCTCTCCCGAGGGGGCCGACTACCTGGCGGCCATGGCGGCGGCGGCGAACTTCGCCTTCGCCAACCGGCAGATGGTGATGCACGAGGTGCGGCTGGCGTTCGAGCTGGTCTTCCGCCGTCCCTGGGAACGGCTCGACGTGCGGCTCCTCTACGACGTCGCCCACAACATCGCCAAGCTCGAGGAGCACCGCCCCGGTCCGCCTCTCGTCGATGCGGCCGACGGCGCGATCCGCGTCTGGGTGCACCGCAAGGGGGCGACGCGAGCGTTCGGACCGGCGCATCCGGACCTCCCGGTCGGCTATCGAGAGACCGGCCAGCCGGTGATCATCCCCGGCAGCATGGGCACGGAGAGCTGGCTGCTCGTCGGGACGGGGAAGGCGATGATCGGCAGCTTCGGCTCGGCATGCCACGGTGCCGGCCGCAGGCTGAGCCGTGGAGCCGCGAAGAAGGTGATGAGTGGCGCCGAGGTGCGGGCGGACCTCGAGGCACACGACATCGTCGTCCGCTCACAGTCCACGAAGCTGCTGGCCGAAGAGGCTCCCTTCGCCTACAAGGACGTGTCGGCGGTCGTCGACGTGGTCGACGCCGTGGGTCTGGCGCGCAAGGTCGCCCGTCTGCGGCCACTCGGCGTCCTGAAGGGCTGACGGCTCAGCGCGTCCCGGCGGCGTCGGTGTCGGAGGGCCGGCCGCCGGCGCCGCCCTCTGTGGCCTCCAGGTCTGCGCGCCGCGGCGGCTTTGCGTCCTCTCCCTGGGCGGACAGTGCCGGCTCCGGCCCGCTCTTCTCACCGGCTTCCTCTGCCGGGTCCCGCTCGCGCTTCCCGCCGATCCCGTGGAAGCCGTCGGCGCTCCTCGCCCCTTTGCGCGGTACCACGTGGTCGCCCCTTCGACGGGCCCAGACCTGGGCCAGTTCGGCGCCGAAGAACACGATCATCGACGAGTAGTAGACCCAGATGAGGAAGACGACGAGCGTCCCCGCCACGCCGTAGGCGGACGCCTTGCCGCTGTAGCCGATGTAGACGCTGAAGCCGAGCCTGCCGATGTAGAAAAGCAGCGCGGTGACGAGCGCCGAGAGCCAGACGTAGCGCTGCGGGAGCCGTCCCTGGGGAACCGTGCTGAACAGGCCGGCGAAGATCACGGTGGTGATGACGAGGGTGAAGCCGAACTCGGCGGTGCGATTGAGGAACGCCGATCGCGGCAGCCCCGAGGACGCCCAGTCGGTCAGCCAGCTCCAGCCGGCGCTGAGCGCCAGCAGGGCGGCGAGCCCCAGCGCGAGGACGAGCACGAGACCCAGCATCACCAGCTGGTTCGCGATGAACGTCAGGATACGGCGGGCGTCCGCGCGCAGCGGGGCGGGCTCGACGTTCCAGATCGCGTTGAGGGCCTTGCGCAGCGCTCTGAACGCTCCTCCCGCCGTGTAGAGGAGGATCAGCCCGCCGACGAAGACGGCGAGGAAGCTGGCCCCGGGCCTGGTCATGTTGTCCAGCACCACCCGAAGGGCGTCGGCGGACGCCTCGCCGAGGAAGTCCCCGGCTCGCGCTATCAGGCCGTCGAGGGCGTCGGAGTCCTGGTAGATCAGCCCGACGACACCGGCCGCGATGACGACCAGCGGCGAGAGCGCGAGGAGGATGCGGTACGAGAGGTCACCGGCGTACGTGGTCGCCTTGTCGGCGAGCCACTCCCTGGCCGTCTCGGCGAGCAGCGAGCCGACGTGCTTCCCTGCCGCCTTGAACCGCCCCGTCAGCGTCACGTCGTCAGCTCATTCCGCCAGCAGCTGTTCGCGGGCCGCGTCGATGTCGCGCAGTTGCGCCCTGGTCGGCTTCGGGTACTTGAGGTCGAGCCCCTGGATGGTCTCGACGATCACCGCGGCCACCAGCGTGCGGGCTACGAACTTGTGGTCGGCCGGGATGACGTACCAGGGCGCCCACGCCGTCGAGGTCGCGGTCAGTGCCTCCTCGTAGGCGTGCATGTAGGCGTCCCAGAATCCCCGCTCCTTGAGGTCGGCCCGCGAGAACTTCCACTGCTTGTCCGGGTCGTCGAGGCGGGCCAGGAAGCGCTTCTTCTGCTCGTCCTTCGAGAGGTGCAGGAAGATCTTGACCACCTTCGTCCCGGAGTGGTCAAGGTGCCGCTCCCACATGTTGATGCGCTCGAAGCGGTCCTCCCAGAACCGCTCTCCGGTCGGCGTGTCGGGGGGCAGCTTCTGCGTCTTGAGGATCTCGGGGTGCACGCGCACCACGAGGACCTCTTCGTAGTGGGACCGGTTGAAGATCCCGATGCGGCCACGCTCCGGCAGGGCTCTGTTGCAGCGCCACAGGAAGTCGTGGTCGATGTCCACGGCCGACGGCTGCTTGAAGCCGGTCACCTGGCATCCTTGCGGGTTCACGCCGGACATGACGTGCTTGATGGTGCCGTCCTTGCCGGCGGCGTCCAGCGCCTGGAGCACGATCAGGAGCGCGTACGTGTCGCTCGCCCACAGCAGCGCCTGCGCTTCGGCCAGCTCCTGCTTGAGGTCCTCGAGGATCTCCCGGGCGATCCCCTTGAGCTTCTTCTTGGCGAGGTCCTTGAACTGCGGGCCGCCCTTCCAGGCGGTGTTCCGCTTGTCCAGCCCGGCGCTCTTGCCCGGCTCGACGATGAGCTTGCCGAGGACGTCTCTGTACGCAGGCACCGTCCGCACCTCCCGTGCGCTCGACAGTCAGACCACCCTACCGTCCGCTCACGGTATCGACAATGATGCTTGGTAGGATGAGCCCGGCCCGGGGCAGGCGGGACGGTCGTGCGGGGTCTCTCCCGCGACATCAGGTATCGGGGGTAGCGACGCATGAGCTTTCGTCTCGGAGTCCTCACCAGCGGCGGGGACTGTCCCGGCCTCAACGCGGCCATCCGGGCGGTCGTCAAGACCGCCGACAACCGCTACGGCTTCCGGATCATCGGTATCGAGGATGCCGGGCGCGGCCTCATCGAGCGTCGGGTCAGGGAGCTGACCGTCGAGGAGCTCGATCTCAACGGCTTCGACCCCATGCTGAGCATCGGCGGCACGTTCCTCGGGTCGATCAACAAGAGCATCGGCGATGTCGAGGATCAGATCATCGCCGGGTACCGGGCCCTGGGCATCGATGCGCTCATCGCCATCGGTGGCGACGGCAGCATGGCGATCCTCCACGGCCGGGCCACCAAGGCCGGCTGGAAGATGGTGGGCATCCCGAAGACGATCGACAACGACGTCGGCCTCACCGATGCGGCGATCGGTTTCGACTCGGCGGTGCGGACGGTCACGAACGGTATCGAGTACCTGCGGACGACCGGCGTGAGTCACGACCGCGTGGTCGTGCTGGAGACGATGGGCCGCGGCGCCGGACATCTGGCGCTTCACGGCGGGCTGGCCGGAGGCGCCGACGCCATCCTCATCCCCGAGATCCCCTACACGATGGAGGGGTTGCTGAACGCCGTCGAACGGACGCGGATGTTCCGCGACCACACGTTCGCGGTGGTGGTGGTCGCCGAGGGGGTGGAGGCACCGGACGGGGTGACCATCACGTCTACCGACAAGCTCGGCCAGACGCGTCTCGGCGGCGTGGGCAACGTGATCGCCGACGCGCTCGAGGAGGCAAGCGGCGGACGCATCGAGGCGCGGGCGACCGTGCTCGGCCACCTCCAGCGCGGCGGCCCGCCGACGCCGCCCGACGTGATCCTGGCGACCAAGTTCGGCAAGCGCGCCGTCGACCTCGTCGCCGAGGGTCGCTTCGGAAGGATGGTCGCGTTGCACGGCGGGTGCGTCGAGGACGTGCCGCTCGACGACGTGGTCGCGGCCGGCTCGCGCGCCGTCGACCCGAAGAGCCAGACTCTGGAAGTGGCCCGCGGCATGGGCATCTACGTCGGCGATTCCTGAGCGGCCCCGGGCCCGCGGCGGAGGCCGCGGCGGGGGGAGGAGGGTGTGATGGGCGACCCCCAGGAGGAGAAGGGGACGACGGCGCTCGAGAGAGCGTACGGACTCGGCGCCGCGGAGGTCGCCGGCGCTCTTGGAGTCGACGCCGGTCAAGGACTGTCGGACGGAGCGGTGCGGGAGCGGGCCCAGAAGTACGGCCCGAACGTCCTGCAGAGCGACACGAAGGCGTCGTTCCTGCAGATGGCGCTTCGCCAGCTGCGCGATCCGATGAACATCATGCTCGTGGCGGTCACCGCCGCGAGCGCCGCCATCGGCCAGCTGCGGACCGCCGGCGTCGTCGCCGCCCTCGTGCTGTTCAACATCCTCAGCGGCGCCCGTCAGGAGAAGAAGGCGCAGGCGAGCGTCGAGGCGCTCGAGGCGATGCAGATACCGAAGGCGCGTGTGCTCCGCGGCGGAGAGGTCATGGAGATCCCGGCGCCGGACATCGTCCCCGGCGACGTCGTCATGGTGGAGGCGGGCGACCTGGTACCCGCCGACGGCCGCCTGGTGCGGTCGGCGACGCTCGAGATCGGCGAGAGCGCGCTGACCGGCGAGGCGGCCCCGGTCAGCAAGGACCCCGCGACGGTGAGCGGCGACGACGTCGCCCTCGGCGACCGGAGCGACATGGTCTTCATGAACACGTCGGTCACCCGCGGGACCGGTTCCTTCGTCGTCACCGCCACCGGGATGGCGACCGAGATGGGGAAGATCGCCGGCATGCTGCGGTCGGTGAGCCGGGCCCGCTCGCCGTTGCAGAAGCAGATGGGCGACCTGACGAAGAAGCTCTCCTACGTCGCCTACGGGGCGCTGCTCCTGGTCGTCATCCTCGGCCTCGTCCGCGGCCAGGAGTTCGGCGACCTGATCCTCGCCGGCGTCGCGATGGCCATCTCGGCCATCCCGACCGGCCTGCCGACGTTCGTGCAGGCGATGCTCTCCTCGGGCGCACGCCGGCTGGCAGACGCGAAAGCGATCGTCCGCGGGCTCTCGGACGTGGAGACGCTCGGCTCCACCAGCGCCATCAACACCGACAAGACGGGGACGCTGACACTCAACCAGATGACCGTCCGCAAGCTCTTCTACGAGGGAGACTGGCTGACGGTGGAGGGCGGCGGCTACGACCTCAACGGCCGTATCGTCGGTGTCGCCGGGGTGGAGGTGCCCAAGCTCGACGCCCTCGCCTACATCTCCTCTCTGGCCAGCGACGCCACGGTCGGCGACGACGGAGCCGTCGTCGGCGATCCGACAGAGGTCGCGCTCGTCGTCCTGGCACACAAGATCGGCATCGACCCGGGAGAGTCGCGGCGCGCCTACCCCCGGCTGGCAGAGGTGCCCTTCGACTCCGCCTACAAGTTCATGGCGACGTTCCACCGCGTGCCGTGGCGCGATGAGGAGGGCGATGTACTGGTCGAGCTGGTGAAGGGAGCGCCCGATGTGATCATCGGGCGCAGCTCACGGGCCTTCTGGCGGGACGGCCGGATCGTGCCCATCGAGCAGACCAGGGACGAGCTGCTTGCCGCCAACCGCGAGCTCTCGGCGAAGGGGCTGCGTGTGCTCGCCCTCGCCGCCCGCCGTCTCAGCGACAATCAGGAGCAGGCGACGAAGGACGATCCGATGTCGATGGTCGAGGATCTCGTGATCATGGGCCTGGTCGGCATCATCGATCCGCTGCGCGCCGAGGCCAGGGACGCGGTGCAAACGGCGCTCAGCGCCGGCATCGACGTGCGCATGATCACCGGCGATCACGCCGTGACCGCCCGGGCCATCGGCGACGAGCTGGGGCTCGGCTCCGGGGTGATCAGCGGTCCGGAGTTCCAGAAGCTGAGCGAGGAAGAGCTCGAGGGGCGGGTCGCCGACCTGCACGTCTTCGGTCGCGTCGCGCCGGAGGACAAGCTCAGGCTCGTCCGCACGCTCCAGGGCCAGGGGCGGGTCGTGGCGATGACGGGCGACGGCGTCAACGACGCGCCGGCCCTCAAGCAGGCGGACGTCGGGGTCGCAATGGGGACCGGGACGGAGGTCTCCAAACAGGCCGCGGCGATGGTGCTCACCGACGACAACTTCGCGACGCTCGTCCACGCGATCGAGCTCGGACGCGACCTCTGGAACCGCATCGTGGCCTACATCCGCTACCAGATGATCCAGCTCTTCGGCCTCGTGAGCCTGGTCGTCATCTGCAGCATCTTCGCGATCAACGACGGGGTACCGCTCACGCCGGTCCAGCTCCTGTTCCTGAATTTCCTCATCTCGGTCCCGCCGGTGATCGCCATCGCCACCGACGCGCCGAGCAGGGGGGTGATGGGGTTGCCGCCTCGCGATCCGTCGCTGAAGATCTTCAATGCCCGTACCGCGCCGCGCTGGATCGCCTTCGGCCTCGTGCTTGGCCTGTCGGCGCTGGGCGCCTTCCTCCTCGCGCCGGGCGAGGCGAGCACCACGAAGGCATCGGTGCCGGTGACGATGGCGTTCGCCGTCATGGGGCTTGGAACGGTGTTCGAGGCACTCTCTGCCCGCCGCGACCTCGAGTCGGCGTTCGAGGCGCCGCTGCTGCACTACGCGGGTATCCTCGCCGTCCCGGCTCTGCTGGTGGTGTTCTCGGTCGAGGTGGCGTTCATGCAGGAGTGGCTGCTCCTCACGTCGCTGACCGGCGCCCAGTGGGGCATCGTCCTCGGCCTCGCCTCCATCGTGTTCTGGGTCATGGAGCTTGAGAAGCTGGTGCGCCGCCGCCGTGCCCACGCCGGCGCCGTCGTCGGCACGGCGGCACCTCGGGTCGACATCCGGCCGTCGCCGGAGCAGGAGGCCGGCTGAGCCGGTCGGCAGCCCTCATGGGGCCGGGGGTTGAGCCAGCAGGGCCGCAGGAGTCTGCTGAGCCGGGAGAACATGAGCGCCGGGCCGGTCGTCTGACCGGCCCGGCGCCTTGTTGTCGCGTGCCCGAAGCGTCTGACGGGCGGGCCTCAGCCGGACTCGTCCTCGTCGTCTTCCTCGTCCTCGAACTCGTCCTCGAGCTCGCCCTCGAGTCCGAGCAGTACCTCGGCCTCCTCCGCCTCCATGAGCCCGACGGCGACCAGGTCGAGCGGATGGACCCACTCGTCGACGACGGGGATGCCTCCTGCGTCGAAGGCAGCCTCGCGGAACGGGATCGCCCAGCGATGTTCGAGCAGGAGCGCCGCCACGGCGGAGTCCTCGGGCAGGTCCTCGATGATGTCCTCGAGGTCCTCGGCGTCGAAGAGTCCGAAGCCCTCCTCGGCGGCCTCCGCCCCGATCTCGGCTCCCAGCTCGGCGCCCTCCTCACCGGCGGCGCCCAGCCCGATCAGCGCCCCGACGACCGCGCCGAGCTCCTCGGCCTCCTCGATCGTGAGGTCGCTCCGTTCGTAGATCGCGACGTCTCCGCCGGCGTCCTTGTAGATGACGGCGCCGTCGATCAGCCGGACGACGCCGTTCTCCTTCAGGCGTTCGAGCTCGGCGATCACGCTGCCGTCGAAGTCCGGGCGGTCGAAGGCGAAGACGAGCAGCTGCACGGGGCCCATCGTCATGTCTCCTCCCCCGACTCCCCGCGGCGGCCGCCGTACACGGCCAGAGCGTAGATGACGAGCACGTCGAACGCGATGATCACGATCGACCAGAACGGATAGGCCTGCATGGTCCCGAGATGCGCCACGGCGTTGAGCCCGGCGATGATGATGCCGACCCAGCGCCCGAACTCGCCGCCCCGCCAGACGCTGGCAGCCGCGAGGAGTTCCACGATCCCGAAGATGAGGATGATCCAGCCCCAGGTGCGCAGGTCGCTGAAGACGTACACCGCGTCCTGGACGAAGAACCTCGCGTTGGCGAGCGCGGTGATGCCGTGCACGACGTTCATGACACCGGCGAACGCGAGGATGATCCATGCGAACATCACCCAGCCGGAGCCCTTTTCGTGTGAATACGGATCGACCTGCATCGTCACTCTCCTTGCGGCGTCGGCTCCAGGTGGCCTTCCTCCCCGCACCGATGCCGGCAGGTCCGGGTCAGGCTCCCGTCAGCGTCATATGGACGTACGGCCGTCGGCAGTCACCCGCCGGCCGGTGATCGGGCCGAAGGAAGGCCGGTCGGCCGGGGTTCTACCGCAGCGGGCCGGATTCCACTCCTCAGGGAGTCTCGCGCCCCGCTCTTCGTCAGAATCCGATGCTGCGGGGCATGCTGATCTCGAGGGCGAGGGCCGCCACGAAGATGACGCTGCCCAGACTCAACAGGATCACGCGCGGCCTGAGACGCTCGAACCTGGTGCTGACGCCGGCGAAGAACAGGACCGAGGCGAACAGCACCGAGACGAGGATGTAGTTGTCACCTGTCTGGTTCGCCTCCTTGCCTTCCTCGAAGTACTCGGTGGCCTGCTTCTCGAGCTCCTGGCTCTCGACGCGCTTCTCGAGGATGTACTCCGGCCTGTCGAACGGTGTGCCTTCAGGTATGCCGTCGATGCGGGGCTGCTCGAGCCAGGCCTCGAACGCCGGCCGGAACTCCTCTCTGAAACGGTTCGCGAGGAAGTCGGCGAGGCGATCGTCGTCGGCCGCCCTGGCGGCGACCCAATCGGTGAACAGGTTCACGTCGATGCCGACCTGCTGGGCGGCCAGGTTCTCGGCCCGGATCGACTCGGAACGGCTCGTGTTCGCCTGGACGAAGTTGACGGACTGCACGCCGCTCCAGCGGGTGGCCTGGTAGGCGCCCCACGCCGTCGCGACGGTCGCCATGGCTATGAGCACGACCGACCAGGTCTCGATGCGCCAGATCCAGCGCTTGACGGCGTCGTAGGTCCCTCCGACGAGACCGCTCTCGTCGGCCTCCCCTTCGGGCGTCACCGTCTCCGAAGTGTCCTGTTGCCTCTCGCCCTGCTCCGTCATCACCTCTCCCCGGTCGTCCACACGGGCGTCAGGACCCTACCCGGCGAGGTTGCCCCGAGAAACCGGCGCGATGATGGCTTCCCCGGGGTCGGCAACCGGCCGGCCGGTGGTTGTTCGTGCGACAATCCGGGAGGCATGGTCCCGACTGCAAGGGGGCGACGATGGGACGAGGGACTACCGGAGAGGACATGACGGCGAGGATCGGCATGACCCGGGCACAGCAGCGCTTCGCCTCCTGGATGACGGACATCCTGGTCTATGTCGTCGTCCTGAACCTCTTCGTCGAGTTCTTCCCGACGGTGATCGCGGAGTCGTTCACCCTGACGATCCTGACCGCTGTTCTCCTGAAGGGGATGCTCGTCGCCATCGGCGGGCTGGAACACCGTGTCTCCGAGTACTTCGGGCGGCGGGAAGGGGCGGTCTGGAAGGTCGTGCGCATCCTGTCGGTGTGGGCCATCCTGTTCGCCAGCAAGTTCGTGATCATCGAAGTGGTGGGCTTCGTCTTCGGCGGCTACGTGCAGCTGGGACACTTCGTCGAGGTGATCGCTCTGGTCGTCGCGCTGCTCGTGGCCGGCCAGTCCGTCAAGGCCGTCTACCGCCGCCTCGGGAAGGGCGACGCGGAAGTGGCGGAAGCCGGATGATCGCAGCTCCGACGCCCTCCCGAGGAAGCGGCATCGTGAGGAGGTGCCGCTCAGCCGGCGAGCCCGGCGATCCCCCGCTCGAGGAGCGCCGCGCCGAAGATGAGCGACACGCCGACCATGGCGTACTTCGCGTTGGCCTCGAGCCAGTCGCGCCACCGTCGAAGCGTGTCGTCTGCATCGTCGCCCTTGAGCCAGAAGTACACGGTCGGCAGGAGTACGCCGAGCGAGGCGATGAGGACGAACACGAGCAGGATGACGACGAGCAGCGGAGCACTGTGCGCTCTGGTGGCGACTGCCGTGGCCGCCGCGATGGTCAGGATGAAGGCCTTGAAGTCACCGACCGCCACGCCGAACAGGAACGACCGTCGTGGAGTGACCGAGTCGAGCGCTCCCGTCAGCCTGGAGAGGTCCGTCGCCGGGCCGTGCCTCCTGGCTCGCCACCAGAGTACACCGCCCGCGGCGAAGAGGAGCACGCCCAGAACGACACGCAGGACCGCCATTGTGGGGTCCGCCTGGCCGTCTCCCGACACGCGGAAGACGAGGACGAGGACGAACGCGAGGACGGCTACTACGGTGAGACTGAGGACCCATCCCGCCGCCATCGCACCCGCGTTCGCCCGTGGCCGCGAGCTCAGCAGGAGGAGGATGGTCATCATCGTGACCGTCGGGCTCAGCGCGATGCCGGTCGCCCACAGCACGATCTCCAGCCACATCGCCTCGTCCTAGTCCTCGACCTCAGGGCGCCGCTGCCGACCCGGTCGACCGCCGTCGGCCGGCGGACGAGCAGCCGCCTAGGTCAGCGCCGATCGACATCCTCGATGGGTCCGCGTGTCGCTCTCGAGCTCGTTCAGCGGCGGTACTCCTTCGCCTGCTCCCAGCGGGCGGTGAGCGCATAGATGACGATGATGTCGAGGGCGATGATCAGCAGCGAGAGGAACGGGAACGCCGCCAGGAAGCCGAACTGCGCGATGGCGCTCAGCCCGGCCATGACGACGGCGAACCAGCGTGCCCACCCGCTCATGCCGGCGAGCGAGAAGCCGGCGACGACGAGCAGGCCTCCCCAGATGAGCATGATGATGCCCCAGGTGGTGAAGTCGAAGACGAGCAACCCGCCCTCGCCGACGAGGTAGTAGGTGTCGCGGACCAGGGCGGTGATGCCCTGGATGACGTGGAAGACGCCCATGAGGATGAAGATGACGGCGGCGAACACGATCCAGCCGCCCCAGAACTCTCCGGTGGCCATTGTTCCCCTACCTCCATGCTCGAGCGACGGCCGGACCGCCGCTCCGTGTGGTGACGACCGGGTGACGGAGCGGGGCGCCGGTGTGTCATGCCGGCGGGCCGCTCCCCCGGCGGGCGCTCACAGACCGAGCAGCTGCCGCTTCTTCGCCTGGAACTCCTCCTCGGTGATGATGCCCTGCGACTTCAGCTGGGCCAGCTGCTGCAGCTCGGCCATGTACTCGGGCTGACCGCCCGCGGCGGGCGCGGCCTGGACCGGCTGGTCCGCCGGCGCCTGTTGCGCCATCTGGGGCTGCTGCTCGTACGCCATCTGCTGCTCGGCGTCCTTCTGCGCGTACTTCTTCTGCTGGTGGCGCGAGACCGCGCCGACCGTGGCCGAGGCGGTGCCGGCGACGACGGCGGTCCTCGCCATGGTGCCGATCAGTCCGGGTCTGCCAACACGTCTCAACGGCATGCTCTTCCTCCTTCGCGGGATGGTCGGCCTCAGGCCTCCTCGGCAAGCGACTCGACGGCCGCTTCCACGACTTTCGCCGGGATGAGCTCGGCGGCCAGGAGCTCGCCGTCGGCGTCGCGGATCGCCGTGCCCAGCCGCTCTGCCCAGAGGTACTCGAACACGAACAGCGCCGCTGAGCTCTCGATCGGCAGCGCCTCGGCGGCGATCTCCATGTCCTCGTCGTTGAGCAGCGCCGCCGCCTCGCCGGCCACGGCATCGAGCCCTGCGATCTCCTCAGGCAAGTCCTGGATCTCGAACCCGTCGACGTTCCCCTGCTCATCCTTGATGATGAAGATGATGTCGAGGACGCGGATCGTGCCGTTCTCGACCAGCTCGGTGATGGCCGGGACGATCTCCCCCTTGAACTTGTTGCCGGGGAACCCGACAAGCAGATACTGGACGGGGCCCATGTGCTGCCTCCTGAACTCGTGGCCGGTCGGCCGGGCCGGTCGGCCGGCCTCTGAGACGCGTTCTCCCCACCGGAGGCTGGCCCGACACATCCGGCGCGGAAGAATGGTTCCCGCCCGGCACCGGGTCCGATAGCATCGGCGCCGACCGGACGCCCTGGCATCGCCGCCGGGTGCGCCCGGGTTGCGGACGGAGCGGGGAGACCGCGTGCTGCCGATTATCGCGATAGCCGCCTTCTACATCGTCTTCGCGCTCGTCTCCAAGCGCCTGCGGACGACGGTGATCTCGGTGCCGATCCTCTTCGTGGCTTTCGGCTTCCTGCTGGGGACCGACGGGCTGCGGCTGCTCACGCCGTTCCAGGACAGGTCCCTGGTCACCCTGGTCCTCGAGGTCACGCTCGTGATCACGCTGTTCACCGACGCGGCGACCATCTCTCCGCGCGAGTTGCGACGCGAGTCGAGCGTCCCGCTGCGCCTCCTGTGCGTCGGGCTGCCCCTGACGCTGGCGCTCGGTTGGGTGTTGGGGGTGCCGCTCTTCCCGGAGATGAGCCTTCTGGAGGTGGGCGTGCTGGCGGCGTTGCTGGCGCCCACCGACGCGGCGCTCGGCCAGGCGGTCGTCGAGAACCCGCGGGTCCCGCGGCTCATCCGTCACGGCCTCGCCGTCGAGAGCGGCCTCAACGACGGTATCATCCTGCCCATCCTTGCACTGCTCCTGGCCGGTGCCGGCGAGGCCGCCGGCGAGCTCAGTTCCGGCGCGGTGGCGAGGACGTTCGCGCACGGACTCCTCCTTGCTGCCGTCGTAGGAGCCGCCGGCGCCTACATCGTTGCCCACCTGCTGGTCCTGGCGGCGAGGCGAGGCTGGGCAGGTCCACGATGGCAGCAGGCGACCGCGGTCATCCTTGCGTTGCTCGTGTGGGCGGGTGTCGACGCGCTCGATGGGAGCGGCTTCATCGCCGCCTGGGTCGCGGGCATCGTCTTCGGCGCGGTGACGCGGTCGCGTCTGCCTCGCATCTGCACGCTCGGCGACGAACTGAGCGCGTACCTGATCACCCTCAGCTTCCTGCTCTACGGCGCTCTGATCCTCGGCCCGAACCTCAACGGGCTGACGTGGCAGGTGCTCCTGTATTCGGTCCTGAGCCTCACCGTCATCCGTCTGCTGCCGGTCGCCGCGGCGATGATCGGCAGCGGTTTGCGCCGGGTGTCGGTCTCGTTCCTCGGCTGGTTCGGTCCCCGCGGTCTTGCCTCGATCATCTTCGTCGAACTGGTGGTCGAGAACGAGCTGCCATCGAGCGGTCTCATCAGCCAGGTGGTCATGGTGACGGTGGCGTTGAGCGTCCTTCTGCACGGCCTCAGCGCCTGGCCCGCCTCGGAGGCCTACGGGCGCTGGTTCGATCGCCGGGTCGCGGCCGGAGAGACGCTGGTCGAGAGCGAAGAGGTGACCTCGGTGCCGGTCCGGCGCCCGTTCGAGCCGGTGGCCTGGCCGGCGCGCAACGGCGACCGGGGCGAGCGCAACGCCGACGGAGGCACGTTCGAGACCGGCGGAGGCAGGCGCGACGGCGACCGTTAGGCCGAGATGCTCGCCTTCACCGGGTGCGGGTAGGGGCACGACCCGGGGCCGTCGAGCGGTCGTCCCGTCTGGCGCGTGACGTCGGTGGTCTCACCGGGCTGGAGGACGCGCACCTCGATCTGCGGCGTCAGGTGTGAGGCGTAGCGCACGAACGTCCGCGGCGGCCGCGCGGGGTCGTAGCTGCTGAGCGTGTGGACGCCGAACGGGATGAGCGTGCCCCAGTGGACCGGTATGGCGACCCGCGGCTGGATCATCTGGAGCGCGTGCGCGGCTGTGAGGGGCGTGAGGTGTTCGTCCTCGTCGACCATCGGGCCCCATCCCCAGATGGGCAGCAGCGCGGTGTCCACGTGTCCCGAGAGCTCGGACATCTCGTCGAACGTGGTCGTGTCACCGGCGAAGTAGATCGCGTCCGGGTCGCCGATGAGAAAGCCGAAGGAGTCGCCGTCGAGCGTGAACGGGTGCCGCCTGCCGTCGTGCCGGGCCGGGAGCACCCGGATCGGGAGGCCGCCGATGTCGAGGCGGTCGTCGACGGCGATCGGGACGATGTCGGTGAAGCCGAGCCGGCTCAGCAGGGCGGCGCCGCCTGGAGGCGTGAGGATGCGCGTCTGCTTGTCGAGCAGTCGGAGCGACCGCCGGTCGACGTGGTCGAGGTGGAGATGTGAGAGCAGGATGGCGTCGACCTCCCTGAGCGGCTCGACGTCGGGGAGCGGTCCGTAGCGCCGCAGGTGGCCGAGCCAGCGCCTCAGGATGGGGTCGGTCAGCAGCCGGACACCGTCTCGCTCGATGAGGACGGTGCCGTGGCCGACGTACGTGATCGTGCTGGTCATCAGAAGGGGACGCCGCAGAGGCTCTGCCGCGGCCCTGTCGCTCTCGTCATGCGATGAGTCTGCCTCAGAACGTCGCCCCGGGCAAGCGGGCGGGAGCGGCGACCGCTTCGGGGCGCGGTCCGCTCTTGAGCGCGCCGGTAGCGTCTGCCGACGTCCGGAGTGAAGAGTGACGGGGCGGACGCCGATACATGAGAGACGATGGAAGTAGAGCGAACCCGTTCGCCGGTCTGGAGCCGCATGGGAGGTCATCCGATGAGCGACAGCGGGTCGACGGAGCACGGCGACTCCCCGGGTGGAGCTGAGGCGACGACCGGGTCGGGCGCGGAGGGCGGGCGTTCGCGGCGACGCCACCGGCTTCGAGGGGCCGTCGCCGCCCTCCTCGTCATCTTCGCCGTCCTGTTCGCGATCCTCGCCTCGGTCGCGATGTGGTCACACGAGCTGCTTCTGAACACCGACACGTTCGTAAAGACGGTGGCGCCGGTGATGAAAGACCCCCAGGTCACGAGAGCGGCCGGCGACATCGTGGCCGATGCGACCGTCAAGATGACCGGCCTCGATCGGCGGCCGGACTCGGCGGGCGCCGGGGCCGCGGTCGAGGCGCCCGACGTCGACGAGGTCCGCGGCGAAGTAGCCGCGTCCACGACCGACCTGTTGAGGACCGACAAGGCCTACTCCGCCTGGGAGAAGACGCTTCGCTACACTCACCGGCAGCTCGTCAGCCTGCTGAGGAACAGGGACGATCTGCTGGAGTTCAGAGGGGACGACGTGCAGATCGACCTTGTGCCGTTCGTCGCCGCCGGGGTACGGCAGGTCGAGAAGATCCTGCCCGGTGCGATCAAGGGGTCGGGAGCCCTTCCGCGGCTCGACTCTGACGCGTCTCCGGACAGGCAGCGCGCCGAGCTCGCCACCTACCTCGGCAGGACTCCCACCGACGACTTCGGCAGGGTCACGCTCTTCGAGCGGAGCGACATCGAGCCGGCCCAGTCGGCGGTGCGGCTCTTCGACGTGCTGGTCTGGGCACTCGTCGGAGTCACCGCAGCGCTCGCGATCGTGGCGGTGGTCGTCTCTCCGCGCCGTCTGCGTACGCTCGTCTACCTCGGGATCGGGGTGGTCGTGGTCGTGCTGGTCAGCGTCCTGGTGATCGGAGAGGTGAGGAACACGCTGGTCGCGCACGCGACAGGGCAGAGCGGACCGATCGTCGTCGGGGCCGCCGACCGCATCTTCGACAGCCTGAGGAACGCCGTCATCTGGCTGCTGGTGGCCGGCCTCGTAGTGACGGCCGGCGCCTACGTCGCGACCCGGCCACGGTGGACCAGGCGGGGCCGAGGCCGGAACGCCCTCCTGGATCTGCTGCGGACGTACTCTGACCCGCTCCGCATGGTGGTCGGCGCGGCCACCGTTGTCGTCGTGCTCTTCGTGCCGATCTCGCTCGGCGGCGGGCTGGCGCTGGTCGCCGTGGCCGCCACGGTGATCGTCGCGCTCACGTGGCTTGATCGGGCGCATGAGGAGGCCGGCCGAGAGGCCGGCGCGTGATGGGCGACTGAGACCGGGCGGGGGTCCGGGCGAGTGGGCCGGGCGGGGGTCGTAGCCGAGAAGGATCCTGCGGCGCAGACGAGGAGTTCCTGTGGCGGCCACGATCGGCAGGGGCGACGGATGACGACGAGGGCGCGGCCGTAGGGGCCGCGCCCTCGTCGCGCAGGTATGCCGGTGCCGGCCGACCGATCGGTCAGTCGCCGACGATCTTCGCCTTGCCCTTGGCGAACTCCTCGTCGCTGATCTTGCCGGCGTCGTGGAGGTCGGACAGGGTCTTGAGCTGCTCCGCCGGTGAGACGTCGGTGGAGTACCGCTGCACGAACTCGCGGCTGGCGTCGTCGATCGCCTGGCGCTCCTGAGCGGTCGCGCCCGCCGGCCGGAAGATGAGGTAGATGAGCGTGCCGAGGAAGGGCAGCAGGATGATGACGACCACCCAGAGCGCCTTCAACCAGCCGCTCATATCGTCGCGCCGGAAGATATCGAACAGCGCGAACACCCAGATCATGATCAGTGGGATGAAGATCAGGAAGAGAAAGAAGGAATCCCAGAAATCCACGTGCCCTCCTTGACAGATGTGTGCCCGAAGGTCCGTCGCGCGATGGAGCGACGACCACCTTGGGCGGATGACCGGGGACGTCCTACCCGTTGAGGCGGTCCGCGGAACCTCGGTGGCCCGCGGTCAGTTGTCCGGTTCGTCCGCCTGTGTTCGTCGACGGCCCAGCGAGAATCGCCGACGGAACGACGTGCGCGCCCGCTCCTCGCGCGGTGACTCGGCGACGATGACCGACAGCCAGTGCCACTCCGAGTAGGCTTCGAGGACGAGGCGCTTCACGACCAGCGTGACGGGGACGGCCAGAAGGCCTCCGATGGGGCCGAGGACCCAGCCCCAGAGCAGCACCGACAGGAAGACCCAGAGGGGCGACAGGTTCGTCTGGCTTCCCATGACGCGCGGCTTCACGATGTTGTCGGAGACGCCGTTGATGACCCAGTAGCCGACGAACACGATCAGTGCCGCGACCCAGCCTCCGGTCACCAGCGCGAGAAGGACCGGGGGGATGAGGGCGATCACGAAGCCGATGAAGGGGATGAAGCTGAGGAAGAAGGACAGGATGCCCCAGAGGACCGCGTTCGGGACGCCGACCGCCAGCAGCAGCATGGTGTCGAGGAAGGCGGCGATGGCACCCATGAGCGCCGTCACCTTGACGAACGCCCGCATGTCGCCGGTGACCTCTTCGACGCGCCGGAGTGCGTCGCCGGCCATGCCCTTCTGGAGCTTGGTCGACACGCTCCCGGCCTCCATCAGCATGAAGAAGACGGTGAGCGCCAGCAGCGCCAGGCTCGACAGGAGGCCGATCACCCGCTCGGCGACGCTGGCGCCGGTCGAGAGAACGGTCTTCGGGTCGATGCTGCGGAGCGTCAGCAGCTCGTTCACGTTGATGCCGATCTTGGCCAGGCCGTTCTTCATCCAGTCCCAGTAGGGCTGCAGTTCGTCGGCGTAACTCGGCAGGTCGGCGATGAAACCGGCCAGCGAGGCGGTCATGAGGCCGATGATGAAGAGGGCGCCGACCAGGGTCACGATCACGGTGGTGATGAACGCGACCGCGGTCGGCACGCCCTTGCGCACCTGCCATGCGAGCAGGGGCGAGATGGCGACGGTGATGACGACCGCGGTGACGATCGGCGTGACCACCTCGGCGGCCATCCGCATGCCGAGGATGATGATGACGGCGCAGGCGGCGACGAGCACGAGGCGCATGCTCGCCGAGCCGCCGAACGGCCCGGGCGGTGCCATCCGGGGGACGGCGTCGCCTTGGGCTTCGTCACCACGCTGCTCGCCGGCCTGCGTCTCGGGGTCTCCCGCGTTCTCGCCGTCTTCCTGCGGCCTTGCCCCCTCAGACGCCCCGGGAGCCTCCGGCGCGCTCGCGCCTTCAGGCGCACCGGGAGCCTTGTACTGCTTCGGTCCTGTCACGTCGTCGTCCATTCCTGCCTTCCTGCCGGTGTCGTCCGCCGCCCGGCCCGTCACGCGGCCGGGCGGCGGACGTCGCGGTCGGCACCGACTCGCGTCAGGGGGCGGCGTCCTGGTCGCCGGCCGGCCGACGGCCGATCCAGGTGATCCCGAGGATGATCACCGCCGCGACCACGATCAGGGCGACGCTCCCGCCCCAGGAGATCGGGGTGAAGAGCAGGAGGGCCGCCGCCAGGGCGCCGATCCCGATGCGGAGCGCGTCGGAGTGGGCCTGGATCCACAGCAGCGCGGGCCCTTTCTGCTCGGTCGCCTGCACGGAGGCGGCCTCCCAGACCCTGCGGCTGCCGACGGCGATGGCACGGCCGGCCGGGGCCAGCCACCTCGGCCGCGAGGCGAAGTACGCGATCACGGCGACGATCACGCCGGCCACGAGCAGCCAGATCACTGCGTTCCTCAGGCTGGAGAAGATCGAGTCGACCGCTTCGATGATGATCGGCCCCCCTTGGCCGGAGGCGTTGGCGACGATGAGACCCTGGATCTGGTCGACGGCGATCCGCGTGACGAGCACGACGACGACGGCGCCGATCCCGAGGTAGATCAGCGTGCGGAGACGGCGCGGGGAGACCAGCAGCGCGGCGATCACCAGGGCGGCGGTCACGCCGACCAGCACCCAGATCAGGAGGTCGAACAGCCTCACGGCGGTCTGCACGCTCTCGACCTGCTCGCCCTTGAACAGGGTGATGGTCGCGAAGTCGTCGCTGACCGGCTTGCCGAGGTACTCGGCGAGCGTCTTCCGCTGCTCCTCGAGCGAGGCGGTGGGGTCGAGCTCCGGGAGTGGGGCGCGTTCGACCACCACTCCGGGCAGGATCTCCTCCAGTCTGCCGAGTGCCGCGATGACCAACGGGACGAGGTCCAGACGGACCTCGTCGCCGACCAGCTTCACCGTCGTCGACTCGTCGCGCAGGATGGCGATGAGCTGCTCGTGGGAGAAGCGCAGGATCCACTCCCAGGCCCGGTACGCACGATCGGTCCGGAGCAGCTTCGTGACGTTCTCGGCGAGCAGGTCCCGGACCTCGTCGGTGAGCGGCGTCGCGATGAAGCCGATCTGCGACGGGAGGACGTTGTCGAGACGCTGCTCGAGCTCGACCGCCTCGATCGTCTTGTCGGCGACCACCTCCCCCATCGCCCTGGTGACCTTCGGCTGCTCGAGGATCGGCGCGACGGTCTCGACGTAGGTGTCGGTGTTGAAGAGGAGCGTGTGTGACCAGATGGCGATGGCCATGACGATGGCGAACAGGACCGCGAAGATGACGAGGATGCCGGCGATCCAGCCGCGCAGCCGGCGGTGCTTCTTCTTCACCGGTCTCGCGTCGTCCGCCGCGGCGCCGGCGGACGGCTCGGCCGCCGCCTCCGCATCGCTCGCGGCAGGCCGGTCCGCCGTCTCGCCGGACCCGGCGCCGCCGGTCGTGGGGCTCCCGCCCGCGGGAATATCGTCGGCCATCTCGCCCGTCCCTTCGCTCTCAGATGCGCCCACAAGGGAGTATCGGATGTCGCCCGGCTCGTCTTCACCGTCGCCGAGCAGGGTCCTGCCTTGTCGTAGTCCGGTCCGGTCGAAGCGGACCCTCTCGTTGAGCATCGCCGCCGCGACGATCAGCCGGCTGGAGAAGTAGAGCCATACGAGGATGACGATCGCCAGGCCGAGCGTCCCGTAGAGACTTGAGGACGAGTCCACCTTCCAGAGGAAGTAGAAGGTGGCGATGTTCAGGCCCAGGATGCCGGCGGCGACCAGACCGGCGCCGGGCAGCAGGAACCGCCACGACAACTTCGGGTGCGGGAGGAGCCACGACACCAGCACCCAGAACCCGCCGAAGGCCAGGGCGAAGCCGAGGCCGCCGACGAGCCGCAACAGCAGCGGGCTCTGGGAGCCCGTCTGGAAGGCCGCGGACAGGGCTGTGGCGAGGGCCAGAGCCCCCACGAAAAGGAGGGTCGCCCTGAACGGATGGGGCCAGCGCCGCACCGGCATCCCCCAGGCGAGCGCGTGGATCGTGCGGAGCGACTTGGTCGCCCAGTGCGCTGCCCACAGCAGGGCCGCGGACCCAAGCAGGAACGCCAGCAGGACCTGACCCGACGTGATCCGGGCGCTCTCCACGACGGCGTCGGCCGCGATGCCGGCGACGCCGAGCGCCTCGACCACCTGGTCCTCGCCGTAGTCCGAGAGATCGGTGAAGGCGGCCACGGCGCCGACGACGACGACCATCCAGGGCACGAGGACGAGGAAGAGACGGAAGGCGAGGGCCGCGGCGATGACCGAGCCGGCGACCTCCCTGTCCCGCTCGCCGAGGCCGAAGATGAAGTCCGCCAGCCAGTAGCGGGAGCGGAAGGTGGCGACCCGCTGCTCGCTCCAGTGGCGGGCGCTTTCGACGCGCTGCCGCAGGCCGGGGGAAGGCCTCTCGGCGGACTCCGGGCCAGGGGCGTGATCCTGCTGCACCTGCCGACCTCTCGTCACACGTCGGGACCGGCCGGTCCCCGTCGCCTCGTATTCTGCCCCAAACGGAGCCGGGGCGGGAGGGCCGCGTCGTCGGGCCGGAGGTCGTGGCCGCCGCCGCAGGCAGGTCTGCGGCCGTGGCCAGCGAATCGACGTTCGCAGGGACGCCGTTCGCCTTCTCACGGTGACGGGTACGTAGGCGTCGTCATCGTGGTCGCCCGTCATCGGCGCGGCCCGTCTTCATCGAGTGGAGGGACTGCCATGGAAGGCCTTGAAGCCGTGAAGTGGACCTCGGTGCTGGCCCGTGGCCTTATCGGCCTGGCGTTCGGCATCGTGCTGCTCGCCTGGCCGGGGGCCACCGTGTTCTCGGCCATCATCGTGTTCGGTGCCTTCGCCATCGTGACCGGCCTGTTCGGTGCTGTCGCCGCCGTCGGGCGCCGGCGTGAGCACTGGGTCTGGTCGCTGGTCGGCGGCATCCTGAGCGTCATCGTCGGCATCGTGGCGCTCGCGTATCCCGGCGAGACGGCGAAGGTGCTGCTCTTCCTGATCGCCGCGCTGGCCATCGTGTGGGGTGTGTCCGACATCCTGCTGGCGCTCGGCGTCCGCGGTCAGTTGTCCGGGTGGGGGCGGGTGTTCCTGGTCCTCGCCGGCCTCATCGCCGTCGCGTTCGGCATCTACGCTTTCGCCAACCCGGGCGAGGGCGCCCTCGCCATCCTGTGGCTCATCGGCATCTTCTGGCTGGCGTGGGGCATCCTGCTCACGATCGTGTCGTTCGCCGTCCGCAGTGCCCAGAAGAATCCTCCCTACCGGCCGGCATGACCGTGACCCGGCGGCGCGGAGTGAGACCGACGTGAGGAGAGGCGCATGAGAGACGTCAGCTGGAGCGAGCGCTATCGGATGTCGGGGACGGCACCGCGTGGCGACGCCATGGAGGCGTTCCGCGGGATCGGCGGCGACGGACGTGAGGTCGTCATCAAGGTCACGCGGCCGCGCGACCCCGACCGGTTCCTCCATCAGATGGAAGCGGCGGGCAGGGTCGAGCATCCGAACGTGGCCCGGGTCGTCGACTGGGGCCGCGACGGCGACATGTGCTGGGTGGCGACCGAGCCGGTCGACGGCGTCGACCTGCGGGCCGTGATGACGTCGGAGGGCCGCCTGTCCAGCCAGAATGCGGCGATCCTCGGCGAGCAGGCGGCCGCCGGGCTCGGCGCCCTGCACGCCGTCGGCGTCGTCCACGGCGGGGTGGCGCCGCACACGGTCATCCGCTCGTTCGACGGCACCGTGAAGCTGCTCGACGTCGGGCTGCGGGCGGCGATCGTGCCGGTCGATCTCGGCAAGACCTCGCCGGCGGCGCTGGCCTGGTACACCAGCCCCGAGGAGGCCCTGAATCAGCCGCTCGTACCGGCGTCGGACCAGTACGCGCTCGGCGAGGTGCTCTACGAGCTCTCTACCGGCAAGCGACCCTTCGACGGCCCCGACGCCTTCGCCGTCGCGGACATGCAGGTGGGCGCCGTGGCCCCGCCGCCGCGGTCGATCGCCGGGGACATCCCGCCCTCGCTGGAGGCCGTGATGGAGCGGTCGATGCAGAAGCAGCCGGCGTCCCGCTATCCCTCGATGGCGGACATGGGCCGCGACCTGCAGACGGTGGCCATGGGCGCCCATGTCGCACCGGCCGCGGCGCCGCCGCCGGTGGAGGAGAAGAAGCGGAGGCCGGTCTGGCCGTGGGTCGTCGGCATCGTCATCGCGCTGGCGGCCGCCGGGGTCGGGACCGCCTGGGCGCTCGGCGTCTTCGGCGGCGGAGAGAAGGTGCCCGACATCGTCGGCATGACGCTCGAGGAGGCCGAGAAGGCGCTCAAGGCCGACGGCTACAGGCTTGGCGACGTCGAGTACGAGGGCGGCGCCACGGAAGACACTCCGGGCGTGGTCGTGTCGTCCCAGTCGCCGGCCGCCGGCGAGGGGGCCGACCAGGGGAGCGCGGTGGACGTGAAGATGGCCGCCGAACTCGTGGAGGTCCCGGACGTGGTCGGCAAGAGCGAGGCACAGGCCGGCTCCGACCTCCAGACGGCCAAGCTCAAGGTCGGCTCCGTGAGACAGCAGTCGAACGACAAGGTCGACGCCGGCAACGTCATCTCGCAGAACCCGAAGGCCGGCGACAAGGTCGCTTCGGGGACGGCCGTCGATCTGGTGGTCTCCAAGGGCGAGGCGCCGACGAACGTTCCCGACGTGACCGGCGACACGCAGACGGCCGCCAAGCGGGCGCTCGAGGACGCCGGCTACGTGGTCAAGGTCACCGAGGAGTCGAGCGACACCGTGCCGGCCGGCATCGTGATCAGCCAGGATCCCTCCGCCGGCGTGCAGGCCGCGAAGGGGTCGACGGTGACGATCAGCGTCTCGACCGGACCGAGCCCGACGCCTACCCCGACGGCCAGTCCGACGTCGTCGCCGTAAGGCCTGACGCGGGCGCAGCCGGGAAGAGCCGCGGCCGGCGGGACGAGGGTCCCGCCGGCCGCCACGAGCGGCACGCTCTGCCGTCTCAGCCCTTCTCTTCGCGCAGGATCTCGGCCTTCGTGAGGCTGAGGACGTGGTCGTAGATCTCCCGCAGCCCCTCCGCCGAGATCGGCCCGTTGTTGGCGCGGTTCAGGTACGTGAGCATCCACTGCTCGCGATCGGGGTCGACGAAGTCGATGTCGTGCTCGAGCTTGTAGTCGCGCAGCTGTGAGACCAGCTTGAGACGCTTGTTGAGGGCGTCGAGGATCTTGAGGTCGTTGTCGCTGATCTGGTCGCGGAACTGACGGATGACCGGGTCGTCCTGGGGTGTGTTCACTGGGGTGCCTCTGTCTCCTCGTCGTCGTCTTCCTCGTCTTCCTCGTCGTCTTCGTCGTCGGTCTCTTCGTCGATCTCGCCGCCCTGCTCGACGTCGGCGACATGAGCCTCGCGGAAGTCGTCCGGGGTGACGTTGTCGAGGAAGCTGCGGAACTTCTCGACGACCTCTTCCTGATCGTCGACCTCGTGTTCGAACTCGATGGCGTTCTCGTCGAGCAGTTCCTTGCTGGCGAAGATCGGCGCGTCGGTGCGGACGGCAAGCGCCAGAGCGTCGCTCGGACGGCTGTCCACGTCGATCTCCTCTCCATCCTGGACGAGGGTGAGACGTGCGTAGAAGGTGCTCTCCTTGAGCTCGGTCACCGTGATCTTCGAGAGCTCGGCGTTGCAGTGGCCGATCACGCTCATCAGCAGGTCGTGGGTCATCGGACGAGGGAGCTCCGTCCCCTGCAGCCGGATGAGGATGGCAGCTGCTTCCGGATGCCCGATCCAGATCGGCAGGTACTTGTTGCCCTCGGCGGTGCGCAAGAGCACGATGGGCTGTTTGCCGACGACGTCGAAGGAGACGCCGTAGATCACCATTCGTTCAACGTCCATGGACCTAGTATACGCGTCAGCGCCGGGCTCGCCGCCGCCGGCCATTGACGCGGGCGTGGGCCACGGCGCGGGCGATCCGGCGGGCGGCGCGTCCACCCGGATGAGCCCCTTCTGCGCGCGCGTCCGCTGCGAGGGACTGCCGAGGAGTGCAGCGACGTCGGCCGGCCGTCGTGGGGCACTGCGCCGGATGCCGTCCTGAATAGAACAGTATGCAGTCCCGATTACGGACAGCTTCCGGTGGGTACTCAGCATTCATCTTCACCGTCCCGACGTCGTCGCGACGTCGCCCACAAGGGGGTATCCCTCATGTCAGAACCGGTGGATCTCGAGAAGCGCTACTCTCGGCTCCGCGTCTACAACGCGCTCATGGGACTGTTCCACGCCGGTCAGGCCATCGCCATCCTCATCCTGGCGACCAGCTTCAGCCTGCCGGTCACGGCGCGGTTCCCGGACGGACCGCCCGGCTCGGAACCGGCGGGGACGACAGAGCTGTTCAGCATCAACGTCGCCGTCGGGGTGGCGCTGTTCCTGTTCATCAGTATGGCCGCCCACTGGCTGATCGCCTCGCCTGGCATCTTCGAGTGGTACAAGCGGAACCTCGAACAGAACCGCAACTACGCCCGCTGGATCGAGTACTCGTTCAGCTCGTCGATCATGATCGTGCTGATCGCCATGCTCACCGGCATCTACGACGTCGCCGCGGTCTTCTCCATCTTCGGGGTGAACGCCTCGATGATCCTCTTCGGTCTGTTGATGGAGAAGTACGAACAGCCCGGCAAGCCCAACTGGCTGCCGTTCATCTTCGGCTGCATCGCCGGCATCGTGCCGTGGATCGTCATCGGCATCTACCTGGTCAGCCCGGGCCAGGAAGGCGGACCGCCCGGCTTCGTGTACGGCATCTTCGTCACCCTGTTCATCTTCTTCAACAGCTTTGCCCTCAACATGGTCCTGCAGTACAAGAAGGTCGGGCCGTGGCGGAACTACGTGTTCGGCGAGTCAGCGTACGTGCTTCTGAGCCTGGTCGCGAAGAGCGCCCTCGCCTGGCAGGTGTTCGGAGGGGCGCTGGCCGGCAGCTGAACCGGCATGTGCTCGGGCGCAGCCGGCCGGTCGCGTGTCGCGGCCCCGGCTGCGCCCGACGCCTCTACAGGAGTGGCGACGCCTCTCGCTCATGGAGCCGGTCGCCCTGTCGATGACTCCCCTGAGGCGGAGCGACGGCACGGGCACCGGAGGGCACCATGGCAGCACGCTCGGGAGGTCTGGTCGTGAGGTCAGACCGTCGTCGGCGCGGCGGCCTCCGGCGCTGGCTGGGAGCGACCGCCGTCATCGCGCTCGTGGTGACCTCCGGCTGGGTATCGGCGATCCTCCTCTGCGACGACGCGGCTGCGGGCACGGCGCGCCGGCTGGTCGTCCGGACGGCCGCCTCGACGAAGGTGCCGGTCCAGGGCACGAGCGTCAAGATGACGGTCCGGGTGCGCGATCACCGGGGGCGGGCCATCCGTGCGGCCCGCGTCCGCGTCACGTGGTACCTGCCCGGTGGCGCCAGGACGAAGGTCTACAAGCCGAACCGCAGCGGCATCGTGCGTTCGCGACGGACCGTCGACGGACCTGCCGGTCGCGGCGTCGTCGTGCGCACCACGGTCACGTGGCGCGGCCAGATGAAACGCAAGAGGACGAGGCTCGTGATCCAGGCTGCGCAGGGTGGCGATGCGGCCGGTCGTCTCCAGCCGTCCGACCTGGTCTACAAGGGTGCCTTCCGTCTTCCCGGGACCTCAGGAGGCTCGTCATGGGAGTGGAGCGGCGACGGTCTTGGCTACTGCGACGACGGTGACCCCAACGGTGGCGCCGACGGCTACCCCGGCTCTCTGTTCGGGATCGGCCACGACTGGCAGCACTTCGTGTCCGAGGTCTCGATCCCAGCGCCGGTCGTCTCTTCCGGCAAGGACCCGAGGGACCTGCCGCGGGCGCAGACCCTGCAGCCGTTCGCCGACGTGCGCGACGACCTGTACCCGGACCTCGGTAGCGAGATCCTGCGCGCGGATGTCGAATACCTGTCCGCTCAGTCGGGGCAGGCGTCCGGCAAGCTGTACCTGAGCTGGGGGCGGCACATGCAGGAGGGCGAGAGGAACGACACCCACATGTGGTGCGAGACCGACGTGAACGACCCGCGGCCGAGCGGCCCGTGGTCCGTCGGCGGTCTCGAGGACTACCTCACCTGCGACTACCTCTTCACCGTCGACCCCGCCTGGGCGGCCGCCAACGCTCCCGGCAAGCTGCTGGCGACCGGCCGGTTCCGCGACGGGGGGCAGGCGAGCATGGGGCCGTCCATCTTCGCGATCGCTCCCTGGGAGTCGGGGAGCCCGCCTGCTCCCGGTATGCGCTTGCCGGCCGTCACGCTACTGCGCTACGACGACGTCTACAACGGCGCCCACGACATCCTCGACGGCTATCACCATAGCGACGAGTGGGCGGGTGCCGCCTGGCTGAGCACCGGTGAGAGGAGCGCCGTGGTCTTCGCCGGCACCAAGGGCAAGGGCGACTGCTGGTACGGCTTCTCGGACGGGACCGTGTGGCCGGACGAGCCGCCGTATCCGCCGGTCCCGCCCGACGGCGACCGCGGCTGGTGGAGCACCGGGTTCGAGGGCCAGCTGCTCTTCTACGACACGGCCGACCTGGCTGCCGTCGCGCGGGGCGACCTGGCCGCCGACCAGCCTCAGCCGTACGCGGTGATGAAGCTCGACCCGTACCTCTTCCACATCACCTCGTCGCAGCAGCAGCGGCACGCCGGGGCGCTGACGTTCGACCGGGAGCGCGGCCGTCTCTTCCTCATCGAGCCGCTGGCCGACGGCGACCGCTCGATCGTGCACGTGTGGGAGGTGCGCTGAGGGACTGCCGGCGGCTTGACGCCTCCGGGACGGCGTCACTACACTGACTGCCCTTCGGTGGGCGCATAGCTCAGCAGGTTAGAGCGCGTCTCTGATAAGGACGAGGTCCCTGGTTCGAATCCAGGTGCGCCCACCAGCCTCCGCAGGACGCCTCAGTCCTCGAACTCGAACCCGGAGCCGCCCGCGGCTATCCCTCCTGGACGATGGGTGACGCGCAGCGGTCGAACGGGTTCGTCCGCAGCGCCAGCGAGAACAGGTACGGGTAGCTCAGCCGCAGGTGCTCCATATGGGCGACCCACTCGCCGGCAAGCCGTCCGTAGGCGCGCTCGACGTCGCCGCACAGGTGACGGATGTCGCTTCGCGGTAGAGCTGTGAGGTCGTCGCGTGCCTCCAGCTCCTCCGTGAGGTGGAACACCGCCCAGAGGACGTCGGTGAACGACTCGTGCTCCAGCAGGGTCGGGTTCTCGAGCAGGCGCAGGAGGAAGGGCCGCTTGCCGACGAGGAAGTCGCGGAACGCCTGCCAATCCGTCCTCTGCACGTCCACCCGGTAGCGATGCTCGGCCAGCCAGCGGACCATGTCCTCGAACTCGCGCTCACCCGCGCCCTCGTCCCCGGCCAGTCGCTCCTGCAGCAGTTCCGTCTCGGTGTCCAGGCTGGAGAGCATCTCAAGCAGGCGAGTGCCGACCTCGCTGAAGAACGCGCCGATCACCATGTTGAGCTTGTCGAGGCGGGCCCGGCGGTCCCGCTGCTCGAGGATGCGATGGATGATGAACGTCACGAGGAGCACCTCGAGGAACACGAACGCCACGTCGCTCACCAGGAAGATGAAGATGTGGTGCGAATCCCTGAAGATCGCGTAGTGGAGTCCGTAGACCACGGCGGACAGCGCCAGCAGCACCGCCGCCAGGATCACCTGCCAGCTCGGCCATCTCACGACCGTACCTCCGATCGTCTGTCGACAGGGTGGTCCCCCATCTTCCCCTGCCGAGGCCTTTGACGACACCTGCGGCCGCTGCCGACGCGTCCCCTGCTGAGTATTCATCCCCTTCCGCGGGGGGAAAGGATAGAGTTGCAGGGAGCGAGACGGTCGGCGAGCGTGGAGGTGCGCGGGCCGGCGACCGTCGGGCGACACGAGGAGGGCATGTGGCTCAGGGCGTCGTCAAGTGGTTCAACGGGCGGACCGGGTGCGGAGTCATCCTCGCCGAGGACGGCAGCGAGATCGTGGTCTGCTGCGGCGGGGTGCCGGAATGCTACGAGATCCTCGAGGAGGAGCAGGCCGTCGAGTTCGAGATCACCGAGGGACCCGACGGGCTGCAGGCGACGAACGTCCGGCCTATCTGAGCGCCGCGTCGGACCCCCTCCCGCCGGCCGTCCGGCGGGCGGAAGAGGGGCGACCGCTCAGGTGTCGCCCGGCGCTGCCTGCCGTGGTCGGGTGATCCTTCCCCTCCCTCCCGCGGTGGATGCATGAGTGCTTCGAGTCACGCCGGTGCTGCAGGCCGCGGCTACGCGATGGTCACGGTCGGCTACCTCCTGGTGGCGCTCGTCGGGCCTCTCGTCCGTCTCTCGACGGCGCCGGAGAGCGTTCTGCTCGTCATCCGCATGTTCATCGCGGCGGCCATCGTCGCGGTGCTGGTCGCTCGCGCGGGCACGTTCCGCCAGCTGATCGCTCGGCGCACGCTGCCGTACGTCCTCCTCTTCGGCGCCCTGAGCGCCAGTTCGGTGCTCCTCTTCTTCATCGCTCTTCGCGGCACCAACGTCGCCGTCGCCACGTTCCTGTTCTTCACTTCACCGATCTACGTTGCGGTCATGGCCCCGCGCGTTCTGGGAGAGGCCACCTCTCGCATCGCGACGGCGGCCCTGCTGCTCGCGCTGGCGGGCATGGCCGTCATCGTCGTCCCCGGCGCTGTCGGTGCATCAAGTGTCTGCTCAGTCTGGGGCCTGGTCGCCGGGGCAGCGTCGGGGCTGCTCCTGGGCTTCTACACGCTCGTCCTCAAGCATCTCACTCGCACGGTGGACAGCGTCCCGCTCACGTTCGCCGAACTCGGGCTCGATGCGGTGTTCGTGCTGCCGCTGGCGCTCGTGCAACTGTCGCTCGGGGCGGCGCTGCCCGACGGGCGCGACTGGCTCATCGCCGCCGTCCTCGGGGTGGTGGCGACGGCGCTCGCGTACCTGCTGCTCATCGAGGGCGCCGGACGGATCCAGGTGCAGCACTGGGCGATCCTCAGCTACCTGACTCCCGTGGCCGCGCCGCTCCTGGCGCTGCTCATCCTTGACGAGCGGCCGTCGCCGTGGACGATCCTCGGCGGCGCGCTCATCGTCGCCGCCGGGTTCCTGGTTGCGCTCTTCGACACCCAGCCGGTGGCCGAACCGGTGCCGGTGGCGGAGACGGAGGCCCCGCCCGCTGCCGACAGCCCGGCACGCCGGGAGGATTAGAACCGACCGTCTTCGTGGCACCTTACAGGGGCGGAGTCGGCGGAGTCCGTCTGCCGGCTGTGCGCGAGCATGTGCATCGACCGAAGGGAGGTCCGGCCGTGCCGGAATTCGTGAACCCGTTCCCGGGCAAGGTGCCCGACAGGAAGCTGACCAAGGAAGAGCTGATCAGGGCGATCCGGCTCAACATCGCCGCCGAGCATGAGGCGACGCACCTGTACATGGCGCACGCCGACGCGACCGACGATCCGCTCGCCAGGGCGGTGCTCGTCGACATCGCCAACGAGGAGCGCGAGCACGTCGGCGAGTTCATGCGGCTGTTGAGCATCCTGACCGGCGACGAAGACGAGTGGATCTCGCACGGCGTCGCCGAGGTCGACGAGATGGCCGCCGGCCTGGCCGGCGGCGGCGCACCACCGGCTCCGCCCGAAGATGCGGGCGGCGAAGACGAGGCCGGCGAGGCGGGACCGCCGCCGTCGATCGGCTCGCTGCGCCCGTGACGACCAGAGATCGGAGAGGTGAAGCATGAACGGTTTCCTGGGGCGTGAGGATGCCCCTCTGAGCGCCGCGATGTGGCAAGTCCTCGACACCACGCTGGTCGGCGTGGCCAGCGGTGAGCTGGCCGGCCGCCGGCTGCTCGAGGTCGACGGTCCCTACGGCCCCGGCATGAAGGATGTGGCCCTTGCCGACGAGGAGGTCGATGAGGGCGTGTTCGTCAGCGCGTCGCTGCCGCTGGCCTTCATCCAGCAGCCCTTCGCGCTCTATACGCGCGACCTGGCCGCGTTCGAGCGCGAGCCCTCCTCGCTCGACCTCACGCCGCTGGTCGACGCGACGCTGGCTGTGGCCCGCAAGGAAGACGAGATGGTGTTCGGCGGCAGCAAGCGCACCGACGGACTGCTCAGCGCCAAGGGCAGCCTCAAGGTCGCGCTGTCGGACTGGAGCCAGCTGGGCGCCGCCCAGACCGACTTCATCGCCGCCATCTCGGCCCTCGACGCCGCGGGGTTCCACGGTCCCTACGTGGCCGCCCTCGCTCCCGAGCGCTACAACCTGCTCATGCGCCGTTTCGAGACGGCGGCCGTGAGCGAGCTCGACGTGATCCGCTCGATGGTGGGCGAGGAAGTCGTCAAGGCGCCGTGGCTCAAGGACGGCGGCGTCGTCATGCAGGCCGGCAAGGAGTTCGCCCACATGGTCATCGGCCAGGACATGGGCATCGGGTTCGTCGGTCCGGCCAACGGCAGGCTGGAGTTCTACGTCGCCGAGTCGCTGGCGGTACGGGTGCTCGTCCCGCAGGCCGTCTGCGTCCTCAGCGGCGGCAAGAAGTGACGGTCGAGCCGCGGGGACGGGGCTCGTGACGGCGCCCGCCTCCGCGGCTCCTCCCTCGCCGGCGCCGGGAGACAGGCGCCGGCACGGAGGCACCATGAGCGACGAGGCTGACCTGCGGCACGGCGGCGATCCGCTGATAGGCCATCGTTTCCCGGCGGCGGAGGTCCGCACGCTGGCCGGAGAGACGCTGCGTCTTCCCGACGCGCTGGCCGGCGCTCCCTCCATGCTGCTCGTGGCGTATCGGCGCTCGAGCCAGCCGGATGTGGACCTCTGGCGGCAGGCGCTCGTGGACGAGTTGCCGGCGCTGAGGGTGCTGGAGGTGCCGACGATCCCGTCGCCGGTCTGGCGGCCGGTCTCTTCATGGATCGACGCCGGCATGCGTGGCGGCGTGCCGCAGGAGCTGTGGTCAAGGGTCGCCACCGCCTACGACGACGGCGACGTGATCCGCCGGTTCGTGGGCGACGCCGGGCGGCCGGTGGCCCACGTGGTCCTCCTCGGCGGCGACGGCGTCGCTCACTGGTTCGCGGCCGACGGATTCTCGCGGGAGCGGGCGGCGGAGCTTGTGGACGCGGTCTCGCGACTGACATCCTAGCGGCAGATGAGCCGCGTTCCGGGAGTCCGGACGGGTCCCGGGCGTCCGGATCCGCCGGCCGGCGCTGGGATGTGGCCCGGCGCGGAGAGACGAGCAGGACGAGCAGGAGGTAGTCCGTGCGTGAAGTGACGCTGGCGGCCACCCAGATGGCCTGTACGTGGGAGATCGAGGAGAATCTCGGCCGGGCAGAGCTTCTCGTGCGTCAGGCGGCCGCCGACGGCGCCGATGTGGTCCTGCTTCAGGAGCTCTTCGCGACGCCGTACTTCTGTCTTGACCAGGACATGCGCCACGCGAAGCTCGCGGCGCCGGCCTCCGGACACCCGCTGATCGAGCGTTTCAGCCGCCTTGCCGCCGAGCTCGGCGTCGTCCTGCCGCTGAGCTTCTTCGAGCGCAGCGGCGCGGTCTTCTTCAACTCGCTCGCCATGATCGACGCGGACGGCAGCCTGCTCGGCGTGTACCGGAAGTCGCACATCCCGCAGTTCAGGGGCTACCAGGAGAAGCACTACTTCTCGCCCGGCGACACCGGGTTCAGGGTCTGGCACACGCGTGCGGGTGTGCTGGGCGTCGGCATCTGCTGGGACCAGTGGTTCCCCGAGGCGGCCCGCTGCATGGCGCTCATGGGCGCCGAGGTGCTGCTCTACCCCACAGCGATCGGATCGGACCCGGGCGCTGCCGGCACCGATTCGAGCGGCGCCTGGCAGCGTGTCCAGCAGGGGCACGCCGCTGCCAACGCCGTGCCGGTGGTCGCCAGCAACCGCATCGGCGCGGAGCGCGGGGACGAGCTCACCATCGAGTTCTACGGATCGTCGTTCATCGCCGACCACGAGGGCGCCAAGCTGGTCGAGGCCGGACGCGACGAACAGACGGTCCTGACGGCGGTCGTGGACCTGGACGTGAGCGCCGACCATCGGGAGCGCTGGGCGTTCTTCCGCGACCGGCGGCCCGACCTGTACGGTCCGCTGTGGACGCTCGACGGGCGTGCGCCCGACTGCGGCGACTGACCCGCTGACCACGCGGACGTCGCCGGCTCCCGACGACGGTCACCGCGAGGCCGGCGCGCCCGGGAGCGCGCATGGCGTTTCGAGTCCCGGCGCACGGAGGAGTGAGCATGACGAGACTTCTGGACTCGACCCCGGCCGGCGACGGCTACCGGATGCCGGCGGAATGGGAGCGCCACGCACGGACATGGCTACTGTGGCCCGAGCGGCCGGACGTGTGGAGGTGCGGCGGCAAGATCGCCCAGCAGACCTGGGTCGAGCTGGCGACCGCCATCAGCCGCTTCGAGCCGGTCAGCGTCGGCGTGAACCACGACCAGTTCGACCACGCCCGGGCGATGCTGCCGCCGGACGTCCGCGTCGTCGAGATCTCGCAGAACGACTGCTGGGTGCGCGACTCGGGGCCGTCGTTCGTCGTCGACGGCGACGGCGGCGTCCGCCTCGTGGACTGGGGCTTCAACGCGCACGGCTTCGCGCTGCCGGCCTGGGACAAGGACGACCGGGTGCCGCGCAAGATCGCCGAGATCGAAGGTGTCGACCGCTACCGGGCGCCGCTCATCCTCGAGGGCGGCTCGTTCCACGTCGACGGGGAGGGGACCGTCCTGACGACCCGCCAGTGCCTGCTCAACCCGAACCGCAACCCCGGCCTTGATGAAGCCGACATCGAGGGCTGCCTGAAGGAGTACCTGGGGGCTTCGACGGTCATCTGGCTCGAGCGTGGTCTCGACCCGGAGGTGACCTCCGGGCATGTCGACGACGTGGCCATGTTCGTCCGTCCCGGTGTCGTCGCGCTGGCCTGGACCGACGACGAGGCGGACTGGCGACACGAGGTGCTGGCCGAGGACCTCGAGATCCTGGAGAGGAGCCGGGATGCTCGTGGGCGCACGCTGCAAGTGCACAAGGTGCCCCTGCCGGCCGAGGTGGAACTCAGCGAGGGGGAGGCGTCGACGATCGATATCGTCGAGGGTACCCTGCCGCTGCCGCCAGGGTTCGCGCAGGCGGGGAGCTACATCAACTGCGTCCTCTGCAACGGTGGGCTGGTGATGCCGACGTTCGACGACCCCGCGGACGAGGTGGCGCGAGACACGTTGCGGCGCCTCTTCCCCGGACGCCAGATCGTGACGATCCCCGGCCGGGAGGTCGTTCTCGCCGGGGGGTGCTTCCACTGCATCACCCAGCAGCAGCCGGCCGGATGAGCCGACCATCGTGAAGAAGGGCATGAGCCGCCCGGAGGAGAGGTGACATGGCACGGATGATCGGAGCGCTCGCGGTCGTTCTCACGATCCTGACCGCTCTTGGTGCGAGCGTCGGCTGCGGCTCGATCAGCGCGGCCGATCAGAAGCTCGACGAGTCGATGGGTGAGTACCGTTCCGCGCTCGAGGAGGTCGAGAAGCTCGACCTGAGCACCGCGTCGCAGGAACAGGTCGAGGCCGCTCGCGCGGAGCTTCAGGAGCGCTGGGCTGAGGTGGAGCGGCGGGCCGGCGAGGCCGGCCGTGACCTCGATCCCAGGCTCGAGAGGGCGCAGGCCGAGATCGACGAGGCGCTCGGGCAGGCCAAGGAGGGCCTCGGGGCGGGGCTCGAGGAAGCCAGGGAGACCGTCAGGACCGCTCTCGACGAGGCGAGGTCTGCCGTGGAGAACGCGTGGTCGGCGCTCAAGGAGCTCTTCTGAGGGAAGGGGCGGCGCTCAGCTCGTCGCCGGGCGCACGCCGTCGGCCGCCTGTCGCAGCGCCGCCCAGGCGCCCTCGACGTGCTCGAGCTCAGTCGGCAGGGCGCCGATCGAGACGCGCAGCAGCTGCACGCCTCTCACGACGCTCGGTGTGAGGCAGTAGCGTCCGCCGGCGTTGACGGCGTCGGCGATGGTGAGGTTGTGGATCGCCAGCGCCTGCTCGTCGCCGCGCAGCGCCTCGGGCACGTGGCGAAGGCAGACGGTCTGCAGCGGGACCGGCGCCAGGAGCTCCCAGTCGGGCGACGTCTCGATCTGCTCGCGGAGCCAGGCGGCGTTCGCCATGTCGCGGCGGACGCGGCGCTGCAGGCCCTCCACCCCCTGGTCGCGGATGACGAACCAGAGTTTGAGCGCCCGGAACCGCCGACCAAGGGGGATGCCCCAGTCGCGGAGGTTGCGGACGCTCCCGTCGCGAGACGTACGGAGGTAGCTCGGGTCGGTGCCCATGGTCCTGATCAGGTGGTCGGGGTCGCGGACGTAGTAGGCCGACAGATCGAAGCCCGCCCCGAGCCACTTGTGGGGGTTCAGGACGAGTGAGTCGGCCGTCTCGACGCCGTTCCACAGCGGTCGGTTCTCGGGACAGATCATGGCGCAGCCGCCGAGGGCCGCGTCGACGTGCAGCCAGAGGCCCCGGTCGCGTGCGATGGGGGCGATGTCGGCGAGAGGGTCGACGGCGGTGGTGGCGGTGGTCCCGATGGTGGCGACCACCGCGCAGGGCACTCGGCCGGCGGCGGTGTCGTGTTCGATCGCCGCCGCCAGCGCGTCCGGCGGCAGCGCGTACTCGCTGTCGGTCTCGACGAGCCTCAGGTTCTCGCGCCCCATGCCGGCGAGCATGACCGCCTTGAGGATCGAGCTGTGCGCCTGGTCCGACGCGTAGACGACGAGCGGCGCGTCGTGTCCGGTGAGACCGGCGGTCTCCTGACGGAAGCCGGTGGCCCGCTCGCGGGCGCACAGGAGCGCACACAGCGTCGCCGTGCTGGCGGCGTCGTGGATGACGCCGGAGAACTCGTCCGGCAGGCCGAGCATCGAGCGCAGCCATTCCATCACGACGTCCTCGACCTCCGTGCAGGCGGGGCTCGTCTGCCAGTTCATGCCCTGGGCGCCGAGGCCGGAGGACACGAGGTCGGCCAGCACCGAGGAGAGGTCGGTGTTGGAGGGGAAGTACGCCAGCCACCCGGGGTGATTCCAGTGGGTGATGCCGGGCAGCACGATGCCCTCGAGGTCGACGAGGACCTGGTCGAGTCCGTCGCCGGTCTCTGGAGGATCGGCGGGCATCAGTGCCCTGACGTCGCCGGGGTCCACGCGGCTCATCACGGGCAGCTCGTCGAGGCGGTCGCGGTAGTCGGCGATCCAGTCGACGAGCTCGTGTCCGAGACGGCGGAAGTCCTTGCTTTCCACAGCGCCGCGCTACCGCTGCCCGTGCGATCCGGGGCAGCTCCCCCCGGCACCGACCCAGGCGGCGCCGGCCAGCTGCTTGCACCTCTCGACGCCCATGCCGGCGTCGGCGGCGTAGGCGTCGGCACCGATCTCGTCGGAGAGCTGCTGCGTGACCGGGACGCCGCCGATGATCACCTTGACGCGGTCGCGGACCCCCGCCTCTTCCAGGGCCTCGATGGTGCGCCCGAGGTGACGCAGGGTGCTGGTGAGCAGGGCGCTGAGGCCGAGGATCACCGGCTCGTGCTCCTGGACCACGGCCACGAACTGCTGCGGCGTGATGCAGACGCCCAGGTTGAGGACGTTGAAGCCGGCCGCCTTGAGCATGACGGCGACGATGTTCTTCCCGATGTCGTGGACGTCGCCCTCGACGGTGCCGATGGCGACGGTCGCGAAGGTCTCTCGCTCCGGGTCGAGGAGGTGCGGGGTGAGGACGTCGAGGCAGGCCTGCATCGTGCGGGCGGAGAGCAGCACCTCGGGCAGGAAGCACGAGTGGTCGGTGCGCATCCGCCAGCTGACGAGGTCCATCCCCGGAAGGAGGGCGTCATTGAGCAGTTCCCTCGCCGGCCTGTCTTGCGCGATGAGGCGTTCGGTGAGCTCGACGGCCACCCGGTCGCCGTCGATGATCGCCTGCTTGAGCGCTTCGTACTCAGGGTCCATGGCGCGGTCGCTTCACTCGTGCGTCTCGTCGTCCTCGCGCGCACGCTCGTCTTCCCGCTCCACCAGCGTCCGGAGACGGGCTGCCACGTCGTCGGGCAGCGGCGGGACCGTGTAATCCTTCAGAAGCTCGCGGACGCGCTCGGCATCTGCCGCGCGCCGGTCTTCGCCGTCGTCCACCGTCGCCTCCAGCGGGATCCGGTCACGACACGTGCGCGATCTTCAGCCATTGTGAACGACTTGGTCGTCGATTCCTAGTCCCGGGTGTATGACGGCTGGGCCTGACAGGTGCCGCGGCCGGTCGTGCGGGACCGGCCGAGCCGTTGAGGAGCATCGCGCGCGCAGGGGCGATACGATTCCGGCAGGCAGCGCGAACGACCGGGGGAGCAGGTGGTCGAGTCGCAAGAGACAGCCGGGCCGGCCGACGGGTCGCGCCAGGAGCACGTCGTCGCCTTCATCGATCTGGGCACCAACTCGGTGCGCCTGAAGATCGTGTCGGTGCAGCCCGATCACGCGTACGGCGTGATCACGCTGCAGCGCGAACCGATCAGGCTGGGTGAGCGCGAGTTCGCCGTCGGCCGGCTGCAGCCGGAGGCGATGGACAGGGCGGTCCTCGTCTGCAGGAGCTTCGTCGAGCTGGCCCGCTCGTACGACGCGGAGGAGATCGTCGCCGTCGCGACCTCGGCGACGCGCGAGGCGTCCAATCGGGCCGAGTTCGTGCGTCGTCTGCGTCACGAGGCCGGTGTGGACGTGCACGTCATCTCCGGTCTCGAAGAGGCGCGGCTGGTCTACCTCGGCGTGCTGTCGTGCGCGGAGGTCGGCGACCGCACCGCGCTGGCGATCGACATCGGTGGCGGCAGCACCGAGGTCGCCGTGGGCACCGGTGAGCGGCATCTCTTCCTCGACTCCCTGAGCCTCGGTGCGCTGCGCGTGACCGATGCCATCCTGCGGGAGCACGGCGACGGGCCCGTGTGCGCTGATCTGTGGCGGGAGACCCAGCACAGGGTCAAGCTCAAGTCGACCCGGGTCGTGCAGGATCTGCGGCGCTTCCGTATCGACGTTGCCTACGGTACGTCGGGGACGATCCGGAACCTCGCCGCGGCCGCAGCCCGACACTTGCACGACACCTCGCCGGAGCGCGTCCAGTCGCTGACCCGCGGCGATCTGCGCAAGCTCGCCAAGCTCCTGCGCAGCCTCAATGTGGAGGAGCGGGCCCAGGTCCCGGGCATCAACCCGCAGCGCGCTGACATCATCGTCGCCGGCGCCGCCATCCTCGAGAGCCTCATGACAGACCTCGAGCTCAAGGAGATCGTCGCGGTGGCGGAGTGCGGCCTGCGGGAGGGTCTGGTCGTCGACTACCTCAGGGACACGGGCCAGGCGGGGCTTGTCGAGGGCCTCTCGGTGCGCGAGCGCAGCGTGCTGCACCTGGGAAGGTCGTGCAAGTTCGACGAGCGGCACGCCCGTCGCGTCCGCGACCTCTCCCTGCAACTGTTCGACAGCGGCCGGGAGAGCGGCCTCCTGGGACTCGGTCCACGGGAGCGCGACCTGCTCGGTCACGCGGCGCTGCTGCACGACGTCGGCAGCTTCCTCTCGTACCGCGACCACCACCTGCATTCAGCGTACGTCGTCCGAAGCGCGGACCTCCTCGGGTTCGGCCAGGATGAGATCGAGATGATCGCCCTGACGGCGCGGTTCCATCGCAAGGGTCTCCCCGGCGCCCGCAACGCCGAGCTCGAAGGCCTGCGCTCACGCGACCGCGCGAGCGTCCGCGTGATGAGCCTGTTGCTGCGTCTCGCCGAGCGCCTGGACCGGAGTCGGGCGGGGACCGTGCGACGGGCCGGGCTCACCGCGGGGGACGACGGAGCGGCGGTCCTGACGCTCGAGGCGGCCGGCGAGTGCAACCTCGAGCTCTGGGGCATCGCGCAGCGCCAGGAGGCCATGGAGCGGGCGCTGGGGCGGCCCCTGCGAGTGTCGTGTGAAGCCGCGGAGCCGGACCGGTCCGGCGGCGACTGACGGAAGGGGGCGGAGACGTGTACACGTGTGCCGACTGCAGGAAGCTCGTGTGCGACGGCGGAGACATGGCGGAGGCGCCGCGGAACTGCCCCGGCCGGGACGCCGACGCGCACGCGCATCTCGAGGCATACGACCGGCCGGGCATCCGCGATCTGGCGCGGACGGCCGCGCTCGTAGAGGCGGCCGGCTACTGTCGTCTCACGCGCGTCCAGGAGATCATGGAGTTCGCGCGTGCTTGCGGCTTCAGCCGGCTCGGTCTGGCCTTCTGCATCGGACTGCGGCGTGAGGCCCAGGTCGTCGTTCGTGTCTTCCGCGCCAACGGCTTCTCGGTCGACTCGGTGGTCTGCAAGAGCGGCAGCACCCCGAAGGAGGTGCTCGGGATCGAAGACGCCCAGAAGGTCGACCCCGGGACCGAGGAGCCGATGTGCGATCCGATCGGACAGGCGCGTCGTCTCGAGAAGGCGCGGACGGAGCTGAACGTCGTCCTCGGCCTTTGTGTGGGTCACGACTCGCTGTTCATGATGCACTCGGCGGCGCCGGTCACCGTGCTCGCGGCCAAGGACCGGGTGCTCGGGCACAATCCGCTGGCGGCGATCTACCTGGCGGACTCCTACTATCGCGCCAGGCTGTTCCCCGGCGATCCCGACGCCGGCGACGAGGAGGCGGTCATCGGGTCTTCGGCGAGTCCTCCCAGAGCTCCGGACGGTTGAGACCTCTGGCCAGCGTCTCCACGCGGAGCTTCACGGCGCAGCGGCACACCTGCCCGTCGCCGTGCAGCGCGTACGGCTGTGTCTGTTCATACGCCCAGCGGCGCTCGGCCTCGCCGGTCAGTGCCTCGGGGCCGTCGGCCGCAGCGGCGGGCCGGGCGTCCGGAAAGACCATCGGTCTGACGCGTCGTGGGTCGTGTGGTCCGGTCATGGGTCTTCCTCTCGATCCTGGGCATCGTTGCGACTAACGTGTAGATTTCACTTGTTGTGAGCGGCGAAACCAGCATATGGGATGTGACGTCCACAGCGTGGCCGGTGGAACCTCAGTGAGGATCTCGGTATGAGCCCGAAGAGGGTCGAACCCGGCCCCGGTCGGGAGTCGGTCTGGGACTATCCCCGGCCGCCTCGCGTGGAGCCGTCGGCACGGCGTGTGCGGGTGCTGTTCAACGGCCGGGTAGTGGCGGACACGAGCCGCGCGCTGCGAGTCCTCGAGACCAGCCACCCGCCGGTGTACTACGTCCCGGCCGACGATGTGCGTGTGGAGTTCCTGCGGCCCAGCCGCCACCACACCTTCTGTGAGTTCAAGGGCAGGGCGAGCTACGTGACGCTGTCTGTCGGCGACCGTACGTCGCGCGATGCGGCCTGGTTCTACCCTCGTCCGGCTGCAGGGTACGAGTCGTTGCGCGACCATTACGCCTTCTACCCCTCCCGGGTCGACGCCTGCTACGTCGACGACGAGCCGGTCGAGGCGCAGGAGGGTGACTTCTACGGCGGCTGGATCACGCGCGATGTCGTCGGCCCCTTCAAGGGGGGGCCGGGAACGCGGGGGTGGTGAGCGGGCGCTCTTTCGCCGCCTCATGGTGCTCGTCTAGGATGTCCAGAAGTCGCGGGACGCTGTCTGTCGGAGTGATGCGTCCCGAAGACCGGGGGTCCTGTGAAGGAACGCACCGATCGTCGATCTCGTCCTGCAACAGCGCGCGGCCGGTCGCGCCGCTTCGCGAGTACGGCGATCGTCGCCGGGCTGGCAACGGCGGTCGGGTTGCTCCTCTGCGGGGCGCCGTCCGCGTCGCGGGCCGATGAGCCGGTCGCGGTGGCGGAGCAGCGCGCGACCCTGCGTGTCGGAACGCTCGCGACCGATGAGGTCCCGGACTGGCTCGACTGTCGGGATACGGCCGTCCGTGAGGTGTGGGGGCTCACCCACGAACCGCTCGCCGGGTGCTCCTCCGACGACTGCACGCCGGTACCCGGCTTCGCCGAGAGCTGGACGGTGTCGTCGGACGCCCGGGTCTGGACGTTCTCCATCCGCCCGGGGATGAGGTGGCATGACGGCGAGCCGGCCGACGCCGGCGACGCCGCGTTCACGTACGGGCGGGCGCTGCAGGGCGACGCGCCCGTCCTCTCCGGCACCCTGGCCGGCATAGAACGGGTGGTGGCCGACGACGACCTCACGCTCCGCATCGAGTGCTCACGGCCACGGGCCGACCTGCTGACGGTGCGCGTCCCCATCATCCCGGAACACGTCTGGGAGACGGTGGACGTCGAGCAGGCCGGCAGAGAGGGGCCGACGCCCGCCCTGCTGGTCGGCACCGGCCCGTTCAGATGCGTCGAGTGGCAGCCGGGGGAGTTCGCCAGACTCGTCCCGAGGGAGGAGCTCTCGACAGACGCGCCGACCGTCGACGACGTGCTCCTGCTGAGCTTCGAGGACCGGAGCGAGATGGTGAACGGCCTCAGGGCCGGTCTGCTGGACGCCGCGTCGGCCGTGCCCCCCGGCAGCGTCGGCGCGCTCAAGAAAGCGGCGGCGCTCGAGGTGACCGAGTCGGCGACGGCGGAGTGGACGTACCTTGCCTTCAACTGTTCCGGCGGCGGGCATCCGGCGCTGACCGATCCGACGTTCCGCGCGGCTCTGGCCTGGGCCATCGACAAGGAGAAGGTCGTCGGCCTGGCGTTCAACGGTCGTGCGCTGCCGGCGGTCACGGCCATCACCGGCGCCGGCTACGGGGCCTCGGTGCGCTGGATGCCGGACGACGACGAAGTGATCGGCGCCGATGAGGAGACCGCGGCGAGCCTGCTGGACGAGGCCGGCTGCGTGGACGCCGACGGCGACGGCATCCGCGAGTACGACGGGCAGCCCGTCACGATCCGGCTGTGGGCCACCGCGTCGTCGCAGACCGCCCAGAAGTCGGCCAAGCTCCTCGCCACCTGGTTCGAGCGTCTCGGTCTGACCATCCGGCTCGAGACGCTCGAAGAGAGCGGCCTGCGGGAGAGGTTGGACCGGACCGTGGCCGGCGACCCGGCGCCCGACTTCGATCTTCTCGTCACCGAGTCGACCGGTGCGGCCGATCCGGGGCAGACGCTGGAGCGGTTCACCGCCGCTCGCATCGGGACGACCAACGTCTCGATGTGGACAGACCCCGAGTATGAGCGCCTGGCGGCGGAACAGCGCCGGGAGGCCGATCCAGGCCGTCGGGCGGAGCTGCTGCGTCGCATGCAGCAGATCATCTACGAAGAATGCCCTCAGGTGGCGCTGGCCTACCCGGTGCAGACGGAGGCCTACAACACGGCGCGCTGGCGCGGGTGGGTCAACACCCCGTCGCCCGACGGGCCGGTCGTCTTCGGTGGCTACAGCGTGGCCAGCTACGTCGAGCTCCGCCGCGTCGTCGCCGAGGCCGCCCCATCGCCGGCCGGAAGCGGCCGCGCTGTGACCGTCGCCGTCGGCGGGCTCGCGGCGGTCGTGGCGGCGGTCGTCGGCGGGCTGCTGTATCGTCGCTCGCGGCGGACGTCGAAGCGAGCGGCTCCCGGCGACGAGGCGGGCTGACCCATCGAGCCATCGGGGATCGACGCTCCTCGTCGCGCTCCGTCCGAGCGGCCTCGCGTTGACCGCCGGGCGTGCTCGGTGCTATAAGGCAGGTGTCGAGTGATCGACGTGTACCCGAACGAGGGTCGCGCGAGAGCCCTGCCGGCCGAGCGCCGGGCGGGCGCCGAAGGTGCAAGGCGGCCGCAGCCGCCGAAACTCTCAGGCAAACGGACCGCGACCGGACGGGTCCCTGAAGGCACGGCGCCGGCGGGCGCCGCGGATGCAGGACAGGGTGGTGGACAGTCATCGCCCTGTCCTTTTTGTCGTCGGGGACGGGCCCTCGCGCGGCGGGGCGAGCGTCACACACAGATCGCGACGACACGCACATCGGTGAGGAACGGGACGACGAGGCGGAGGAGGAGTCATGGCGGACGAGAGCTATCCGGCTGAACTTCGGTACTACAAGGAGCACGACTGGGTCCGGGTCGAGGGTGACGAGGCGGTCTTCGGGATCACCTGGTACGCCCAGGACGCATTGGGCGAGATCGTCTACGTCGATCTGCCCGAGGACGGCCCCGTGACCGGTGGCGCGACGTACGGCGAGCTCGAGTCGGTGAAGGCGGTCAGCGACGTCTACGCGCCGGTCGGCGGTGAGATCGTCGCCGTGAACGAGCTGCTGGCCGACCAGCCGGAGACGGTCAACAACGACCCCTACGGCGACGGCTGGCTCATCCGCGTGCGTCTTGCCGATCCGTCCGAGCTGGACGAGCTGATGGATGCCGACGCCTACAAAGCCCTGCTCGAAGACGCCTGAGAGAGGAGGAGCCACGGACTACGTGCCGCATTCCGACGAAGACGTCCGCGACATGCTGGCCGCCGTCGGCGCGACCTCCGTCGACGACCTTTTCCACGAGATCCCGGCCCACGTGCGGCTCGACCGTCCCCTCGACCTTCCGGAGGGACTGTCCGAGGACGAGCTCTTCGGCGAGGTGGCGGCGCTCGCCGCGCGCGACGTCCCGGCATCCGAGCTGGTGAGCTTCCTCGGCGCGGGCGTGTACGACCACTACGTGCCTGCGGTGGTCGACGCCATCGTCTCGCGTTCCGAGTTCCTGACGGCCTACACGCCGTATCAGCCGGAGCGCAGCCAGGGCGTCCTGCAGTCGATCTTCGAGTACCAGACGGCCATCTGCGAGCTGACAGGCCTCGACGTCAGCAATGCGTCGCTCTACGACGGCGGCACCGCCGTCACGGAGGCCGTGTTCCTCGCCGCCGCCAGGACGAGGCGAGACGGCGTCGTCGTCGGTGCCGGGGTCCACCCGGAGTATCGCCGCGTCCTGCGCACCGAGACCGCGGGCTGTGCTCCCGACGGCTGTGGCGGCGCCATCGTCGAGGTGCCCTGCCACGAAGGGCTCACCTCGATGGACGCGCTGCGCGAGGCCGTCGACGAGCAGACGGCGGCGGTCGTGCTCCAGTGCCCCAGCTTCCTCGGCGGCCTCGAGCCGATGGCGGAGGCGGCGACCGTCGCCCACGACGCGGGCGCCCTTTTCGTGGCGGTCGTCGACCCGGTCTCGCTCGGGCTGCTCGAGGCGCCGGGACAGTACGGTGCAGACGTGGCCGTGGGCGACGCCCAGCCGCTCGGCCAGCCGATGTCGTACGGAGGGCCGCACCTGGGCTTCATGGCGGTGCCTTCGAAGCTGACACGGCTTCTTCCCGGCCGGCTCGTCGGCCGTACGGTCGACGCCGGCGGCGCGCCCGGTTACGTGCTCACGTTCCAGACTCGCGAACAGCACATCAGGCGCGAGAAGGCGACGTCCAACATCTGCTCCAACCAGGCGCTCAACGCGCTGGCGGCCCTCGTGTACCTCGGCTGGCTCGGCAAGCAGGGTCTGCCGGAGCTGGCGACGCTGTGCTCCCGTAAGGCCGACTACCTGCGGCGACGGCTGCTCGAGGTCCCCGGCGTCGAGTCGTTCACGCAGGGGCCCGTGTTCCGGGAGTTCGCCGTGCGGCTCCCCGTGCCGGCGGCGGACGTCGTCGCCGCCCTCGAGCCGCGAGGCATCCTGGCCGGCCTCGACGCCGGACGGTTCTATGACGGCTTCGACGACATCCTCCTGATCGCCGTGACCGAGCGCCGGACGCGCGAGCAGATGGATGCGTTCGCTGAGGCGCTGGCCGCGTACCTTGCGACGGCGACCGGAGGAGGTACTGCGTGAGCGCGCACACGACCATCTTCGACCTCTCGCGGCCGGGGCGCCGGGCGGCGACGCTTCCCGCGAACGACGTCCCCGATCTCGAGCCCTCCGAGCCGATCCCCGCCGAGCTTCTCCGTTCGTCTCCGGCGGAGCTGCCGGAAGTGGCCGAGATCGACCTCGTCCGTCACTACACGCGGCTCTCGACCCTCAACTACGGTGTCGAGTCGGGGCCCTACCCACTCGGTTCCTGCACCATGAAGTACAACCCCAAGGTCAACGAGCGCCTGAGCGCTCTCGAGGGCTTCCGAGGCCTCCATCCTTACCAGCCCGACGACCAGGTGCAGGGCGCGCTACTGCTCATGAAGCGTCTCGAGGGTTGGCTGTGTGAGATCGCCGGCCTCCACGCCGCGACGTTGCAGCCGGCGGCCGGAGCTCACGGCGAGCTGACCGGGCTGCTGCTCATGCGGGCGTACCACGTCGCACAGGGGCGGTCGCCGAAGACGATCATCATCCCGGACACTGCTCACGGTACGAATCCCGCCAGCGTCGTGCTCGCCGGTTTCACCGCGCTGTCGGTGCAGAGCGACGAGCGTGGCGGTGTCGACATGGACGCACTGCGGTCCGTCGTCGACGACGACACGGCCGGCCTGATGCTCACGAACCCCAACACCCTCGGCCTCTTCGACGAACACATCACCGAGATCGCGGAGCTCGTCCACGAGGCCGGCGGACTGCTGTACTACGACGGCGCCAACACGAACGCCGTGCTGGGTCGCTCCCGGCCCGGTGACATGGGCTTCGACGTCGTGCACTTCAACGCCCACAAGACGTTCGGTACGCCCCACGGCGGCGGCGGACCGGGCGCGGGGCCGGTCGTCGTCCGCGACATCCTCGAGCCGTTCCTCCCAGTGCCGGTCATCGTCGAGGCGTCGGGTGGCGAAGACGGCGGTGAGGACGTTGCCCTGCGGTTCGAGTACGACCGGCCACGGTCGATCGGCAAGATGCGCACCTTCTACGGCAACTTCGGCGTCCTGGTCCGGGCCTACGCCTACATCAGGTCACTCGGGGCGGAAGGCCTGCGCCGCGTGAGCGACATGGCCGTGCTGAACGCCAATTACGTGCTCGAGGGCGTGCGCGACCTCTTCGGGGTCCCGTACGACCGGCGCTGCATGCACGAGTTCGTCGTCAGTGGGGAGCCGCTCAGGCAGTACGGCGTCAAGACGCTCGACGTCGCCAAGCGGATGCTCGATCACGGCGTCCACCCGCCGACGACCTACTTCCCGCTGATCGTGCCCGAGGCGCTCATGGTGGAGCCGACGGAGACGGAGAGCAAGGAGTCGCTCGACCGGCTCATCGGCGTCTTCCGCGCCGTGGTCGAAGAGGCGGAGTCCGATCCGGACCTGCTGCTGGAGGCGCCACACGAGCTGCCGGTGCGGCGGCTGGACGAGGTCCGGGCGGTCCGCCAGCCGGTCCTTCGTCATCAGGCGTCGAGCGACTGACGGCCCGTTCTGTGCCCCGGTGATGCCGGCGTGACCGAGGTGGCGGCGGAAGGTCCCTGGGGCGTCCGGCTGCTGCCCGACCTCCGCGCGTCGGGCGTCGTGCAGATGGCGATCGACGACGCCCTGCTCGACGAGGCCCACTGGGTCACGGCGCGCCGGTACGAGTGGGACCCGCCGTCGCTCTCGCTGGGCAAGCACCAGCGCTTCCCCGGCGACGATCTGGGCCGGGTCGCGGACGAGACGCGCCGGGAGGCGGCCGACGGCGCCGGAGCCGAGCCACTCGACGTCGTGCGGCGACCTTCGGGCGGCAGGGCCGTCCTGCACGGCGCGGCGTTCGAGTGGTCGTTTGCGGTGGTCTTCCCGGCCGGAGACGAGAGGACGGGACGGGTCGACGCCGCGTACGAGGTCGTGTCACGAGCGATGAGCGACGCACTCTCGGCCTCGCACGTGCCCCTGGTCGACTCGCGAGAGGAGCCGTATCGTCGCTCGCCGCTGTGCTTCTCGACGAGCCTGCGACACGATCTCCACACCGCGCTCGGCAAAGTGGTCGCCGTCGCCCAGACGCGCCGCGAGGGGGCCTCTCTCGTGCACGGGAGCGTGCTGGAGCGTCGTCCTTCAGAACGGCTCACGCGCGCGGTCGAGCGGCTGCTCGGCGAGCGCTGGCGCGGCGAAGGGTTCGGCGCCGCCGGTGTGGACCGCGACAGGCTTTGGGTATCGTTCATCGAGGCGCTCGACCGGCGGCTCGAGGAAACGGGAAGTGTGAGGTGACCGACATGGCGAAGGTGATCGTCCTCGGAGGCGGCCCGGCAGGTTACGTGGCCGGTCTGCGTGCGGCCCAACTGGGAGCGGAGACGACCGTCGTCGAAGGGCGGGAGATCGGCGGCACCTGTCTCAACCGCGGCTGCATCCCGACGAAGTCACTGGTCGCCGGCGTGGAGCGCCTGAGGCAGGCCCGGGAGGGCGCCGCCTACGGGATCATGGTCCCCGAGGTCGCGGTCGACTTCGCGGTTCTCATGGCGCGCAAGCGCTCCGCGACGGAGCGCCTCCGGTCCGGTACCGAGCAGCTGCTCAAAGGGCGTGAGGTCACCATCGAGCGGGCCCACGGCCGCCTGGCGAGCTCGCATGCCGTGGAGCTGGACGACGGCCGCCGGCTCGAGGCCGACGCCGTCATCGTGGCGACCGGGTCGGAGCCGGTCCGCCTCCCCTTCCTCCCCGACGATCCGCGGATCGTCACGAGCGACGAGCTGCTGGAGGTGGAGGAGGTGCCGCGCCGCCTCGCGATCATCGGCGGCGGCGTGATCGGCTGCGAGTTCGCGGCGGTCTTCGCCGAGCTCGGGTCCGAGGTGACGGTCGTCGAGATGCTCGAGCAGCTGCTCCCCGGCGAGGACAAGCGCGTGGGACAGACGCTCCAGCGCGCGTTCAAGAAGCGTGGCATCGCGTCGTACGTCAAGACGCGCGTGGAGTCGGTCGAAGCGGTCGCCGACGCTGTGAAGATGAGCCTGGCGGGCGGCACGACGGTCGAAGCCGACCTCGTGCTCCAGAGCGTGGGACGGCGGCCGGTCACGCGCGACATCGGACTGGAAGAGGTCGGGGTCGTGATCGACGAGCACGGGTTCGTCGAGGTCGACGAGACGCTGCGCACGGCGGTCGAGGGTGTCTTCGCCGCCGGCGATGTCGCCGGACCGCCGCTGCTCGCCCACTGGGCGTATCACGAGGGGGCGATCGCGGCGGAGAACGCGGTGACCGGCTCCCATCTTGAGGTCGACCGGCGGGTGATCCCCAACTGCGTGTTCACGCACCCCGAGGTCGCCAGTTGTGGTCTCACGGAGGGACGGGCGGCGACAGAGGGGATCGAGGTCGAGGTCGCGCACGTGCGCTTCAACGGGAACTCGAAGGCGGTCGTGGAGGACGAGGCCGATGGGTTCGTCCGTCTCGTGACCGAGCCGGGGTCGGGCGTCGTGCTGGGTGCGTCGATGGTGGGCCCGAAGGTCACCGAGCTCATCCACGAAGTCGCCCTCGCCGTGTCGGCCGGCCTGCCGCTCACCGCCGTCGCCGGCACGATCCACGCCCATCCGACACTCTCAGAGGCCGTCGGTGAGGCGGCGCTCTCCGGCGTCGGAAGGGGGATGCACAGCCTGTGACGGAGGGCCCGGCGAGGAGTGCGGCGGAGTCTGGTCGGCGGGTCGGCAAGCCCGACTGGCTCAAGGTGACCGTGCCGCCGGCCGGCGCCTTCAGGGCGACGGCCGGGCTTCTCGACAGGCTCGACCTGCACACGGTCTGCAACGAGGCGCGCTGCCCGAACAAGGGCGAGTGCTTCGCGGCCGGCACGGCGACGTTCCTCGTCCTCGGCGACAGATGTACGCGCGACTGCCGCTTCTGCTCCGTCCGGCATGGTGACCCCGCCGGCCGTCTCGATGCGGGCGAGCCACGTCGCGTCGCGGAGGCGGCGCGCCGCCTTGGTCTGCGGCACGTGGTGGTGACGAGCGTGACCCGCGACGATCTCGACGACGGCGGCGCGGCTCACTTCGCGGCGGTGACGCGTGAGGTGCGCCGCGTGCTCCCGTCGGCCACCGTCGAGCTGCTCACTCCGGACTTCGGCGGCGATCGAGCCGCGCTCGCGACGGTCCTCGCGGTCTGGCCGGACGTGTTCAACCACAACCTGGAGACGGTGCCGCGGCTCTATGGGGCGGTGCGCCCGTCCGCCGACTACCGGCGGTCGCTCGGCATGCTGGCCACGGCTGCCGAGACCGCCCGCCGCCGGTCCGGTCGGGGCGAGGCGGAGAAGAGTAGCGCCGCCGGCGGCGCTCTCGTGGTGAAGACCGGCCTGATGCTCGGACTCGGCGAGCGCCACGACGAGGTCCTGGCCGTGCTCAAGGACGCGGCGACGGCCGGCGTCCGGGTGGTCACCCTCGGGCAGTACCTGCGCCCGGCTCCCGGGTGCGTGCCGGTGGAGCGCTACGTCCCCCCCGAGGAGTTCACCGCCTGGACGGCCGAGGGCGAGTCGCTGGGGCTGACGGTCGTGGCGGGACCGTTCGTCCGTTCCTCCTACCATGCCGGCGAGACGCTCCGTGAGGTGGTCGACGAGGGTGCGCGGTGAGTGACGTGGCGGCGCGGGTGGAGGCCGTCCTCTTCGATGTCGACTACACCCTGCTGCGGCCGGGCAGTTTCTTCGAGGCCGTCGGCTATGAGCGCAACGGACGACGCTTCGGCCTCACCCTCGACCCTTCGCGCTGGCCGGCCGCCCGCCGGGCCGCCCACGACGCGGTCGTGGAGCGACGGTCGGCCGGCTACGAGCACGACATGGGCGTCATCCCGGCCGTCACCCGCGCGGTGGTGGGCGCGCTGGTCACCGCCCCGCCAGACGTCGACGAGGCGACGCTCCAGGCGTGCGCCGACTACGTCGCCGCGGGATGGTGGGACCTCGGGAACTTCTCCCTCTATCCGGACGCGCGGCCGTGCCTGGTCCGGCTGCGCGGCGCCGGGGTCCGCGTCGGTCTGGTGTCGAACACGAGCCGCTCGCTGGCGGAGGTCGTGGAGCACTTCGATCTGGGAGAGATCGTGGACGCCGCGGTGGCGTCCGTGGATGTGGGCCTGATGAAGCCGGCGCCGGCCATCTTCGTCTCCGCCCTGGGTGAGCTCGGCGTCCCCGCGGAGCGGGCCGTCATGGTCGGCGACAACATCTTCGACGACGTCGAGGGCGCTCTCGGGGCCGGCTTCGCGATGGCGGTGCTGCTCGACCGGGGGCGCGGGCGCCGGCCGTTCGAGCAGGGCGGGGTCATGGCGCACGAGCCGACCATCACGTCGCTGGCGGAGCTGCCGCCGCTGCTCGGTCTCTGAGCGTCTGCGCCGGCGGATCAGTCGAACAGTCCGCCGTCGGACGGCGAGTCCTGGTGCCGCGCGAGAGCCTTGAACTGGTCGTAGGCCGGACCGATCACGGTCGTCACGAAGGCCATCGTCGGGCCCCCGCCGAAGCAGATCGCCACGGAGGCCGCCTCCATGACCTCCTCCTTGGTCGCACCGGCGGCGACGATCCCGGGCATGTGGAGAGAGACGCAGTCCTCGCAACGCACGTACGCGATGGCGCCGAGCGCGACGAGCAGCTTCGTCTTCTCGTCGAGCACGCCGGGCGCCTCGATCGTCTCCATCGTCTTCTGCTGGGCGCCGATCTGTGCCCCGATGTGCTGCTTGCCCTCCGCCAGCGCCGCCTTGAGCTGCTCCTGGATCTCGATGGCGTCGAACATGAGGTCCTCCTAGCGCTTCTCGACGAGGGCGTACAGGGTCTGGGCTCCGACCATATAGAGGATGCTGCGACCGGCCGCGACCGGTGTGTACCGGCCGTCGCCGAACTGCCAGAGCAGCTTCCCCGTCCGGGCGTCGAGCGCCCATGTCTTGCGGGCGAAGCTGGAGACGTAGACGACGCCATCCACCACGGCGGGCGCGCCTGAGACCGGCTTGCCGGTCGGGAACGTCCATCGCACCCTGCCGGTCGCCGCATCGACACAGAACAGCTTGGCCGTGTAGGAACCGAAGTAGACGCGGTCCTTCCAGACCGCCGCCGACGAGTACACGTAGGCACCTGTGCCGAGCGTCCAGCGGGTGTTGCCGCTGTTGAGGTCGATGGCGAAGAAGGTGCCGCCGATGCTGCCGATGTAGGCGGTGCGGTAGGCAAGGGCGGCCGTGGCGTAGAACTTGTCGGCGCCGACCACGTAGCGGCTGGCCCGGTACGTCCACCTGACCCTGCCCCGGTAGTCGAGGCAGGACACCGTGCCGTCGTAGCTCCCGATCACCAGCCGGTCGTTCAGCAGCGCCGGGCTGCCGGTGATCTTGCCGGAGGTGCGGAACCGCCACTGCAGCTTGTGCTTGTAGCGGTCGACGGCGTAGACGGAGCCGTCCCAGCACCCGGCGATGACCCAGCGGCCCCACACGAGCGGCGACGACTCGGAGGGGCTGTCGTAGCGGAACTTCCAGAGCGTCTTGCCGGTGTCACGGTCGAGGGCGCGGAGGTACCGGTCGAGCGACGTCACGTAGACGACCCCCTCGTGGATGGTGGGGCTGGAGGCGAACTTGCCGAAGCCCTTCCGTTTCCAGACGATCTCGCCGGTCGAGGCGTCGAGGCAGTAGACCTTGCCGTAGTGCGTCGTGATCACCACCAGGTCGCCGTCGATGCTCGGCGGGAACTCGAGCAGCTCTTCGGCGGCGAACTTCCACTTGACGCGGAACGGCGGTCTCAGCGTCGCCTTGGGGTCGAACCGTGTGCGGGCGGGGTCGAAGCCGTACATCGGCCACGATCCCTGGTCGGCGTCGGGGTCCGCGGTCGTCGGGCTGGGGGACGGGTCCGGCGATGGGCTCGGCGATGGGCTCGTCTCCGCCGCCGGTGACGGAGTGGGGAACGGGGTGAGGTCGTCTGTCGCCCACGGCTGGCCGAGCACGATGCCGCCCAGCAGCACGAGCAGGGCGGCCGCGATCGCGATGACCAGGGCGACGACATGGTTCTGGTGACCGGGACGTTTCACTCCGCCTCCGTGAGCGCGTAGACCGTGCGTCTCCCCATGAAGATCAGGGAGTCGCCCCACGTGACGACCGGCGAGTAGCGTCCGTCGTCGAACTGCCACTCGATGCGGCCGGCCTTGTAGTCGGCCGCGTACGTGCGGCCGGCGAACGTCGAGAAGTAGACGAGGCCGTTGACGACCGAGGGGGCACCGGAGACGGGTTCGCCGTCACGGAACGTCCAGCGGATGCGGCCGTTCGAGGCGTCCAGTGCGTAGAAGGTCCGGTCGTAGGAGCCGAAGAAGAGCATGTTCTTCCACACGGCGGCGGACGAGTAGATGCGGCCGTCGATCGTCCGCGACCAGCGTTCGTTGCCGGTGTAGACGTCGATGGCGTACATGGTCCCGACGAGGCCGCCGATGTAGACGGTGTCGTAGGCGATCGCCGGGGTGGTGTAGAACCGGTCGCGCAGGAAGAACATGTGGCGGGCGCGGTAGCGCCAGAGCTGCTCGCCGTCGTAGTCGAGGCAGTAGACCGACCCGTCGTAGGATCCGAAGACGACGCGACCGTCGTAGAGAGCGGGGCTGGAGTGCACACGGTCGCCCGTCTGGAACCGCCATACGAGCCGGCCGGTGTCCTTGTGGACGGCGTAGACGGCCCCCTCCCAGCTGCCGAAGATGACCCGATCCTTCCACACCAGTGGCGACGACTCGGTCGGACCCTCCGTGTCGAACGTCCAGAGCACGTCGCCGCTGAAGCGGTCGAGCGCGAAGAGGATGCCGCGCATGGACGCGATGTAGACGGTGTCCCCGGAGACCGCCGGCGTGGAGGCGAGCTTGCCCTTCGTGTTGAAGCGCCACAGGACTTGTCCGGTCGCCGCGCGGCAGCAGTAGACGTATCCGTGACCCGCGTTGAAGTAGATGCGGTCGCCCCACGTCGCCGGAGGGAACTCGAGGAGGTCGTCGACCGGCAGTCGCCACTTGACCTGGTACGGCGGGGACATGGTGCTCGTGGGGTTGGCGAACGTGCGCGACGAGTCGTAGCCGTACGCCGGCCAGAGATTCAGTCTGGCGAGCAGGCTGCCGTCCTTCTGGGGCGGCGTCACCGTGGCGGAGGCGATCGGGAAGGGCGTCACCGTCGAGTCGTGGGCGACGCCGGTGAGCACCGCCACCGTCGTGACGACGGCGGCCAGCACCAGGCTCAGGGCGATTGTGAGAGCGATCCTCTTCATCGGGTCGGCCGGCTGTGCGTTTCGAGCATCGCCGACGACCGTATACGATACTCGATACAGACGCCGACGGCGTCTGGCGGCGTCGATCCGGCAGACGTGGAGCCTCGCGAGATGGCTCGCCGGAGATCGCCGCCCTTCTCTCGTCCGATGGGCGACAGATGACCGACCATGAGCGCATCCGTCTGACCAGGTACGCCGCGAAGAGCGGTTGAGCGGCCAAGATGGGTCCGTGCGACCTGCAGGCCGTCCTCGATGCGATCCCTCGCGGCTCAGGCGCGTTCGCGCGCCTTCTGGAGACGCGGGACGACGCCGCCGTCACCGCGATTGGCGACGACCTCTGTCTCGTGCAGACGGTCGACTTCTTCACGCCCATCGTCGACGACCCGTACAGCTTCGGTCAGATCGCCGCCGCCAACGCCCTCTCCGACGTCTACGCGATGGGCGCTCGTCCGCTGACCGCCATGAACCTGGTCGGGTGGCCCGTCGAGATCGCCGCGGAGCATCTCGTCGAAGTGTTACGCGGCGGCGCCGAGAAGGTCGCCGAAGCGGGGGCCGAGCTGGCCGGCGGGCACACGATCGAGGACAAGGAGCCGAAGTACGGCCTGGCGGTGACCGGCCTGGCGCACCCGGCGGAGATCGTCTACAACGGAGGGGCGCTGCCCGGTGACGTCCTGGTGCTCACCAAGCCGCTGGGCATCGGTATCCTGGCGAGCGCGCTCAAGAAGGACCGTGTGACCGAGGCGGACATCGACGCGGCGGTGCGGTCCGCGGCTCACCTCAACGCCGCCGCGGCGCGCGCCATGGCGGCGGTCGGTGTCCACGCCTGCACCGACGTGACCGGTTTCGGCCTGCTCGGGCACCTCTCGGAGATGCTCGACGCCAGCGGCGGCGGGACCATGGAGCGCGAGGAGGCTGTGGGAGCGAGGATCGCGGTCGCGTCGGTACCGGTCCACGACGGCGTCGTCGAGCTGGCCGCGGAGGGCGTCTACGCCGGAGGGCTGCGCTCCAACCGTTCGTTCCTCGCTCGTCGCATCGTCGCCGAAGACTCCGGCGCCGGGCCGGCGATCGACCGGCCGGAGTGCCTCACCCTCTTCGACCCTCAGACGTCCGGCGGCCTGCTGATGGCGGTGCGGCACGACAGCCTCGACGACCTGCTCGCCGCGCTGGTGGGCGAGGGCGAGCGCGGCTGGCCGATCGGCGAGGTGGTCCCGGATCCCGAGGGCCGCATCTTCCTGGATCGTCGGGCGGGGGCCTGAGGGCGCCCGCCATCGATGACCCGACGTCCGGACAACGAGTCTCGTCCACAGGCGACCGGCCCGGCGCCACCCCGGATCTCCTCGCCGCCTCGGACTCCCGCGTCGCCTCAGACTCCAGCGCCGCCTCGGACTTCCACGCCCCCACCGAACCGCCGCTCGGAGCGACGGGTGTACCTCGGCGGCGGCGCCTGGGCCCCGGCCGACGGCGTCGGGCCAGACAGCGTGCAGGCGCAGAGCGGAGGCCACCGCCGTGTCGTGTGGCCGGTGCGCGTGGTCCTGTCGCTCCCGCTGGTCTGGGGCGCGGCGGTGTCCGCCGGTCTCGGCGTCTACCTCCTCGTCCTCGCGTTCACGGTCGGCGATCCCGGCCTCTCTGCGGCGTGGCTCGTCGTCGGCGCGGCGGGGGCGTTCGCGATCGCGACGATGTCGATGCTCGCCTGCGGACTGCTGCTGCGCGAGAGGCCATGCTGTCGTCTCGGGCTGGTGCTTCTGGCCGCCCTCGTCGCGGCGCTGCTCATCATCGTCGTGGCCGCGTTCGCCGGTCCCGGCGGCCTGCCGCTGTTCGGAGGGATCATCCTCGTGGCCTACGCCGCCGTCGTGCTCGGTCTCTTCTGGCTGGCGAGCCGGTCCGATCCGCGCTCTGCCGGGGGTGGAGCGAGCCGTCTGCTGCCGGGCCGCCCGCCGCACGCCGGGGGGAGATCTGGCGCGCTCTGGGCGGCGCGCTGGCTTGGAGCCGCCGCGGCGCTCGCCGTCGCGCTGGCGGTGAGCTTCGTCGCGTTCTCGCTGTGGGCGGCGGCGTTCGTGTCCGGTCAGCCGGAGCTCGGGTGGGACGAGACCCTGTGGTCGGCGGCGATGGACGGAGGCGCGGGCGCGCGCCTCTACCACGCGATCACGCTCATCCTGACGTGCCTCGGCTCGGCGGCCGCGTTCGGGCTGCTGGTCTGGGCGGCCGCGCGCGCGCTCGGCCGCTGGTCCGGCCGCATCTCCTTCTGGTGGGCCGTGTCGATGGGCGCGCTCGTGGTCCTCGGTGTCATCCTCTGGCTGGTGGATGGTACGCTGCCGAGGGGGTGATCCGTCCCGAAGGACGGCCGAGTCGGGAGCAGGTCCACCATGACGCAGCCGGACGACCAGTCCTCAGCTTCGCGAGCGGTCCCGCGCGACCTCGCGCCGGTCGACGAGGTCCTCCGCGTGCCCCAGGTGCGCGAGCTCCGTGAGCGGTTCCCGAAAGAGGTCGTCACCGCCGCGGTCCGGGCGGTGCTCGGGCGGCTGCGGGACGAGATCCTCAAGGGCGACCGGGAGATCGACGCGTCCCAGGTGACGGCCGAGAGTGTGGCGCCCTGGGTCGTGGCGCTCGTAGAGCGTTCGGCCCGGCCCTCGCTCAGGCGGGTCATCAACGCCCTCGGCGTCGTCGGCCACACGAACCTCGGTCGCTCGCTGCTGCCGGACGAGTGCGTCCGCGCGGTTGCAGCGGCCGCCGCCTTCTACTCGGACCTCGAGATCGATATAGGCAGCGGGGAGCGCGGGTCGCGTCAGGTCCACGTCCACGACGCCCTCTGTGATCTGACCGGCGCTGAAGATGCGCTCGTCGTCAACAACAACGCCGGCGCCGTACTGCTGGCGCTCGCCGCCACGGCTCGTGGCGGCGAGGTGATGGTGAGCCGCGGTCAGCTCGTCGAGATCGGCGACGGGTTCCGCATCCCCGACATCCTCCGCGAGAGCGGCGCCGGCCTGGTCGAGGTGGGTACGACCAACCGGACCTACCTTCGCGACTTCGAGCAGGCGTGGACCGACCGCACTCGCGCGGTGCTTCGGGTCCACACGAGCAACTACCGGATCGTCGGGTTCGCGACCGAGCCGTCGCTGGACGAGCTGCTGGCGCTGGCGCACGGCCGGGACGCGGTGATGATCGACGACCTGGGCAGCGGCGCCCTGGCGGGTCTGGAGCTGTTTGCCGAGGAGCCGTCCATCCGTGAGAGCCTCGAGGCCGGCGTGGACGTCGTGACGTTCAGCGGCGACAAGCTGCTCGGGGGACCACAGGCGGGCATCGTGCTCGGCCGCTCCGAGGTGGTCGGCGCCATGCGGCGACATCCCCTGGCCAGGGCCCTGCGGATCGACAAGCTCGGGATCGCCGCCCTCGACGCGCTCCTGCGCCTGTACGTCGACCCGGCGGTCGCGCGGCGTCGCGTCCCGACGCTGGCGATGCTGGACGCCTCGGCCGACGAGGTGGCGGCGCGGGCCGCCAGGCTCGGCGAGATGCTCATCGAACGGTTCGCCGGGACCGGCCTCGACGGCGAGTGGCCGGCCACCGGCGATCTCGAGGTCGTCTCGACGGTGGCACGAGCGGGGGCGGGGTCGTTGCCGGTGACGGACATCGACAGCGCGGCGCTGGCGCTGCGGCCGGCCCACGGCGAGGCGGGCGAGCTCGCGGACCGGTTGCGGCACGGCGACCCCCCCGTCCTTGCGCGCGTGCAGGAGGGACGGCTCCTGCTCGACATGCGGGCGGTCCGCGACGAGGAGCTCGACGACCTGGTGGACGCCGTCGTCCGCGCCGTGGCATGAGTGGGCGGGACGGACCCGGCATCCGAAAGGTGCGGGGGGAACCGGTCTCGACCGACCCGCCACTCGTAGTCGGAACGGCGGGTCAGTCCACGAAGGAACCGGTCTCGACCGACCCGCCACTCGTAGTCGGAACGGCGGGTCAGTCCACGAAGGAACCGGTCTCGACCGACCCGCCACTCGTAGTCGGAACGGCGGGTCACATCGACCACGGCAAGACCGCCCTCATCACGCTCCTCACCGGCACCAACACCGACCGCCTGCGCGAGGAACGGGAGCGGGGTATCTCGATAGAGCTGGGCTACGCCGAGCTCGTCCTGCCGAGTGGACGCAGGCTGAGCGTCGTCGACGTGCCCGGCCACGAGCGGTTCGTCCGCACCATGGTCGCCGGCGCGACGGGGGTCGACCTGTTCCTGCTCGTGGTGGCGGCGGACGACGGGGTCATGCCACAGACGGTCGAACATCTCGCGGTGATCGAGCTGCTCGGCGTGCAGACCGGCGTCGTCGCCATCACCAAGGCCGACCTGGTCGACGAGGAGCTCCTGGAGCTGGCCCGCGCGGATGTCGAAGAGCTTCTGGCCGGGACACGCTACCGCGGTGCTCCGGTCGTGCCGGTGAGCGCCCGGGACGGACGCGGCGTGCCCGAGCTCCTCGAAGCGCTCGAGCAGGCGGCGGCGCAGGTGACGGGGCGACGCCGGAGCGGGCCTGCGCGTATGCCGGTCGACCGGGTCTTCTCGCTGCAGGGCGTCGGGACGGTCGTGACCGGAACGCTGTGGCGCGGAGAGGTGAGGGCTGGCGACGAGCTGGGTGTGGAGCCGGGCGGAGAGCATGTGGTAGTGCGCGACGTGCAGGTCCACGAGCACGATGAGGAGGTCGCCGTCGCCGGCCGGCGGGTCGGACTGAACGTGCGCGGTTCGGAGGTGCGCGGCGGTGAGCGGGGTGCACTCAAGCGGGGGGCGTGGCTGGCGGCGTCCGCGCCGGCGGCCCGGACCACGGCATCGTTCGACGCCTGGCTGCGGCTGCTGCCGGGGGCACCGAAGGTCTCTTCAGGAGACCGGCTGCGGTTCCATCACGGGACGGGCCAGAGACTGGGCCGGGTCCAGCTCCTCGATCGTGACACGCTCACACCCGAGCACGAGACACGGGGGGCCGCCGGAGGCGCTTCGGGATCGATCTCCGGCGATGGTGAGACAGCTTCTCTGCCCGGCGTGCGTGGAGGCGCGGCCGTCAGGGTGAGGCTCGAAGGTCCCGACCTCCTTGAGCCGGGCGACAGGTTCGTCGTGCGCGCCCTCTCGCCGGCTGCAACGGTCGGCGGCGGCATCGTGCTCGACATCGAGCCGGTCAGGTGGCGCGACAGGGACGCGCAGTCCCGCTATCTCGCGGCGCTCGCGGAGGGTGACGCCGCGACGGCGATCGTCGAGCGAGCGAAGGTCGCGGGTCCGGCGGGCGTGGCGGCCGCCGATCTGGGCGCGACGACGGTGGCCGAAGAGGCGGCGGCCGGCGGGCGGGCCGCGGTCGACCACGGCGAGCTGGAACCACTGACCGGAGACGGTCGTCGCTGGTCGGTGCCGGGCACCGCGAAGGAGCTCGATGCGCGTCTGCTCGAGGTGCTGGAGACTCGGGCCCGCGAACGCCCCGACCGTCCGGCGCTGACGGCGGCGGAGCAGGCGGCCGCCCTCGGCGGCGGCGCACAGCCACGGGCGGAACGCCAGGCCGGGAAGGCACATGGGGCCCCGCCGGGCGGCGGGTCGGTGGTGTCGGGTGGGCTCATCCCGCAGGCCGTGGTCGCTGCCGCCGCCGCCAGGCTGGTCGCCGACGGCAGGGCGGTACAGACCGATGAGGGCCTCGCCCATCCATCGGCCGGCGTGCTGGACGCGGCCCGCGAGGATCTCGCGACGCGCGTCCTCGCGGCGCTGTCCGCCGACCCGTTCTCGCCGCCAACGACCGGCGCCCTGCTCGAGAAGCTCGGAGGGGGGCGTCGCGACCTCGTCCAGGTGCTCGACGTGCTCGTCAGACGCGGTGAAGCCGTGCGCGTCAAGGGCGACATCTACTTCACGTCCGGGGCGGTGGACGAGGCGCGCGAGCGCGCGATGGCCGCGTTGGAGGAGAACGGGTCGATCTCCCTGGCCGGGTTCCGCGATCTTCTCTCCTGCGGCAGGCGGAACGCACAGGCGCTGCTGGAGCACTTCGACGGCGAAGGTCTCACCCGCCGCGACGGCGACGTCCGCGTCGCCCGCCGCCGCTGACCCCGGTCAGAGCGGCCCCGGGGTCTCGCCGAGCACCTGTTCCAGCGTCCTCATGACCTGGTCGGGCGGCCGCACCCAGCGGCGGTAGTAGGCGGCGTTGGCCCGCATCATCGCTTCGCGTCGCTCGCGGTCGTCGAGCAGCGCCGCGACCGCATCGACGAACTCGTCGACGGTGACGAACTCCAGGTAGTTGGTGCCGGCGGCGAAGCCGCCGGGGACGCTGTGTCTGAGCGGCTCCGTCACGATCGCCCGGGAGGCGGCGACGTACTCGGTCATCTTCCAGCCGATCGAATCCCAGAGGCCCGTCGTCGCGACACAGACGTCCGACCCGTGCACGCGGGCGAGGTACGCGTGGCGGCGGACCACGGCCTGCGATGGCAGCAGGCAGTCGGGGTAGTGGCGGACGGCGTAGTCGCCGGGGGCGAACCCGCCGAAGAAGCGCGGACCGAACTCCCGCCGGGCGACCCGGATGAGGTCGGCGCGCGCCTCGTCGACGGCGCGCGCCTCCCGGACCAGCTCCGAAGGGAGCGACCGGTCGAAGTCGCCCCACGTCCTCGTCATGAAAAGGACGTTCGCCGGCTCGCGGGTCGTGGGAGGATGCTCGACGTCCCGCACGTGAGGGATGCGGACGTCGCGGACGCCGGCGAAGGAGCCCAGCGGGCTCGCCCGCCTGATCAGCGCAGAGGTCAGCCGCCGGAGATGCAGGGGGCGGGTGCCGGCGTGCCAGCGATTGCGCCCGCTGATCACGTGGTAGTTGAGCCCCAGCGGCCGCAGGTCGAGGGCGCCCGGCAGCTCCTGTCGATGACGCGGGTCGTAGCTGCGCTTGAAGTAGAGGTCGACCGTATCGATGCCAAGGAGCACATCGGCCGGGATGTTCCAGCCGTCGGTGCACTCGTAGATCACCCTGCGACCCTCCACGTCCGCGCGCAGCGCGGCCGACTCCTCCGAGAGCTCCGTGGTCGCCTCGACGGCCGTGAGAGCGACGTGTCCGGTCGCCTCCAGCTCGAAGAAGCCGGTGATCACCTGGCTGAGGTGACGGGGGTCGCCGGCGATCTCCAGTCGGCAGCGGATCGGGGTCGATGATGCCGATAGGGAGTGGGTCACGGGCTCCTGCCGAGTGCCGTCGTGCCTGCGTGGGCACCTGACGTCGATGCTGCCGAGTCTACAGTCCGACGCGGGGGCGTACGACGTTGGGAGTCGCGACTTTGCCCGGGGTTCCCATCCCTGGCGTGTGGGAAGTATCAGGGCGTCGGAGAGCGGTGCCGTCGCGGCGCCGCAGCAGAGCGCCGTCCGGGGAGGGGTCGTGGGCGAACACAGCGTCTACAAGTTCATCGAGATCGTCGGGACGAGCGACGAGTCGTGGGAAGACGCGGCCAGGTCGGCCGTGGAGTCGGCCGGCGAGAAGCTCGACGATCTGCGGATCGCCGAAGTCGTGCAGCTCGACATGCGCGTCGCCGACAACAAGGTCTGCGCCTATCGCGCCAAGGTCAAGCTGTCGTTCAAGTACCACGGGCACGAGGCCTGACGGGCGAAGCCGAGAGACCGTCTTCTTCCGGCGGACGGCGCGACGTCCGGCCGCCGGCATCGCCGGGAGGTGCCCCGCTCGCCGACCGGGTAACATCTCCCTCACCGAGCTACGAGGAGCGGCTTCCGGTCCGGTGACCGGCGCGGTCTTCAAAACCGTCTGCGCGGCAGTGACCCTGTCGTGGGTGGGTTCGACTCCCATGTCGCTCCGCCAGCTCTTCCGGCGGCGCGACGTCTTCACCAGTGTTCGTAGCGGACCAGCTTCTCGAGCGGCCGGCGGCGCTTGCGCGTCGGCGGACGGTCGGGATGGCCGAGCGGCGTGAACGCGATCGGCTCCACGCCGTCCGGCAGGCCCAGCACCTCGCGGGCCGCCGCCGGGTCGAAGTCGGCGACCCAGCAGGTGCCCAGCCCGAGGCTGGCGGCGGCGAGGATCAGGTGGTCCATCACGATGGTCGCGTCGACCTCGTCGTAGACCTTGCCGTCCATGCGCACCCAGGCGTTGTCCGGCACCGCGACCACGCCGATCACCAGCGGCGGCTGCGAGAACCAGCGGGCGCGGTAGATGCGCGCCAGCTCCTGCTTGCGGTCGGCGGTGTGGATGACGATGAGCTGGAACGGCTGACGGTTGTCGGCGGTCGGCGCCAGCCGGGCGCACTCGAGGATCGTGTCGAGCGTGGTCTCGTCGACCGGGTCGGTCGTGTACTTCCGAACGCTGTAGCGGTCGGCGATGGTCGAGACGACATCCATCTCTGCTCCTTAGACGATCAGGACGAGCCCCGCCCAGGTGATCGCGTCCTTCGACGCCATCTTGAGCTTGAGCCCGGCGTTGTAGTAAGTGCTGAAGACGTCCATGCCGCTGGCCTCCATGGAGGGGCGCGCCTCGTAGGGGTGGCGGCACGGCTTGCTGGTGTCGCAGTAGGTGATGGGGCTGGCCTCGTCGTAGCAGAGGTAGCACGTCGAGGCCACGTAGCCCATCGCGAAGAGGTAGCCCCGGTTGTGCGCTTCGCGCTCGATCTGCATGATCAGCCCGTGGAGGTCGAACCAGAGCTTCTTCTCGACCTCACGGTCGTACCTCAGCCGGACGTCGTCGTACTGCAGGTGACACATGGTCACGTCTTCCTGCTGGACGAGCTCCCAGAATCCGTCGGGCAGCGGCATCGTCACGTCGGCGAGGATGGCCCATTCATACTTCGACACGACCTTCTCGGTCTGCTCTGCCGTGGGTGAGAAGGGCGGATCCATCAGCGTCTGCCCGTAGCACTCGCAGACTGGGATACGGCACTTCCACGTGACCCGCTCGTCGACTGCGACATCGCCGGCGGGGATCAGCTTGGCGAGATGCGCGCCGGCGGCTCGGGCTCCGTCGCAGATGTCCTGCATGTCCCTCTCGAACGCCGGGACATCGTCCTGGACGAGCTTCCAGGTGTGGCGCGGGTAGCGTGGCTCGTAGACCGTCATCAGACCTCCCGTCGCTCCTGGCGCACGATCGGCAGGACGAGTGTCGTTCCGCCCCGTCGCAGCGGATTCAACGGCGGCAGCGGGCGCTCGTCAAGGACCGGGCCGTATGTTGTCGGCAGCCTGGCCGGTGCCGCGAGCGGCGAGTAGACTGCGCTCACGGCGGGCCGCCCGGCGCGGCGCGCTACCTGAAATGCCCACGAAGGGCTGCGCATGACGTGCGTCGCGAAGTGCGTGACCATGAGGCGGCCCGGGTCGCGGAGTGGAGTGAGGCATGGAGAGCATCCCGGTACCGGAGTTCGTGCTCCCGACGACGCTCGTCTTCGGCGAAGGGTCCCGGCACGAGGCGGGTGCGCGGGCGGTTGAGCTCGGCGTGACGCGCGCACTGCTGGTCAGCGACGCCGGCGTCGTCGCGGCGGGCCTCACCGGTGAGATCGCCGAACGGCTGGCGGAGGCCGGGCTCGGGGTCGCGCGGTACGACGAGGTGGACCCGAACCCGCGGGTCTCGTCGGTGGACGGGGCCCGCGATCTGTTCCTCGCCGAGGAGTGCGACGGCGTGATCGCCGTCGGCGGCGGCAGCGTGATCGACACGGCCAAGGCCGCGGCGCTGCTGGTCAGCGACGGAGGTGAAGTCGCGGACTACGACTTCACTCTGGCGGAGCCGCGGACCATCACTCGACGCATCGCCCCACTCGTGGCGCTCCCGACGACGGCCGGCACCGGCAGCGAGGTCACGTTCTGGGCGGTCATCACCGACGAGTCGCGCCGGGCGAAGCTGGGCCTCGGCGGACCGCTGATGGCGCCGCATGTCGCGCTCGTCGACCCTGAACTGACGTACTCGCTGCCACCGGACATCACCGCGTACAGCGGCCTCGATGCGCTGACGCACGCCGTCGAGGCGTACACGGCGACGAACGCCGGACCTCTCAGCGACCTGCTGGCGATGCGGGCGATCCGCCTTGTGACGGAGTCCCTGCGCACGGCGGTCGACGACAGGGCAGATGTCGCCGCCCGGCGCTCCATGATGCTCGCGAGCACGCTGGCCGGCGCGGCCTTCACCAACTCCGACGTCGGCGCGGTGCACTGTCTGGCCGAGATCATCGGCGGCATGTACGACCTGCCGCACGGTCTCGTGTGCGCGATGTACCTGCCGGGCTTCACCGAGTTCAGCGCCCCCGGCGCGCCGGAGCGCTACGCGGCGGCGGCGCGCGCGCTTGGCGTGCAGACGGGCGGATTCTCGGCGGCCGAGGTCGGGGCGGCCGCGGCTCGGCGGCTGCGTGAGCTGGCGACCGGCCTCGGGGTCCCCGTGCCGCGCGACGTCGGCGTCCTCGCGCAGGACCACGAGGTCATCGCCCGCAGATGCGCCGCCGACATCGAGGCCTACGCCGTGCCGAGGGCGCCCTCCGAGGGCGACATCCTGGGAGTGCTCGCCGCCGCCGACCAGTCCCGCTGAGGCGCACGAGAGACCGAACGGCGTCGTGCGCCGCCCGCTCCTTCTCAGCCGGGGCGCGCCGGCCCCCGGCCGGCCCCGGTCGCCTCGATCGCGGCGGCGATCTCGTCCAGGTCGGAGGCCGTGAGCTCGAGGCGGGCGGCGTCGATCCAGCCGTCGATCTGCTCCGGGCGACGGGCGCCGACGATGGCGCCCGTCACTCCCTGCCAGGCCAGGACCCACGCCACGGCGACCGCCGCGGTGGTGGTGTCGTGTCGGGCGGCGACGGGCCGCAGCGCGTCCCTGAGCGCCAGATTCCGGGTGAGTGACTCGTCGGCGAACGGCGGCACGCGACGGCGCCAGTCGTCGGCGGCGAGACCGTCGCGACGCCGGCGGGAGAACGTGTCGGTGAGCTGCCCGGACTCCATCGGGCTGTAGCAGATGACGCCGGCGCCGTGGTCGCGGGCCCAGGGGACGACGTCGGCCGCCGAGTCACGCTCGACGAGCGACAGGTGCGGCTGGACCGAGTCGACGTGGCGCACCGGCTCGCAACGCTCGAGAAGCTCCACGCCGTAGTTCGAGACGCCGCCCCAGCGGACCAGACCGTCGTCGATCAGGCCCGCCATGACGCCCCAGGACTCCTCCACGGGCACGCCGGTCTCGTCGGGCCAGTGGAACTGGTAGAGGTCGATGCGGTCCACGCCGAGTCGGCGCAGCGACTCCTCGCACTGGCTGCGGATCACCTCGGGGCTGGAGTCGCGCGCCGGCATGCGCATCGGGTCGGCGGGATCCCATACGAGACCGCCCTTGGTGAACACCAGCGGCCTGTCGGCGTCCGCGAGGCCGGCGAGGAACCGTCCGACGACCTCTTCGGAGTGGCCGTGACCGTAGACCGCGGCCGTGTCGATCCAGGTGATGCCGGCGTCCAGCGCGTGCCGCATGGTGGCCAGCGACTGCTCGTCGTCCTGCGGTCCCCAGCAGAAGGACCAGCCGCCGCCGCCGATGGCCCAGGCGCCGAGCCCGAGGACGCTGATCGCCGGGCCGTCGCGTCCGAGTCGTCGCGCGGGCATCGTCACGTCGCACCCTCCCTGTCTGTTCTCCAGGTTCCCGGCCGCATCGCTCCGTGCGCGCGGGCCACCTGAAGGATACAGTCAAGAGGTCGGAGAACTCGTCGAGACCGAGCCGCTGTCGAGAAGGGGGGTCGCACGGGATGGAGTGGTCGAGCGCGAGGCGCATCGCCTTCCTGCTGTCGCTGCTCCTCCTGTCGGTCGCCGCCACCATGCTGCTCCCGCTGGCGATCGCGCTTGTCTACCGGGAGCCGGACGTCGCGGCCTTCACGTACGCGATCCTCATCTCGACGGGCGTGGGTCTCGCCGGTGTGCTCGTCTTCCGCTCGGACGAGCGGGAGATGACCCGCCGGGAGGCCTTCGCCGTCGTCGGTCTCGGCTGGGTGGTGGCGTCGCTGGCCGGGTCCATGCCGTTCATCTTCGCCGGCGTGGTCCCGAGCTACATCGACGCCTGGTTCGAGTGCGTCAGCGGCTTCACGACCACCGGCTCGACCATCATGACCGACATCGAGGCGTTGCCGCGGAGCATCCTCATCTGGCGGGCGTTCACCCAGTGGCTCGGCGGAGTGGGCATCGTCGTCCTCGCCATGGCGCTGCTGCCGGCTCTGGGCGTCGGCGGCATGCAGCTCTACCGGGCGGAGATGCCCGGCCCCGAGCACGACCGCCTTCGGCCGCGCATCCGCGAGACCGCGAAGACGCTGTGGCTCGTCTACCTTGCCCTGTCCGCTCTTGAGTACATCTTCCTCTGGGCCGGACCGATGGACTGGTTCGACGCGCTCTGTCACTCGTTCACGACCACCGCGACCGGCGGCTACTCGACCCGCAGCGCCAGCATCGCCGCCTTCGACAGCGCCTACGTCGAGTGGGTGATCATCGGGTTCATGATCCTGGCCGGCACGAACTTCGCGCTCCACTTCTATGCCGCCACGGGCCGGCCGATCCGCTACCTCAAGGACCCGGAGTTCCGCTTCTACCTGCTGCTCCTCGCGCTGTTCACGATCGGGGTCACGGCGGTCATCGTGGTGGCCGGCGGCTCGATCGGCGACGACTTCCGGCTCTCCCTGTTCCAGGTCGTGTCGCTCATGACGGGGACGGGCTACACGACCGCCGACTACGGGCTGTGGCCGATCGCCGCCCAGCTCATGCTCCTCGGCCTGATGTTCGTGGGCGGCTGCGCGGGGTCCACGACCGGCTCGATCAAGTGCGTGCGCATCCTGCTGATGCTCAAGCGGGGCTACAAGGAGCTCTACCGTCTGGTGCATCCGCGGGCGGTCTCTCCGATCCGGCTGGGGCAGAGGACGGTGCCGGCCGATGTGCTCGAGGGTGTGGCCGGCTACGTCGTGCTCTACTTCACCATCTTCGTGGTCGCGTTCGTGGCGGTCGGCGTCGCCGGGCACGACCTCGAGACGGCTATCGCCTCCGTGGCGGCGACGCTCGGCACGGTCGGGCCGGGCTTCGGCGACGTGGGGCCGGGCGAGACCTACGCCGGGCTGCCGACGGTGGTGAAGGCGATCCTCTCGGTGTGCATGCTGCTCGGTCGTCTCGAGATCTACGCGCTCCTGCTGCTGTTCACGCCGGTCTACTGGCGGCGATGAGGCACGGCGTCAGCAGGGGCGGAACACGTAGTGCGAGACGCCCCACTCCGAGCCGCCGCGGAAGGCGAACGTCTCGGCGCACGAGATGAGGAAGAGCCGCCAGCGCGCCCACCAGGCGGCGGCGTCGGCGGCGCCGTAGGTTGCCGTCAGGACCGGCATGATCTGGTCACGGCGGGCGTCGTAGCGGGCCAGCCAGGCCTCCAGGGTGCGGGCGTAGTGGGTCCCGGACAGCCACCAGTCGGCGTCACAGCGGAGCGCCGGCGGCGAGCCGGCGCGGGCCGGAGACGACGCGCCGGGAAGACCGCCGGCGAACGACGGCAGCAGGTCGTGCGACGGCATGGTCCCGCCGGCGAAGAAGTAGCGGGCCATCCAGTCGCCCCTCGCCGTCTCGTCGAACAGGTACGCGTAGCGGCGATGGCTGAAGACGTGCGCGAAGAAGGCGCCGTCGGGCCGCAGCCAGCCGGCGATACGGGCCATGATGGCCGCGTAGTTGCGCAGGTGTTCGAGCATCTCGACCGACACGATACGGTCGAAGCTGCGGCCGGGGTCGAAGTCCGCCACGTCGGCGGTGTGCACGGTCACGTTGTCGAGCCCCGCCTCGTGGGCGCGCCGGCGGATGGACTCGCCCTGCGGCGCGGAGTTGGAGACGGCGGTGACGGTGCAGCCGGGGAAGCGCTCGGCGATCCAGAGCGTGGCCGAGCCCCATCCGCACCCGAGGTCGAGCACCTCGTGGCCGTCTTCGATGCCGGCCCGTTCGCACGAGAGCGCGAGCATGGCCCGCTCGGCGGCGGCGAGGCCGTCGTCGGACGCCTCTGACCACAGGCAGGCGCTGTACTTCAGCCGCGGTCCGAGGAACAGCTCGAAGAACTCCGGCGGCACCTCGTAGTGCTGCTCGTTGCTGCGGCGGGCGGCCGGCGTGATGGGCGCCCGCGCCAGCTCCTCGCGGAGGGCGGTGTGACGCGCTGCCCCCTCCTTGGGTCCCCCGCACTCCAGGGTCCGGAGGAGGTGCCGGAGACGGCTGCGCACGAGAGCGCGCAGCAGCGGCTCCGGGATGACGTCCCGGTCGATGAGTGGACCGAACCACGGCGCCCGCGGGTCACTCACCGTCCGTCCTCCTCGATCAGCTCCTCGACCACCGGCGTGACGAGCTCCGCGACGATCTCGTAGCCGGCCGCGTCCAGGTGGACGACGTCAAGGAAGTACTCCGCTCGTTCGGGGCCCGACGAGTCGCCGAGGCGCTCGTCGCCGGCGACGTCGACCAAAGCGTCGGCGTACGCTCGCCACTCGCGGCGGAGCAGCGCGTTGTAGGCGAGCCGTTGGCGTTCGTAGTCGGGGTCGACCTCGGGAGGCTGCAGGGGGAACATCGTCAGCAGCACGACCGTGTAGCCGGCGCGCCGGCGGCCTTCACAGTAGCGCCGCGCGTTCGCCGCCGCCTCCTCGCCGGTGAACCCCGTGGCGAGGTCGTTCGCGGCCGCCCACACCACGACGATGTTGCGGCGTCGTGTCTCCGAGAACGCGCCGTCGACCTCCTCCGCGGCGTCGGCCAGGAGCTCGGGCCAGGTCTGCCCGGAGACGGCGACGTTGCGGACGAGCACACCGCCGGGAAGCGCCCGAGCGACCTTTGCCGGGTAGCTCTCCGCGGCGTCGACGAGGTATCCGGCGGTGAGCGAGTCGCCGTCGAAGAGGACGAGGGCGTCGCTACCGCCTCCGTCGTCGCAGCCCGATGCCGCGAAGCTCCCGGTGAGGAGGACGAGTCCGGCGGCCACTGTGAGGAGGGTCGGGGTCACGCGGGTATTCTGCCGTCTCGGCGGCGTGGGGCCAAGCCGGTGCCGGCTGGACGGCGTGTCTCACGAGACGGCGGTCAACCCTTGTCGGCGGGCAACGGCGCCGGCGCGGTTGCCGATGCGCGAGCCGGCCGCGCGTTCGCCGTCGGCACGACCTGTGCCGCCTTCGGAGCCCGCGCGGCCACCGTCGTATCGGCCGCGGCGCGGTCTCTCTGGACGCAGGCCACCCGACCGGGTGGCGGCAGGCCGCCTCAGGTGGGCCGGACGACAGGCGTCGGACGCCCCATCCAGACCCACATCAGGAGGGCGACCGACGCCAGCACGACGGCGCCGACGGCGATGTCCGGCCGGCCGCGTCCCGCGAACACCCCGGCGAGGGCGTAGCCGCCGAGCGCCAGGCCGGCGGCGGCGAGCACGACGATCGCCGTGGAGAGGTCGTCACGCCCGCCGAGCAGCCAGGCGCCGGCGGCGAAGAGCGAACAGCCGAGCCCGACGATGCCGGCCCACGGCGCGAGCAGGAAGAACGGGTGAACTTCGCGGGGTCTTCGGCTGGGGGAGCGCCCGGCGGGAGCCGCGGGCGACGCGTCGCCGCGGTGCGACGGGGCCGGATGGTAAGAGACGTCGCCGTTGCCGCGACGCCTTGAGCGGGCGTCGACGACGAAGTCGCGGTCCCACGGGTTCGGCTCTCCGCTCGGTAGGGGTGTGTTCCGGTCGGCCATCGTGTAGGAGGTATCGGCACGCCGGCAACGGAGATTGAACGGTTCTCGCTCTGACGGTTCCCGCTCTGTCGGAGTGGTGCCGCAGGAACACCCGGGTCGCGGAATATCCTCTACCGGTCAGCGATCGACGCTGGTGAGGAAGTCGTCGACGATCGCCAGGACGTCCGGCAGGCTCTCGCGGCCCAGTCCGATGCGGATGTGCCGGTCGCCGTACCCGAACACGCCGGACGGACCGACCATCACGTCGCGTTCCTCCACCAGGCGACGTGCGAGCTCGTCGGCGCTGGTGGGCCCGAGCAGGCGGGGGAAGCAGACGCTGCCGGCGCGTGGCCTCGTCCACTCGAGACGGTCGGCGTGCGCGGCGACGAAGCGGTCGACGGCGTCGAGGTTGCGTCCGATGCGGGCCACGTGACGCTCGACGATGCGCTCGCGGTTGCGCAGGCCGATGATCGCGAGCAGCTCGCTCGGAGCGCTGCCGCAGATGGTCAGGTAGTCCTTGAATCCCTGCAGGGCGGCGCGGAGCTCGTCGTCGTGGGTCACCAGCCAGCCGACGCGGAGACCGGCGAGCCCGTAGGTCTTCGACATGCCGAAGAGGCACACCGCCCTGTCGTAGAGCTCTACGCCGGACGGCAGCCGGTCGTCGGGGTCCTGCTCGAGGAAGCGGTACATCTCGTCGCAGAAGAGGTGGGCGCCGGCGTCGGCGACGATCTCGACGATCCGGCGGAAGTCGTCGTGCGGGGGCAGCCAGCCGGTGGGGTTATGAGGGAAGTTGACGACCACCAGCGACGTGTCCTCGTCCACCAGGGCCGCGAGGTCGTCGGGGTCGAAGCGCCAGCCCTCGTCTTCGCACGGCGTCCAGTTCGACACCTCGGCGCCGAGGGCGGCCGCGATCTCGTACAGCGACTGATAGCCGGGGAACGTGCAGACGACGCGGTCGCCCGGCCGAACGAGGCAGTTCATGGCCGCGAAGATGGCCTCCTCGGGCACGAACTCGACTACCTCGTCCGCCGCGATCCCCTCGTAGAGGCCGGCGACCTCGCGGCGCAGCAGCGGGTGGCCCTCCGACTCGGTGTAGCCGAGTGCAAGGCCTTCCCACATGGTGCGCATCTCGTCGTCGGCCCACGACAGGAGCTCGGCCATCGGCAGTCCGTCACAGTCGGAGCTGCTGAGCAGGTGGCGGGCGGAGAACTCGTGGCGAGCGAAGTAGCGTTCCAGCGCGAAGGGCTTGATGTCCACGCCTGCCGTCCCGACGCCTCGGCCTCAGCGCTTGATGAGGCGGCCGCGCTTCTTGCTCACGTTGCGCAGGCCGAACTTCTGGGCCCGCTTGGCGCCGCCGTCGTAGACGAGCTTGCCGGGGCGCCGTGGGAGCTCGGACGGCTTGGGGATATTCCGCTCGGTGTACTCGAACCCGTCCACGTCCCGGCGTTCGATCTCCAGGTCGATGAGCCGCTCGATGTCCTGGAGGAGGTAGCCCTCCTCCCCGCATTGGAGAGTGATCGCGGTGCCGCTCGCCCCCGCCCGTGCCGTGCGGCCGATCCTGTGGACGTAGTCCTCGGGGCGCTCCGGCACGTCGTAGTTGACGACGTGGCTCACGTCCTTGATGTCGATGCCGCGGGCGACGATGTCGGTGGCGACGAGGACCTGGATGTCGCCGGTCCGGAACCCCTCCAGCGCCTGCATCCGCTGTCCCTGTCCGAGGTCCGAGTGGATGGGGGTGACCCTGATGCCTTCGTTCTCGAGAGCCCGGGCGACGCGGTCGGCCCGGATCTTGGTCCGGGTGAAGACCAGCGTGCGGGTGGGATCGTGGGTGGCCATGTAGTGGGCGAGCAGGTCGGTCTTCTGGTCGTGGTTGACCGGGAACACCACCTGGTCGACCGTCTCCACCGGCGTGGCCCGGTCGCCGACCTCGACGTGGACCGGCGAGTGCAGCGTGTCGCGGATGACCTCGAGCACCCCGCGCGACATCGTCGCCGAGAAGAGCAGGTTCTGCCGGTCGCGCGGCAGCGAGTGGACGATGCGACGCACGTCCGGCCAGAAGCCCATGTCGAGGAGCCTGTCGGCCTCGTCGACGACGAGGTAGCGGACGTGGGAGAGGTCGAGGTCGCCGCGCCGCTGCAGGTCGAGCAGGCGGCCCGGGGTGGCGACCAGGAAGTCGACGCCGGCGCTCAGCTTGCGCTTCTGCCGCTCGTAGTCGACGCCGCCGAAGACGGCCGCGACGGAGTGGCCGGTCACTTCGGCGAGTTCGAGCGCGACCTCCTCGATCTGCCGCGCGAGCTCGCGCGTCGGAGTGATGGCGAGCGCCCTGACGTGCTTGCCCGAGCTCATCTGCTGCATGATCGGCGCGACGAACGCGAGCGTCTTTCCGGTGCCGGTCTGCGAGCAGCCGACGACGTCGCGGCCCTTGAGCAGGAGCGGGATGCTCTGTTCCTGGATGGGGGTCGGTTCCGCGAATCCCATCCTCCCGATGGCCGCCAGGAGCTCGTCCGAGAGGCCGAGAGGGACGAATCCGACGGGATCGACCGCCGTGCGCTTCTCCCGCCGGTCGGCATGGCGCGGACCGGGGTCCTTGACGAGCGCGTGCGAGGAGCGGCGGCCGGAACGGCCCTTGCCGCCGCCGTGGCCCGACGTCCGCCGTCCGTCGTGACGCCCGTGCCGACCGTCGTGCTTCTTCTCGCCCGAGCCGCTCTCGGGGCGGCTCCCGCCTTCATCGTCGGCGCCCGCTCCGGCGACCTTCGCCTCGTCGAGCGGGTCGACGACGACGGCCGCGGCGTCGCCGGCCGGCTTCTTGCGCCTGCGCCCGCCGCGCCTGCGACGGCGACGCTTGGGTCTCTCCTGCTCAGCGGAGGACTGGGGTGTCCGGCCCTGACGGCGTTCGGCGTCGTCCTTCGGCTGCGGCTGCCGGGAGGAGTGACTCTCGGAGTCTTCGGTAGAAGGAGGACGCTCCGGGGAGGGGCCGTCCGCCGGGGCGGGCGAAGTGGAGCGGTCTGCTCGGGGTCTCGTCTCGTCGTGCATGTGAGGTCAGTCGCGATCGTTCGGCGGATGGGATACCGGTCGACGGAGATGGACCGGATCGTCCGGGACACAGAGAGACCCGCCCTCTCGGGTGACTGGGCGGGCCGTGGATGACACAGGTTCCATGGTCAAGATGCCTCAACGATAGCCCACGTGCCCGCATGCAGCAAGAAGAGCCCGTGACAGGGGGCGGCGGAGGCCTCCGTGGAGTGGCTCACGGAGGAGCCGATCCGTCCGTGGCGGCCCCCGCTCCCGAGTCAGCTCGAGCGCACTGCGGCCGACGACTCGGGTCCGGGGAGCGGATCGGCCTCTACGCCTGCCGCCGCGAGGATGCGAGCCAGCTCCCTCCGGGCGTCGGTCGGAAGATGGTACGACGGCGCCGCTTCGGTCAACTCCCTTGTGCGGGAGCGGAGGCGCTCCTCGAGTGTCTGGGCGCCGGAGGCGACCCATGCCTCGTGGCGGGACTGATCGAGCAGGTCCGAGTGCCAGAAGCGGCGGTAGTTCCGGCGGGTCATCTTCCGGCTGAGATGGGACCCCCCGGGGCCCACCGCTCGGATCTCGTCGACCGCGAGAGCGTCGTCGTCGATGAGGAGCCCGTCGGCGATCTCCTCCGCGAAGCCGCGAAGGTCGTGTCCCAGCACGAGCGCCTCGCAGGAGCTCTGCATCCCGCTCTCCAGGTACCCGACGTCGTGGAGGAGCGTGGCTCGAGAGAGCACACCGAGGAGTGCGGCGAGGCCGTACTCGACGCCGAGCTGGGCGTCGATCGTCTTGCTGTCGGATGTCGGCCCATATGACCAGCTGGGCAGACCGTATCTCGTCGCCATCTCGACGGCCACGTGGTTGCCGAGCACGACGCTGGGCTGCATGTAGGCCTCGACGGAAGAGCGCATGTTCGTGACGCCGCAACCGGCCCCGAAAACGAAGGGGGCGCCGGGAGACGCCAGCTGGTGGACGACGAGGCCGGCCAGGACTTCGGCGAGGGCGACAAGCAGATTCGCCGCGAGAGAGGCCGGCGCGGTCGTGCCGGACGAAGGTGAGGGCGCGAGGACCGTGGGGATCCGCAGCTCGGCACCGGTCATGAGCTTGCCGACGGCGATCTCGTCGAGCATGAGGGGAGGCGACGACATCACGAGGCAGGCGAAGCTCTCCGGGCTGCCGCAGACGGCGGCCATCTCGTGCATCGTGCGAAGCCTCCCGGCGCCGAACGGACTGGAGGCGACGAGAGGCTTCCCCGTGGCCGACAGCATCGCCGCGAACTGGATGAGGTCGACCTGTTCGGCCGGCACGTCGTCGGGCAGCGCCATCGACATGTGGAAGTCGACCGCCGGCAGGCGGTCGGCGAGGGCGGCAGAGGTGATGACGTCGTCGAGCCCGGCCCTGCGACGCCTTCCCGTCTGCGCGTCGCGCACGTAGGGGCAGTCGGGACCGGTGCCGGACCAGCTGTGACCGGGTGAGAGCGTCAACGGATCGCGGGCGGCGTCGCGCTGCGTGAGCGGCCACGTGTCGGGCGCGGACTCGATGGCGCTCTGCACGAGCTCCGGCGGCATGCGGACGTTGAGACCTTCGACCACCGCGCCGGCATCCGCGCACAACCGCCGGCCGACGGCGTGCTTCATGTCCACTCCCGGGTCGGACAGGACCGCGAGTGTGGCTTCGTGGAGTCGTGCGAAGCCGGCGTCGTCCAGGACGGTGAGGCGAGCCGGTCGTCTCATGTCGTCCGCTCCGCGGCTACTGCGGCGAGGATGGCCTCGACTTTCTCCCAGACGGTCTGCTCCAGCGAGAAGTCCCGAGGGGCCGCCACGAGCTCGGCGACCCGCTGCCTGAGGCGGTCGCCGAGCGTCCTTGCGCCCGCCGACTCCCAGCGATCGTAGACGTTGTGGTCTATCGCTTCGGGCCGCCAGTAGTCGTGTCCGTGGCGGCGCGTGTACTTGCGGGCGAGATGGTTGCCGCCCGGTCCGACGGCGGCGATCTCGTCGAGTGCCAGCGCGTCGTCGTCCACCTTCGCCTCGCGCATGTAGGCGCGGGTCCATCCGGCGAGCTCGTCGCCGAACACGATCGATTCGTGGGAGCTCTGCAGGCCGGATTCCAGGTAGCCCACGTCGTGCAGGAGGGTGGCTCCCGAGAAGGCTCCGGTGACCGTCGTGAGCGCGGCCTCTGCGGCCCACTGCTCGTCGAGGCACTTGGAGTCCGCACAGGCAGCGTAGTTGAAGCTCGGCAGACCGTAGTGATGGGCCATGTCACAGCCGAGTTGCTGGGCGAGGAACCCCTCGGGAACGACGTACGGGTCGAGGGCAGTCCGCAGGTCCATGGCACCGGCCCCGGCGCCGTAGACGAAGGGTGCACCCGGTCTCACGTACTGATGCAGGACGAGGCCGCTGAGGACCTCGGCATTGCCGACGAGCACGGCGGCGCTCACCGACCGCGGAGCGGTCGACCCCTGGCTGGGGGCAGGCGCGTAGATCAATGGGATCTCCAGCTCAGCGCAGCGTACGAGTTTGGAGAGGGCGTCGCGGTCGTGCATCAGCGGCGGCGACGGCATGGCGTAGATCGCGAAGGACGCCGCCTCACCACAGGCGTCGGCCATCTCGACCATGGCGTCGAGGACCTCACCGTCTCGCGGAGCGACTATGAGCGGCTTGCGTGTGCCGGCCATCATCGCCGCCACCGGCGCAAGGTCGTCGATGGCGTGTGGGGCGTCTTCGGGCAGGCCCATGGACATCACGAAGTCGATATTGGGGAGCTTCTCGGAGAGGGCCGCCATCGACTCGACGTCGGCGAGGCGTACGCGTCGCCGCTCCCCGGAGGCGAGGTCGCGGGTGTAGAGGCAGTCCGAGCCGGTGCCGTAGTAGCTGGGCCCGTCGGAGAGATCCACCGTGTCGTCGCGGCCGCGGGACCGCAGCGTCCACGAGCGCGGCGCCGTCCGCAGCGCCTCCTCGATGAGCTCCGCGCTCAATCGCACCCGGACACCGTCGACGTGTGCGCCAAGCTCCGCGAAGAGGCCGACGCCCTCGGGGTAGCGCACGTCGACGCCGACATCGGCCAGAAGCCTCAGCGTGGCTTCGTGGACGCGCCGACAGGCCGATCCGTCCCATACTCGTACCGATGCTGCGTACATCTCGCGGCCTCCTCGACGGTGCTGTGTCCGGACGCTGCGGCCATCGCGCCGCGGGCGGGCTGACTCGTGAATCACATCATCAGGAGTATACGCATTGTCGGCCCACGTGTGCACGTGGAAGACCCGGCGAGGCGGTGGGAGCATGGGACTCAGGCAGGAAACGCTATGGTAACGACAGACAAGTAATTGGGTTTCTGGCACCCCCAAAGGGAACGCGACCGGAAGACCGACGAGTCGGTCTGCGCACGGGCGAGGCCCATCGCCGTCGGTGCGGGGTGCGGCGGATCGGCCTGGCCGCCGACCGGCGGCCATGAGACGATGAGCGTGCCGGCGCCGATCGCTCTGGTGAGGGTGGAGGGGCGAAGGGCCGAGATGGACCGTGAGCAGGAGGTCGAGCCGATGCAGCCGCCGTCGTCGCGCAAGGTGAGACTCGCCGACCTGGCCGTGGTCGGATGGGTGGTCGTGTGGCTCGGCCTGGGAGTGCTGTCGTCTATCGAGGTGCGCGGCCTCACCAGTCTGAGCGACACGATGCAGATCGCCGGGGAGTCTCTGCAGCAGGCCGGCGGGGCACTCGGCACGGCCGCCGGCATCCCGCTCGTGGGGAGCGGGCTCAGGCCGGCCGCCGAGCGCGTGCAGGCGATGGCGGCCCAGACGATCGACGAGGCAGAGGAGAGCCGCACGCACATCGACCGGCTCAGCTGGCTCGTGCTCGTCCTCGGAGGGGTGCTGCCGGCGTCGCTCGGCGTCGCCGTGTACGTGCCGCTGCGAAGGTACTGGACCCGCTCCTAACCGACCACCACGATGCCGAGGTGACCGTCGACTGAGAGCCGGTCACCGGTGGTGATCACCTCCGTTGCGCCGGGCACGCCGGTGACGCAGGGGACGCCGTACTCGCGGGCGATGATCGCCCCGTGGATGAGCATGCCTCCGCGGCGTTCGACGATGGCAGCCGCGAGTGGCACGACGAAGGTCATCGACGGATCCACCGCGTCGCACACGAGGATCTCGCCGGCCCGGAAGGCCGCCAGGTCTTCCGGGCCGAGGACGATGCGCGCGGGACCGACCGCCAGCCCCGGCCCGGCGGGCTGTCCAAGCAGCTGCCGGGCCCGCAGCTGGGACCCTGTGTCAGGCGCGCCGGCGTCGCCGGGCGCCGGGTCGGGCGACGCCACGCTCTGGCGCGCTGCGCCCTCGACCCGCGCCGCGTCGGCGTCTTCTCCCTGCCCTGCGGGACGTGCTCCGACCGTCGGATGCAGCGGCGCCGTGAGTCGTGCCGCCTCCGCCTCTTCGAGCGACCCCGTCCGGCGCGCCACCTCGGCCGCCCGGAGCAACTGGCCCTCGATGCGGCCCAGGTAGATGTTGTCGTCGTCGCGCAGCCGGTAGCTGGCCCGGCCCAGGTCGAGCAGCTCGGCCGCGTAGTCGCGATCCTCCTCACCCATCGCCCGGAAGTACCGTCGCTCCAGCTCGGCGTCGTCTCGTACCTGCGGACGCGGGTCGTCGTCTTCCGGCTTCTCGGCGAGCTCGAGCAGCAGGTGCCGCAGTGTGTCTCGCTGGGTCGCGAGGGTGGCCGAGCCCCAGCTGCCGTCCCCATGGTGCTCGACGAACGCATCGAGCGCCTTCTCGACGCTTCCTCCACCGCGCACGTCTGCTGCGAGACGCTCGAGCTCGCGGTTGCGGGCGACGCTCACCATGTCGGTCGACGCCAGCAGCAGCGTGAACTCGTGCGGGTCGTCCGGCCGGACCGCGTCGTTGTAGACCTGCCCGAAGAGGCGGGCGCCGTGGGCGAACGGGATGAGGTCGACGGAGTACACATCGATCCAGTGCTCGTAGCGTCGGCGGCGCCGGACGACCTCTGCTCTCAGGGCGTCGGCGTCGAGGGTCTCGAGCGGAACGGCGGCCATCTTGTCTGCCTCCCGCGCCATCGCCGGCAGCAGCTCGTCCTCGATGCGCCGCCGAAGAGCGCTGAGGTTGTCGAAGGTCCGCCGCAGCGAGAGGTACCCGGCGCGGTCGTCGGCGGTCGCTGCACCGGTGGTGATAGGCCGCGACTGGACGCAACTGAGGTGATCGCCGGCGATCGTCCACTCCACGTCCTGCGGCGCGGAGAACGATGATTCGGCGTGGCGTGCCATCGAGTAGACACGCCGGACATCGCCGTCGTCGAGCGGCGCCCTGCTCATCAGTGCGGGCGGCAGCGCCCTGAGGCGGACGCCGTCGGCGTCCGGCCTCACCCAGTGCTCGCGCTCCGCGACCACGCGAGAGACGATCGCCCCGGTCGCCCTGTCGAGCTCCCAGCGGTCCGGTTCGACGGAACCGTCGACCAGCCCCTGGTTGAGGCCGTGGACCGCCTCGACGAGGCTCCTTGCCGCGTCGCGCGGATCCACGGTGAAGCAGACGCCGGACCGTTCGCCGACGACCAGCTCCTGCACGACGACTGCCATCGTGCTGCGCCGGGGGTCGAGGCCGAGCTCTCGCCGGTAGAGGAGCGCCGCGTCCGACCACAACGACGCCCAGACCAGCCGGATGTGCGTGAGGACGGCCTCGGCGCCTCGCACGTTCACGAACGACTCATGCAGGCCGGCGAACGACGCGCCGGAGGCGTCTTCGCCGGGCGCCGACGAACGCACCACGACCGGCACCTGCGTCAGTCGCCGGCCGAGCCCGTCTGCCAGCGAGTCCCTCAGCTCCGCGGGCAGCTCGGTGGTCAGGAACAGGTTGCGGATGCGAAGGGCCGCATCCCAGAGCTCCTCCCAGCGCATCTCGGTCTGGTCCTTGCGGCCGAGCTCGAGAGCGATCCGCTCGCGCAGGCCGCCATGGCTGAGGAACGCCTCGTAGGCGTCGGTCGTGATCGCGACACCTGCGGGGATCGGCAGCCCCGCGCCGGTGAGCGCCGCGAGTGAGCAGGCCTTCCCTCCCGCCAGGGAGACTGCCGTCGGTTCGAGTTCAACGAGCGGGATGACGAGTCGCTCGGTCATCGCCGGCCTTGGTCGATCGGGATGACGAGTCGCTCGATCACTGTGGTCTCCGGTCCGGCGACATCGCGCCCAGCGGCGAGCTCACGCTGAGGCGTGGCCCGAGGTGTGCTACTCGTCCGCCTCGTCATCGGACCTCATGTGGAGCTCGACGACGTTCTGGAACCGGGAGACGAGGTAGTAGGTCGTCACGTCGACGGCGACGACGGCGCACGTCGGCGACTCGACGAAGCCTCGCAGGGCGGGGTGCTTGGCCAGGAAGCGGGCCGCGAGGACGTCGCGCTCGGCGCCCGTCACCTCACGGCTGCGGCCGGTCGCCGTCACCGCGATCGCCTCGTGGAAGTCGCTCTCGCGATTGTCGCGGCTGTCGATGACCATGGCGACCCACGGCTCGGCCGCCAGATTGCCGAACTTGCGGGTGGTGCGCGTGGTGGCGAAGACCAGCCTGCGAAGGTCGTCGTCGGCAGCGAAGGCGACGAGGCTTCCGTAGGGCCGGCCGCCTCGCTGGGTGCTCAGTACCGCGAGGCGCTGCGAGGCGAAGAGCTCGCGGATGCGGGCCTCCACAGACGCCCGCGCATCGGTGCGCCCGGCCTCCGGATGCTCTTCCCGGTCGCGTTCGACGGGCATCACGCGGTGTGCCGGAAGTGGAGGACGTCGCCGTCCTGCACGACATAGTCCTTGCCCTCGATGCGGAGCGTTCCGTGCTCCTTGGCGGCCTGGAACGAGCCGGTCTCCAGGAGCGCCTCGAGCGGGACCACCTCGGCGCGGACGAAGCCGCGCTCGATGTCGCTGTGGATGCGCCCTGCCGCCTGACGGGCGGTCGAGCCGCGGACGAGCTGCCACGCTCGCGTCTCGCTCGACTTGTGGTCGCCGGTGAAGAACGTGAGGTACCCGAGCAGGTCGTAGCTGGCGCGGATGAGGTCGTCCATGCCGCCGGTGGGGACGCCGAGCTCCGCCCGGAACTCGGCCGCGTCGGACTCGTCCAGTTCGCCGAGCTCGGCCTCGAGGCGAGCGGGCACGGCGACCACTGCGTCGCCGTGCCCTCGGGCCAGCTCCAGGAAACCGGCATAGGGCGCGAGCGGGTCGTCGGCGGCCGCGTCGTCGTCGCCGATGTTGACGACGTACAGGACCGGCCGCTCCGTGACCAGGCCGAGCTCCCGGTAGAGCGGCTGCTGCGCGTCGTCGCGGGGCAGGAACCGCGACGGCCGGCCCGATTCGAGCGTCTCGAGGAGCGGCTCGAGGACCTCCATCTCCTTGCGGGCGTCCGGGTCACCCGAGCGGGCCGCCTTGCCGGTCTTCGTCGCCCGCCGTTCGACGATGTCGTAGTCCGAGAGGACGAGCTCCGTCTCCACGAGCTCGACGTCGGCGACCGGGTCGATCTCGGGGCGCACGTGAGCCACGTCGTCGTTCTCGAAACCGCGCACCACGTGCACGACGGCGTCGACTCCGCGGATGGCCGCGAGGAAGGCGTTGCCGAGCCCTTCTCCACGGCTCGCGCCGTCGGCCAGGCCGGGGATGTCGACGACCTCGATGGTGGCCGGCACGGCGCGCGGCGTCTCGAGCACCTCATGGAGCTGCCACAGGCGGTCGTCGGGCACAGCCACCACGCCGACGTTCGGGTCGGGTGACGAGTAGGCGTACGAGGTGGCGGCCGCGTGCGCGTGGGTGAGCGCGTTGAACAGGGTGGTCTTGCCCACGTTCGGGAGTCCGACGACGCCCAGCTTCATCCAGGACCTCCGCGTCGGTCGGGATGAGGTGCGATCCGCGGCGCGATCCTGCGCACGGCGCGACGGGCACGTGTCCGAGCGACGCTCACTTGGGCACCGGGACGAACCATGAGTAGAGCGTCGCGATGGCGGCGCCGAACCCCAGGCCGGCGACGACGTCGGCCGCGTAGTGGACCCGCAGGAACACGCGCGTGAAGGCGAGGACGGCCAGCAGGGCGGCGAGCGGCGGCCCGAGCCGGGGGTAGAGGCGACTCAACGTGACGACGCCGACCACGCCCATGCTCGCGTGGGCGGACGGGAACGAGTGGCTCGTCGGCTGCCGTATGTAGCCGTCCGGCCGCCGGTCGTCGTGGGGCGGCCGGCCACGCCGGATACGGATCTTGACGAGGTGGGTGAGCACCTCGGCGGTCGCCTGGCCGGCGGCCACGTACCAGAAACGCCCCGTCCGCCGCGAGTCGCCGGTGAGCGCCATGGCGGCCGCCAGCCCGTACCACACGTAGCCGTGGTCGCCACAGCGGGAGAAGGTCCCGAGCGCCCGGGTCGCCCGCGGCGGGTGGGGCAGGTCGTAGGCGACCGTGCGGGAGACCGCCCGGTCGCACGCCACGAGTCGCCGGAACATCGGGCTCTGTCTGATCGAGGGCGGCGACGGAGGCGCCGTATCCTGTGGCATGGCTCCGGGTCCGCCGGGAGCGCGGACGGGCCCGCCGTGCGTCTTCGCGGCGGCGACTGGAGTGCCGGACGGAGCCGGCGTGTCTGAGAGAGTCGGCGAGGTCATCGATGATCGCATCTAGTATACTGAGCGCCCGTTCCGTCGTGTCTCCCACCAAGGCTCGCCGCTCATGCGTACGTCGGTCATCGTCACCGCGCTTGGCCCCGACCGTCACGGCCTCCTGGCCGCGGTCGCTACGACGATCGCCAACGAGAACGCCAACGTCGACGACGTCAGCCAGACGGTGTCCAACAGCATGTTCACCATGATCATGTTCGTGTCGTTCGACGAGACGGAGACGACCCTGGCGTCGCTGCAGGAGGCGCTCGACCGCACCGGCGAGGAGACGGGCCTCCAGATCCACGTCCAGCACGAGAACATCTTCAAGTTCATGCACCGGATCTGAGGGCGACGGGGGTCGCGTGTGGTCTTCATCACGGCTGAGGAGATCCTCGAGACCGTCCGCATGATCCAGGCGGAGAACCTCGACGTGCGGGCCGTCACCATGGGCATCTCCCTGGGCGACTGCGCCGGCCGCGACGTCGACGACGTCTGCCGGCGCGTCTACGAGAAGATCGTCGCCAGCGCCGCCGAACTGGTGCCGGTCGCCCGCTCACTGCAGCGCAAGTACGGCATCCCCATCGTCAATCGCCGCATCTCGGTCACCCCGATCGCGCACGTGCTGGGCAGCGACGACCCGGAGGCCTTCGTGAAGGTGGCACACGCGCTCGACGCCGCCGCCGAGGCCATCGGCGTCGACTTCATCGGCGGCTTCTCCGCGCTGGTGCAGAAGGGGTTCACGAAGACCGACGAGGCGCTCATCACCGCTATCCCCGAGGCCATCTCCTCCACCCAGGCGGTCTGCTCATCGGTCAACGTCGCCTCGACCAGGGCGGGCATCAACACCGATGCGGTGATGCGGATGGCCGACGCGCTGCTCGAGGTGTCACGCCGGACCGCGGCGCGGGACTCCATCGGCTGCGCCAAGATCGTCACCTTCTGCAACGTCCCCGAGGACAACCCCTTCATGGCCGGGGCGTTGCACGGCAGCGGCGAGCCCGAGGTGTCGATCAATGTGGCGATCTCGGGTCCGGGGGTGGTCCGCAACGTCGTCGCCGCCAACCCCGACGCCTCGTTCACGGAGCTGGCCGACCTGATCAAGCGCACCGCCTTCAAGATCACCCGCGTCGGCGAGCTGGTGGGACGCGAGGCCTCCGCGATGCTCGGCGCCCAGATGGGCATCATCGACCTCTCACTGGCACCGACGCCCGAGGTCGGCGACTCCATCGCCGAGATCCTCGAGAGCATGGGACTGGAGAGGACCGGAGCCCCCGGGTCGACGGCGGCGCTGGCGCTGCTCAACGACGCCGTCAAGAAAGGCGGCACGATGGCGACCAGCTCGACCGGCGGGCTCTCGGGGGCGTTCATCCCCGTCAGCGAAGACGCCGCCCTCGCCGAGGCCGCGAGAGAAGGCGTGCTGTCGATCGAGAAGCTCGAGGCGATGACGGCGGTGTGCTCGCTCGGCCTCGACATGATCGTCGTACCGGGGAGCATCGCGCGGACAGCGCTGGCCGGCACGATCGCGGACGTGATGGCGATCGGCATGGTCAACCACAAGACGACGGGAGCACGCCTCATCCCGGCGGCCGGCAAGGACGTCGGAGACTGGGTCGAGCTCGGCGGACTCTTCGGGGCCGCGCCGGTCATGTCTGTCGGCGGCGCCGGCAACGAGAGGTTCATGGGGCGGGGGGGCCGTATACCCGCCCCCCTTCAGAGCCTCACCAACTAGCGCCCTTCGCTGCGCTCAGGGCGCTTCCGATGAGGCTCGTCGGGCGCGGGCTGACCACACTACGTCGGTGAATCCCGCCCCCCTTCAGAGCCTCACGAACTAGCACCCTCGGCTACGCCCAGGGCACGTCCGATGAGGCTCGTCGGGGGCGGGCTGACCACACTACGTCGGTGAATCCCGCCCCCCTTCAGAGCCTCACGAACTAGCGCCCTCGGCTACGCCCAGGGCACGTCCGATGAGGCTCGTCGGGCGCGGGCTGACCACACTACGTCGGTGAATCCCGCCCCCCTTCAGAGCCTCACGAACTAGCACCCTCGGCTACGCCCAGGGCACGTCCGATGAGGCTCGTCGGGGGCGGGCTGACCACACTACGTCGGTGAATCCCGCCCCCCTTCAGAGCCTGACGAACTGACGCTCTCCGCCTGCGGCGGTCGCGTCTCTCGTCAAGCCCGTCTCGGGCGGCTCAGCTCTGCAGCTCGTCGATCATCTTCCGGAGCAGGTCCGCGTGGGCGTCCATCGACAACGTCCGGCAGATCTTCTCCGCCTCGGTCAGCTGCAGGACGGCGTCGATGTTCTGGCCGAGCTGCTTGTACTGCTGCGCGAGGTCGACCTCGTTCTGGACGAGCTCCCGCAGCATGCGCCGCACGTCGGGGTCGTTCAGATCGACGGTCTGGGTGTTGGTGGTGCTGATGATGTCGCACAGGGCGACAAGCCGGGGCCCCGCCTCTGAGTCCGCGGCCTGTTCGCCACCGGGCACAGGCGGGATCGGCGTCGCGGCCGCGGCCGGTGCCCACTCATCGGTATCGGCGGCCGGGCTCACCCCGGGCGCCGGCGGAGCCTCCAGCGGCGTCGAGTCGGCGCCCACGGATGCGGGCATCTCGACGTCGGTCGTTTCACGTTCCGGTGAGGCCGTCCCGGGAGTCTCGCTGACCGTGTCGAAGGCCACCGCGGGGGTCGGCTCCGCGAACGCGTCTGCCTGGTCCGCCGACGGACGTTCGGTCACCGGGCGCTCGTCGAGCGGACCGCCCCACCCCGCCGCCGCGTCGGTGTCGGGCGGGGCCGGGATCGGCGGCGGGGTCTCGCCGAGCGTCGGGGACGGTTCGAACGCCGTCGGCGGCGGCTCGAAAGCGGACGCCGGCTCGGCGGCGGCATGGAGGTCGGGAGGCGACTGCGCGTCGATGGGCGTGGCGGGCTGCTCGGCGTCGGCGCCGCCTGCCGTCGCTGTCGGTCCTGCCTCAGGCTTCGGCGCCGCGGCCTCTCCTGCCGGCATGGCGTACTCGGCCGGTGAGGGCGTCTGCCACACTTCGTCGGGGGTCTCCTCGGCCGGCTCCGTCGTGTCGGCCGGCGCCGCGCCCCAGAGACCGTAGGACTCGGGTGGGGCGGTGTCGGCTGCCGCGCCTGCCTCCGCGGTCGCCGCGCCCGCGGCAGCGCCAGCGGCGGATGATGTCACGATGGGCGGCGGCTCCGAAGCCCCGGGCGCCTCTGCGGCGTCCGGAGTCGGCTCGCCCACCGACGATCCTGGCCGTCGTGACGACGCTTGAGGTCGACGAGCGGGGCGGGCCGGAACGGCCGCCAGCGACTCGGCGCTCGCCGTGGCCTTCTTCTCTCGCTCACGTCGCCGGGTGATGATGAGCGCGATCACCAGGATGATGAGGATGACCGTCGCTGCGCCGATGCCGATCAACTGGATAGTGCTCATGGCTCCTCACCGGTGGGGGCGGAAGACCCGCGGTACAATCGGGCTATGCTGGACTATTCTACGCTCCGGGTGACCCTCGCGGACATGGGCGAACCGGAGTACCGGGCGCGGCAGGCGTACCACGCGCTGGCCCGCAACCTAGTCTCTTCGTTCGACCAGATCACCGCTCTCCCTGCATCGCTGCGGGATGCATTGGCGGCGCGTCTCGATGTGTCGGAGCTGGGCGAGGCGGCGACCTCCGTCTCCCGCGACGGAGAGACCGTGAAGACGCTGTTCGCCGCTCGCGACGGAGCGCTGGTGGAGGCGGTGGCCATCCGCTCCGGCAAGAGGACGACCGTCTGTGTCTCGTCGCAGGTCGGATGTGCCGTCGGGTGTGCGTTCTGCGCCTCGGGCCGGGGCGGCCTCACCCGCGACCTGAGCGCCGCGGAGATCGCCGACCAGGTCGCCCACTTCGAGCGCGCCGCCCGGCGGGAGGGCCGGCGGGTGACGAACGTCGTCGTGATGGGCATGGGCGAACCCTTCCACAACTACGACGCCACGCTCGCGGCCTGCCGGTTGCTCAACGACGGCGACGGCCTTGCCATCGGCGCCCGGTCCATCGCCGTCTCGACGGCGGGCGTGGTGCCCGGCATCCTCAGGTTCGCGGCGGAGCCGGAGCAGTTCAACCTCGCCGTCAGCCTGCACGCCGGCACCGACGCCGTGCGCGACCGCCTCGTGCCGCTCAACCGTACGTACCCCATCGCGAGCGTGCTCGACGCGAGCCGGCGCTACGTGGACCGGACAGGGCGCAAGCTCATGTTCGAGTACGTCCTCCTGCCGGGGGTGAACGACGGCCCGGAGCAGGCCGCCGCGCTTGTCCGGCTGCTGCGTCGCCCGCTGTATCACCTGAACGTCATCGCCCTCAACGAGACGGAGGGTGGATTCGCGATCCCTTCGCGGGCGGCCGTGCGGGAGTTCGCCGGGCGCCTGCGGTCCGCCGGTCTGAGCTGCACCGTCCGTCGCTCGCCCGGCGGCGACATCGCCGCCGCATGCGGCCAGCTTGCAGCCCGGCACGCGTCTGCCTGATCCCGTCGCCGAGTCGGTCGGGGCGTGTCGCATGGCCGGCGCTCAGGTCCCTCTTCTCGAGAGCTTCTCATCCCACGAGGGACCCGACTCGTCGAGCGCCTGCAGCTCCGGTCGCGAGTCGCCTTCGCGCGAGCGGTAGAGGTTCCTGGCGTCACGCAGCAGGTCCTGCTGCTCGTCCAGCAGCGCGGCAAGCGCCCGCCACAGGCAGTGGTCCGCCTTGAGGTACTTGGCGCGGACCTCGTCGCTGCACTCGTTCGCCGAGGGGCATGCGTAGCACACCTCGCTGTCGACCTTGGTGCGCGCCTTGCGCGCGAGCTGGCCCTCGTCGATGCGCCGGTAGGCGTCGAGCAGCAGCTCCTGGATGTTGCCCTGCAGCTTGACGGTGAACGTCGGCATCTCCTCGGGCTCGTCGTAGATGAAGACGCCGTTCTGCCAGTGGGCGAGCTCGAAGACCTGGTCGAGCGTCTGGCGTGCCATGATGTCGTGGACCGCCTGCGGCGTCAGGTAGCCGCGCTCCACCAGCATCTGCCCGAGGGGGGTCTTCTTCTTGTCCTCACGTGAGAGTGACCCGTGTTCGAGAAGGACGCTGCCGAGCATCTCCTCGGTGATGAGCCCTGCGCGTACGAGCCTGCTGCCGAGCTTCTCGTCGGTGATGGGCAGCGAGATGCCCTCCACCTGGCCGTCGACCAGGTAGATGTAGCCGTACTCCTCGAAGTCGCGCACCTCGAGGACGCCGGTGGCACCCTCGCTGGCGAGGAACTGGAGCACATCGGCCAGCCGGAACCGTCGTATCGACCCCTGCAGCATCATGGTATCTTCTGGTATCGGCGCGTCGGCGCCGGAGCTTAGCCGAGTCTGCAGGCGGCCCGTAGAGCCGCCGCCGGGGCCGCGTTGCGACCTCCGCCGGACGCAGCTATACTCTCTCGTCTGAACACCAGCAAGCGAGCGAGGCCGCTGTGAAGAGGACGTATCAACCGAACACCCGCAAACGTGCCAAGAAGCACGGGTTCCGGAAGCGGATGAGCACCCGGGCCGGGCGTTCGATCGTCAAGAGTCGTCGCCGAAAGGGACGCAAGCGCCTCGCCGCCTGACGGGCGTATGACGCGGAAGCGAGCCCGACTCTCTCGTTCCTCCGAATTCCAGCGGGTCTATCGGCAGGGGAAGTCGGCGGCATCGCGGTTCCTCGTCGTGTACTACTTTGAACATCCGCCCGCTGCCGGGGCCGAAGGGCCGCGTCTCGGGTTGTCGGTATCGAAGAAGGTTGGTGGCGCCGTCGTCCGCAACCGGGTCAAACGTCTCCTCCGGGAATCGTTCCACGAGCTCCTGCCCGCGCTCTCGCAGCGCCACGACTACGTGGTGATCGCCAGGCCCTCTCTTGCCGACCTGGCTGACCGCCAGGCGAAGGGTGAGCGCGGCCTGGTCCGCGACGCGCTCGGCGAGGTGCTTGCCCAGGCAGGCCTCCTGCGTCAGGCGGAGAGCGAGGCGCCGGCATGAGCGCGGTGTTCGTCGGCATCATCCGTTTCTACCAGCGCTACATCTCCGCCTTCCTGCCGCCGCGCTGCAAGTACTACCCCACCTGCTCGCAGTACGCCGTCGAGGCGCTGCGCATCCACGGCGCGTGGCGAGGCCTGGGGCTGGCGAGCTGGCGGATCCTGCGATGCAACCCCCTGAGCGACGGGGGCTTCGACCCCGTCCCTCCGAAGAACGGCGGGGCCGGCGACCCCGTCCCATCCAAGCGAGCGTGACGTGAGCGACTTCCTGCCGCCCGACTTCCTGCACTCCCTCGACGCCACCGGTCTGCCGCTGGCGCTCAACTTCATCGAGGACATGTTCAGCCCGCTGATCGATCTGCTGCGTGGCTATCTCCGTATCCTCGACGACTTCCTCGGCAGCTGGGGCTGGGCGATCATCGTACTTACGCTGTCGGTGCGGGTGGTGATCTTCCCGCTCACCTGGAAGCAGATCAAATCGCAGCGGGCGATGCAGGCGCTGCAGCCGAAGATCAAGGAGTTGCAGCGCAAGTTCAAGGGCGACCGCAAGAAGCTCCAGCAGGAGACGATGCGGCTCTACCAGCAGTACAGCATCAACCCGCTGGCCTCGTGCTTCCCACTGCTGCTCCAGTTGCCGATCTTCATCTCGCTGTACTACGCCATCCGCGGGACGCCGGAGCTGCAGGACGCCACGTTCCTCTGGTTCACGCTCGGCCAGCCCGACCCGTACTACATCCTGCTGGTCGTCTACGTCGCCTCGCAGCTCGCTTCCACGGAGCTGATGCTGACGCCGGAGACACAGTCCCAGCAGAAGTGGATCATGCGAGCGATGCCGTTCGTGTTCATCATCATCCTGCGGAACTTCCCCTCCGGTCTGTTCCTCTACTGGATCACGACCAACCTCTGGACGGTCGCGCAGGCCGGCACCGTCAGGTACCTGGGCAAGAAACATCCCATGCAGCTCGAGCCGGTCGATCCGTCGAAGCGGAAGCGCAGCCGGTTCATGGACGCGATGGCGGCGGCCCAGGACGACAAGGACGCCCAGCGCGGGAGTGGCGGCCGGAGCCGGGCCTCCGGGCAGCGCTCCGCCTCCGGCAAGAAGAAGCGCCGGCCGCCGCAGGGCGCCCGCGCGGCAGCGGCCGTGGGTACCACCGGCAGCCGGTCGTCCGGCAAACGATCGTCCTCGACGTCCGCCGACGCCCGGCCGAAGAAGCGCCGGCCCGCCGCGAGCGCCGCCGGCGCCGAGGGCGGCCGGGAGTCGGCCGCCGGGAAGCCGAAGAAGCGCAAGGCGTCGTCCGCTGATGCACCTCGTAAGAAGCAGGCCCCCTCGGGTGAGGCGCGCCGCAAGAAGCAGGCGCCGGCCGGTGGAGAGAAGCGTCGGAAGGACGGCAGGGAAGCGCAGCCTGGTGCGCAGAAGAAGACCAGGAGCGAGCGGCGCAAGCGCGCGTCGGGCAAGGACGTCCAGACGACGCGGACCGGCAAGCGGCCGGTGAAGCCCAAGCCGCCGAAGCCCAGCACGGAGAGCCAGAGCTGAGATGACGCAGGACCGGCTCACCCACGACGAGCTCGAGGCGGAGTCCGCGGGCCCCGACGACGACTATGACGAGGAGTCCACCGGCGACGGTGAGGGGTTCGACTTCGACGAGCCGTCCGAGGACGACGAGCGCGACCTCGACGCACTGCCGGAGGACGACGAGGAGGACCTCGACGAGCCGCCGCAGACCGGGGACCATCTCGACGAGCTCGAGGATGAGGAAGAGACCGACTTCGCCACGGTGGCGACCGGTCCGGACGTGGCCACTGCGAAGCGGACCGCGCTGGCGCAGCTCCGCAAGATCGTGCCGTGGGTCACCGAGGACGACGTGGAGTTCGAGGTCGTCGACGAGGGAAGCCGGGGCGGATTGTTCGGTCGCGGCCGCGTCCAGGCCCAGGTCGAAGCCCGGGTGCGGCCGCGCGAGTTCGACGACGAAGAGCCCGCGACGCCGGAAGCGCCGGCCTCGGAGACCGTCGAGGAGCTGCACGCGTTCCTCACCGACGTGATCGACCTCATGGGGCTGGAGGCGGACCTCGACGTCCGTGAGGACGACGAGGGTCTGGTCGCCGACCTCGGCGGCCCGGACCTCGGCATCCTGATCGGCCGTCACGGTCAGACGATCGACGCGCTGCAGTACATCGCCGCCATCGCCGTGAATCGCCGGCACCGGAGCCGCCGTCGGGTGATCGTCGACGCCGAGGGGTACAGGGACCGTCGCGCGGCCTCCCTCCACTCCATGGCCGACAGGGTCGCCCAGCAGGTCGTCCGCGACCATGAGGCGGTCACGCTCAAGCCGATGACCGCGGCCGAGCGAAAGGTCATCCACCTCCATCTCAAGGACCATCCACGCGTCGAGACCGTCTCGGAGGGGCAGGAGCCCAATCGCGCCGTGACGATCACGTTGCGACCTCTCACGTGAGGTGTCGACCACCGGCGCATGTGGGACAATGAGCGGTGGTGGACGAAGGCCCGGATGAAGTGGGGTGTCCGGGTCGATATCCCGCGAGGAATCCAGGAAAGGGGAGACGGATGCGCAAGTGGTTGAGCATACTGGTGGCGCTGCTGGTGGTCGCGGCTCTCGTCGCGGCCGGTTGTGGCGGCTCCGACGACGGCGGCGATGATGGCGGCGGCGGCGACGGTGACATGTCGGCTGCCGACATCGTCCAGAAGAGCAACGAGGCGATGGCGAAGATGAACAGCGCCGCCTTCGCCATGGACATGTCGATGACCATGAAGGGCGACGCCTCCAAGATCGACGATGCCGAGGCCGCCCAGCTCCTCTCGGCGCCGATCACGGTGACGGCATCGGGCAAGGTCGCCAACGATCCGCAGAAGCTCGACATGACCATGAAGGCCGACGCCATGGGGCAGGCCTTCGATCTCGGCGCCAAGATGGACGGCGACATCATCTACCTCCAGTTCATGGGGAACTGGTACGAGATCCCCAAGGACATGGCGGAGGGCATGACCGGTGCGTCTCCTGCGCCGGAGGGCGACCAGGAGAACCTCACCGAGATCTACAAGCAGCTCGGCATCGACCCCGAGACGTGGGCCGCGGACTACACGCTCGAGGGTGAAGAGGACGTCGACGGCGTGACCTGCTACAAGATCAGCCAGCAGGTCGACATCGAGAAGGTGGCCGCCGACCTGTCCAAGGTCGCCAACTCGGCCTCCGGCCTCGGCGCCATCACCGGCGGCTCGGACATCACCTCGGACCCCGAGGAGCTGCAGAAGGGTATCGACACCCTCAAGACGGCCGTCAAGGACGTCAAGATCGAGATGTGGATCGGCAAGGACGACTACTACCTCTACAAGATGAGCGCCGGGGGGATGATCGACGTCGCGGCGCTGCCTGAGGAGGACCGTCAGGACATGGAGGGCCTCGAGTCGATGACCCTCGCCATGGAGCTCAGCATGAGCGACTTCGACGAGGACTTCACCGTCGAGCCGCCGGCGGGCGCCAAGCCGTTCGACCAGCTGTTCAACGATCTGATGCAGTCGGACGGGTTGAGCTTCTGACGAGACGCGTGAGCCGCTGACGCGCGGGGGGCACGTCAGCCGGACGAACGAAGGGCCGGGCGACGCCTGTGAGCGTCGCCCGGCCCTTCTCGTTCACTGTGAGTCGCCCCCGGGGGGCTCGGGCTCACTGCCCCCAGTCGAAGTCGCGGGCGGCCATCTCGTCCCAGGCGACCGTCTCGTCGTCGGTCCGCTTGCCCTTGAGCGACTTCGAGATGATGTCGCCCTTGCCGCCGTCGATGGGTCGCTGCTCCTCCGGCTGCGGACCCTCCTGCGGGGCGCTTGTGTCGCCGGAGGTGTCGCCGGACGGCTCCTCGGCAGGCGGAGCGGCGGGCGCCGGGACCGGCGCCGCGGCGGTATCGACCGGCTTGACGATCGGGCGGCGCGTCGGCACCGGTGTCGGCTGGATGGTCCCGTCGGGTCGGGCACTCGCATTGGGGCGCGTGCCGGACCGGTCGTCGTAGCCGCGGTCGAGCAGCTTGACGTCGCCGGTATCGAGGTCGACGGAGTACTCGTACCAGGCCATCGACCACATGAGCAGGGCAGTGACGCCTTCGTCCTCTGAGGTGAGGTGGACCGCCGGCGGCCCGAGGAGCTCGTTCGTCTCGGCCACTTTGCCGGGCACGTCGCTGACGTTGAAGAGATCGGCGGCGCGCTGCAGACGATGCAGGTCCGGCGGCTCCTCGTCGGTCTCGAAGACGAGCTCGTGGCCGACTACGTCGCCGACCGTGTCCATCTGGACCGTGCCGGTCTCGTCTGGCGTCGCGAGCGGGGCGCCGCTCACGGCCGCTCCCGGAAGATCGGCGGTGTCGCACACCGGACACCACTCCTCCTGCGCCTCGGCCTGCGTCTGGTCCGCCTGGAGAGGAGCCTGCCCGGGCACGTCGATCGCCTGAAGCGGTTCCGTCGGTGTGTCGACCGGCGAAGCTTCGGCCGCGAAGCCGGCAGCGGCCATGTCCGCAGGCGGCAACACCGTGGTCGCGTCCTCCGAAGCCTCGGGCATCGGCGCGGCACCTTCCGGAGCGTCCGGTGCCGGCCCCGGCACCGAGGGAGCGGTCTCCAGGGCGTCCGGGCTCGCCTCGGGGCCGGCGTATCCGACGACGTCGGCGGGCTGCCCATCTACGTACGCGGGTGCCTCATAGTCCGCGGTCGCCCCTCCGGGGATCTCTGGTGCGGCATAGGCGGCGGTCTCTTCGCCCTCCGGCGCCGGCGTCCGTGCCCATTCGTCGGCGGGGATCAGCGGCGGACTCTCGACCTGGCCGGGCTCATGCTGCTCGGCGGCCGGGTGCTCCCAGCCGGCTGTCTGTCCTTCGGCGGCCGTGGCATCGGCCGGCTCCGTCGTGTGCTCCTCCGGCGGCGTGGGCGCGGCGGTCTGAGCGGTCGACACGGCAGCCGCCGCCGCCAGCGCGTCCTGCTCGGCAGGGGGTAGCTGTCCTGTGTCCGTCTGGTGCACGGACGCGGCGCTCACGTCTACGTCCTGCGTACGCGACACCTGTGCCGACAGCTCCCGCCGCTCCGCCTCGAGGCGCATGATCTCGGCCTGCAGTCGAGCGATCTCCGCGTCCTTGTCGCGGAGCGCCTGCCAGAAGGCCTCGCTGTCGTCGCGGACGACGTCGCCGAGGCCGGCTCCGAGGGCCGCGCCGGACGCGGCCGCCGCGAGGTCGGGACCCGGCTCGGCGGAAGCGGGCTCGCCCGTCCACGGGCCGCCGGCGGCGTCGGCGCCGGCCGGCGGCAGTTCCGCGGTCTGCTCGCCGAGCGCCATGCCGTAGTCGGCCGCGGAGGGGATAGCCTGCGAGTCGTCGTACGCGGACGCGTCAGTCTGCGCCGCATCGTGCTCTTGCGGGGCCATCTCGTGATCCTGCGGCATGGCGACACCGTCGTAGCCGCCGGTCGGCTGATCCGCGGCGTATTCCGTGGGTACGCCAGGCCAGGTCCCGCTCTCGGTCGCGGTCTCGCCCGTTGCGACGGCCTCCGCGTCGTAGAACTGTGTCGGCGTGTCGTGCGGCGCCGTCTGCGCCGACTCGTCGTCCAGGGCGTCGCCGTATATCTCCGCGCCGCTCGCGTAGCCGGCCTGGGCGCTCTCGTCGGCAGACGACGGGGCGGCGTACTCCGCGGAGGCGGCATGCTCCGCCGGCGTGGCGTACTCCGCAGGTGCGGCGTAGTCCGCTGGGGAGGCGTAGTCAGCTGCGGCATACGACGAGGGTTCTTCTTGGGCGGGCTGGTGATCGGGGTAGGCGGCGGACTGGGAGCAGAGAGAGCAGACGATCTCCTCCGTGCCGTCGTCGCGGACCACGGTCTGTGCCCACTCGCCGGGGAGGAGCGTGCGTCCGCAGTTGGCGCACGTCGGCTCGGCTGCTTCGTCCTGCTTGCCCCGACCGAAGAGGCGGTCCCACATGGTGACTCCAGGGTATCGCTCGGGATTGTCAGAGGTGGCGGACGGTTGATGATAGCACAGGGGCCTGAGCGCCCCCGTGGCCGTCCATGACCGGCGGACGACCAGGGTGACTCACGATGAGGGCGCCACGAGGACGCCGGGAGGCCCCGACGAGCCGCGGTCAGGCCTCCTCTTCCTCCTCCTCGGGGAAGCCCTGGGTGTCGACCTGATCGATCAGGTCGCGGGCGCGCTCGTAGTCGTCCGGGCGCACCAGGACCTCGATGGTCGCCAGCGAGGTGCCCGGGTACACGTTCTCGAGCCCACTGCCGCTGAGGGCCACGTCGATGCCCGCCGACTCGAGGACGCCCTTGAGGACGTTGGCCAGACCGAAATCGGTGGTGCTGGTGACTGCGCGCAGTTCCATTGCTTCACCTCGTGGGTCGCCGACCGGTCGACCGCCGTGCGGGCGGCGGGAGGATTATAGCCGAGGAGGCCGGCGGACGGGCGTTCAGCGGCTAGTGCGGCTGAAGGGAGCGGAGCGTCTCCATGTTGCGGAGATCGGGCCCGTTGCCGTCGTAGCCGGGGACCTCCATGATGCCCGGCAGGTCGCCGAAGTAGGGATGGGCGAGGAGCATGCGGAAGGTCTCCGCGCCGAGCTCGCCGTCGCCGATGTTCTCGTGGCGATCGCGGTTGGACCCGAGAGGTGTCTTCGAGTCGTTGAGGTGGAGGGCGACGAGCCGGTCGCGGCCGATCGTGGACTCGAACTCGGCGACGACGGCGTCGAGACCCTTCTGGGTGCGGAAGTCGAACCCGGCCTCGAAGAGATGCGCCGTATCGAGGCAGACGCCGATCCGCGGATCGGCGTCGACCGCCGCGATGAGGGCGGCGATCTCCTCGAAGTCGACACCCATCGTCCCGCCGGCGCCGGCGGTGTTCTCGATGAGGATGCGGACCTGGGCGTCGCCCACCTCGTCGAGGGCACGGCGGAACGCCTCTTGCACGCGCACGAGTCCGATGTCGAACCCGTCTCCCTGGTGAGAGCCGGTGTGGTTGACGATCGCGTCGGCGCCGAGCTGCTCGGCGGCCCGCACGGCGCCGACCAGGGCGGTCACCGACTTCTCGTAGTAGTCCTCCTTGGAGGAGGCGAGGTTGATGAGGTAGATGGTGTGGATGAGGACGAAGCGGATGGCGGATGCGGTGCGAGCGTCGCGGAAGCGGGCGGCGTCCCTGGCCGAGTAGAGCGTCGGCCGCCACGTGCGAGGGCTGCCGGCGAAGATCTGGATCGCCTCGCAGCCCAGCGCCTCGCCGTTCTCAATGGCCTTCCAGACGCCACCCGACGATCGCACATGCGCTCCGAGGTACATGCCGCTCCCCCTTCTGTCCGTCAGAGCGACCGCCGCCGCTTGGCGAGCATGATGCTGCCGGCCGTACCGAGTCCCAGACCGGCGACGACCAGGGCGATGGGCAGGATCGTCGCGAACAACTGCAGGGCGCTCACCCGTTCGTCGACGAGCGCGACCGCGGCCGCGATGGTCGCGTCGGTGGCCTCGTAGCTCGACTCCTCGACGACCACCTCGAGCGCCGCGCGCTGGGCGGCCGGAAGCGCCGCCAGCGGGGTCGCCACCACGACCTCCTCGGCGATGCCGACGCGGAGGATCTGCTGGGTGCGAAGATCGAGGACGACGCCGGTCCGCGGCTCGACCCAGTAGGTCGTGTGGAACTCCCACGAGTAGGCGACCGGCACCGTCTGGCTCTGCCACGTCTCCAGCACGTCGGGGAGCATCCGCCGCAGCACGGGGTTGGCCGTCGGGTCGTCCTGCAGCGTCCGGAGCTGCTCGGTGGGGATCTCGGTCGGCAGTCTGAGGAACTCGACTTCCTCGGCGGCCATCGGCTGCTGCTCACCCGAGGCGGCGAACCGGTAGGCGATGAGGCCGCTGGCGGAGTGCTCGACCTCACCGGCGTAGCGAAGAGGGACGGTGGCTCGATAGGCGTCCACCCAGAGCTCGTAGTCCCGCTGGGTCACCTGGAACGGCCAGATACCCATGAGGCCGAGCCGCGGCCAGAACCCCGCCGTCGCGGTCCAGTCCTCCGGATAGGCGTCCGTGCACTCCATGGAGCGGCGGTCGAGGGCGAAGTGGACCACCGAACGGTCGAGGCGCCCCTGGGGGATACGGGAGATGGTCTCCCGGCTGAGCAGCGCGCTGCCGCCGTCGGTCTCGGTCACCTCGACCGTGCGCTGCACCGCCAGCCGCGAGCTGCGGGTGTTCTCCAGCGTCTCGAGGTCGATCGACGTCCGCAGCGCTCCTTCGAAACGCTGCGTCAGCGTCATCGATCCGCTCATGGTGCGGTACCTGGGCGCGATGCCCAGCATGACCACCAGCCCGGCGGCCACCAGGACCACGCCGGCGGTGGTGAGAGCCATGCTGACCAGTCGGCGGTCCACGACGACCTCCTCGATCGACGGCCGGGTCTCCGGTTGCGTCCGCGGCCGGCCGTCGGCCCGCGTCGCCGTCGCCGGGTCGTTCGTCGGCCGGCCGTGAGCGGGCGTGACAACAGACTATACACAGACCGGCGTCCGGGGGCGTCTGCGAGGCGATGAGGCCGGCCGGGGTGGCGCGCGCCGGCGATCACTCAAGGAGCCGTCCACATGCACCGATACGCGTCGTATGACATGGAATGATGCCACTCATCAGGGAAGCGTGGCATGAGCGACGTCCTGGTGGTCCCCCCCGAACCGGTGAGCGGGGGCCCGGATGCCGCGGCGTCGAACGACGAGGTCGCCGAGATGCTGGGCCTTTTCGACCTCGGACGCATCGATTCGCTGCTGCGGGGGTTCTCCGAGGCGACGGGTATCGCCTCGGCGCTCATCCTGCTTGACGGTAGAGTCGTGCTCAGCGCCAACTGGCGTCGCATCTGCACGGACTTCCATCGTCCGCATCCGGAGGCCGGGCGCCGCTGTCTGGCCAGCGACACGATGCTGGCCAGCAGTCTCACCTCCGAGGGCGTGGCGCGTTACACGTGCCTCAACGGCCTGACCGACGCGGCGGCGGCGGTGTCGATCGGCGGTCGTCATGTGGCGAATGCGTTCGTCGGCCAGTTCTTCGAGCGGGCGCCCGACCTGGCGCGCTTCCGTCGCCAGGCGGCGCGGTATGGCTTCGACGAGGACGACTATCTCGAGGCGGTGGCCGAGGTGCCGGTGCTGCCGGTGGAGAAGATCCGTCCGGTGCTCCAGTTCCTCACGTCCACGACCGAGATCCTCGGGAACATGGGACTCGAGGTGCTCAAGAAGGACAAGGCCGAGCGCCGGCTGCGCCGCACGCTGGACCGCCTGAGCAAGTCGGTCGACGCCGCCGTCGGCGCCCTCGCGCTCACCGTCGAGATGCGCGATCCGTACACGGCCGGGCACCAGCAGCGGGTGGCCGACCTGGCGGTGGCCATCGGCGAGAAGCTGCGGATCACGAAGCGGGAGCGCACCTCGCTGCGCCTCGCGGCCCTCATCCACGACATCGGCAAGATCAGCGTGCCGGCCGAGGTGCTGAGCAAGCCGGGCGCGCTGACGGAGTCGGAGTGGGGCCTGATCCGCGAGCACCCCGAGGCCGGCTACTCGATACTCCACGACATGCGGTTCCCGGGTCCGGTGGCGACCATCGTCCGTCAGCATCACGAGCGGCTGGACGGATCGGGCTATCCCGCTGCGCTCAGCGGCGAGCAGATCCGCCGCGAGTCACGCGTGCTGGCGGTCGCGGACGTCGTCGAGGCGATGTCCTCCCATCGGCCCTATCGCGCCGCGCTGGGCATCGACGCGGCCCTCGACGAAGTCACGTCGAGGAGCGGCGTACTCTACGATCGTGAGGCGGTCGAGGCCTGTGTGTCACTCTCGCACGAGGACCACTTCGCCTTCCCCGGGCAGGGGCGGGCCCAGGCGTAGCGGCGGCCTTGCTCTGCCTTGTCATGGCGCATGACATGCCATAACTTTCACGCAGGACCTACGGGTTCCGCGGGAGGGGTGGTGGACAGGACCCACACTCTGCTCGACTCGATCGAGATCGACGGCGACCGCCGACCTCAGCTGCGTCTGCTTCGTCGGCCTCGGGCCGGTCCTGCGCGTGAGCGACCAGCTGCGTGACTGACAGGGAGCGCCTACGGTCTAGCGGTCGCGGCGAAGAAGAGAATCGAGGAAGGCGTCGACCTGGCACTCGATCTGAGTCGCCGAGAACCTGCCCGGGTTGAGTATCCCGTAGACGTTCATCGCCAGCTCGAAGGCCATCAGGTGGGTCGCTGCAAGCTCCAGGTCGCGCCCCTCGGAGAACTCGCCGCGCTCGACCATGCGCGCCAGCATCGCCTGCCACACGGCACTCCGTCTCGCCTGGCAGCGGGCGTACTCGGCGCGGATGGTCGCGTCCGATGCAGCCGCGCCGAGGTAGGCGATCCAGACCCGGCCGTAGAGACAGCGGCGCTCGTCGATCGGCATGCCGCCCAGTAACGCCGCTCGCAGACCCGCCGGGCCGGCCGGTCGCTCTGCCTTGAGCCGCCCCTCGACCTCCATCTCGCAGAGCGCGCGCAAGCCCGCGAGACGCAGTTCGTCCATGTCGGCGAAGTAGTAGTCGATGATGCCGCGGGACCAGCCGGTGCGGGCGGCGACTCTGCGCTGACTGACCGCCGCGATCCCCTCTTCGGCGATCAGTGACCAGAGCGCCTCGATCGCCTCGCGCCGGCGTTCGTCGTGGTCGGCGAGCCTCGGCATGATCCCTCCCAGCCTCGACGCCGGAGGACAGTCAGCCTGGCGGGGCTGAGCGCGCTCGGGCCCCCACCCGGTCGCTGCCTGCCTGGACGCATCGATTCTATCCGCTCATGCGGGTCTGCGACAGGTCCCCGACCCGGGAGGACGTCGCGGGCCGGGGGGCGGCGTCTCCCCTGCCAGCGCCGTCTCCCCTGTCGGCGCCGACTCCCAGGTCGGCGTCGGTGGGGTCAGGTCGAGGGGCGGAAGGCCCAGATGCGGTGGCGGCCGGTCACCATGATGAGGTGACGGGTGGCGGTCACCGGCGAGTAGCGTCCGGCCTCCCACTCCCAGACGAGCTCGCCGTTGCGAGCATCGCAGGCGTAGGTGTGGCCGCTCAGGTCCGAGAAGTAGACGACGTCGTCGAGGACCGTCGCCGATCCGAGCACCTTGCCGGCCGTCGGGTAGCGCCACAGTACCGAGCCGTCCACTCTCGACATGGCCACGAACTCGCGCTCCCCGCCGATGTAGAGCGCGTGTCCCCAGAGGGCCGGCGACCCGTACACACTGCGCAGCCCGCGGGCGTACCAGACGACGCTGCCGTCGCTGGTCCGCAGACAGTAGACGCGGCCGTTGGACTTGCTGCCGATGTAGAGCTGCTCCCCGTCGATGGCCGGCGTGCTGTAGAACTGCCCCCGCAGACGCGTGCTCCAGACGATCGACCCGGTCCTGGCGTCGACGGCGAAGACGCCTCCGTCGTAGCAGCCGATGTACACGCGGCCGTCGGCGTAGCTGGGGCTGCCGCCGATCTTGCTCGCGTCGGAGGCCCCGAGCTTGCAGAACCAGCGCACGGCCCCGGTCCGTCGGTCGAAGGCCCACAGGCCGGCCTCGGAATCTGAGTGGTGGTAGCGGGAGGCGAGGTACAGTGTCTCGCCGACGATCAGCGGCGACGACTCGAAGCTGCGGAAGAGCAGGTTGCGGCCGTCGGTCCCCGGTCCGCGCCCGGATACCCTTCTCCAGACGTGCTCGCCGGTGAACGCGTCGATCGCGCCCGCGACGCCGTCGATGTTGGCGTAGAAGACGCGGGCGACCCGATGCTTCTTCTCGCCGCAGCCTTCCATCCAGGAACTGACCGCGACCTGGTTGGCGAACTTGCTGTTCCTGCGCTGCTTTCCGGGGAGGTGTTTCCACAGCATCTCGCCGTCGCTCTGACGGTGCGCGTAGACGCGACCGCTGTAGCTGCCGTAGAAGACCATGCCGTAGGCCAGCGTGGGAGGGAACTCCACGTTGTACCCGGTGTCGTGCATCCAGAGAGGTCCGCCGTCCGGAAGACCGATGGCGGGACCGCAGCGCGAGCGGTCGCACGAGCGGCCCCAACTGGGCCATTGGTCGTCCTTCTCGTAGAGCGGCAGGTCGACCGTTCCGCGGGGCGCCCCCTCATCGGCGAGATCCACCTCGACCGGGAACGTCACCGACCCGCCGGGCGCGGCCGCGAACGCAGTGACCGTGGCTTCGGGATCGATGCCTCTGATGGTGACCAGACCCTGGTCGTCCGTCGTGACGGTCTGCGTCTCGCAGCCCTGCCACGTGTCGACAGCGACGGTGACCTCGGTGTTGGCGGCCGGCCGGCCGGTGTCGCCGTGGAGCGTGCGGAACTCGAGGTCCACCCGTGAGAGCTCGGTGCCGTCGTGACCGGTCGCGACCACGGGATCGGTCGACGTCCGCAGGAGGAGCATCGTGGCCGTCGCCAGGATGACCGCGGCGACGGCGAAGAGAAGCGCGCCGACCACGTGCCCTCGCACGTTCCCCCTCTCGGTCTGATGACGGTGCCACATGCCAGAACATCACCGCAGTCTGACGCTCGAACACGGTCGACCGGCACCGATCCCGGTGCTTATCGCGTAGAACGGTGTACGTAGTCAGCCACGCCATTCCTTGTTCTGTCAAGGTGATGAGGGCTGACGCCTTTCACGGGAGGGAACGACGCCTTCCGGCGACGACTCCGCATCAGTGCATCATCTCGACGTGCGCCCGTAGTAGTCGGACCAGAAGCGACCCATCTCGCGCACGGTGATGTCGTTGGCCTCCTCAGGCGAGAAGTCGTCGGCATCACGGAGGTGAGGTTGCGGTGTGAATCCGGTGTGCGACCGCCAGTAGTCGAAAGCACTCAAGCGGAGGTTCGACAGGACGTTGTTCCCTCGGTCGTTGCATCGGTGGTCGCGCAGGGCGTCGATGTCGAGGGTGGCATAGGTCATCGTCTCGCCTGGACCGGTCGACTGGGCGAGAATGCGCCCCTCGTAGTCGGAGATGAAGCTGCCACCGGAGGTGGGCAGCTCGTTCGAGGGAGAGGGCGGAACGCCGGACCCTGTGTAGATGCCGTAGGCCATGTTCTCGATCGAGCGGGCCCGGCAGCAGATCGTCCAGTAGTCAAGCGGTGGCCGGCCGTACGGATCCATCCACGCCGTGGATCCGAGGAAGACCTCGCAGCCACTGAGGGCGAGTTGTCGGGCGACTTCAGGGAAGAGCGCGTCGTAGCAGATGAACCCGCCCAACCGGCCGATCTCGGTCTCGACAACAGGGAACAGCGGGTGCTGCTCGGAATCGTAGCCGGCCGCCAACAGGTCGTGTGGCGAGACAGACGTCTCTAGAGGAAGCCACGGCTGTATCTTGCGATAGCGGTAAAGCAGACCTTCCGGTCCGACGAGGATCTGTGTGTTGAACACCAGGTGAGCACACGCCGTTGGATCCCGCTCCACGAGACTCCCTGGTGATATGTAGCAGTCGTATTCTCTCGCCTTCTCGACCAGTCGTTCCGTCTCGGGTCCGGGGATCTCTATGGCGTGCTTGTCGTGAAGCTCACGCGTGCTGGTCTCGGGCCAGCCGAGAAGACCCAGTTCCGGACCGACCATGAGTTTGACGCCCAATGGGGAGTGGACGTCGTACTCTGCGATGGCCCAGTCGACCATCTGGCAGAAGTAGTCGAGGTGCTCATGCACCTCCTGGCGGGTGAGCGCTGAGCCGGCGCGTGGCCCCAACTGCAGACATACGGCGCCGAAACGCGTGGTCATGGCCCCTCCTTCGGATGTGCGCTGGCTTCAGAGCCAGCGCAGGCTACGGCGCGCGAAACGAAGTCCGTGGCTCTTCAGGTCCTCGACGTAGGCAAGGCGGATGTCGCGGGGGAGACCTTCGGGTGGCGTGACGCCGCGCTCGGTGATTGTTCCGTCGAGCAGATAGCCACCGTACACGCCGCATGGGACCGAGGTACCGTAGGAGATCCTGGTGGCGCCGGGACAGAGGTCGTTCACGGCCTTCGTGTCGGGCGGATAGACATAGAAGCTCTCGGCCGGTGGACCATCGGCGTCGCGGTGAAGGTCGACCACGTACACGCCGTGATCCACGATGGCTCCGGCGCGGGCAAGACGCTCGATTTCACCGGGGGATGGGCTCGGCGGGAGCTCGCTCACCAGCACGTCGATCGGACGCACGGTCGTGCCTTTGACCTCTCGAGGTTCGGGGCTGGCCATGCCCGAGTCGATGACGGCCTTCAGGGCATCAAGACCTTCGTCGCTGGCTCCCATCTTGAAGTCGAGGAACGCAAGCCCCTTCTCGCCGAGCTTCGGTAGCCACCGGGGCAGCGTAGAGTGTTCCTCGTGCTCATGGTGGGTCACCGGTCGGCGGCCGTAGGGCGCGGGAAAGTCGTAGTACTCTCGCCCGCCGAACGGCTCGGCTCGAACGTACTCGCCGTCGGAGAAGTGAAGTGCAGGAGTCTGACAGTCGATGTACCACGTCTCCTGCGACCAGACCTGGATCGGCTTCTCGCTCGCGAAGTCCGAGGTCGCCCGAATGGCGATCCTCTCGCAGCGGTGCCGCCTCGAGTTCGTTCTCCGGACTGAACTTCAACATCGCCTCCGTCTGACTAACGTCGGGGGCATCAGCGGCAACGCTGTGCGTTGACCGGCTGCATGCCCTTGTTAGGAGTCACTAGCTCGCCAAGGCCGAGCCTGTCTGCCACCTCTTCGAGGTACTCGATGTGGCCCGGGTCGGC